>ERZ795032.653-NODE-653-length-33401-cov-15.396869_pt1 | contig 33401 bp, 27 predicted proteins | sample MGYA00375124_ERZ795032 | MGnify/ENA primary metagenome ERZ795032 (study PRJEB30167, sample SAMN05720154) | activated sludge metagenome | isolation source: Anaerobic digester | place: China | collected 2015-12-16 ...
AACTTATTGTACTTTTAAGCGGGTCGACGACTCTGAAAGAGCACACGATCTGTTTGAATGCAATCCACAAATGCTACAAGAAAGAACCAACCGTCTGGCGCTCGAACACAGCCCTTACCTACGTCAACACGCCGGTAATCCGGTCGACTGGTATCCCTGGGGCGAACAAGCCCTCATTGAAGCCGGATCTTCTGACAAACCATTGATTATCAGCATCGGATACGCCGCTTGTCACTGGTGCCATGTCATGGAGAAGGAGAGTTTCTCGGATCCTGATATTGCTGCGCTGATGAATGAGCACTTCGTCTGCATCAAAATAGACAGGGAAGAACGGCCAGACCTTGATCATACGTATATGACGGCCGTTCAGTTGATCCACCAGCATGGTGGTTGGCCCTTGAATGTCTTTGCCCTCCCCGATGGCAGGCCGTTTTATGGCGGCACCTACTTCAGACCGGACCAATGGAAATCCCTGCTGATGCAAATCAGCCGCCTCTATCGCCAGGAGCGCAATACAGTTGTACAGCAAGCGAACGAAATCACGCAGGGTGTGGCCATGAGTGGAAGGATCCGGCTCATGGAAAAAGAAAAGCCTGAAATGGAATTGCGCTCCGTCTTTGCAAAACTTGCGAAGTCGCTGGACTATGTTCATGGCGGAAGCCTGGGTGCTCCAAAATTTCCGATGCCGGTCCAACAGGCCTTCCTGTTGCGCTATTTTCTGTACGCGGGAGAAGAAGAGGCCCGGAAAGCCCTGAAGATGACCCTTGACAGGATGGCAGAAGGAGGTATTTATGATCATCTCGGCGGTGGATTTGCGCGCTACAGTGTTGACAAACAGTGGCATATCCCACATTTCGAAAAAATGCTTTACGATAACGCCCAGTTGATCAGCCTCTACGCCGAAGCCAGCCGGGTATTGGACAACGACCTGTATCGCACTGTCGTTAAGGAGAGTATCCAATTCCTGGAGGATCAATTCCAGCAAGCTGAAGGCGGTTTCAGCAGTTCGCTGGATGCTGACAGCGAAGGTGATGAAGGGCGCTATTATGTATGGACTAAAGGAGAAATCGCTAACATCCTCGGAGACAAGGCTTCGCACTTTATGGATGCTTACCAGATCGATGGCCGGAGTCTGTGGGAAGAAGGAAAGAATGTACTTTGGCGGCATGAGGACCTGGCAAGCCTCGCCGTGGCTGCCGGGATGGAATTGAGTGCCTTTGAGGAAGAGATCCGGCAAGCCCGCATGACCCTGCTTAAGACACGCAGCCAACGTATTCCCCCTGCACTGGATGACAAGGTGCTGTTGGGATGGAATGCCATGATGGTTATAGCGTATTGTGATGCCTGGCTTGCCCTGGACGAGGATCAATACCTTGAAAAGGCTGTCCGCCTTGCACATTTTCTCCTCAATAATATGCAGCATCCCAAAGGTGGACTGTTCCGGGTTTGGAAAGACGGACAGGCCTACACACCTGCATGTCTTGAAGACTATGCCTGGCTGATCAAAGCGCTGATGCTGCTTTATCAGGGCAGTCTGAATGAAGAATGGCTTATGGAAGCAGATCGTCTTACCCATTATGTACTGCAGCATTTCCTGGATGATGGTACAGGCTTTTTCTGGCTCAGCGATGCATCTGTATCCCTGCCTGCCGGGCCCATGATGGAAACCTACGACAATGTTATTCCCTCCTCCAACGCCGTGATGATGGGCAACCTACACCACCTGGGCAGGCTGCTCGAGAATGACCATTATCTGAACCTGGCCCTGAAGGGGATCCGGAACATGGAAAACCATGTAGATCGCCACCCCTCCGCTTATCTGTATTGGGCTATGCTGATGCTGGAAATGGAAGCAGGTTTGCTCACGGGTGTAGCCACAGGCCCTGATGCCGCTCAGATCAGCAGGGGCCTGCTCCGCCGTTTCGATCCCTGGCTTTTGGTGGCAGGAGCTATAAAGGAAAGTGCATTCCCGCATATATCCCAGCGCATCGATAAGCAGCAGACCAACATTTACATTTGCACTGATACAGTCTGTCTGGAACCCGTCAATGACCTGAGAAAAGCAGAAAGTCTGATACTGCAGTCAAGGACTGGCCTGGAGAAGGATTCATCAGAGGTCGGCACAGCCTACTCATAGGAAATATCCCGGAGGATGGAGCGGTAACTGGAGAAGACACGCGCCCGGGATACAAAGCCGACATATTTGCCGTCTTTAAGAACGGGGATGTTGTAATGCGGAGTACGGCTGAACAAAGCGGCTACATCTTCCATGCTGTCCTCCGGACTCACGATCACATCCGGCATATACATCAGATCCCTGACAAAAGTGGTATCGTACATCTCATGGTTAAACATGATCTCACGTATGTCGTTGATAAAGACCACGCCTTCAAACAATCCCTCTTTATTGATCACCGGAAAAACATTGCGTTCTGATTGAGCGATGACCTTCACCAGCTCTCCCAGACTGGCCTCCAGATGGATCGTTTTAAAATTGTCTTCGATGAGGCTGGATATCCGCATCATCCCCAATACCGTCTTGTCCTTGTCATGGGTTCTCAGCTCCCCTTTCTCCGCCAATCGCTTTGTATAGATGGAATGGGGTTCAAAGTAGTTGATGGTCAGAAAAGAAATTGTTGCTGTCATGATCAGGGGAAGGAACAGCTCATAACCTCCGCTCAACTCAGCGATGAGAAAAATAGCCGTTAGAGGGGCATGCATCACCCCAGCCATCATGCCAGCCATGCCTACCAGGGCAAAGTTCTTTTCGGGAATGGCAACATAGGGAGAAGCGTTGACCAGCCGGGCAAAGAGGTAACCTGACAATCCCCCCATGAACAAGGTTGGAGCAAAAACCCCTCCGACGCCACCGGCACCGGTCGTGGAGGCCATGGCGACGACTTTGAAAATCAGGATGGCGATCAGGATGAAGTTAATCGTCCAGAACTGATCCTGTAAAGAATAGAATGGGCTGTTGTATACAAGCTCTTCCCCATGCCCGCTGAGGATAGACTTCAGGGCTGCATATCCTTCTCCATAAAGTGGGGGAAAGAGGAAGATCAGCACCCCCAGAATAATGCCACCGGCCAGCCATTTTTTCCAGGTAGACTGAACGCGTCCGAAGCGCTCTTCAATATGCATGGCCGTGCGGGTAAAATAAAGGGAGATCAGTCCACAAAACACCCCCAACCCCAGGTAGAAAGGGATCTGTCCGATGATAAACGGGTCATCTACGCTGAAATGAAAGATCACGCCCTCGCCAAGGAAAATGGTGGCGATGATGGCCCCTGTCACGGCGGAGATGAGCAAAGGAATGATCGACAACATGGTCATATCCAGCATCAGCACTTCGAGCGTGAATACCAATCCGGCAATGGGCGCTTTAAAAATGCCGGCGATGGCCCCGGCCGCCCCACACCCGATCAGCAGGTTCAGCGTCTTGAAATCCATGCGGAACAGTCGGCCCAGATAGGAGCCCAGCGATGCTCCCGTCGTAACGATGGGCGCCTCAAGCCCAAGACTCCCGCCAAACCCGATCGTCAGGGTGCTGCCCACCATCGATGAGTAGTTATTGTGCGAATGCATCATGCCGTTACGCTTCGAAATGGCATGCAGGACCTTACTCACCCCATGTCGGATATCTTCTTTAATAAAGCGCTTGATAAACAAGATGGTAAGCAAGAGGCCAGCCAGCGGCAGACCCAGAAAGAGCAGGTTCTCCCCGCTCTCGTCAAACAGCCCGGTTACGGCATGATGCGTGAAATGCACCAGGTTTTTGAGCAGCACAGCCGCCAGCCCACTGACCAGGCCGGTTATGAAGGCCAGTATCAGGACGAACTGACTATTGCTGATATGCCTGATCCGCCAGTCAGCAAACCGTTGAAGCCAGAGCATGATACGTCTCATAGGCAGATAAGCGGATTAAACAACCCGATATTTAATACTTTTGAATGATAAAGAAACGAATTTCCGCAGACCTGTCTAGCGCATTTCGCATTTTGGACAGATTCTGCGAAACCATTAAATAAACCGAATTCTTCAGACGAAACAAAATGGCACGTATCATATCCTACAATGTCAACGGCATACGCTCGGCGATTGAGAAGGGCCTTGTGGACTGGATCAGGGCTGCCCAGCCAGATGTCCTTTGTCTTCAGGAGACCAAGGCACAGCCTGAACAGATCCCACAACACCTGTTTGAAGACCTGGGCTACCAATGCTATTGGTTTTCGGCGGAAAAGAAAGGCTACAGTGGGGTAGGGATTCTCACCAGGCTCAAACCGGATCATATACAATACGGTATGGGCATACAACAATACGATGCCGAAGGCCGTTGGATCAGCATGGATTATGGTAGCACAACCCTGGTCAGCGTTTACCATCCTTCCGGCAGCAGCGGCGACGACCGTCAGGCATTTAAGATGGTCTGGCTGGAGGATTTTCTGGATTATGTCCATGATTTGCGTCAAACCCGTCCAAACCTGATCCTGTCCGGTGACTTCAATATCTGCCATAAGCCCATCGACATCCATGACCCGGTTCGTAATGCCACCTCTTCCGGCTTTCTCCCTGAGGAACGGGAATGGATGGACCGCTTCCTGAACGGCGGATTTGTGGATTCATTCCGGGCCTTTAACCAGGAGCCCCATCAATATTCCTGGTGGAGCTTCAGGGCTGGTGCACGCAACCGGAACCTGGGCTGGCGCATCGATTATCACATGGTCAGTCAGGCGCTTGCCCCCGATATGACCGGAGCAAAAATCCTGCCCCAGGCCAAACACTCCGACCATTGCCCTGTTGTATTAGATATTAACCTCTAAATACCCACGTTATGAAAGCGTTTCGACTGTTTTCAATTCTGATGATCAGCAGCTTGATCCTGACATCATGCCTGGTACCCAAGAAAAAATATGATGCCCTGGTCAAAGATTACGACCAGTGCCTGCAGGACAGGGATAAACTCCGGTCGGATCACAGTCAGTTGCAGCAACGTTCCCTGGGATTGGAGGCGGCCGTCGAGCAGCTAAAGAATGATACAGCCATGCTGGGTCCCCAGCTTCGGTTGACAGCTCAGGAGTTAGACCAGCTTCAGAAAAGATATTCAGAGCTTCAGCGCAGCACAGAAGCATTGAAACAGGGGAAAGAGCAAGAGATCCGCGACATCCTGACCGAGTTGCAGCTGGCGCAGGAGAGCCTGCAGCAACGGGAAGACCAGCTCAATCTGCTGGCACGGGAACTCGAGCAAAAGAAAACCAATCTGGACAAGCTGACGGCCGATATGAAGGAAAAGGAAAGCCGGCTGAACGAGCTGCAATCCATCCTGGACCGGAAAGATGCGGCCGTGAATGCGCTCAGACGTACCGTAGCTGATGCGTTGTTGGGGTTTGAAGGCAAAGGACTGACAATCAATATCAAAAACGGGAAGGTCTATGTTTCCATGGATGAGACCTTGTTGTTTGAGACCGGGAAATACGATGTCAGTGCTTCGGGGAAACAGGCCCTGGGCAACCTGGCCAAGGTTTTGGCTGAGAACCGCGACATCAATGTATTGATTGAAGGCCATACCGATAATGTACCCTTACGGGGGGTTGGACAGATCAAGGACAACTGGGACCTGAGTGTGATGCGGGCTACTTCGGTGGTGAAAATATTGACATCCAACGCCAAGGTCGATCCCCGGAGGCTTACGGCTGCCGGACGCAGTGAGTATGTGCCGGTAGATAACGCAAATACCACGCAGGCCAGGAGTAAAAACCGCCGTACGGAGATTATTCTTACACCCAAGCTTGATGAGCTGTTCCAAATCCTGGAAACACAATAAGGCCTCATTGTACTAGCATTCTTTGGTTTATTATTGCTCTCAAAGACAATTCATTATGAGTTGAGCACAAACAAGTGCAACCTTGGATTGTTAGTTTACTATGAAGATTCTGCTGACGGGTATCACAGGCTATATTGGAAAAAGACTCCTTCCGCTATTGTTGGAGGACGGCCATGAAGTATATGGATGCCTGAGGGATGCCAGCAGGTTTGACATGACGCCATATAAGGATAAGAAGCTGTATCTCATTGAATCAGACTTCCTTGACCCTACTTCATTGGATCAGATCCCACAAGGCCTGGATGCAGCCTACTATCTGATTCACAGCATGTCTTCTTCCCTCCACAATTTTGATGAGCTGGAGTTGATGTCCGCCCGACATTTCCGGGATAGAATGGATCAGGTTCAGGTTAAACAGGTGATATACCTGAGTGGTATCATTAACGAAGCACAACTTTCGCGACATCTGGCATCACGCAAAGCCGTTGAAGAAACATTATCAGCAGGATCGTATGCCCTCACCACACTCAGAGCCGGTATTATCCTGGGATCCGGAAGTGCTTCTTTTGAAATCATGCGGGATTTGGTTGAGAAGCTGCCGGTGATGATCGCTCCCAAGTGGCTGAATACGCGTTCGCAACCCATCGCCATCAGGAATGTGTTGCAATACCTGCAGGGAGTATTGCTGGATGAACGTGTTTACAACAAGGATTTTGATATTGGAGGGCCTGAGGTTCTGACCTATAAGGAAATGTTGTTGAAGTTTGCCCGGATCAGAAAACTCAGGCGAACAATCTGGGTTGTTCCTGTGATGACACCAAAGCTTTCTTCCTATTGGTTGTATTTTATTACCTCCACCTCATATAAACTGGCTGTCAATCTCGTCGATAGCATGAAGATTGAGATAATATGCCGGGATAAGCGGATTCAGGATATTATTGATATTGAGCTGGTACCCTTTGATGATGCCGTCAGACTTGCCTTTAATATTATTGAACAGGAGGGCGTCATTTCTTCATGGACCGATGCTTTATCCAGTAAAGCACTTCTGGGGGGAATTTCAGATCTGATCCGTGTTCCTACGCATGGATGCTTCATCGATCACAGGACACGCACCATTCAGAACCGGGATAACCTGATCAGGAAACTCTGGTCTATAGGGGGGAACAATGGCTGGTATTATGCCAATGGACTTTGGGAAGTGAGGGGTTTCCTGGACAAACTGGCCGGAGGGGTCGGATTAAGGAGGGGAAGAAAAAATCCCCATGAACTTCATGCCGGAGATACACTTGATTTTTGGCGGGTGCTGTATGCGAACAAAGAAGAAGGACGTCTGCTGCTGTATGCGGAAATGAAGCTGCCCGGCGAAGCCTGGCTGGAGTTTCGCCTTCAGGGTGAGACACTGTCCCTGACAGCAACCTTTCGTCCATCCGGATTAAGGGGAAGAATATATTGGTATGCGGTTCTGCCTTTTCACAACATCATCTTCAATGGCCTGCTAAAAAGCCTGATGCAACAATAAAAACCTACCAAAGAAGACTAATTGAACCCAAGTTATGCCAGGGTTTCATAAATTTGACCTGATATCCCTGCAAGGAAATGGAAGCAGTTCAGGACAGCTATCAGCTCTATGATGATCCGTTCCGCTTTTACACGGTGATGCTTCAGGATATTGCTGCTGCGAAACATCAGATCCTGCTTGAGACCTACCGTTTTGGCTATGATGCCATCGGACAGCGGTTCAGGAATGCTTTACTTCGCAAAGCGGAGCAGGGTATCCGCATCAGGATTCTGGTAGATTCCTGGGGTACAGGCGCCCTGGATCAGTTTTTTGCTCCTTTGCGGGAGGCCGGAGCGGAGATACGTCACTTCAAAAAGCTCAAATTTTACTTCGATTTCTTTACCAAGAATCACCGTCGCAATCACCGGAAGTTGCTGGTGATAGACAACCATATAGCCTGGACAGGTTCCGCTAATTACACGGCTTACTCACTCAACTGGCGGGAGATGATGTTGCGGTCAGAGGGCCGCCTGGCCCCCTATCTTGCCAGGACCTTCCACGAAAGCTATGACATATATAAAAAGTATATATTTAAAAAATATTCCTTTAAAAAGACCCTGCGTTTCCAGGATTTCGAGATTGTCCGGGACATTCCCTCAATCTACCGGCAGCAGATTAAAAAGCGCTTCGAGGTGCTCATTCGTCAGGCGCAGCAACAGGTTGTGATCGAAACGCCGTATTTCCTTCCAGGCTTTAAGCTCAGAAAGGAAATGATGGAGGCCGCACAGCGCGGGGTTGACGTGAAAGTGATCATTCCCCAGCACTCAGATGTGCGTCTGGTAGATATCCTGCGAAGCCGGTACCTGGGGATACTTCACAAAGCCGGTGTAAAGATCCTGATGTACCAGGGGACCAACCTTCATGCCAAGGCCATGATGGTGGATGAGAATACCTTTGCCATTGGTTCTGCCAATTTCGACTATCGTAGTTTCCGCTATATGTATGAAATGGTCCTGGTTGGGAGCCATCCTGAGATCATCAGGCAACTCAAAGAGCATATTCTGTTTACATTGAAGGAATGCACCCCCTTCAGTATCGAAAAATGGCTGAGACGCCCCAGAATTGAGCGCTTTTTCGAATGGATCCTTATCCCCATGCGGCATTTACTTTAGTCCATATTGACAATACCGTGATGTGTGTAATTAACTACTTCTTGTTCGAGGCTCCGTCGAGCCCGGTAATCACCCGGAGCGAAGCCGGGAAAATGGTAAAATGACAGGGGGTATGGCCCATGGATTCGCCATCTGTCTCAAGCAGCAGGGGGTGATCAGAAATGACTTCAATGTTCGTACCCTGTCCTGTAAATACCATGGGCAAACGCGTGAAACTTCCATCAAAAAGCCTGGTTACATTTTTGATAACCATGTACTTACTTAACTTCTTAATGATAGTAAGATCCAGCAATCCATCCTGTGGATTGGCAAAGGGCGCCTGCATCATACCACCACCATTATACCGGCAAATGCCCACATTCATGCTGAACACCTCAGCATCCGTTGCTTTATCATCCAGCCTGATCCGGGCCTTAATATGCTGGTATCTGAACAGAGAGAAAAAGATATTCAGGAGGTACGACAATGGACCACCCTTACCCTGGTCCTTTTGCCGGTTGGTTTTCTCAGCAACGAGGGCGTCATACCCCATTCCTGCCATATTGAGAAAATAGCGCTCCCTGATGTTCCCTTCTGTCATGTACCTTACGTGGCCGGCATCCTGGAGCAGGGTATTCCCTTGTAGTATCGTCTTCACAGCCCCTTCATAATCAAAAGGAATCTGGTGGTACCGACCCCAGTCATTCCCGGTTCCTACCGGTATCAATGCCAGCAAAACTTCTTCACTCGGGCAGATATCCTGATCCATCACCCCATTAACAGCTTCGTTCAGGGTTCCATCTCCACCTACAATGATGAATTTCCGGAAACCTTTGCGGATGAAATCAGAGATGAGCCTGATGGCATGATGCCTGTGATGGGTAAATATGGCCCTGAAAGTCAATCCATATTCATTCAGCAATGATGAAATCTTCGTCCAGTCCCGCTCACCCTTTCGTCTTCCGGCGTTCGGATTCACGATCACCAGCCACTCCCCTTCAGGGACAGGAAATGTTTTCTCTGTCATGATGCTATGGGTAAATGTTTACAGATCAGGGCATACACCTCTTCAGGCCGGACCGCCTGCATGCAGGCACATGAAGATGCCGTACGGCAGTCTGAACATGCTTTATCAACGACAAGGTAATGGCTATTTTCCCCCAATGGACGCCAGCGGCCGGGATGCATCGGCCGAATGGGCGGGTATATCCCTATGGCCAGTTTACCCAGTGCTGCTGCCATATGCAAGGGGCCGGTGCTGGCGGCCACCAGTGCATCTGCAGCAGCGATGAAACCAAAGAGCTCTTCGAGGGTGAGTTTTCCGGACAGATCGTTTATCCAGGGTTGCGTATGACACAGCCAGGGGCGGAAAAACGCACCTTCGGTCTCGGTTCCGGTAAGGTACACATGGTAGCCTTGCTGATGGAGCATCAGGCTGAGGTTATGAAAATGGGCCATATCCCATTCTCTGGCACTCCCTTTTGAGCCTGGGTGGAGGATAACAGCAGGATGATGCAGTCTGACACGGTTTATCCCGGCAAGGGTCTGCGCGTTCAGTCCGTAATACGCTGGTAAACCTTCGGGCTGGGGTACGTTTTTGATGCCCAGTCCCTTTAGCAATATGGCATTCAGACTGGCCTCATGCAGGAGGGAGCGTTTGCGGCTCAAGGGGATCAGCCGGTTACAATACAGGTAATGATAGAGACGGCCTGTACTGCCAAACCGGTAAGGTATTTGTGCCTTCCAGGCCAGGCGGGCGATGGGCTTCCGAGGAAATACATGCAGGATGGCGTCTGCCTTAAAACTCCGCAGTTGTTCCACGGCTTTGAGTTCACCTTGTTCCATCAACTGGTCCAGGGATATGGCCTGGTCGACAAATGTGGCGTGCTGTAAGATGGGCATGGTGTAATCTTTCCCCAGAAACAGGATTTCCGCTTCCGGCCAATGTGCTTTGATCAGTCCGGTGAGGGGTAGCGTCAGGATCACATCCCCGATGCTGTCGGTCCGGCTGATGATAATCCGCTGAATATGTCGGCCCGGTTTCATATCCCACCTTTGCTATGCCGGTGAAGGTCCCTCAATTTGGCGTATTTGATAAACGTAGCCAGCGCAGAAATCCTGCAGATGGCGTATCCATGGAAGCCATCGAGGAAGCCAAGTTTGAAGATATAATCACGAACAAACTTGACAACCGGACTCAGGACCAGCCTGAGTAAACCCGCATGCCTGCCTTTCTCGAAAAGTGAGCGGGCTCCGATGGTGGTAAAGTGATCCACCTGTCGCAAATGATCTGAATAGGAATAATAACTGTAGTGGTAGAGGTCTCCGTTCAGATGTTGTGTGCGGGATCCTGGTTCGAGCAGGAATATATCATGAGGGTTTAGTCCTCCCCATTTACCTTTCCGGCGGTCGAACAAACGGAGTTTACGATCGGGGTACCAGCCGCAATGCCGTATCCAGGAGCCACAATAATTGGTAAGGCGATTCATGGTATAACCCTGTCCCTGCCAGCTTTCTTTTGCTTCTTGAATCGAGGCCCGCAGCTCATCCGAAAGGGCCTCGTCGGCATCCAGTGACAGGACATGGTCAAACCGGGCCTGGGTCAGGGCCCAGTTTTTTTGTTCGATATATCCTTCGAATTTATGTTGGATAAACCGCACTCCCTTTCCCTCACATATCTCCCTGGTACGGTCGGTGGAAAAGGAATCCACCACCACGACATCCTCCGCTACACCGGCCAGGGAGTCGATGCAACGTCCAATGTTTCTTTCTTCGTTAAGGGTGAGAATCACCGCAGAAATAGAAACCATAGGAACATGCATAAATTAAGGGATGCAAATATAACGAAATGACAGCCGATGCTGTTCGTTCATCATAAGAAGCCTGAGAAGTGCATTAAATAGCGAAGCTTTTCCACTTTCCGCTTTTCAGATACCGCCAGGAGAGGCTTCCCATGATCAGGAAATAGACATACTCACAATACCATACCTGGGCAACCGGAACCTTCAGGATAATTCCCAATACGAAGGCGACTCCGAGGTAAAAAGTGAGCGTGATAATCTCAATCCACATGCTGACGCGTGTATTTGCTGTTCCGGCAACGCCGTGGAAGAAGATATTCGCGGCTCCAAAAAAGGTGATAGCGCCGAGTATCACATAGAGAACCGGCAGCGCCTCTGCGATCAGCCCAGCATCCTGGGTGTAGATCCTCAACAGGGTCACGGGTGCGATGGCACCCAGGATGGCGATCACACCGATAGACGCCATGGTTAACCATAATACGCGGTAAATCAAAGGCAGAACCTTGTCCTTATGCCCCTCACCAATGATATTGCTCACCAATGTACTGGTGGTTGATCCGAAAGCCCATACCGGAATGATAAGCAGCATATAAATGCTCCGAATGATGTTGGAGATGGCCAATTCCCTTTCTCCTAATTTTTCAATGATCAGGAAGAACGTAAACCATGCCGCCATCGACAAGGCAAACTGGATCATTATGAACACACTGACATTCAGTATCTTTTTCACCGTCTCCACATCCGGTCTACTGAAACGGAAGATGTCGTACTTGCCTATATCTACGACCCGGTATGTGTAGATGAAAAAGAAAAGCGTGGATGTGGCTTCGGCCAGGACTGAGGCCAGGGCTGCCCCTTTCAATCCCATTTCGGGCATGCCGAGTTTGCCAAAGATCAGCGCGTAATCAAACAACACATTGATACCGGCCATGAAGAAGGCGTTCCAGATGAGGACTTTCGTTTTGGCGATTCCGACAAAGAAGGCACGAAAGGCGATGTTCAGGCAGGCGAAGAATAAGCCCCATATGCGCACATCCAGGTAGGCCTCGCTGGCCTTGGCCACCTCATCTGAGGCAAGCAGCATCCGCATAACCGGACCTGTGCTGGTGATGATGGCCAGGAAGACGAGCAATGCCACCACCATGAGGAAGTACAGGCTCTGATCCATCACTTTTCCTATGGCCTTGTAATCTTTTTCTCCATTACGCCGGCCGATTATAATCTGGGTTCCCGTACCAAAACCAAAGGCCAGGATAAAGAGCAGGAAATAGAACAATCCACCGATGGCAGAGGCCCCCAGCTCAATCTCTCCCACCCTCCCCAGAAAAGCGGTATCCACGACCTGGATCAGGTCCTGGGCAAGGACCGAGACCATGATGGGAAGAGAAACGTTCCAGATGCGACGGTATGTGGGTAATCCGTTCAAAATCAATCAACAAAAAAAATAAAAATCAATTTCTCCAGAAGGCCCTGGAGAAAAGGATAAGTACGGTAAACAGCTCCAACCTGCCGAGAATCATCAGGAAGGAAAGGAACCATTTTCCGAAGTCCGGGATAAAGGCAAAATTACCAACTGGACCAACTTTTCCGATGCCCGGACCGATGTTTCCAAGACAGGCGGCCGTAGCTCCGATTGCTGTGTCGAAATCAAGGCCTAGGAGGGCCATGACCATCGAACCGGAGGCAAAGATGAGCAGGTAAATCAGGAAAAAGGCCAGCACATTAAAGATGATTCCCTGGGAGACCGGACGGCCGTTGATACGCACCGGGATCACCCCCTGAGGGTGGATCAGGCGCTTCATTTCCAGGAATGAGTTCTTCACCAGCAGGAAATGCCGGATCATTTTGATACCGCCACCGGTAGAACCTGCAGAGCCACCGGTAAACATGGCCAGGAAGATCAGGAACCAGGCGAAATCGGGCCAGATCAGGTAGTCTGAAGTAATGAACCCGGTTGTGGTCACGATGGAGACCGTCTGGAAAAGCGCGTGCCGGAAGGAGGCTTCCGGACCAAACATCCCGTCAAGGAAAAGGGAAACGCTGACTACCAGGGTGATGATACCGATGATGGCCATATAATAACGGAACTCATCATTGCGAGTAACGGAAGCAAAGGCACCACTGACAGCCATGTAATGGAGGGTGAAATTCGTCCCTGCCAAAATCATGAAAACAATAATAACATATTGAATATAAGGTGAAAAGCTTGCGATGCTATCATTCCGGGTGGAAAATCCACCCGTCGCCATGGTGCCAAATGCATGGCAAAGGCCATCGAACAGATCCATGCCTCCGAACATCAGCAGGGAAGTCTGGATCAATGTTAATATGAAATAGATACCCCATAAGCGCTTGGCCGTTTCAGCAATTCTGGGATGTAGCTTATCCTTGGTAGGGCCGGGCACCTCAGCAATAAACAACTGCATTCCACCAATTCCGAGAAATGGCAGGATGGCCAGCGAGAGAACGATAATCCCCATCCCTCCGATCCAATGCGTCATGCTTCTCCAGAATAGCAAAGCCTTCGGAAGTGCCTCAATATCTGTAAGAATGGTAGCTCCCGTTGTACTGAAACCGGAAGCTGTCTCGAAAATAGCATCTGTAAAGGAAGGGATATAGCCACTGATATAGAATGGGAAGCTTCCAAAAAGTGAGATGACCATCCAGGCGAAGCTGACAACAATATATCCTTCCCGTTTTCCAATATTCCGAGGGTCGTAACCACGTGTAGAGAGCATCAGCAGGCCACCTGACACCAGGGCTGTCAATGCACTCACAACCAAATAAATCCAACGCTCCTGATAATAGAAGGCAAAGGGCAGAGGTGTGAGCATAAATAGCCCTTCGATCACCAGCAGGATGCCCAGTAGTCGCAGTATTACTTTCCAGCTAATCTTGGATGTTCGCATATCTTACCATTGCTGGCAAGGAATCCTTGCGTGGCCAAAGGTATGAAATCACGATGATCAGGTGCAAGAAGGTTCATCAGAAAGAATCTCAAACCCCTTCGCCTCAATGCTATGCTGTTAATAACATTTGTGTACTAGTTAAAGAGTCGTTCCACTTTCTGAATGGCCTCTGGCAGGGCAAATACAACAACGCGGTCGCCGGCCTGGATTTGCGACTTTCCAACGGCGATAAAGCTTTGAGTCCCCCTGATGATCCCTCCGATGATTGCACCCCTGGGAACACCGATACGATGAATAGGTTTACGGGTAACCTTGGAATCAGGTTGAGCAATAAACTCAAGTACCTCAGCATCAATACCATGCAGGCATTTTACGGATGCTACTTCCGCCTCCATTGTAAAACGGTAGATATGACTGGCCGTGATCAGTTTTTTATTTATAATCGTTTCTATTCCAATGTTTTGAGAAATGTCGATATAGTCTATATTCTCAACCAGCGGAATTATCTTTTTGACACCGAATTTCTTGGCCAACAGGCAGGTGAAAATATTGGTTTCTGAATCATCGGTGACAGCGACGAAGGCATCCATATTCTGAAGGCCTTCATCCTGAAGAAGCTGAAAGTCCCTTGCATCTCCATGAATGACCAGGGTATTTTCGAGGATATCGGCCAGATGCATACAACGTTCCTTGTCAAACTCGATGAGTTTGATGTTCATCTTGTTTTCCAATCCCAGCGCCGTTTTCCTGCCAATTCTTCCACCACCGATGATCATCACATTACGGATCTCCACCTGCTCTTTACCTCCAAGCCTCAGCAGCTCATCGATGCCGGTGGGGGTAGTGATAACATAAGCCAGGTCGCCCACCTGAAATGCGTCATCGCCCTTGGGGATGATCGTCTTCGAATTCCGGTGTATCGCAACAGCCCTAAATTCAAGGTTCTTATTCTCCTCGGCAATATCATCCAACGTCTTTCCGATCACCAAAGCTTTCTCATCCAGCTTAATCAGAAAAAGGTGAAGATTGCCATCGCTGAAGTCGAAAATCTCCGTTGCAGCACTCTGCTGCAATAGCCTTATAATTTCACTGGCAGCAACACGTTCAGGGCATACAAGCTCATCGATCCCTACCTCCTTCAGGAAGGCAAGATTTGCCGGTTCCAGGTATTCGGTATTGTTGATGCGGGCAATGGTTCTCTTCGCTCCAAGTTTCTTTCCGATCATACAGGTAACCAGGTTGGTTTCCTCGTTATGAACAACGGACAAAAGCAGATCAGTACGATGGATACTGGCCCTTTCAAGTACAGAAAATGAGGTTGAATCACCGGTAATGGTCATGAGATCTGACTGGGATTCAATCATATGCAAGAGATCCTTATGCGGATCTACGATGGTGATATTGTGATTCTCGCCGGACAACAGCTTTGCCAGGTGAAACCCGACTTCTCCATCTCCGGCTATAACGATATTCATAATGCCATGATTTAACTGGGTGCGAAATAACTAAATATTTTAGTATTAGGATAATGCTGCGGATGATAATATATTGTGCCAAGGGTCGGCAACGGCTATTCAGTATCAGCATAAGATGCTAAAACTGTGTGTCCATCCCAAGGTTGGTGCCAGGTATACTGTACTCATCCCAGTCAAGCCCGACCTGGAACTTCTCTCTGAATTCCTGGAGCGAATCCAAATCCAGCGCAGCTTGTAACACATGAGCCTGATTTTCTGATGCTTCCGCCAGGATCTGACCTTTGGGTGAGATGATCATGGAATCTCCGCTATAATCAATTCCATGGCCATCCTGCCCAATACGGTTCAGGCCTGCGACGTAGACCTGGTTTTCGATGGCACGGGCTACCAACAGGGACCTCCAGGGATGGCGACGGGCGGCAGGCCAGTTGGCGAGGTAAAGGATAAGGTCATACTCATACCTGTCCTGAATCAAACGGTTATGTGCCCATACCGGGAAGCGCAGGTCATAACAGACAAGGGGCAGAATATGCCATCCTTTATAATGTATGACCACCCGCCGGTTTCCCATGCTGAAGCGCTCGTGTTCGCCGCCCATTCTGAACAGGTGGCGTTTGTCATAGTTCATCATGGCCCCGGAAGGATGAACCCAAATAAGCCGGTTGTAAAACTGATCGCCCTCGCGGATGACCAGCGTACCAACGACAGCCGCACCGGTGTGCGCAGCCATGTCTTTCATCCAGCTTACGGTGCGACCATCCATAGGTTCTGCTACATGATCAGGGCGTACAGTAAAACCAGAATTGAACATCTCAGGCAGCATGATCACATCGGTCCTGTCAATCCTGCTGATCACCTCTGCGAAGTGATGCAGATTGGCCTCCCGGTCTTCCCAGACCAGGTGATCCTGTAACATAGTCAGGCGGAGATCCGGCATAGGATAGCAGCAGCTTTATCTAAGGTTTTCTCTTCCTTGGCGAAGCAAAAGCGAAGGACGTGGTTGTCGACAGGGCGCTGATAGAAAACGGAAACCGGAATTGAAGCTATGCCATGATTGCGAATGAGATGCACGGCATAATCCTCATCGTTCTGATCAGCCAGGGCGCTGTAATCCAGTAACTGAAAATAGGTTCCCTGGCAAGGGATGGGCTTGAAGGCTGATTTCGAGATAGCCTCCAGGAAATAGTCTCTTTTCTGCTGGTAGAAAGCGGGCAGACCAAGGTAATGCTCCTCATTATCAATGTATTCCGCAATGGCATGCTGTACGGGTGTATTCACAGCAAAGACTACGAACTGGTGTACCATCCGGAAGCGTCGCATCATTTCAGCAGGTGCCAGGCAATAGCCTGTTTTCCATCCTGTGGCATGGAATGTCTTTCCAAAAGAACCCATGATAAAGGACCGTTGCGCCAGTTCGGGGTATTTGCATGCACTTTGATGGATTTGTCCGTCGAAGATAAGATGCTCATAAACTTCATCACTCAGCACCAGCAGATCCGTGCCTTTCACGATCTGAGACAGACGCTCCATATCCGTCTCCTTGATTGTGGCACCGGTAGGATTGTGCGGGCTATTGATGATGATCATGCGTGTATCGCGCGTAATGGTTCGCTGCACCTCATCCCAGGGAATGGTGTAGGAAGGAAAATCCATATGAACCGGTCTCACCGTTCCTTTGCAAAGTTTAACGGCCGGCACATAGCTGTCATAAGCGGGCTCAATAACGATCACCTCATCTCCATCGCGAATGGTAGCAATGATGGCCGTAAAGATAGCCTGCGTGGCTCCGGCCGTGATGGTTATCTCTTCCTCAGGATCGTACTCTACTCCGTATGTGCGCGCTATTTTTTTCGAAATGGCCTGCCTGAGTGCCGGTAGGCCCGGCATAGGGGCATATTGGTTCGCCCCTTTCATCATATGCTTCTCCACAAGGTGTATGAGCTCTCTGGAAACAGGAAAATCCGGAAAACCTTGTGAGAGGTTCACGGCCTGATACTGTCTGGCCAGTTGTGACATGGTAGCAAACACCGAAGGCCCTATTCCTGGAAGCTTGTCCGGCAAATGTCCGTTGAATTGTGGCATGCTTGTGTTTTGACAAGCCAAAGGTAAGCATATAAGCCTGAATGGCCATCCATCATCCTTCAAGCCTTTTCACAAACCGGCCGGCTTAGGCCTCTTTTTCCTGGTCTTTTCCCTCTTCAGGGTGTATGGAACGGGCGATGGCATGAGCTGCCAGCGGGGCCGTCAGGTAAATAAAGACAATGATAAGCAGAGCCTTGACATATACCAGCCAATGGTCAAAAGACAGGCAGACACCGATGATAATGAGGAGAATACCAAAGGAGGATGCTTTGGTCGTCGCATGCATGCGACTCAATGGATCGCCGAAGCGAAGCACACCAATGGCAGAGATGAGGATAAAAGCGGCCCCGGAGAATATCAGTATTTCATCCAGTATCATGATTGTCTTTGTTTTAAATAAGTTGACACGGCCACTGTGCCGATAAAAGCGATCAGGGATATGACGATGGCAACATCAAAGTACAGGCTTCTTTTGACAAGAACGCCATACACCATGATAAAGCCCATGGTAATGGTGGAGATCAGGTCCATGGCAACGATGCGGTCGTTGATATTCCTGCTTCGTGCCAGGTGGATCAGCGCCAGTGTCAGGGCCAGTAAAAGGAAGGCAAAAGCGGCAGGGATGAAAAAAGAAACAGAATCTGTCAGCATAGCATTAATGGGTTAAACGAAAGATGCGCCTTTGTATCGCATTTATCTCTTTCAGGATGTTCTCAGACTTGCTGCGCGAGATCACGTGCACCACCAGGGTTTTCCTGTCAGGGGACATATCAATGACGAGGCTGCCTGGGGTCATGCACAGCAAATTTGTGAAAAGGAGAAGCCCCAGGTTGGTGTCCAGGTACAATGGAACCCGTAACACGGTTGGCTGCAGGTGCATGGCCGGTGTCAGAATATCCCATGTAATCTGAAGGTTAGCCAGAATCAGCTTATATATATAGAAAATGGTAAACTCAAAGAAATAATATGTCTTGATAATCAGCTTCATAACATCAGGGTAGTTGCAAAACAGCATCAATATAGGGCGTGGGCTGCAGCAGAAGCGTTGCAGCTTTGTAACAAACGTCGAAAACGGGGCCGGCAAAAAGACCGAGCAATATGCTTACCAGGGCCAGGACAACCGATGGCCAGAGATCCAGGAAAGTCATGCGGGTGATCGGGGCTGATGAAGCTGGCGCGGGCTTCAAAAAAGCTTCAAACCATATTTTGATCATGGAATATAAAGTCAGCATGGCAGTAAGTATGGCAACCGCCGTCACCAGGTAGTGCCCGGCATCAATACCAGCCTTGATGAGGATGAGTTTCCCGAAAAATCCGGATAAGGGGGGAATCCCTGCCAGTGCGAAAGCTGGAATGATAAACAGTACGGCCAGCAAAGGACTTTCTTTGAACAGTCCACCTACCTCCTTCAGGTGGAAAGATCCTTTAAGCCTGCTGACCAACCCCATTACAAAGAAAGCATTCGTCTTAGCTACCATGTTGTGTATGGCAAAAAAGATGGCCCCGGCCACTCCCAAAGGTGTAAAAAACGCCAGCCCCATGATCATGTAACCAATCTGACTGATAATATGATAGGACAAAATGCGCCGGGTTTCGTACTGTGTTGTGGCAGCCATACCTCCGCTTACCATGGTCAGGGCAGCAGCTACAAAGAGCAGGTTTTGCCAGAAAGCCACATCCTGTAAATAGAACATGCTGAAAAACCGGATCATGGCGTACACCCCTACTTTTGTCAACAGCCCTGCGAACAGGGATGTAATGGTAATATTGGGCGTATGATAAGAGGCCGGAAGCCAGAAATGCAAAGGAAACAGGGCTGATTTGATGCCAAATGCAACGAAAAACAACATGGCAGCGGCATTGAAAAGGAGGTTGTTCTCGCCTTCCCTGAAAATCAGCGCGAGCTGGGCCATGTTCAGGGTTCCGGTGCGGCTATACAGGAGTCCAATTCCAGCCAGGAAAAAGAAAGAACCTATCAGATTGAGAGACAGATATTTGATACCTCCACCCAATTGCTCCCGCCGACTTCCGTAGGTGATCAGCACAAAAGAGGAGAGCAGCATCACTTCAAACCAAACAAAGAGGTTGAAAATATCCCCGGTAAGGAAGGCGCCATTTATCCCCAGCGCAAGCGAAAAAAGGAATACATAGAAACGGTTTGAGGCACAATCTTCCTGCATAAAACGATGGGAATACCCCGTAACAGTAAATACGATCAGGCTGGAAACCAACAGCATCAAGCCACCCAGGTAGTCGAGTACCAGGGTAATCCCGAACGGGGCCACCCAGGAACCGGCATGCAGCACCAGAATCCCGTTATTATTCAATTCTACGAAGAGCAAGGTGCTGAAGACAAGCTGCAGCGCACTACCTGCCAGTGCAAGCATTCTTGTCCACCGGTCATGACGTATGAAGATGAGTATGATCATCATGAACACAGGCAGAAGCAAGGGTAGTGCCAGCAGGTTGCTCATTGCGGGTCGGTTTGTTTTAACTGATCAAGATCTTCTGTACCTGTCACCTTGAAGAATTTGTATTTCAGTGCAATGCTGAATACCACGATGCCCAGCCCGATAACAATGGAAGTCAATACCAGGGCCTGCGGCAGGGGATCGGCCACGGTTGTGAGAGTCGCCTGGTCCGGATCAATGAAAGCAGGAGCGCCCGCAACGAGGCCGGCCGACAGGAAGACCAGCAGGTTGGTGGCATTGCTGACAAAGATGATACCAATGACAAATTTCAGTATACTGCGCCTTAGCATCAGGTAAACACCTGCTGTATAGAGTATTCCTACCAATAGGGCCAGAGGTATCTCCATCTGATTATTTCTTTAAGGTTAATAAAAACATCAGTGTTACACCAATGACGCCAACAAAAACACCCAGGTCGAAGAGCAAGGGAGTACCCAGCTTCAGCGTTCCGATCCAAACCAGCTCTGTTTTTACCCATAAACCTGTCAGAATGGCTTTACCAAGGAGCATTGGCCACAGCATGCTCAGAAGGATCAGCAGCAGACCGATGCCCATAATGCGATGCGGCCTGATGGTCAGTTTTTCGATAACCACCTCAGGGTCATAAGCATAACCCTTAAAGACCAGGGAGAGACCTGCCAGTAAACCGGCAATAAAACCGCCACCCGGATAATCATGCCCACGCAATAAGGCGATCAGTGCGAACAAGAGCAACAGCCAACGCACATACCTGTCTGCTATCTGCAGTATCGTTGAATTCATCCTACTGCCTCCTTCCTTTTATCAGTACAAAAACACCCAGGGCTGCGACCACCAGTACAACGACCTCCCCAAACGTATCCAGGGCCCGGAAATCCACCAGAATGACATTGACAACATTCTTGCCGTAAGCATTGATGAGGCTGTTATCCAGGTAAAATGCCGAAACCGGCTTGTCAGATCCGGAAACAGAAGCCTGGAGTGCCACGAAAGTCATGACCGTGCCGAACACCAGAGCAATACCCAGATCCCGGACTTTGGTCCATCTCCTCGAAAGATTGGCAAAACGTGGCAGGCGTGGAAGCACCAGAACAAACATAACAACCGTCAGTGTTTCCACGAGGACCTGGGTGATTGCAAGATCTACAGCGCTGTAATACAAGTATATAAGAGAGATGCCATAGCCAGTGATACCCATACCAATGATGGTTGCTATGCGCGACATTGAAAGCGTGCTATAGATGGTAGCCAGCACCACAACCAGGATCAGTCCCGAGATATAGAATGGCTGAAGCTGAATCCTGGGAAAGGTTACGATCCGCGACGAAAAGGAAATCTGCGCCCACATCAGAGCGGCCGTTAATATTATGATTGTCAGAATATAATACCGATGATAGCCATGCTGGATGGTCGTTTCCTTGCGTTTTGAAAAATTTATGAAATGATCCACCCCATCGGAAAAAACATCTGTAAAGCGGAAAAAGAATAAGCGTTGATTCAAGCGGCGCCATGCATCCAGCAAGGAATCTTTTTTGATAATCCAGTATGAAAGGCTTAATCCCGCCAGAACAGTCAGGACACTGAGAAAGAACACCGTGTTAAACCCATGCCAGATTTCCCATTTAATGGGTTCCATGGAAGGGTGTATCGTTCTCAGCGTGCTGTCTATAAGTGATTTACCCAATATTTCCGGAAAAATCCCCAGGATCAGGCTTACCAGAACAAGGATGGCCGGACCCAGCAACAACAGTCGTTTCTTTTCATGCGGGGGCTGAGCATACTGCGCAGCTTTTCCAAGGAATATCTTATACAGAAAGCTCAATGAAACCGTAACCATCAGGATATTCGAAAGGACTCCCATCACCAGCACCGGAGCACCGAGGGTCGTCAGCTGTACTTTGGCTTCGTAAATCAGTTCTTTCCCCAGAAAACCGAGCATGGGAGGCAATCCGGCCATCGAAAAGGCAGCCAGGATTGAGATCCAGAAGGTTATGGGCATGAATTTTCTTAATCCCCCGAAGGCATGCAGGTCCCTGGTACCTGTTTTCTTTTCCAGCAGCCCTGCTATCATGAACAAGGTGGCTTTATACATTGCATGTACAAAAAGGAATATCATGGCCGCCTTAAGCGACAGCTTGGTATCTATTCCGGTTAACAGGACCAGGGTTCCCAGGGCGTTGATGGTCGTGTAGGCCAGGATGGCTTTGATATCGGTCTGTGTTATAGAGAGGTACGCGCCGATGAGCATGGTTGCGGCTCCTGCCGTGGTCAGCATCACATTCCATTCTCCGGTGCCCGCAAGGGCCGGGCTCAGGCGCAGCAGCAGAAAGAACCCGGCTTTGACCATGGTGGCAGAATGCAGGAAGGCACTTACCGGCGATGGAGCCTGCATAGCGCCGGGCAGCCAGAAATGGAAGGGGAACTGGGCTGATTTTGTAAAAACCCCGATCAGGATCAGGACGAGGCCTGGCGTATACAATGTGCTTTGGCGAATCTGGTCTCCGGAGAGTATCCAGTCGCTAACCTCATAGCTACCTGGAATGCTCCCGAGCAGCAAAATACCCGCCAGAAGGCTCAGTCCACCAAAGCCGGTGATGTATAGTGATTGGAAAGCTGCCTTACGGGCTTCAGGCTTCTCATGAAAGAAACTGATCAGCAGGAAAGAAAGGACACTGGTGAGTTCCCAGAAAACAAAGAGCTGGATGAGGTTTTCAGAGAGTACCAATCCCAGCATAGCACTGCTGAACAGGCTCAGGTAGAAGTAGAAGCGCAACAGCCCTGTATACCCCTTCATATAGGCGTGGGCATAGAAGAATATCAGGGATCCGATACCCGTGATCAGCAGGGCAAAGGAGAGCCCCAGCCCATCCAGCAGGAAGCCGGCATGGAGGCCCAGGGCAGGAATCCAGTCATAACTGGCCTCCAGGGTTCCCATCTGCCGGATGGCGGGAACCTGCATCAGGAAGAAGGCAAATGCTGCCAACTGGAACGAACCCAGGATCAGGGCAGAATGTCTGAGCATCCTGGCAGGCAACGCCAGCAGTGCAAAGGGTATCAGTAGGTATGTCAGTAGAACATGTATCATGATCTGCCATTCACTTCAAAGACAGGACTGGCAATAATGCGCCAGCGTCTTACGGGGAATTTACGAATGTAATGAAATCCTGATTTGCTCCATCCCTGAATCCGCCAACATCCTGGCAGAGGGAATATATACCCGTTAAGCCATCCGAATATTGCAGTAATCCCTGGTTACAAAAGACCATAATGATAGATGAGTAGCAACTGGATGGGTGCATATTACTGTTTATGCTATTAACACGGACATGCCATCAATGGTTTATCCGGCCTCTGATAAACGCTGCAGGAACAATCGGAAAGGTGTCAGCCAGTTATCAGTAGCAAGCACGACAAAGTAGTATCTTTGCAGAAAATCAGATAAATCAGACGCTATGCATACCATCGACACCTATGCTTTCAACGGAAAAAAGATCCTGATCCGCGTGGATTTCAACGTTCCCTTGAACGCCTCCTTTGAAATTACCGACACCACCCGTATTGATGCCGCCTTGCCGACTTTGCGCAAGGTGATCGCAGAAGGCGGATGTCCGGTGATCATGTCGCATCTGGGCCGCCCCAAACAGGGTCCCGAAGACCGTTACTCCCTGCGCCACCTGATCCCCTACCTTGAAGCGACTCTGGGAAAAAACGTTGCATTTGCGCCGGACTGTATCGGGGAGGAAGCCCGCAATCTGGCAGCAGGATTGAAACCAGGTGAGGTATTGTTGCTTGAAAACCTCCGTTTTTACAAAGAAGAAGAAAAGGGTGATGCGGAATTTGCTTCCAAACTGGCTTCCCTGGGGGATGCCTATATGAACGATGCATTTGGAACCGCCCACCGTGCGCATGCTTCCACCGCCATCATTGCAGATTATTTCCCGAACGACAAGATGTTTGGCTATCTGATGGGGCAGGAGCTCGAGAGCATCGACAAGGTGCTGCACGGCAATCTGCGTCCGTTTACCGCCGTACTGGGCGGCGCCAAGGTGAGTGGCAAGATCGAGATCATCCGCAATCTGATGGATAAGGCTGATCAGATCCTCATCGGAGGTGGTATGATGTTTACCTTCCTTAAGGCACAGGGTCATGATACTGGCAAAAGCCTGGTGGAAGATGACCTGCTTGAAGTGGCCCTGGAAGCCCTGCGACTGGCTGAAGAAAAAGGCGTTCAGCTGGTTCTGCCCGTCGATGCAGTAGCTGCAGATACCTTCGACAATGCTGCCAATACCCAGCTTGTATCCGCAGGAAATATCCCACAGGATTGGATGGGCCTCGATATTGGCCCTGAAAGTATCGCATTATTCCGGGATATCCTGCTTGCGTCCAAAACGATTCTTTGGAATGGTCCGATGGGCGTGTTCGAGATGCCTTCCTTTGCGCAGGGGACCATCCAGGTGGCCCAGGCAGTTGCCGAAGCTACGAAGGGTGGCGCTTTCAGCCTCATTGGAGGTGGAGATAGTGTCGCAGCCGTCAACCAGTATGGCCTGGCCGATCAGGTTTCCTACATCTCCACCGGAGGTGGAGCAATGCTGGAATACATTGAAGGTAAGGAACTTCCGGGTGTCAATGCAATTAAGCGTTCTTAGTACTTTTAAGGATACAAGTAACGTCCTCGCTGTTCTGAATGATACTGGTTGATACCCATACCCATCTCTACCTGGATGCCTTTGATGCCGACCGGGAAACGGTTGTACATCGTGCCCTGGAAGCCGGTGTTAAGTACATTCTCCTTCCCAATATTGATGCCGCATCGGTGGATTCCCTGCACCGGATGGCAGAAGGTTTTCCAGGGATCTGCCTACCTATGATGGGATTGCACCCAACGTCTGTCGGGGAGAACTGGGAGGCTGAGCTTCAGATCATTAGCGACTTGCTGGAGGAAGAAAGGTATGCCGGACTGGGAGAGATCGGCATCGACCTGTATTGGGATACCACCTACCGGGAAGCCCAGATTGCAGCTTTTCGCCATCAGATACGCCTGGCGCACCGCCATGGACTGGCAGTTTCAGTGCACTCCAGGGATGCCATGGATCTTATCCTGGATGAACTGGAAGAGATGGCCTTACCCGGATTGCGCGGAATCCTGCATTGCTTTACCGGTGATAGCCGGCAGGCAAATCGCGCAGTTAATCTGGGATTCAAACTGGGCATAGGAGGTGTACTGACGTTCAGGAAATCAGGTTTGGCCGAAGTCGTCCAGGACGTCGGATTGGATCACCTTGTCCTGGAAACGGATGCTCCCTTCCTGGCACCTGTTCCATACAGAGGGAAACGTAATGAGAGTGCCTATATCCTGCTCATCGCAGAGGCTCTGGCCGAAGTCCTGCACACCAGCCTGGATGAGGTGGCCGAAGTCACCACCCGCAATGCCATCCATACTTTTAACATCGACACTTACCTGAACCGCATATGAAACCGGAATTATCCAGCCTTGAAGCCAAACAGGAAACGGCCTTGCTGGTCATCTACACAGGTGGGACCATTGGCATGATGCAGGATCCGGTCACCGGGTCTCTGTCCCCTTTCAATTTCGATCATATCTTCCAGCATATGCCGGTGCTCAGCCGGGTCAGGTACCGCATCGGACATCATTGTTTTGATCCTTTGATCGACTCTTCTGAAGTGAAACCTTCTTTCTGGCAGGAGCTGGCCACTGTGATCGCCAATGCCTATGCCGACTACGATGGTTTCGTTGTGCTGCATGGCACGGATACCATGGCCTACACCGCTTCGATGCTCAGCTTCATGCTTGAAAACCTGAATAAGCCTGTAATCCTCACCGGATCGCAGCTGCCTTTGGGGATGGTGAGATCAGACGGGAGGGAGAACTTCATCACCGCGCTGGAGATTGCGGCTGCACGGCAGGACGATACCCCGCTGGTACCAGAGGTGGCCATCTATTTTGAGAATAAACTTTTCAGGGGAAATCGGACAACCAAGTTCAATGCCGAGGATTTCAATGCCTTTGTATCCGAGAACTACCCTATTCTGGCGGAAGCCGGTGTTCATATACGCTATAACCTGCCCCATCTCCGCAAACCGAATTTTAAAAACCTGCGCCTGCACACCCAGGTTGACCCCAATGTCGCCATCCTGAAGCTGTTTCCCGGGATTACACCGAACGTGGTATCAGCGCTGCTTTCAGCGCCCGGTCTGCAGGGTATCATCCTAGAGACCTTCGGATCAGGGAATGCCCCAACCGACGCCTGGTTCATTGATTTGCTCAAAGAAGCCATCGGGCGTGGCATTACCATCATGAATGTGACCCAGTGCAAAGGAGGCGCCGTGGAAATGGGCAGGTATGCCAGCAGCCTGAAACTGGAGGAAATCGGCGTGGTTAGCGGACGTGATATCACAACCGAGTCGGCCACGGCCAAAATGATGTTCCTGCTGGGCCAGGGATTCAAAGGAACAAGCCTGAAAAAATGGCTGGAGACATCGCTCATCGGGGAGATGTCGGTATAAATAGGCATACCGCATGTGAATAACATGCCTTACCTTCGTTGTGGTGAAGAAAATCCTGGTCATACGCTTCAGTTCCATCGGTGATATCATTCTGACATCACCGGTGTTGCGTTGCCTGAAAAAGCAGGATCCCGGACGGGAAATCCATGTGCTCACCAAATCTGCCTATCAGGACCTGTTCCTGCACAACCCGAATGTCGACAAGGTCTTTGCGCTGGGGCAAGAAACCATGCCTGAACTGATCAAGGCCCTGAAGCAGGAGCGTTATGACTATGTTGTTGATCTTCATCGTAATATGCGCAGCCTGCGTGTGAAGATGGGCCTCCGGGTCGCTTCCTCTTCCTTCCCAAAGCTGAATATCCGGAAGTACCTGCTGGTGCGTTTTGGCATCAGCATGCTCCCTGACATTCACATTGTCGACAGGTATTTTCAGGCTGTCAGAAGATTGGGCGTTATCGCTGACGGTCAGGGGCTTGATTTCTATTTAGATCCCCAAACACCGGATCAGGCTGCCTTATTACCGGAAGACTTCCCCAAGGAGTACTTTGCCTTCGTCAATGGTGGCCGGCACCAGACAAAGATCATCCCCATTCGCAAGGCTGTTGAGATTTGCAAAGCCCTGAATAAGCCTGTGGTATTATTAGGAGGACCGGAAGACAGTGACAGTGGAGAAGCCATTGCCAGAGATTGCAATACATTGGTATACAATGGCTGCGGCAAATACAGCCTGATGGAATCTGCCGGTATTCTGGCTGGCGCCAAGGGGGTGATCAGCGGAGATACGGGATTAATGCACCTGGCCGCTGCTTTACGTAAACCCATGGTTACTGTATGGGGAAATACCATACCAGAATTTGGAATGTACCCCTATATGCCGGATGCACCTGGCAAACATCAGGCATTCGAAATCAAACCTTTATCCTGCCGCCCCTGCAGCAAGCTGGGGCATCCGTCCTGTCCTGAGCATCATTTTCGTTGCATGATGGACCAGAACGGGCAGGCCATAGCATCGGCCCTGTTCAGGCTAGCCGGCCTGCCCTGATCCTCTTTGATCTTATTCCAGTCCGCGCTTACGGAGCAGCGGCTTATCGGAGGGATCCTGACCGCGGAATTTCCGGTACTGGTCCATGCCCTCGCCTTCACCTCCTCCGGCCAGCACATAGCGACGGAAGCGGGAAGCCAGATCCTGGTTGTACAGATCTCCGGAATCAACAAAAGCCTGGAAAGCATCGGCATCCAATACGGCAGCCCAGAGGTAGACATAGTATCCTGCAGCATATCCACCCATGACATGGCTGAAGTAGGTGGTACGGTAGCGGGGAAGGATCTCCTTCATCAGCTGTATCTTGTCCATGCTGGCCTTTTCAAAGCTGTTTACATCCATCTCCGTCGGGGCTGTCATGCTGTGCCAGTCCATATCCAGAACAGAAGCAGCAATGTATTCGGTTGTGACAAATCCCTGGTTGAAGGTCATGCTATTCATCAGCCTGTCCACCAACTCCTGGGGCATAGGCTCGTTGGTCTGATAATGACGTGCATACTCAGCCATGACCTCCGGTTGGGCAGCCCAATGTTCCATGATCTGGGAAGGAAGTTCCACCATATCCCGCTGCAGGTGACCGGCCAGGCGCTGATAGGAACCATCTGTAAAGAAACCGTGCAGGGCATGGCCAAATTCATGCCAGAGGGTTGTGACTTCGTCCCAGCTCAGCAAGGAAGGGGTGTCGCCATAAGGACGGGTAAAATTGCAGGTTATGGTAACGATGGGAGCGATGCGTTTACCATCGACATAGGATTGCTGCCGGAGGCGGCCACACCATGCGCCCACATTCTTTCCCGGGCGTGGATGATAATCCAGTGTAAGGACAGCCAGATGACTGCCATCTGCTTCCTTAACTTCAAACACTTCTACTTCAGGGTGATATACGGGAGCTTCCGGGATGCGTGTGAAGGTGATGCCATAAAGCTTTGTGGCAACGGCAAACATGCCATCGCGGGCATTTTCCAGCTTGAGATAGGGCTTAAGCTCTGATTCTTCGAGGTTGTACTTTTCTTTTCTCAGTTTCTCGGCGTAGTACCACCAATCCCAGGATTCAAGGCTGAAGTCACCACCTTCGCGCTGGATGATGGACTGCATCTCGGTCAGATCTCTTTTGGCTGCTGCCTGTGCCGGTTTCATAAGGCGATCGAGGAAGGCATACACATTCTCCGGCTTTTCAGCCATATTATTGGAAATCACATACTCAGCAAATGTATTATGGCCAAGCAGTCTGGCTCTCTCAACGCGCAGGTTCATGATTTCGCGGATAATCTCTTTATTATCAAATTCATTGTCGTTATCGCCGCGCATGAAATAACCACGGTAGATCTTTTCGCGCAGTTCACGTTTATCGGCATACTGCAGAAAAGGGATGAGGCTGGGCTTCTGAAGCGTGAACAGCCATTTACCCTCCATACCGGCCTCTTTGGCTGCTTCAGCTGCAGCCACCACACTTCCTTCAGGCAGGCCGGCCAGGTCCTCTTCATTGTCCAGGACCAGCTGAAAATTGGTATTGGTCTCGGCCAGCAGGTTATCCCGGAATTTGAGTTGCAATTCGGTCACCCTTTGGTTGATTTCCCTGAGCCTGGTTTTCCCACTCTCATCGAGGGCTGCACCATTGCGGATGAAGTCTTTGTAATATTTTTCTACCAATCTGATCTGCAATGAATCCAGTCCAAGGTTTTGCCGCTCCTGATGGACCTTCTCAACACGTTGAAAAAGAGGAACATTCATCCAGATATCATCATCATGCTGCGTAACCATGGGGCCAATGATCCTTGCCAGCGCCTGCATGGCCGGATTGGTGTTGGCTGAGTTGATTGTCTGAAACACCCTGCTTACTTTCCGCAGCAATTCCCCTGACCGGTCAAAAGCCAGAATGGTATTCTCAAAATCAGCGGGCTCAGTTTGGTTAACGATGGCATCTATCTCTGCCTTCTGCTCTGCGATTCCTTTTTCATAGGCAGGAAGATAATGGCTGGTGTCAATCAGATCAAAGGGAGGGATCTGAAAGGGCGTTGTATACTCGCTGAAGAAAGGGTTAAGGGGTTCTTTCACTTTTTGCTTACAGGATAAGGTGAGTACCAATGGAATACATGCTAATGCAAGGAACAAGGTCTTTTTCATGGCGTTTTGGTTTTGGCTATACAAAGAAAAGAATACTGTTTTAATCAGCATGATAGCAGTGGCAAAATACCACAGCCGTAGTTATGGGTTGGTTTTTCGCCGGTAGTCTTCATAAAGCATTAGAACAAGGCCATCAGCCAGTCCGACTTTTGGTGCGACGACTTCATCTACGCCGGCCCATTTCATGATCTTCCTAAAGATGCGTGCCGCAGGGAGGATGACATCGGCGCGGTCAGGGCGGAGCCCCATCTGGATGATGCGCTCATCAATGCTGAGATGAGCCAGCTTCTTTTCAGCTTCGGTGAGCTGAACCAGGCCCAGCGAATTGTGCTCATATGAGCCAAATATCTTTGTGAGTTTGTTGATATTGCCACCGGAACCGATGCAACGCAAATTTCCAAGGTTGCGGGTATGTTTCCGCAACCAATTTTTCATACGGTCCCACTCGGCTTCTTCAACCCGTTCCTGCAACAGCCGGATCGTTCCAATCCGGAAGGACTCAGAGGCCACGAAGCGTTCACCGGCCATCAGGGAAATCTCTGTCGATCCACCCCCCACATCCACATACATGGTATTGAAGCCATCCCCAATCCCGGCCATGCGGTTAAAGGATGAAATAATACCAGCTTCTTCCATTCCATCTATAACTTTGATTTCCAACCCAGTGTGATCTTGTATCTGTTGAATAATTTCATCATGATTACTGGCTTCACGCATGGCTGAGGTGGCACAGGCCACATAATCGATAGGCCCGTAAACCTCGATAAGCAACTTGAAGGCTTTCATGGTATCCACAAGCCTGGTAACCCTGGATTCACTCACCCGTCCGGATTCGAACACATCCAGTCCGAGGCGTATCGGGATACGTATCAAAGTGGCTTTGTCGGTGCGTATACGTCCCTGGCCTTCAAAGACATTGGCAAACAACAACCTGACCGCATTCGATCCGATATCTATCGATGCAAATAACATACATTAGTGCTTTTTAACTTATTGTTCAAGAAGGTTTCTGAACATGGCATAGGTTTCGATCTGAGAACGCACATCCGGAGGCGGCGCCAGGCGGTATGTGTTCATGGGATTGACTGTCAGCAGCCTGGCCTTGGTATTGTCCTTCCATTGGATTTCAAGCATTTGCCGGATCTCATTGCGAAGCTCAGGGTCCAGTATGGGGCAGGCCACCTCGATCCGGTGGTCAAAGTTACGCAACATCCAGTCTGCTGAAGAAATGTACATTTCTTCCTTGCCCTTATTACAGAAGACGAACACCCTGGAATGCTCCAGGAATTTGTCGACTATGCTGATGGCCTCAATGTTGTCACTGACGCCCGGGATGCCAGGAATCAGTTTGCACACGCCCCTGACGATCAGGCGAATTCTTACACCGGCCTTGCTCGCCTTGTACAATTCATCAATAATAATATTGTCAACCAGATTGTTAAGTTTGATAATAGCCCAGGCTTCCAATCCCTTCCGTGCATTGCGTGCTTCAGCCCTGATCAGTTTAACAAAATGGTTACGCATATCGAAAGGCGCTACGATCAGCCTGCTGAAATCCGGCCGGTTGAACTTCTCCTCCAGAAGATGAAATACCTTATTCACATCGGAGGTGATCAAGGGGTCAGCCGTCATCAGGCTGTCGTCGGCGTAAACCCTGGCTGTGCCCTCGTGAAAATTTCCGGTTGAGATATTGGCATAATAAACGTTCTTGTTGCTTTCCTTCCTGCGGATAAGTAATAGCTTGGCATGGACCTTATAGCCTGGAATGGTCTGTATGATCTTCACCCCTTCTTCCTGCATCTTTCCGGCCCAGTAGATATTGGCCTCCTCATCGAAGCGTGCCTGCAGTTCAAGGAAGACGATCACTTCCTTGCCGTTGCGGGCTGCATTGATCAGGGCTTTGATAATATTGGAATCCCTGGCCACCCTGTAGAGAGTCATTTTGATAGCCCTTACCCGCGGATCAATGGAAGCTTCCCGCAATAATTCGATCACATACTGAAAACTCTGGTATGGGTAATGCAGCATCACATCCCGCTCCCGGATGATATTGAGAATGCTCTGGTGTGGCGGCAGCAAGGGATGAGGCAATGGAGGTGTGGGCTCATATTCCAGTTCTTTGGATCCCACATTCGGAAAGGACATGAAGTCTTTAAAGTTGTGGTACCGGCCTCTGCGGGCTATGGTGTCCTCTCCACTGATCTGGAATTTTTTTGCTATAACCTTGAAGAAATCCTCTGGCATGTCCCTGTCGATGATAAAGCGCACCGGTTGTCCCTTCTTCCTTTGCTTTAGACTCAGGCTGATTGATTCCAGAAAGCTTCGTGAAACATCATTGTCGATATCCAGCTCAGCATCCCGCGTAAACTTGATGGTATAGGCATCATAGGTATCATAACCATAAATGGAGAAGATGTCATCCAGGCAAAACCGGATCACATCATCCAGCATGATTATATACCTCTTATCTCCAATTGGCGGGAGAATCAGAAACCGGCTGAGGGCGTCAGTCGGAACCTGGATCAGGGCATATTGTTGTTTATTCCTGAGGGCACGGCTTCGGATATCGACCGCGAGATAAACGCTTTTGTCCTTGAGGTTGGCAGTGGTTTTGAAATTGGTGAGCATGATGGGGAAGAGATGTGGCCTGACATGCTTTTCGAAATAGGCTTTGACAAAAGAGGCATGCTGCTCATCCATATGCTGCTCATCGACCATATATATCTGATGCTGCTGCAATTCCTGCTTCAACTGCTGGTAAATCTCAACAAATCTTGCCTGCAGAACAGTGTCGAGCCTGGCAATTTCCTTCAATACTGCCTTGGGGTCAAAGAATAGGTCACGTCTACTTCTTTTGGGAACATTGGACATCCGCTTCAGGGTTGCCACACGGACACGGTAAAACTCATCCAGGTTGTTGGAATAAATCCCGAGAAACCGGATCCGTTCGATGATGGGCACCTGTGGATCCATGGCTTCCTGCAGCACCCGCTCGTTGAAATAAAGCCAGCTAACTTCACGGCTTATCAGGTTTTTACTCTCATTGATCATGGTGCGCACAGGATTAACATGATGAAGCCGGCTAAAGAATACTACAATATTTGTTTGGGGAAGATGCCATGCTCCAGCCGGCATGGTGCGACAGGCACTTCTTCCCATTTTTCCGTTTCCAATGAAAATATGAATAAACCTGAGGTGGGGAGTAAGGCTATCTTCTCATTCAGGAAATAGTTGACCATATGTGTTAAGGTTGGGTTGTGGCCCACCAGCAAGGCGGAACCAATATGGTCCGGTATCCCAAAAATAACCTCCCATACCTGCTCTTCGGAACCGAAATAGATCTGAGATTCAATTTGTATTTCTGTTAAGGGATAACCCATACCCCGGGCCAGCAGGCGGGCTGTTTCCAGGGCCCTGACAGCCGGGCTGGAGATGATCCGCTCAGGCTTTTCACCCCTTTCGTTCAGGTAGGTGACAACCTTTGCGCTGCGTTCCATTCCTTTTTCCAGCAGGGGACGCT
>ERZ795032.656-NODE-656-length-33251-cov-8.096036_pt1 | contig 33251 bp, 33 predicted proteins | sample MGYA00375124_ERZ795032 | MGnify/ENA primary metagenome ERZ795032 (study PRJEB30167, sample SAMN05720154) | activated sludge metagenome | isolation source: Anaerobic digester | place: China | collected 2015-12-16 ...
TTCGCCTTCGAATGGTTTGATGACTTTAGCTGCATCAACTGGACAGATTTCCTGGCACCAGCCACAGTTCACACATTTTTCTTCCTGAAGAATAGATCTACCTTTGACTTTAGCATCTTCAGGGTTCAGCCGATAATCTCCATATGAACATGAACTACAGACAGCTTTTATGGCGTCAACTGGGCAGGCACGTTTACACACCAGACAGTAAACACATTTATCTTCATCCACTTTGATGTCACGATCCATTTTATCCTGTTTCATGGTTATGGCTTGTGGGGGACATAGTTCTTCGCATACGCCACAGTAAATGCATTCTTCTTTATCTATGCTGATTTCACCAGTCACAAGTTTAGAACGGTCTGGGAGTTCTCTTTTGATGGTTATGGCATCCTGTGGGCATGCAGTTTCACATGCCTTACAATATAAGCACTCTTCATCATCAATTGATGCTTTATGCCTCCATTTGGGATATTCATCTAAATCTTTGATGTTCTTATCATTGATTTCAAATTCAAGGGCTCCGAAAGGACAACTTGATGCGCATAAACCACATAAAACACAGTTTTTACCATTGACGTTAAGGTAATCCATGTCTACAAGGCCCCTTGCAATTGGCAGTACTGGACCTAATTTCAGGGATTCTGTGGGGCAAATTTCTGCACATATCCCACATCCCACACACTTATCGCTAGTGTAATCCAGGGAACGTTTTTCGCTCCCATTTCTCTCTACCGTGCTCATAATACCATCCTTACACAATTTTAAGAAATTAAAACTTATTTTTTAGATATGGCCTGGTTGGGGCAGTTAGTGATACATAAATCGCAGTCATCACATTTTTCCGGATATAAGACCAGTTCTCCATCTTCATCAACTAATGCGCCCTGTTCACAAAGTTTGATACACAGTCCTTCCCCTGGGCAGTCTTTGATATTTCCACATTTTTCTGAGTCTATTACTACTGGCATGATAATCACCGTCACTTAATGAGTTGATAAAATATACATATACGATATGGATATATAAACATATCGAATTTTCAAAATTATTGTTCTTGAACTATCTTAGTTAAAAAATTTAAAATACGATATCAATCACATTATTTTTCGAAATGCAAAAAAATGTCTTATTAAAATCAAGGTAATCGCATAATAAAAATTAAAATAGAAAAGAAGAAGGTTAAAAAAATTATTCTTTTCCAACCATGACTTCTGTAGATTTTATAATTGCTTTGACTGCATCTCCCTCTTTAATATCAAGTTCATCAATGGATTCTTTGGTTATTATGGCAGTAATTACATTTGGAGATTCTATTTTGATTTTAACACTGGCCATAACTTGTCCAACTTTCACGCCTTCGACTTTTCCATTAATCATGTTTCTTGCACTCATTTTCATAAGATGGTCCTCCTCATTTTCCCTGGACTATATTTATATAATTGATAGCGAAAATAAATTTTCATGAACATTCTTGCATTTCGACCATCCCTGGTGATAACATGAAAACAGTTGAATACAAGCCCATAGGAACAATACACTCACCTCACAAGGATCTCCATGGAATGCCTATACAACCAGTAGGTGCAAAAGGAGTTAAAGGACAAATAGAACTTGAAAATGAGTATGTGGAAGGTTTAAAAGATTTAGATGGATTTTCACACATCATATTAATATACCATCTTCATATGTGTAATGGACATTCTCTTAGAGTGAAACCGTTTCTTGACAATGTAAAACGGGGTATTTTTGCAACAAGAGCGCCTAAAAGGCCTAATCCTATTGGTATGTCAGTAGTTTGTCTGGAAAAAGTAGAGGGAAACATAATCCATATATCGAATGTGGACATACTTGATGGAACGCCTCTTCTTGATATAAAACCATATATTCCTCATTTTGACACTTGTGAAGATGAAGATGTCTGTATTGGTTGGTTTGATGATAAAAAACAGGAAGCTAAAAATAAAAAGTCCGACAAACGTTTTGTAGATTAATGTTATACGTTGGATATGGGATTTAAACTTCCTTAACTTATTTTTTTTAGAAATTAAAAGGAAAAAGGATTGTTATTATTATTTATAAAAGTTTATGAGGGATTCCATCTAAAAGCAATGGCAATGTTTTAATCATTAATACATGCAAAATAATGCGGTTATGTTTTATTGCCCAAAAAATCATTCATTTTTTACTTAAAATTCCTCCATCTGGGATATGTCCATTAGAGTTTCCACTGCTTTGGCTTCAACTTGAATTCCTGTTTCTTTAATGGCTGCCAGTGGATTTAAACCTCCAGGAGCAACTATGCCCACATGATAACGTTCTACTTTGGCATTGTAGACCAGTTCGCTGGGTTTACCAATCTTCAGAATCGAGAAACCTGCGTCACCCACATCTTCCAGAACATCCATTGCTTCCGGGCGAGCTACATATGGAATTTCCTTTAAACTGGCCAGTATCCTACCACCAGTTTTCAGAGAATCGCCTACAGATGTTAAACCTTTGGATAAATATATTTCGTGGGGATCCAGGGATGAACCGTCGTAAGCAGTAAGTTCAATGAATCGAGGAGATTTGCCCTCCGTTTCCAGGATACCTCCATATTGGGGTGTTGATGCTATTCCCTGTTTGGTGAGAATTCCATCAATGGTTAAACTACAAACCGTTGCCAATCCTTTCTTCCCATTCGGTCCCGGAACGATCTGGTAGTATTTGCTAGTGCAGTACTCAGGACGAGAGGCCATAACCTGGTCAAAAATATTCAGACCTTCTTGGAAGTCTTCCTCTTTAAGATAGGACACATTTACAATCACCCGACCTTCGTGACTTTCAGGATCAAAATCAACCTCATGAATAAGGTTCCAGGCTTTAGACAGTAAAAATTTAACCTTCTCACCTTTTTCCGGCCCCACAGGTTTTAATAGGCTCTTTGGTGTTGTTATAGGTTCCATTTGGGAGAATTCTAATGTACTTTCGGCCATTTTTATATTAACTTCGTATCCCGATTCTTTCGCAGCACATAGGGGGGCTATGCCTCCAATAACTGCGATACCTGCCATGTTTTTATCCACAGGAATGCCCAACACGGGTTCTCCTGGTTTACCAATCTTTAAAAGTCCTGATATCCCGATTTTTTTGAGATTATTAAATAATCCAATGGCTTCTTCTCTCGAATTGGCAGGTATTAACCTGAAATTAGCGGGAATGTCTCCATTACCTTCACTCACCACTTCTAAAACAGAAGTCATCTCTTTGTCTGTAAAAGCCTCAAGTGGGGTCATTGAAGTCTTTTTATAGGCAATTAATTCAGTAAAAGCTCTTGGAACATAATTTTTTACTTCAACAAGACCTCCATACTTAGGAACAACAGGAATTCCTGATTTGAGCAGCATACCATCTATGGTAGTCCCACAAATGGTATCCATTTCCATCTGGTTTTCATAGCCTTCGGATGAGGATTGTGTGCTTATTTTGACATAGGGACTAACCGCTATCTCTGTTTTAAAAATTTTCTCAATAATTTCCATTAATTGTTCATCATAGTAGAAGGTTGATGTGTTAACAACCACTGTTCCTAGACCTGTTTTTGGATTCAGGGTGGTTTGATACATCATGTCTTCAAATTTAGAAAAAATAAAGTCCACCTGATCATATATAAGGCCTTTTCCAAGTTCTTTAATGCCTTCAGGGGTTATTTGTCTGCCGGCATATCCTATACGTTCGGTGAATCCTTTTTCGTCAAGAATACGCATGTGGTAACGGACTGCTCTTTCACCAAGGTCATATCCTTTCCTGCGAAGCTCTTCGGCTATGGTTTTCGCACCTAAAACCTCGCTTCTTTCTGCCAGGATCCTCAGGATCTCCATCATCTTACGATCAGTTTCCTGTGGCATCAATTCACCCATTTAATCTTTCTTTTAGAAGTATAGCTTTCATCTAAAATCATTATTGTACAATTAGTTCTATTAGTTCTAATTATTGGGATTGATTTTAAATACTTATGGTAGAAATGGGAATTTAAAAAAATCTGATATAAGAATTTTGTTTGAGAACTGAAAATAAAAAGAAAAAAAGAAAGGGAGTCTTAAATCTGGAGGTACTTCTCCAGTTCGTACTGGAATACTTGTATCCGGTATTCGTCCCATTCTTTCCTTTTTAATGCATAGAACTCGTTGTATACATGGTCTCCCAAGGATGCTCTAACCACTTCATCCTTTTCCAGGGCATGGTATGCTTCCCAAAGGCTTGAGGGTAGGGTTTCAATACCCATTGGTGCCAGTTCTTCTGGGCTTAATTCGAATACATCGATTTCAGTTGGTTCTCCGGGGTCGATTTTGTTCTTCATACCATCCATACCTGCTTCTAGCATGGCAGCAAAGGCTAGGTAGGGGTTGCAGGATGGGTCGGGGCATCTGAATTCCACCCTGGTGCCTTTACCACGGGATGCAGGGATCCTGACCAGTGTGGATCTGTTCTGGAGTCCGTAGGCTATGTACACTGGGGCTTCGTATCCGGGTACCAGTCGTTTGTATGAGTTAACACTTGGAGCAACAATAGCAGATAATGCTTTGGAGTGTTTCAGTAAACCTCCAGTGAAGTGTAATGCTTCTTCTGATAGTTGGGTTTCGGTGTCAGGGTCGAAGAAGACGTTTTCGCCATTTTTAAACAGGCTCTGGTGGCAGTGCATACCGCTACCGTTAACTCCGAAGAATGGTTTGGGCATGAAGGTGACCATTGAGCCTAGTTTGTCGGCTATGGCTTTAATGGCTTGTTTGAATGTTATGACTGCGTCTGCAGTTTTCAGGGCATGGTCGAATTTGAAGTCTATTTCGTGTTGTCCTGGTCCAACTTCGTGGTGGCTTACTTCCACGTCGAAGTTTAACTCTTCCAATCCCAGGACCAGTTCTCTTCTCATGTCAGTTCCCTGGTCTACAGGTTCCACATCGAAGTATACACCCTCATCGTGTGGGTAAACATTTCCCTCTTCATCAACGTCGACTATGAAGAATTCTGGTTCTGGGCCAACGTTGTATTCGTAACCCATTTTTTCGGCTTTGGCCAGGGTTTTCTTCAGTATGTATCGGGGGTCTCCTTCAAAGGGTGTTCCATCAGGCCAGTAGATGTCACAGATGAATCTGCACACACCTTTTTCTTCAGGTCTCCAGGGGAGGGTGGAGAATGTGTCAGGGTCTGGTTTTATTACCAGATCACTGTTGTTAATGTCAACAAATCCTTCAACTGATGAACCGTCAAATAAAAGTCCGTCTTTTATGATATCTTCTATGTCTCCTGGTTTTACCAGGGGGATCGCCATGTTTTTTGGAGTCCCGTGTATATCCACGAATTGCAGTCTAACGAATTTAGTCCCGCATTTTTCAATATCTTCAATTACTTTTCCAATTTTGTCTTGCAAATTTGTAACCTCCGTGATCTTCACCGGAAGGATGTTTCCTTTTACTGGTATATAAATGTTTGTGGTGTTTTTCATCTGGTGAAAATGAACAAATTTTAAAGGATTGAAATGGTTTAATAGCTATAAAAATAATAATTTAATGAATAATAATGAATATCAATACTTAAAATGCTTTTTTACCCTTTAGTGCCATTTATAAACTTCAATCGCACTGAAGTAATTTTATCAGCAGTTGATGGAACTAACCATACTTCGTAAGTAGCATAATCATGACCAGAAACCTCAGGGACCATTATTTTTGTTTCAGATATGGCTTCTTTTTTATTATTGTATCCAATAACGGTCATGTTAACAAATCGATATCTCTTATCAACCTTGTTTTCCACTAATCCAGTTACATGGCAGGAATTATTATTAGATTCTGCTATGTTAACTGTGAACTGGACGATATCATCTGTTTTTTCATTTTTTTGGTTAATCAAACTCCCGGTATCAAGGGTGCATCCGCTGGATATTATTACTACAATTATTATGAATAATCCCATAAAAGCGGTTGTTTTAGACTTATTCATCCATTCACCCTTAGCAATATTTGTGTTATTGCATTATTTAATAATTCTTCGTTGTCACAAATTTAAAAACGCACCACTGAAAAGGCTTCCTCTTTTAGAAGGTCAAACATCAACACACGAGGGGCCATTACGGGAGTTCCCTTGCCGGTAATAATTTTAACAGCTTCAAAAGCCTGAATACACCCCACAATGTTGGGAACCGGCCCAATTGCTGGGGGAACTTCTTTATTCAAATTCATAATTCTGGAAATAATTTGAGGGGTTAACTCCTCTCCATGTGAAGGCAATTTAAACAGTTCCTCATAAGAAGGTGTGTTAATGGTGAAACCTGTCACTTGGCCCATGGTACCATGAATTGCCCCATGAATAAAAGGAATATCTAAGTCACTGGCACATCGACTAACAATTATACGGGTTAAAAGATTATCCAGGGCATCTACAACCACATGGCTTTCATTTAACATTTCATAAACATTTTCATCCGTTAATTCTTGGTTAAATGATTCAACCGTCATGGATGGGTTTATTGACAGAAGTTCTTCCTGAGTAACTTCAGTTTTAGCTCTTCCAATGTTGTTCATGTTGCTCATGACTTGCCTGTTGATGTTGGAGATTTCAAAAACATCTTTATCAATTATACGGAGTTTTCCAACTCCCATTCTTGCTAACATCTCTGCAGCAGCGCCACCAATCCCCCCGCAGCCTATAATAATTATTTGGGAGTTTTTTAGCTTTAATTGTTCTTTTTTATCTAAAATTCCTGTTTGTCTGTCTATAAATTCCCAATAATTCATATATTCATGTTTTTCAGGCATAAGGGCACCAGATAACTTCATTTATTAGTTATTAATTATTATTATCTTGTTCTTTTATCCTTTTAATTTTAACATTTTTAAGTGGAAACCAAAAAGTTTAATGGCAATTAAATATATCCTGATCCTATATATCGAAAATTGACATAATATGTCAAATTTAGTTTAAAGATTTACGAGAGTTCTTAAGAGGATATTTGTCGTTAGATGACAGATGATCCATTTCATAATTTGAGAACAGATGTTTCCTGCCATATTTCAGCATGACGATTCATATTAATTGGAGGAAGAACAAATGATGAGAATAATTAATGGATTAAAAACTTATCTCACGGACTGGAAAAACCTTCTAACTCACAGCATCGTGGGTGTGGTCATATTGGCCATTGCTCTTTTCGCCCCGTTGAGTCCCTATATCCGAATGGGGTTCGTGGCGGTTGTAGTTGCATTCAACCTGGTCCGGATGAAGTATTTATCTTGATTGGTGTTATTTATGGATCGATATGAAAAAGCGCTGGAAAAAATGTCAGAAATGTCTGAAGAGCAATTAAGTACATTAATTGACATGCAAAAGAAAAGGATCTGCATCTGCAAGGATTGTCCATCTTACAACCAGTGCATGACTGAAAATAAAGAAGGATTGTTCTGTTTTTTGGGTAAAAGTAGTTGTGACTTGGATTTAATTCAATGTAAGTGTGGGGAGTGTCCTGTACACACTAATTTTCAGATGAAATATGGATCTTATTGTATGGAAGGTTCAGAAGAAGAGCAAAGATCCAAAGAAAATTAGGATTATATCTTAAAATTTAAGTGCCGGGGGCGGGATTCGAACCCGCGACCTCGCGGTATCCCAGGAAAAAGTCAGAGCACTTGCTTAATACCCTATGAGCCGCGCGCTCTAACCAGCTGAGCCACCCCGGCATGGCTTATATGCTGTTCATTCTTATCTAATTTAAAGTTTTCTATGGGTTCTCAGAGTTATGTTTATTTCTGGTGGGGTGCTTTATTATAATTATCATGATTTTTTAGTTTAGGGGAAACTCATGGATTAGGATTACCAGTATTTATTTTAGATTAGGATAGAGGTGTTAACTTGGATGAACATGTTATGGAGGCATTAGGTAAAGCCAAAATAGTCATAAAGGATGGTAAAGTAGTCAAAGTTGGAGAACCTCAAATTGATTACTGTCCTCTTTTTCACAAGTACCGGGGGATCGAGAAACTCAATTCAAAAATAATTGAAGAGAACATGGAGTTCCGAATCAAGGATTTTGGAATGTGCACTGGCCAGAGAAAGTTGAAAATGGGGGATTTCTTATCCTTCGGAATATCCGAGACCTTGGGCACATTAGTGGATGAAAAAATCATCGATTGCACGGTTATTGTTTGCGAAGGTTGTGGAACCGTCATTGTTGAAGATCCAGAACTGGTACAGGGAATTGGTGGCAGAATCTCTGGAATTATCAAGACCAGTCCAATAAAAGAAGTGATCAATACATTGGGCGAAAACAAAGTCTTGAACCCAGAAAATGCTGAGATAAATCAGGTAAAAGGAGTTTTAAAAGCTATCAATGATGGTTACAAAAAAATTGGGGTGACAGTTGCATCGGCAGAGGATGCAGTGAAACTCAGAGAACTTGAAAGTCAGTATGATGAAGTAAAGATCTACATATTCACAGTCCATACTACTGGTATTTCCCGTGGGGATGCCAAGATCATGTTTGAAAACTCGGACATTATCACTTCTTGCGCTTCCATTCACCTGAGAAATATCGCAGAAGAGAGGGACACTTTTAGGGTTGGGTCGTCCATACCTATATACGCTGCCAGTAATGATGGAGAGAAGTTTCTTAAAATGAGAATAGAAAAGATAGGGGGATTGAAGGAGAAAAAAGATGCTAAAATCCCGGATCCTCTAATATAAAAATCCAAAATATGTGTCAGATCACATAATAATGGTTTAACAAATACATGGTTTAAGGGATGCTTAGAATGTTTCATCATCCAAACCAGCAAGGGCACGGATAAGGGAACTCTGGGTGATAAGACCTACCAGGTCTCCTTGCTCTACTACTGGAATTCTCTGATAGCCTTTTTCTGCCATAATTCTGGTGATGTTCATGATAGGAGTGTTTTTCTTCGCCACTTTAGGATCTTTACTCATTAAATCTCCCACCTTGAGGCCAAGTGCCTCCCCACCAGCTAGGAGGATGTCACGATGAGTTATGATTCCCACCAGTTTCTTCTTGTCAACTACTGGAAGACCTCCAACATTGCAACGCATCATTTTCAGTTTAGCTGCTGCCACCATGTCGTTGGGGGAGGTTACATGCACTTCCTGGATCATGATATCTTGGGCGCGCAGTTTCTCTATCATAATATTTAATTCTCAACTACATACTATATTAAAACGAGGGTGAAAAAAGTGACTCAATTGTACCGAGCTGGCAAAGGCCAGATCACAGACGAAATACAAAAAGTAGCCGAAAATGAAGGCCTAGACGTTCAAAAACTCGCACGCAGAGTTGCTAAAGGTTATGTGGTGATTCCTACCAATAAAAACCGGAATACAAAACCTTGCGGTATTGGAAAAGGACTTTCTACCAAGATCAACGCCAATCTGGGATCTTCCCCTGAACTGGAAAACGTGGACTTCGAAGTAGAAAAAGCTCAAATAGCCGTGGAATATGGTGCAGATGCTATTATGGATCTTTCCACTGGGACAAATTTCAGAGAAGTACGTAAAGCAATTATTACAAATACAAACGCACCTTTAGGAACTGTACCCATATATCAGGCAGGAATCAACGCTTCAAAGAAGCGTGGTGCAGTAGTTAACATGGAAGAAGACGACATGTTCAAAGCTATTGAAGAACAGGCTAGAGAAGGAGTTGATTTCATGACAATCCACAGTGGAATCACCATTGATACTGTGGAGAAAGTTAAAAAGTCCGAAAGAATAATGGGGGTGGTTAGCAGGGGCGGAGCATTCCTTGCAGCTTGGGTACTTCACAACCAAGAAGAAAATCCACTTTATTCCAATTATGATTACCTCTTGGAAATAGCCAGAGAACATGATGTCACCATTTCGCTGGGTGATGGTCTGAGGCCAGGATGTTTGGCTGATGCTTCTGACATACCTCAGATGAGTGAACTTTTAATCCTGGGGGAACTGGTGAAACGGGCCAGAGAAGCAGGAGTTCAGGTTATGGTAGAAGGACCTGGACATGTACCCCTAAACCAGGTGGAAGCCAATATGCAAATCCAGAAAACAGTTTGCCAGGGAGCACCGTTCTATGTTCTGGGTCCAATAGTAACTGATCTGGCACCAGGATACGATCATATTACTTCTGCCATTGGTGGGGCTTTGGCAGCGAGTGCTGGAGCAGATTTCCTGTGCTATGTTACTCCTGCGGAACATCTTTCCATACCTGCCTTGCAAGATGTTAAAGAAGGAGTTATCGCATCTAAAATTGCTGCACAAGCTGCTGATGTGTCTAAAGGTTATAGAATTGCTTGGGATAAAGAATTAGACATGGCAAGGGCGAGAAAGAATTTCGACTGGGAAAAACAATACCAACTGGCATTTGATCCTGAAAAACCCAGGAAATGTCGTGAAAGGAAACAAACGGATCGAAATGATATGTGTACTATGTGTGGTGAATTCTGCGCTCTTAGGATGGTAAGAGACAATATGTAATGAAATTATATCTAAGAAGAAGATATCAGTTACCAAACATGTATCGGTTAAAATATAATGTTTGACATAATTAAATTCGAAGCGAAATAGGGGATAGCTAATATAATTCCATTAAAACATTCTTCATTGTATTTTTAAGATTCTATTAAGCGTCTGATTTATCAAAGGAGGAAGAATTAAATGCCAATGCAACACGTTGAAGGTAAGGATAAGGGGGATGTGGTCTTATATGCTTTAAGCACTTGTGGATGGTGTAAAAAGACCCGGATGCTTCTGGAAGAAATGGAAGTAGAGTACGACTATATCTATGTTGATCTTCTTGAGGGTGATGAAAGGCAGGAGATAATCGAACAAGTGAAGGAATGGAATCCTAAACTATCATTTCCCACCCTGGTAATAAAAAATGAGGAATGTATTGTAGGATTTAATGAAGACAAAGTAAGGGAGAATCTGGAATGAGCATGGCTGATATTTCTAAAGAAGAGGTTAACCGTTTTTACCAGAATCTAAAACAACAAGCTGAATCTGCAGGTTATCACCTTAATCCTGATGAATCATTTACCAAGGAACTCCTGGAAAGTATTCTCATAAACAAAGATCGTTATGGATACGGGGCTTGTCCCTGCCGTTTAGCATCTGGAGTTAAAGAAGATGACCTGGATCTCATATGTCCATGTGACTATCGCGACCCTGATCTGAACGAATTTGGGGCTTGTTACTGTGGACTGTACATTTCCAGTGAGGTGTTAAGTGGCCAGAAAAAATTAACATCCATACCTGAGAGGAGACCTGGACCCGATCAACGTCCTAAACTTGATAAGAGTTCTCAGAAAAGTGCATTAACTAATATTTCCCTGCCTGTATGGCGATGCAGAGTTTGTGGATATTTATGTGCCAGAGAAGAGCCTCCTGAAACTTGTCCCATCTGTAAAGTTGGCAAAGAACGATTCGAACGATTTTTATAAGGATTATAAAGGGATATTTTTCAATAAACACCCTTTAATATTTTTTATTTAAATTAAACTTATTATATATTATTTTTTGCACCGAAAACACATTAATATACGATTTTTTTAAAATCATGCCTTAATCAATAATTATCGAAATTCACATATAATCCTAAAAAAGGGAAATATTTATAATCAACAACAATCAAAGATAGAGTCAGTTAAGTAAGTCACTTATATAAAGTAATATTATGTAAAATAATATTATTCATCTAACTATCAAAAAAAGGTGGGAGTCAAATGGACTATATGTTTGAATTGTATGAGCAAGTAAAGGATGATATGAAATTTTTTATAGCCTCTGATGTAAGGGCTAAGATATTAATTAGTTTAAGAAGCGGATCTAAGAATTTAGCTGATTTACGTAAGGAAATTCATTTAAGTTCGTCAACTATTTTACATGGAATGAATCAACTGGAACAGAAAAATTTTATTTTCCGTGAATCTGGACATTATTCCCTATCCCAAACTGGTGAAGTAGTGGCCAACAAATTAATTGATGTAATGCGTTCCTTCTATTCACTGAACCTATGCGAAGGACTGTTCTTAAACCATGACATTAGTTGTATCCCTCCTGAGCTCTTCAAAGACATAGGTTGCCTGGAAAAATCATTCATTGTTAAATCCACCAGCACCAATATAATGAGACCCCAAGAGGTTTTATCAGAATTTATAGCCAAAAGTAAAAACTTTAAACAGCTAACATCAGTATATAACCCATCCAGTGTTCAGATATTCACCGATACCCTTGAGAAAGGAGGAGATGTCCAGCTAATAATGACTGAGGGAATAATAGAAAAGCTGGTAGAAACTGCAGGTGAAGAAAAACTGGATAAATGGATCAAAGAGGGCAATTTAAAGTTAATGAAAATAGATGAAGAGGTTAAGATTTCACTGACCACTGGAGACAACTTTATTGCTCTGGGACTATTTTCTGCCGATGGTACGTATGACCTGAATATTTCTTTAATTAGCAGCGGTGAAGAGGCTATTTCGTGGGGTAACAGATTATTCGAACATTACCGAGAAATAGCCACTCCTGTAGCATTCAAAAGTCGGAAAATTCATGATGAAATAGTCGCGTAAAAATAGTGACTATTCATTAGTTTTCTCAGGCTAAGGATATCGAAATACTATTTTTATTTTTAATACTCTTTTTTTCCATTTTAATGAATTCATATTTCGCATATTAACTATTTACACTTCAAATCTTAATTTTTAGGTTTTTGCAACGGCCATGATGTCCCATGATGAATTCTTAAAAAAAGTTTACTTTACATAGATATTTCACTAATAAAAAAAGTATATTAATTTACAGAAATCATACCAATAATAGAAATTCAATATATTACTCTGTGGGATGTTATGGTGGAAGAAATACGAGTTCTAATACTGGAAGATGTGCCCTTAGACGCTGAATTAATAGAAACTCAGCTTAAAAGGGAGGGTCTCGAGTTCAAATCCAAGATTGTGGATAACGAGGAAATGTACCGTAAAGAAATAGCAGAATTCAAGCCTAGCATCATCCTGGCAGATCACTCCTTACCCCAATTTGATGGTATAACTGCCATGAACATCGCCCGAGAAATCTCACCAAACACCCCATTCATCTTTGTCAGTGGTAAAATAGGTGAAGATTTTGCTGTTGAAATGCTTAAAGAAGGAGCAACTGATTACGTTCTGAAAAATAATTTATCAAAATTACCTCACGCAGTAACAAGAGCTCTTGAAGAGGCTAAAGAAAAGATGGAAAAGTTAGCTGCTGAGGAAGCTCTTAAAGAGCGTGAAGAGAAATACAGGAATCTTTTTGAATATTTACCCAGTTATGTGGTTGTTCTGGGATTAGATGGGAGAATATTAGATATTAACCATGCTGCGGCAAAATTCAGTCCCTTATCTCGAGAAGAGACAGTTGGTATGTATTTCACGGATCTGCAATCAATTATTGGGGAAGATTCATCATTTTATCAGGAATTGTTTTCAAAATTCCTGGAAGGTGAAGATATAGGTACTTTTGAATCTCGCCTAAAGTCCCGCGAAGGAGAAATACGCCTAATGGAAGTACATCCTGCCCCATTGTATAAAAATAATGAGGTATATGCAATACAAATTATTGCTCAGGACATTACTGAGCGTAAAAAAGCAGAAACAGAGATTAACGCTTCTCTAAAGGAAAAGGAAATGCTTTTGGGGGAGATTAATAGTCGGGTTAGAAACTATATGAACATCATATCCAGCCTGCTGGAACTTCAATCAGTATATATGAAAGATGAGGAAAATCGAGAAATTTTAAAGGATAACAAGAATAGGGTTAAATCCATGCTTTTAATACATGATGGATTATCGGTATCTGAAGATTTTGCCCTTATTGATTTCTCCCAGTACACCAAAAAACTCATAGAATTTATAAAAAATTCCTATAATGTTGATAAGAGTAGAATTAAGGTGAATTCTAAGACTGAGGGGTTAATGCTTGATATCGATGCTGCTATTCCCTGTGGACTAATTGTAAACGAACTTTTAACTAATGCCGCAAAACACGCCTTCCCTGGTGATGAACAAGGAGAAGTTTGCGTGGAATTCGGGCTTGATAATCATGAGAATAATGTTTTAATTGTAAGAGATAATGGTGTGGGACTTCCGGATGAGATCAACTTCAAAGAAAGTGGAACGATGGGTTTTCAACTGGTGAATACTTTGGTAAATCAGTTAAAGGGCAGTGTTATACTTTCTAGAGACAAAGGAACTACTTTCCAGATTATCTGGTCTGAATCTGAATATTAATCTTTAAACTCATCAACATCATTTAAATTCCAGAATTAACTTTATTTCCAGAAAATAGGGATAAAAATATTGGATTTTTTTTATTATCAGATATAGTTAGTCAGCAAACTTAATATTGTGGGGATTGTAAACTTTTTAATTAATAAGGCTTTAAAATAAAGTGGTAACTATGGTGAATTTAAAGGTGATATTTTTATGCTTTATCAGGAATTAGTGACAGTTTATCAGGATCTGGACTCCACAACTAAACGTTTAGAGAAAACCACCATTCTCGCAAACTTTTTAGGAAAGGTGGGAAGTGAAGATCCGGAAATTCTATCCATAGTTACTTTACTATCATTAGGAATGATTTTTCCTACGTGGAGCGAGGATGAACTGGGAATAGGGGCTAAACTTTTGATGAAGGCTATTTCTATGGTTGTTGGTGTTGCGCCTGATGATGTGGAAAATCAGATGAGGGAAACTGGGGATATCGGTCAGGCTGCAGAGGAGTTGTACCACAAAAAAAGTCAGGTCACCCTATTCACCCAACCCCTCACCATCGAAAAAGTACACCAGAATCTGGTGAAAATGGCCAACATCTCTGGCAAACGCGCCCAATTCAAGAAAATAGATTATTTGATGGAATTATTATCAGCAGCATCTCCCCAGGAGGCAAAATACCTCACAAGGACGGTTCTAGAAGAGCTTCGTGTCGGGGTGGGAGATGGAACCATTAGGGATGCCATTTCTCAGGCATTTAATGTACCTCCAGAAGTAACAGAAAGGGCACACATGTTAACTAATGATATGGGGCTGGTGGCAGAGGTTGCCCTGATGCAAGGTGAAGAAGGTTTACGTGATTTAACTTTAAAACCTGGAAAACCTGTTAAACCTATGTTAGCTCAGCTTTCTCCAGGAATCAAACAAAGTATTGAAGAAATGGGCTGGGCAATCTGTGAAACTAAATATGATGGTATAAGAGTTCAAATTCACCGATACGGTGGTAAAATTGATGTTTTCACTCGTCGATTGGAAAACATTTCCCACGCACTTCCAGAAATAGCTGATTATATTCAAACATCGCTTCCAGACCATGATTTCATTGTTGAAGGAGAAATTATTGCCAGCAGGGATGGTAAGCCCATATCATTTCAGTACATGCTTCAAAGAGTGCGTAGGAAATATGAAGTTGAAAAAATGGTCTCTAAAATCCCATTAACTCTTTATCTTTTTGACCTCCTTTATTACAGGGAGCCTGTTTTGGATGAACCTCTTGAAGAAAGGAGAAAGATTTTAGAATCTATAGTTAAACCAGATCCTGGTAAATTAGAGCTATCCCGCCAAGTTAAAGTAACTCCTGATGAAATCGAGAAAGCTAATGATCTTTTTGAGGCCTCAATCAAGGGCGGACATGAGGGTATAATGATCAAAGATCCCCATGCACCTTACATGCCAGGTATAAGGGGTAAAAAAATGCTCAAATTAAAGGCAGAACCGGAAACTCTGGATTTGGTAGTTGTAGGGGGTACTTACGGAACTGGAAAACGAGCACATCTTATTGGCTCTTATTTAATGGCCATTCAGGATGAAAACAACCAGCTTAAGGCACTGGCCTATGCAGCCACTGGTCTGGATGATAAAACTCTGTTAGAACTTTCTGATATGGTAGAACCACTCATCATAAGTAAAAAAGGTAGGGAAGTGAAAATAGAGCCCTCAATAATACTGGAGATAGCTTTCAGTGAGATAGTGGAAAGTCCAGAATCTGAGACTGGATATTCACTCCGTTTCCCGGTTGTTAAGAGGATTCGCAATGATCGGGGCCTGGATGAAATTGATACTCTGGAGAGAATAGAATCTATTTTTAAAAACTCCCAGAAAAGCTGATGATTAGTAATTTTTGTTGATTTTTTTTAATTTTTTATAGTTATCTGAAACAAAACCATAAGTATTAATATTAGTTATATTAGTATTAATAATGTGGTATTATGGAAGATAAACAGATATTTAAATTGGCTTTATTCACTACTATTATTGGATTGGTGGGGATGATGTTCTCTGCAAATTATATAATGCCACAGGAAGTCAAGATCAAAGATATTAACCGGGGAATGCTTGATAAAGAGGTTTTAGTAGAGGGATTAGTTACAGATGTTAGTCAATCTAGAAATGGTGGAACTTTTTTCTTGGAGTTGATGGATGGAACCGGTAAAATAAAGTTGATAATTTTTGAAAGTGCGGCATTTGAAATCCAAAAAACTGACATCAGCATCTTAAGTTTTAATAAAAGACGTATTAGGGTTGTGGGACGAGTTACTGAATATAAAGGTAGCTTGGAAGTGATACTCAAAGATTCCAGTTCACTGAAACTACTTTCATAATCAATGGTTATTTCCCATTTTAACCACTTCATTTAACATCATACAATAAATGGATTTTTTTGTTCTAAATATCACAAAGAAATTTATGAAATTTAAGTAGATGTGACATGATCTAAATGATATAACTTAATATGAATCATAAAAACGTGGTGAAAAAAATGGAAGCGTCAAAAGATACTGTAAAAGTAGTACATGAAATTTTAAAGCAATATGCTCAGGCTTATGCTGATAAAGACATGGAAAGTATCATAAAACTTTTCTCACCGGACCCTGATTTAGTCGCCATAGGTGCAGGTAGGGATGAATGGGTTAAAGGGCCAGAAGAACTTAAAAAAGGATTCCAACGTGACATGACCCAAGCCGATGATGTGAAAGTTGATTTTGAAAATGTTACTGTATCTTCCTCAGGTAACGTTGCCTGGGCATCAGCCCAAATGAATCTTAACGTAAAGGTGGAAGGGCAAGAAATTACAATGCCGGGGCGTGTAAGTTTCGTGTTTGAAGAAAGAAACAATAATTGGTTAATTAACCATCTGCATTTCTCTGTACCCGATGAACAAGAGGAAGGGAAATCTTATCCGGTATAATAATCAAAAACAGGATTCAACTTAGATAATCAGTGATGATACTGCTAAGTAGAACTTAAAATCCTATTTTTCAGAGGATTTCAGTCCAATTGTATATCTTTTGATTTCATCCAGAATATCACGGGCATAATAAGCTGAGAATATTATTCCCAGGGCACTTACCACCCAGAATGAGGCTAGTCGATCTACCATTGCTATACTCCCTCCCAATGTGCTGGAAATTCCGAATAGCATGAAAAGTCCAGTAAGAGATAATTCAATAGAACCAATACCTCCGGGAAGAACAGATATTATTCCAATTATATTGGCCAGGAGAAAAATGATTATAATGGCCACAAAGCTAATTTCCACATTAAATGCAATGAATACCACATAAAGACGCACACATTCAAAAATCCATGATCCTGCAGTCAGAAACAGTACTATTAACAGATTCTTTAAGCTACTAAATGATCTGGTGTATTCTACTATGCTTTTCAATCCACTGGTGAATTTATGATAAAAATTTTCCACAAATTCTTCAGAAATTGGTAAAAATCTCAAAATAGAGTGTATTCGGTTATAAATCCATAAACTAGTATCTTCTCTCCAATTAATAAGATATATTAATATTAAAAGTCCTAATGATACTAAACCTCCAAAAATAGCTATTAATCTAACTTTAGGAATTAAAAATGCGCAGGTTATTAATAAAACTGCCACTATAATGCTGTCGAAGAATCTTTCGGTCAGACCTGCAGATAAACCCTCAGAAAGAGTTATTTGATTGATTTTTTTGCCGGCTACTGCACTCAAAACCTCGCCCCCTGTACGCATGGGTGTGAAATTACCAGCAAAAAGTCCAATGGTCTTTACGATAAAGTTTTTCTTGAACTCCCAGGGCTGTTTAATAATGTAACCCCATCTTAAAGAGCGTATCCACACTACAAAAAGATGTATGAAAACTGCGAGGAGTATTAACCACACATTTGCAGTTTTTATAACATCCCACATTTTTTGGGGACCTATCCACATGATCAGTACTGCAAGTAGCAGGATACTAACCAGAAAAACGTAATATCGTTTCAAGATTTGATCCTCCCTAGAAATTTCCCCATTAAAAGTCGTAAAATAAATATTGTGTAATGAATAACGTGTCTGAATCGGATATATGACTTTTCATTACCATATACACATTCAATAGGCATCTCACTCACAACTAAATTATTTTTAGAAGCTTTAAAGAGAACTTCTGACTCGTAAACATAGTCATTATAGGTTATATCCACAAAAAATGGGGCTGCTTTCTTTGAAATTACCCTAAAACCACACTGGCTGTCGGTAATCTGGTAACCAGTAACATATCTTATCAGGCGTGTGGTAATTCCATTGGAAATACGGCGGGGGATGGCCATGTTTTGAGGGGTGCTGTTAATGAATCGGGAGCCTATAATTACATCAGCATTTTTTGTTCCCTTAAGCAATAAGGGTATGCAGTGAGGGTCATGTTGTCCATCCCCATCCAAAATAACCATCAAGTCGAAATCACCTTCAATTGCATATTGCAAACCAGTTTTTATTGCAGCTCCTTTTCCAATGTTTCTGGAATGTTTAATGATTTTTACTCCCGCATTTCCTGCTAAAGATGATGTTTGATCAGTGGATCCGTCATCAATAACTACTACTTCAGAGTATTTTTTAGCACACTTTACTACCTTTTCAATGGTATTTTCTTCGTTATATGCAGGAATAATAGTTATGACTTTCATTTATTTTCCTATAATTGTTATAAATCAACAGATTACTATATAGAAGGAGTATGATATTAAATTAAATATTGTCATAAACATGAATAATGGTGTTTGGATGAACTATCCTAAGCTCTCTGAGATAAATCCAATGTACATATTGTTCACTCCTGCTATAGTGGCTTTTATCATAGCATTGATACCCACCTTTAAGTATCATTGGCCATTAAGCTGGGATATCTATTACCATACCCATATGGCCCAACTGTATTTGGAGAGTGGTTTAACTTTATGGGACTCTTTAACCTATGCACCATTCGGAAGGCCCATATATTATCCCCCAATTTTTCATTATCTTCTTGCAACCATTGTTACGGTATTCAAAGTAGACGTTTTCCTGAGTTCCAAATATTTGCAGCCAATATTATCGTTTTTCCTGGTTTTATCATTCACTTATGTTGGTAAAAAGCTTTACAACTGGCGAGTGGGAGTAATGGCTGGATTTCTCCTTTTTTTCACAGTGTTATTCCACCGGTCAATGCTACCCCTACCTGAAACATTGGCCTTAATACTTCTACCTTTAGCATTGTATTTTTACTTCCATGCTAGGGAAGAAAAAAACTGGAAATATGCTTTTATAGCTGGTCTGATTGGTGGGTTGATATCTTTAACCCATAGTTTGACTGCGTTAATGATGGTGGGAGTGGTAATCTCTTTTACACTAACCTTAAAATTAAGGGGGGAGAAAATAGGTCAAAGATGTTTGGGGATCTTTTTAGGAATTACCTTACTGTTGTGTTCTATTTGGTTGCTTCCTTTATGGCTTCAGCACGGATATGTTTTTCACAATCCTCAGTCGGTTTTTCAGAGCCCCCATGACTATTTTATAATAATAATAGGTACTTTCGGAGTGCCTATCATTATTTTTGTCAGTATATGGATGATCAATACCATAAAAAATGGTTTTAAAGGAGATTATTTAAAAAAGATGTCTAAAAGGGAAATTCTAATCCTATCTTGGTTTTTATTCATATTAATATTGAGCAACGCCTATTTAATTGGTATTTCAATTTTAGCTGATAGGATTTTGAATTTTGCCGTATTTCCGGCTGTTATTCTAGCTGCACTTGGATTGGAATATCTGAGATCCATTTCCATCAAAAAAAGAACCATTTACCCCAAATTAACTACCTATTTGGCTCTTTTAATAATCTTTGCAGCTGTTCTTTCTGCTTTATTTTGTGCCGTGTCAATAAAACCAATGGTGAATGATTCTCAATTAGATTTAGCTCAATGGTTTCATGAGAACGGAGATAAAAAAAGAGTAGTAATGTCGCTTTCTGAAGGTATTGACCCGGTAATTGTTTCTGTTTCAAGGCAGCCTGTTTCAACTGGGGGCTACCATCCGGGTATGGTTAAGGTTTTAAATCGTGAAATGTATTACACTGGAAATTATACCAAGGAAGATTTAATAAGGGATAATATAGGATACTTGGTAGAATCATCTCCTATGGTTCATCTTGATTATTTTAAACTGGTTTATCAGAACAAAGATTATAAAGTTTGGAGAGTAGATATCTAAAGCAGATTGTGAAATTAATAGCCATAACAATAAAAAAAATATTTACAGTTATTGGGAAGTGCTTTTTATGAAGAAATTATTCGGAACATTCGGGGTTCGGAGAATCGCCAACAAAGAATTAACACCAGAATTCGCATCAAAATTAGCCTCAGCTTACGGAACACTTGTCAAGGGGAGGGTAGCAGTAGGTGGGGATCCCAGGACATCCACTACTCTCATAAAACACGCTGTTATAGCAGGACTACTTTCATCAGGATGTAAAGTAATTGATCTGGGAATCTTACCCACTCCAGCAGTACAATACGCAGTAAGAAATTACTATGATGGTGGTGTGATAATCACCGCCTCCCATAACCCTCCACAGTATAATGGCATCAAATTTGTTGACGAAGACGGAATCGGAATCCCTGAAGAAATGGAACTGGAAATTGAGGGTATGTTTTTCAACGAAAACCCTTCAAGGGTTTCCTATGATGAAATAGGGGAAGTAACCAGTAATGAGGGCTTAATTGACGAATACATTGATGAAGTATTAAGACGTGTGGATCACAATGCCATCAAAAATGCCAAAATCAAGGTTATCGTCGATTGTGGTAGTGGAGCAGCCTGTTTCACTACACCTTACCTTCTTCGCAAACTGGGATGCGAAGTCACCACATTAAACTGTCAACCAGACGGATTTTTCCCGGGAAGAAACCCAGAACCAACAGAAGACAACCTCCAAGAGCTGATAAAAACTGTTAAAGCAACTGGGGCCCATCTGGGTATTGCCCATGACGGTGATGCAGATCGGACTATCTGCATAGATGAGAAAGGAAGCTTTGTAATGGGGGATAAAACCTTTGCATTGGTGGAGAAGCAATTACTCCAGGAGAACCAGGGTGGACTAATTGTTACTACAGTGGCCACATCATCAGCCATTTATGATATTGCTGAAGAATTTGGTGGAACTGTAACCGCAACCAGGGTGGGAGACCTTCTGGTAGCCAGAGAACTGAAAGAAAGCGATGGTTTATTTGGGGGAGAAGAAAATGGTGGGCTAATATTCCCTGATTTTGTTTATGGCCGAGATGCTGCCCTTTCAACAGCTAAAATTGTGGAAATTATGGCCTTAACATCTAAACCTCTTTCTCAGCTGGTGGCAGAACTCCCAGCCTACCAATCAGTGAAGATGAAAGCAGAATGTCCTGATGATCGTAAACAGGAGATCATGGATAAAATCGCGGCAGACACTCAGGAATATGAAGTGGACACCACAGATGGGGTTAAAATTTTCCGAGATGAAGGATGGCTCATTATACGTCCTTCAGGCACAGAGCCCATCTTTCGATGTTTTGCAGAGTCCAAAAATGTGGATGATGCCAGAAAAATGGCAGAATGGGGCATATCTTTGGTTAATAAACATTTAGAAAATTAGTAATTATTAAAGTAGGGATATGATTAGAAAGAATAAAGGTTTAAGGTTATTCTTTCCTTTTTTGTCCAGGGTCGTCAAAGTAAAATCCATAAAATTCAGCACAATATGCACAAAGAGGAAATTTCTCGTAACGGTAGCGGCTACCATCTTCTTTGTTCATATCAAATTTTTTGCCACAAGTGTAGCAAGTTTCAATTTTTTCATTTTCCTTTGATTTTTTGGATTTTTCATTTGTTTTGTTATCTTTAGCACTGTTATTTTCTATTTTAACACCACCTGTTGCGTTAATCTGGTAATTATTTATTTATTGTTTAGTTTTAATCTCTAACATATCCTCAACTATTTTGATGATTTTTAGATTTTCGTATAATATTCATTTTCTTTTTATATTTATCATGTAAATCTAGCGAAAAATAAATTATGGAATTATTATAATAAATATGATCATGAAGAAAAAAAGAAAAGTTGCTTGGGGGATTACTGGGAGCGGTGAGAAACTGGTTGAAACAGTGGAGATCATGCAACAGATGAGGGATGAGTATCGTAAACAATTTGACATCCGAGTGTTTATATCAAGAGCTGGAGACCAGGTTTTAAAGTACTATAACCTCTCCACCACTCTCGAAACTAAATTCGATAAGACTTGGACTGAAATAAATTCAAATGCCCCTTTCCTAGCAGGTCAGATCCAAATGGGAAGATACGGATTTCTGTTGATTGCTCCGGCAACATCCAATACCGTGGCTAAAATATCTCTGCGCATTGCAGATACTCTACTGTCCAATGCAGCGATCATGGGTCAGAAGACTAGAACTCCACTATATATAATGCCCACTGACTTTAGAGAGGGCATAGTTACCACTAAACTCCCTAATGGAAAATATCTGGAGTTAAATATCACCAAAGAGGATGCCGAACATGTGGAAAAAATATCTGCAATGGAAAGCACTACCGCATTTGAATCTCCTGATGATATCCCTGCTATATTTGAGAAACACGCTAATAATTATTAAATAAGTTCTCTTCTCAGTTGTAGTGTAACGCTGAAATTTTTAACAGGTAAACCATCGTCTGTATCATCTTTGATGGGTGATATTCCTCTGAAATAATGTTCAACTGGGCCTGTATTGTCTATGTCAATGGGCACAGTTTCCATATCATCTAAACCATCAAAAAAGTGATATATTTCCATTATTTTCTCTTCAGGGCCTTTGAATTTAACAACCATCGCCCTGTCCCTTCTATTCTGGAGAGATATGAATTTATCATCCACATCTAATGATTTGTCTTTTCTTCTACTGCCACTGACACGGTGGAAAACGATATTTGACACGTTGTGTACCCCCTTATATTATTCCTATTTTTTTATAATTTGTAACCTATGTCTCGCAGGAATTTTTTTCTCCAAACCACATCATCCTTTGTTTCTAAAGCATTGGGTTTTGAACCATCAATAACTCCGATTATCCCTCTACCTTGTTCAGATTCCACAATTAAAACCTGTACTGGGTTGGCAGTTGCGCAGAATAGATTCACTACTTCAGGAACGCTCTTGATTCGTTGAGTTAGGTTGATGGGAAAGGCATTTCGCAGAAAAATCAGAAAACTATGACCACAACCCATTTCCAGCATCTTGGTACTGGCTAATTTTTCCAGATCCTCACTGTTCCCTGATGTTCTCACTAAACAATCTCCTGAAGCCTCTCCAAAGGCAAGACCAAACTCTGCCTGAGGTATGGTATTAACTATGGCTTCATGAAGGTCTTCAACAGTTTTTATAAAGTGACTCTGGCCCAGGATAAGATTACAATCTTTAGGTGCTTCCAATTTAACAATTTTGATGTCAAGTTCCATGATGATCCCCTACTTATAAATTGGTAGTTGCTCAGTTTAACTGTTTTTGAGTTGGGTAATGGGGAGTGATTTTTCAATTGGTAATTTATTTATACTAGCAGAATAAATTGTCATTAACAATCATTATAAAATATTTATATAATTCTCACATAATCATTAAATAAATTGGAGCTCAATTAGATTATTATATTCCATAAATCTATTGTTTTTATAAACCATGGCTATCCAGCCAAGGAGCCTAATATAAAGACTAAACCGCATTTAATGTGAGGTTTTTGTTATGAAAGAGAAAATGAAGGAAATAGGGCTGCGGGTAAAGGAGCTTCGAGAGCTCTCAGATATCAGTATTCAGGATATGGCAAATTACCTTGAAGTATCCCGGGAAATATATCAGGAGTATGAAGAAGGTAAAAAAGACATTCCAGCCAGTATTCTATTTGAAATAGCTCATAAAATGCAAGTTGATATGGGACTCCTTTTAACTGGGGAAGAAACCCGAATGCACATATTCAGTGTAACTCGAAAAGGAAAAGGGGTGGAAGTCGGTCGTAGAAAACAGTACCAGTACGAAAATCTTGCTGAAAAGTTCATACACAAAAAAGCAGAACCATTTATTGTATCTGTAGAACCTAGAAGTGATGGTAGTAAACCTTCAACCAACACACACCCAGGACAGGAATTTAACTATATTCTGGAAGGAACTCTTAAAATTTACATTCATGATAATGAAATCATTCTCCATGAAGGAGACTCAATTTTCTTTGATTCATCATATGAGCATGCCATGGAAGCTTTGGAGAATAAAACCGCCCGATTTCTGGCTATAGTGATGTAAAAACTTAATGATTTAATCTAAGCATAAATGGATTAATCAGGATTCAAACGAGGATCATAATATCGGTGATTAAAATGCCATCTTTACTGGATAAATTTGTTTCAAAAGTTGATTTTAAGTCATACAATGACTTTAAAGATAATTTCAATATAAAAATCCCAGAAAACTTCAACTTTGCCTATGATGTAGTGGATGAATACGCACGCATAGAACCAGAAAAAGTTGCCATGGTATGGTGCAATGATAACACAGACCGTAAATTCACTTTCAAAGAACTGAAGGAATACTCAGATCGGGCTGCCAACTTCTTCCAAAAGCAGGGTATAAAAAAAGGAGACAGGGTAATGCTTACCCTAAAAAGTCGCTATGAATTCTGGTTCTGCATATTGGCATTGCACAAATTAGGAGCCATAACCATCCCTGCCACCCACATGCTCAAAACCAAGGATATAGTATACCGTGTTGAGAAAGCAGGCATCAAAATGGTGGTATGCATAGCTGAAGATGGTGTTCCAGAATTCTTTGATGAAGCACATAAAGAATTGGGGGACAAGGAACTATTGAAAGTCATTGTGGGAGAAGAGGATAGGGAAGGGTGGATGAATTTTAGGAAAGAAATTGCAAACGCATCAAAAGAATTTCAACGCCCCACTGGGGATGCAGGAACCAAAAATGATGAAGTCATGTTGGTTTATTTCTCATCAGGAACCACGGGAATGCCTAAAATGATCATGCACGATCACACATACCCTTTTGGACACATAATCACTGCGCACTGGCAGAATGTCATGGACGAGGGATTACACTACACTGTGGCTGACACTGGCTGGGCTAAGGCCATGTGGGGTCAGATTTATGGCCAGTGGTTTTTAGGCACAGCAGTGTTTGTTTATGATTATGATCGATTTGATGCAGAGAATATGTTGGAAAAATTAACTTATCATGGTGTAACCACCTTTTGTGCCCCTCCGACCATTTACCGTTTCCTAATTCAAGAAGATCTCTCGGGTTATGACTTTTCAAAACTTAAATACGCTGTTACTGCTGGAGAACCATTAAATCCGGAGGTTTACAACCGATTTTATGAATTAACCGGCTTGAGGTTGATGGAAGGTTACGGACAGACTGAATGTGTGGTTTGCATTGCTAACTTTCCATGGATGGAACCAAGACCAGGATCCATGGGCAAACCCGGCCCAAAATACGATATACTCCTCATGAACAATGAGGGCAATATATGTGATGTGGGTGAAGAAGGAGAAATCGTTATCAAAACTGCAGAAGGTAATCCGCCAGGTTTATTCCAGGGATATTACATGGAAGAAAAAAGAACTGAAAAAGCATGGCATGATGGATATTATCATACTGGTGATACTGCCTGGATGGATGAAGACGGATATCACTGGTTCGTCGGACGAAACGATGACATGATCAAAAGTTCAGGATACCGCATAGGTCCATTCGAAGTGGAAAGCGCAGTTATATCACACACTTCTGTACTGGAATGCGCAATAACTGGTGTTCCCCACCCTGTAAGGGGACAAGTGGTTAAAGCCACCATTGTACTTACCAATGACTATGAAGCTTCTGATGAACTGGCAAAAGAAATTCAAGACCATGTTAAACAGGTTACTGCACCATACAAGTATCCCAGGGTCATTGAATTCGTGGAAGAATTGCCAAAAACCATCAGTGGTAAAATCAGACGAGTTGAAATCAGAGAAAAAGACCAGGAACAGTAGAAAACCGTGTTCGTGTGATTCTTTTAGTTTTCACCGTTCCAATGATAATATTTTTTTATTTTTTTGGATCATGATGCTGATATCAACAGTGATTTTAGAGATTAAAGATGAAGATCATAAATTGAAGACTTTAAGGATGAAGATAGATCATGACTAAAAGAAAGAAAGAACCATATCCAGTTTTCAACCAACTGGAATGTAAGGCATGTGAACGCTGTATAATCGCATGCCGTCAGGGTGTCCTCAAAATGAGTGATGACATAAATGAACGAGGCTATCACTATGCAGAATACACTGGCAAAGGGTGTAATGGTTGCGGAGACTGCTACTACACATGTCCAGAGCCACTGGCGGTGGAAGTTCACATACCCCGAAGAATAAACAGGAAGGCTAATGAAAATTTGAAAAATAATAAAGAGGAAGAGGAGGGAGAAAAATGACAATCCAGCTAATAAAGGGTAACACTGCAGTTATAATAGGGGCAATGTATGCTGGATGTGATTGCTTCTTTGGATATCCCATAACCCCTGCCTCAGAAATTTTACACGAAGCATCACTCTACTTTCCCCAGGTGGGCAGAAAATTCGTACAAGCAGAATCAGAAGAAGCCTCTATCAACATGGTATACGGAGCAGCTGCAGCGGGACATAGAGTAATAACTGCTTCTTCAGGTCCTGGAATTAGTCTTATGCAGGAAGGTATGTCTTTCCTGGCAGGAGCAGAACTTCCATGTGTTATTGTGGATATTATGCGTGCAGGTCCGGGTCTTGGGAATATTGGACCAGAACAAGCTGACTACACTCAATTGGTTAAAGGAGGGGGTCATGGGAACTATCGTAACATAGTTCTGGCCCCTAATTCTGTGCAGGAGATGTGTGACTGTACCATGAAAGCATTCCAGTTGGCTGAGAAATACAGAAACCCCACAGTTGTCTTGGCAGATGGAGTATTAGGACAAATGGTGGAAAGGCTTCATTTCCCTTCAGAATCAATCAAACCAACATTCGATGAATCATGGGCAGTCAGAGGCAACAAAGAAACCAGAGAAAACTTGGTAACCAGTATTTTCCTGGATTTTGATCAGTTAGAAGACTTTAACTACAGGATACAGGATAAATACCAGAAAATAATGGAAAATGAAGTGGAATACGAGGAATACATGATGGATGATGCTCAGATTATTCTGGTAGCCTATGGTATCAGCAGCCGTGTAGCCCGTTCGGCAGTTGATCAGGTTAGAAAAGAGGGAATAAGAGCAGGATTGTTCCGACTCAAGACATTATTCCCATTCCCAGTTAAAGAACTCCACCAAATTGCTGCTACTAGAGAATGCAAATTCTTATCTGTGGAGATGAGTAATGGGCAGATGAAAGAGGATATAACCTTATCAATAGGATGTCAGTGCCCTGTAGAACTGGTAAATAGGATGGGAGGAAACCTCATTGACCAGAAAAGCATAGTTGATAAGATTCATGAAATGGTAGGGGGTAGCTAGATGTCGGGAAATGGAAACATCCAGAAAGAAGATATCTACCCTGAGGTCAAATCTGATGAGAAGATCATCCAGAAACCCAAATCCATCCTTAAGGAGTACACACGTAAAGGAGGTAGTGCACCCACTGCCACTCACTACTGCCCTGGATGTGGCCATGGCATACTCCATAAACTCATAGGAGAGGCTATTGATGACTTGGGAATCCAGAACCGAACAGTGATGACCAGTCCCGTGGGATGTGCAGTTTTTGCCTACTATTACTTTGACTGTGGTCATGTCCAAGTGGCCCACGGTCGCGCCCCGGCAGTGGGAACAGGTCTATCACGTGCTGAAGAAGATGCAGTGGTGATACTGTACCAGGGAGACGGTGATTTAGCATCAATCGGATTGAACGAAACCATCCAGGCTGCAAACCGTGGGGAAAAGATGGCTGTATTCTTCGTGAACAACACAGTTTACGGTATGACTGGAGGGCAAATGGCACCCACCACACTTGTGGGAGAAGTCACTGTAACCTGTCAGGGTGGAAGAGACCCCCGTTACACTGGTTACCCTTTACATATGTCTGAATTGCTGGACAACCTGGATGCGCCTGTTTTTATTGAGAGAGTTGCTGTTTCAGATCCAAAAAACATCCGAAAGGCTAAAATAGCTGTTAAAAAAGCCCTTGAAGTTCAGAGGGATGGCAAAGGATATGCTTTTGTGGAAGTGCTTTCACCATGCCCAACTAACCTAAGAATGGATGCTCAGGGATGTGAAGATTTTGTTAATAATGAAATGAGTAACGAATTCCCAGTAAAAAACTTCCGAGACCGGAGAAAAGACGCTGAAACCCTTTGCAGGGCATCCAGTGACTTCTCACAGGAATCACTGGATAGAATCTTTGAAGTCAAGGAGGACACATCCTGGGAAGCCAGGGATGACCCATCATTCCAGCGAAAAGTGGTAAGGATAGCAGGATTTGGAGGTCAGGGTGTTTTAAGTATGGGAATTACACTTGCCCAGGCTGCCTGTAATGATCAAAGACATGTTTCATGGTATCCTGCCTACGGACCAGAACAGCGAGGAGGAACCTCTGATTGTACGGTGGTGATTTCGGGAGAGACCATCGGTTCACCAGTAATACAAACCTCAGACATTCTTGTAGCTTTAAACAGACCGGCACTTGAAAAATTTGCCACAAAGGTTAAGAAAGATGGATTAATCCTCTTTGACCAGCGTATAACCCGTTTTAAGGATATTGAAGGTCTTGTTCCAGAAGGTTTAAAGGCAATAGCTGTTCCAGCCCGAAAACTGGCTAAGGAACATGGAGTGCCAAGAGCTGCTAACACAGTAATGCTGGGAGTGCTTATGGCTATGGGAACAACTAATCTTCCTGAAAACGTGTTCAAAGAGGCTGTAGAGCATACTTTCCATAAAAAACCTAAACTAGTCAATGTTAATCTTGAAATACTGGAAACAGGTGTTCAATGGGCTCAAAAAAACATTGACCTATAATAGACGCAGGATAATAACTGGGGAACTCATTGCTTATTAGGGGAATTATATTGGGTTAACCCTGATAACACTTTATAATCTAGAAAATTCATAAGTAATCTGTGTATTGGCCCTTATATGGATTTTCCCGAAAAATTTCACCCATTTTTCTTTTTAATTACTATATTTCTTTTATTCTCATTTTTTTAAATTCAATAAAGATCAATTTTTAATACTCAAATTTTAAGTAAATCGAGAAACAAATTATTGATATGTAAACTATTGGGTAAACTTTAATTAAGTGATTAGTGGGGCTTTAATAAGTGTATATGATTATAGGGGTGAATAAATGACTGTTCTGTCCAAAAAAGACGATATTTCTGTGGTTCTGTGTGGTGAAGCAGGTCAGGGAATTCAGACTGTGGAGACAATCCTGGCTCAAGCCATTAAACGTAGTGGTTACAATATTTTTTCCACCAAAGAGTACATGTCGAGGGTTAGAGGTGGTCAGAATTCCACTCAGATAAGAGTATCATCCCATAGAGTCTCTTCATATGTTAAAAGAATTGACATTCTTTTTGCACTAAGTTCAGGAGCTATAAAACATTTAGAAGATAGAATATCCCAAGATACCTTCATAATAGGTGATTCAGAGCACATTAAATCACTCGGAGAGGGTAATACTCAAAAATCTCAAAAGAAGAGTCAACTTGAAATAGATCAAAATTACAATTTTTTGGAGATTCCCCTCATAAAAACTGCCCAGGAAATGGGAGGCCTCATATTTGCCAATGTAATTGCAGCAGGTGTCTTATCCTGTATTTTAAACATTCCCAAGGAGATATTCAACAGCCTTATCCATGATATCTTCGCCCGTAAAGGTGATGAGATACTTCAGAATGATTTAAAGGCAGGAGAAGCCGGTTATGATATTGGCAGGGAATTAATGGATTTTATATCAGGAAAAAATCAATTAAAACTTTCTGTAAACTTAGAAGTTAAAGATGAGCTTTTTATAAATGGTACTGATGCTGTAGGATTTGGATGTCTCGCTGGAGGTTGTAGATTCATGTCATCATATCCTATGACTCCATCAACTCCTTTACAGGGATTCCTGGCAGCCCATGCCAATGATTTTGAACTCATTTATGAGCAGGCAGAGGATGAAATTGCCGCTATTAACATGGCTCTAGGCGCGTCTTATGCCGGTGCTCGGAGCATTGTGGCCACATCAGGAAGTGGATTTGCTCTTATGGAAGAAGGAGTGGGTTTGGCAGGGATGATAGAAACTCCAGTGGTTGTTTATATAGCCCAGAGGCCGGGTCCGGCAGTAGGACTTCCCACCCGCACCAGCCAGGAAGATCTTAACCTAGCATTATACTCAGGAACAGGAGAGTTTCCCAGGATCATATTTGCACCAGGAAAACTGGAAGATGCATTTATATTAACTCAAAAAGCATTTAACCTGGCCGAAAAATATCAAATCCCAGTTTTCATCCTCACAGATCAGTACTTCGCAGATTGCTATTACAACATCCCATCACTACCTCTGAATGATGTTCAGAATGAAAATTATCTGATAAAAACCAACTCAGAATACAAAAGATATCTTATAACCCAGGATGGAATAACTCCCAGGGGAATACCAGGGTATGGGGAGGGTTTGGTTGTTGTGGACTCTGATGAGCATGATGAAGAAGGACATATAACTGAAGATCTTGTTTTAAGAAGACAAATGGTTGATAAACGATTAAAGAAATTCAACCAGATGAAACAAGATGCTATTCCACCAGAACTCATCGGGCCTTCTGACTACGAATGTCTGGTCGTTGGGTGGGGATCTACCTACTGGCCAATCCGGGAGGCTTTAGAAAACATAATAAAAACAGATCCTAATAGAAAAATCAGTTTCCTCCATTTCAAACAAATTTATCCTTTCCACAAAAGTGTGACAGAATATCTGGAAAGAGCTGAAGATGTGATAATATTTGAAAATAATGCCCAGGGACAAATGGCTAACCTCATACAACTTGAAACTGGTCTTAAAATTCAGGAAAAGCTTTTGAAATATGATGGAATGCCATTTTCAGTTGAAGAAGTAGAACGAAGCCTGAAAAAATTCATGGAAATAAGTGATACGGATATTCCGTCTGTGATGGGGGTGTCAAAATGAAACCCAAAGATTATGACATGACAGAAGCGGATGTGGCCTGGTGTCCTGGTTGTGGTAACTTTTCAATTTTGCGCAGCCTCAAGAAAGCCCTGGCTGATCTTGAAATTCTACCAGAAAATCTGGTTTTCGTATCAGGCATAGGACAAGCCGGCAAACTCCCACATTACATTAGAGGAAATGTTTTTAATGGATTGCATGGAAGATCACTATCTCCAGCTACGGGAATTAAAGCAGTTAACCCTGAATTAACGGTTATTGATGTCAGTGGGGATGGATGTATGTATGGGGAGGGCGGAAACCACTTCATGCATACTGTAAGGCGTAACCCTAATATAACCAATCTGGTACATAATAACATGGTTTACGGCCTCACCAAGGGACAGGCATCACCAACTAGCCAGAAAGCTTTTAACACACCCCTACAAGTGGATGGGGTTTTTTTAGAACCATTCAATCCATTGAGTGTGGCTATTGCTCTTGATGCATCATTCGTGGCCCGAGTATACAGTGGAGATCGTAAACAAACCATTGAAATTTTCAAAGAAGCCATAAAGCATAAAGGATACTCATTGGTGGACATATTTCAGCCGTGTGTAACCTTCAACAGGGTTAACACCAAGAAATGGTTTAAGGAACATACCTATTACCTGGAAGAAGACCATGATCCCCTGGACAGAAATATGGCATTCAGCAGGGCCATTGAAACTAGAGAGTATCCACTAGGAATCTTTTACAAAAATCTTAATAAGAGAACCTTTGAGGATAATCTAAACGTCTATAAGGATGAAAAATCTCCTTTATTCCAAAGAAAATTTGAAATCGATAAAATTAGAGCGCTAGTGGATAGTAATAGATGATTTAAGGATATAGTGTGATTATTATAATAAGAAAGCAGCTAATGAACCATTAACTAACCAAAAATTTGAGGTGGAAAATGAAAACATTAAGAATATTATCATGGAATGTAAATGGAATCCGGGCTGTACACAGAAAAGGATTCCTTGACTGGTTCAAGAAAGATAAACCCAATATATTATGCATCCAAGAGACTAAAGCCCATCGCAAACAGTTTCCAGCAGATATTAGGGCTATTGATGATTATCAATTGTATATTTCAGAGGCAGAACGCAAGGGCTACAGTGGCGTGGCCACCTATACCAACCAAAAACCTCAAAAAGTACGAAATGGTTTGGGAATACCCAAATTCGATAGTGAAGGCCGTACTTTAATAACTGATTATGGAGATTTTGTCCTATTCAATATTTACTTTCCCAATGGAAAAATGTCTGAAGAGAGACTTCAATACAAATTAGACTTCTATGACTCATTCCTGGACTATGCAGATTCACTTAAGGATGAAGGACGCAATATAGTAGTCTGTGGTGATGTTAACACCGCTCACCAAGAAATTGACCTGGCCCGCCCTAAGGAAAACGAAAAAGTATCTGGGTTTCTCCCCATTGAAAGGGAATGGATTGATCGATTCTTAAGTCATGGTTATGTGGACACATTCAGGGAGTTTAACCCGGAACCAGAAAATTACACATGGTGGAGTTACCGTACACGGGCAAGAGATAGGAATGTTGGATGGAGATTGGATTATTTCTTCGTGAACCAGGAATTCATGGAACATGTGGAATCTTCATACATACTATCCGATGTTATGGGTTCTGACCACTGTCCTGTGGGAATAGACATAAAATTAGATGATTAAA
>ERZ795032.660-NODE-660-length-33153-cov-49.420660_pt1 | contig 33153 bp, 33 predicted proteins | sample MGYA00375124_ERZ795032 | MGnify/ENA primary metagenome ERZ795032 (study PRJEB30167, sample SAMN05720154) | activated sludge metagenome | isolation source: Anaerobic digester | place: China | collected 2015-12-16 ...
ACTCCAAGGAGGAGGATGAATTGAGCTTTCTGCTGGGTGAATGCGAATTTTATTCTAATTATTTCTTAATGGCATTCTTCTCAAAGTCATTCTCACTGACTGCCCAAACGGGGGTATGGCCCTGAAGCCTACGGTGGCTCGATATGCTCTGGCCGGCCCTGGGCCTCAGCTAACCCAGACAATCCTCCTGGCGGATAGGGTCCACCGGGCGCTGGTGGAGCTATCCGATGGCTCGGCGGTATTCACCGGCTGCGACAGCTCCAAGAGGCCGTTGCAGGGGCACAGGCACGCGCATATCTTCTGTGAGTCAGTTCCCTGCAGCCGGGGCGAGATCACGGAGATCAGCATCTATGCTCCCATGGGCTTTTCGCCCCTGGATGAAGAGGCCCTGCAGAAGCTGAAGGAGATCTATGATGATCAGGGGGCAAGCACGAGTCTGGTCCTTCTAGGCTTGGGCCAGCCAGCGGAATTGGGCAGCACAAGCCCACTATTTTCCCGGTCGAGATCATGGCTCTCTCATACCCCTTTCCTGCCCACCCGCCACCCCAAGGCCACCAGAGCGGGGGTGGCAAAGGTTGATTCTACAGGTTTTCAGATCGGCTGCCCGGAGCACGAACTCTTGCGGCTGCTGGGGCTGGCCGGTTTTCCTGAGCCCGAGGAGATGGAGAGGGTGGCCTATGCCAGGCTGGGCGAAAAGGAGGTTCCCTGGGATGCCTTTGTGCGCCGGAGGGAAGGGGATGGGAGGGGGCCTGCCAATGGGAAGGGATATGGCTTTCGCATCGTGTTTCCTGAGGCGGTGCAGGGGCCGGTGGCGGTGGGGTATGGGGGGCATTTTGGGATGGGGGGATTTGCGGGTGAGGAATGATAGAGGAGTGATAAGATGAATATGATGGGAATTAGGAAACATGGAAGCATGACGCCATGACACGCAGCATTATGGAATTTCCGCCAATTGAGCCAGAGATTTCAGAATTTAATCCAGAATATGAAACAAGAACTTATCTAATTCATGTGATCACTCCGATCTATGGCGGGGGTGTTGTCCCTGGCGAGAACGACCTTGGGATGGTAATTCGTCCTTCAAGTATCCGTGGCCATCTTCGCTTCTGGTGGAGGGCTACAAAAGGTGCAAAATTTGAGAATGCTAAACAGCTCTTCGTCCGGGAAGGTGAAATATGGGGCACTTCTGATAGCCCAAGTCCCACAAATATCAGAATAGCACAGCCAATTAATGAAGATCTCAGACAAAGGAAAGCATCAAATAACTATGGCTTTCAAAACAAATACGGTCCAGAAAGCTATGTTCTATTTCCTGCCAGAGAGAATGAGTCTCCAATATGCAAGGAAGGATTCACATTTGAATTGAAAGTCAATTGGTTGAAGCATGAAAGACTTCAATATTTACGCGATTTGGAGAACGCTGAACTTCGCAGAGAAAACAAGCCACCTAAGGCAGAGAAGATAAATGATATTGGTCCCGATATTGAAGCATCGATTTGGGCTTGGACGAATTTTGGGGGAGTTGGATCACGAACTCGGAGGGGCTGTGGAGCCCTTTTCTGCAAACATACTGCACCACAAAATTTAGAAATTGTTGGCAAATGGTACCAGTACCATGTGAATGGCTTGGATCTGATGAAACAATGCTCGTGGCCAACGCTGCCAATCGAAATCCTGATTGGTCAAAAAGCAGGTAAAATTGAAGATATATGGCCAGAAGCTATCGAAATTTTGAGGTCTTTTCGGCAAGCAGTCGGCATTGGACGAAACCCAGGCAGTTCTAGATCTTCAAAGATGCCTGGTCGATCAAGGTGGCCAGAACCAGAGTCGATTCGTGAAGTCTTGAAATCAAGAATGCCACGACATCAAAGACTTGATATGCCGATTGAATCGTTTCCAAGGGCAGAGTTGGGACTACCCATTGTGTTCCATTTCAAGGATAATCAAGATCCGTCCGAGAGTGAGCTTTGCCCAGTTGGGCATAAGCGAATGGCCAGCCCTATTATCCTCAGGCCGATAGCTTTTGGAGATGGCCGCATCGGAGTCCCTCTAATTATTCGGTTGAGATCTGAAACGTTGAATCAAGTTGAGCTGAAGATCAAAGGAAAAGTTGTAGCATCCTTTGGCCCAAAAAGCATCCGCGATCCGAAGCTTGCTGCATACCGAGGTTCTCCAATGGCAGGACGATCCCAAATCGGTTCGTCTCTTCAAGCATTTGTTGCTTACGCAAAGGAGAACGGATTCAAGGAGGTAGGCCTGTGACTGGGCATCTTTTCGTCATTTCAATCGGCTCTGTTCAAGACTTCATAGCTGCGGCTCGGCGTACTCGCGATCTGTGGTTTGGCTCTCATCTGCTTTCAGAGATCAGTAAGGCGGCAGCAAAAGCCATTGCAGAGGAAGGTGGTGAGTTGATTTTTCCCGCACTAAAAAAAGGAGATTCAGATCTAGAACCTTCCAATGAAATTGATGCATTTAATGTAGCAAATATTATCGTAGCTGAGCTTCCAGGTAGCATTACGGATCCGTCCTATATCAATAAAAAGGCTCGGATCGCTGCTAAAAAAACATGGATGCATTATGCGATTGAAGCAAGAGAATTGGCTGGAAATGCCATTGTATCTGATATTTGGGAGGAACAAATTTCTGATGTGGATGAACTGGCATTCGACATTATGCCAATTTATGCCGCATGGGTGCCGCTTGGTTCTAGCTACCGGGAGGATAGGAAGCGTTTAATGCGCCTGCTTTCGGGCAGAAAGTCTATTCGAGACTTTGGATATGTACGCGGAAGGAAAAAGGTTCCTAAATCGTCTCTGGATGGCGCAAGAGAAACTGTACTGACTGCAGACAAAAAGGTTCGAAAGACACTAGCTCTTCGGCTTAGGCTGGGAAATGGAGAGCAACTCTGCGCGGTCGGGCTCACGAAGCGCCTGGGTGGAGGGAAGGTCCCATTCCCGTCTGTGGTTCGAGTGGCTGTTGATCCTTGGATTCGTGGTGTCATCAGATCCTCCAAAGATGGAAATAAAGAAGCACTAGGCGACCTTGCTGAAATCGCCGATATTTGCCAAAAGGAGAATAATTTTTCATCTGGTGTTGGAAAGCATTATCAAAAATACAAGAAAGATTTCGGATTTGATGGTCAGATCTTTTATCCTTCAAGGCTGTCTCAACTCCTTAGGCCAAACCCTGCTTCGGACTCATGCGATGATAACCTCTCCGCGGAAGACCTTCAGAAATTGATGAAGATCAAAGAAAAAGTAGACCATCTCCAAAATAAGGAAACTTGTTGCCTAGGACTTGGCGAGCCCGATCCGTATCTTGCTATTTTGATTGCAGATGGAGATCATATGGGGAAGGCGATCTCAGAGATCAAGACTCCAGAGGATCATCGTGAGTTCTCTAGGAATCTTTCTGCATTTGCCAAGGAAGCAAGGGATATAGTTGAGTCAAACAACGGCGTCTTGGTGTACTCGGGTGGAGATGACGTTATCGCCATCCTTCCAGTCGATAAATGTCTATCTGCAGCCAGAGAGCTGCATGAACGATTTGGTAAGTTAAAGCTAATCAAAGATGATCAAGGAAACCTCAAAGGCGGGCTTACTATCTCGGTAGGTATAGCAATAGCGCATGCTTTTGAACCCCTCGAGGATTTGATAGAACAAGGAAGGAATGCCGAGAAGGCTGCAAAAGAATCGGCTATGAGTGAGCAAGATGATAGAAACGGGCTAGCAGTGCATCTATATAAAAGAGGTGGAGGAGATCCAATTTGCCTTCGCGAGCAATGGACTGACGATGATCGCAGTTTGGATAAACGGCTATATAAGTGGGCAAAGATGCATAACACAAATGAACTTCCTGATAAGGCAGCTTACGAGATGCGTGAGCTTGCAGAAGTTTACAGGAACTGGAAAGGAACACCAAAAGAAGATCTTTCAAACCTCATTAAGGCTGATGCTAAAAGGATGCTGAAGCGCAAGAGGCCTGGATGTGGTGAAAATCTGAAAGTCCTTGAGAAAGATATTGACTCGATGCTCCTTGGACTTAGCACCTATCAAAAGGTTCGACATCTAGCTAACGAGCTTCTCCTAGCAAGAAAACTGTCCGAAGTGATGAGGATGGCTGATGGAATTGTCTTAAGACCGGAGGCTAAACCATGAACACGATATATCTCTCAATAACTCCACATGATCCAATCATTGCAAGAGACGGCAGGCCTTTCGGAAAAGACCAAGGCATCCGAATGAGATCTCTCGATTGGCCATATCCATCGGTTCTGGCAGGGTCTCTGCGGACAATGCTAGGAAAGATGAACGGTGGCTTTTCGGATAAAGTTGTAGCGAAGTTGCTTGAGATCGATATTGCAGGCCCCCTACCAATGAAAGACGCTCAGTTGTATCTTCCTATCCCAAAGGACGTTCTCGCAAGAGAAATGGTCGATAAGCTGGTAGCTATTTCTTTGCGTCCTGCGGATCTGAAGACAGGTGAGGGGTGTGATCTCCCAAGAAGTGGTCTTGTTCCAGCGATGCTTCCAGAAGCCGAAGATGATGATTTCAAGCCGAAAAAGCTTCCCGCCTTTTGGTCGATGAGAAAGATGATCGCATGGCTTTCCAACCCAAGCGGCCTAAATTTTTCCTTATGCCAAGATTTGAAACCTTATGAGGAAGAAGACATCGAAGCTAGAAATGGAGATGAATTAAAGAAAAAAGAATGCTGGAAGGATGATCCGGATTTCCTTGAAGCTCCAAAAAAAGATGAGCGAATTCATACAGGAATCAATGCTATAACGGGAGTTGCTGCTGTCGAGGAAGGGCTGCTTTTCATGAGCGTCGGCATTGATTTCTCGACTAAGGAAAAGGCCGACGGCATTTTTCTATCAGCAAGGATTAAGGCAGATGGTGTCTTTGAGGAAACGATCAGTGATCTTGATGAAATCCATCCAATTGGTGGGGAAAGAAGGCTCGCTCGATGGGCTCGAAGTGTATCCTCGAATGGCTGGGATTGCGATAATAAGCTAGAATCTCTGCTTTCAAAATCGCAAAAGATCCGTATGGTCCTCGCTACACCTGCAATATTCTTAAACGGATGGTTGCCAGGATGGCTGAAAGATGTTAACGGGTATCTAGAAGGCACTCCACCCGACGCATCAGATGAACTCAAACTGAGGCTGGTTTCAGCCTGCATCGATAGATGGAAGCCAATATCCGGATGGAGCGCAGAGGCCAAGAGTCGCGGGCCAAAAGAGATTCGCCGATTAGTTCCAGCAGGATCAGTCTACTTTTTCGAAGTTCGCCATGGCAACGCGGGTGAACTGGCCAAAACCCATTGGCTTAGGTCGGTTTGTGACGATGTTCAAGGCGATAAGGATCGAAATCGCAAAGACGGATTTGGTCTAGCTGTTTGGGGCATCTGGTAAGAAGCAAAAAAGAGGATATTGAGAACAAGATATAAGAGGCGCAGGATTATGATAAATACAAGAATGTACTGGATTCATGCTATTACGCCACTGCATGTTGGCTCAGGTCGAGGGGTTGGATTCATTGATTTGCCCATCATGAGAGAGAAGGTAACGAGCTGGCCGCTTGTTCCAGGGTCGGCGGTTAAAGGCGTCATGAGAGAACATTTTATCCGAAATAGAACTGATGAGACGCTCATAAATGCAGCATTTGGAAAAAGCGGCGATGATATGGGCAACGCCGGGGCTCTTGTTTTATCTGACGCCAGGATAATATGCCTTCCTGTTCGAAGCCTATATGGAACATTTGCCTTTGTAGCATGCCCGCTGGTTCTTGAAAGGCTGAAGAGGGATCTGGATTCAGCTGGGCATGAGAGCGAACCCGTTGATATGTCTTTTGAGGACGATGAAGTTGTGGTTACGACGGGATCCAAGGTTGAAAGAAACGGAAATGTCTTCCTTGAAGATCTTGATTTTGAAATCATCACAGATAATGGAGAGACAAACGCATGGGCAGAACTCTTGGCTGGGATGTTGTTTCCAAATGATCCTACATGGCAAAATATCTTCAAAGAACGGTTTGTAATTCTCTCTAATAATTGTTTTAGCTTCCTTTCTGAGACTGGGACTGAGGTTAATGCCAGGATTAAGATCGATCAGGAAAAGAAGATCGTCGTGGGGGGTGCACTATGGTACGAGGAATCATTGCCGTCTGAGACCATACTTGCGGGCCTTGCCTGGTGCGACAAGGACTACAGCAACAAAGGCATTAAACAGGAGGCGATCTTCAGCGAGTTCTGCAAGGACGAGGCTTTGAATTTACAGATAGGTGGAAAAGCGACGGTTGGAAAGGGCAGAGTCAGATGCATTTTCACGAAGGGTGAAGGTGAGTGAAAATGGTCCGAACGACAAAGCAGCAAGAAAGAGCCAAGAAGGCATATGAATGTTTGTCACTTGAAAAACAGATTGCAGATGAGTACCGTCAATTTGCCAAGAGATTTCCGGCGCTTGTGCACTCATGTGGCTTAGCCCAGGCGGTAGCTTTCGCCCAGGCAAAAGATAAGAATGATTACCTTAACGATCTCGCAAAAGTTATGGGCATAACTAATGGCCAAATACTGTGTGGACTCTCAAGGACTATTGATTTGGTGGAGTACCAACAGAAGACTCGAGAGGCGATTGAATGCGCAACCTGGATCAAGCGGTATGCAGAAGCAACTGAGGAAATCAGCACTATTTCAAAAGCCACAACCGAGAAGTGATAAAGAATGCCACAGTCATGTAGAGATATTATCCTGAATGTATGGAAGGATGATAGCGCATCAATTGGAACTAATGCAGGCCTTCTCAGAGATAGATATCTTGAGTTTTCAGTGAAAGATGACAAACATAAGGATGCCAGGAATCGACTTTGGGATGCTATCCGCGATGCAATAGTTCAAATGAGTGCGATCTATAAGTTTGCTTATGAAAAAAATCTAACTTCTGTAATATCGCCAAATAAAGACGGCATCTTTAAGACAGATGGACATATGGTCATCGGTCTTGGCAGCGAGAATGTACTTGAGACCGGTCTTTCTCTCCAGCATACATACGGCACGCCTTTAATTCCAGGCTCTGCGTTAAAGGGTCTTGCTTCCCACTACTGCGATCATGTCTGGGGTGCATCTGATCCCAGGTTTAAAGTAGGGGCTGATTATCACGAAACCCTTTTCGGAACCTCTGAGGATTCAGGCCATATTATCTTCTACGACGCTTGGATTACACCGGAAAGCTTAGTAGATTCCCTAAAGCAGGATGTGATGACTCCTCATCATAGCGACTATTATTCAAATAAAGATGATACGGCTCCTACGGATTTTGATGATCCAATTCCCATAACCTTTCTATCGGTCTTTGGCAGCTTCCACATTTCGGTTTCTTGCGATGTTCAAAACAGTGATGGAGAGAAATGGACCAAATTGGCCTTTAGGATATTGACCGAAGCATTGAGGGAATGGGGGATCGGCGGCAAGACCAATGCGGGTTATGGGCGACTCGTCCTTGAAGGATCGGGCGGGGAAATTGAGCTATTATCTGATAATGTAGATTCAGCTATTAAATCATCGGTCCTTGATGAAACGAAACCAAAGTCTCTACCAAAGCCACCTGTGAAGAAAACCACGCACATTAAAGGCGAAATTGTGGATGTAATCAGAGTTCCTGATCCAAATGAGAGAAGAGATAAACCATACTTTGTGGCCGATGACGGAGTTGGCGGGCAGGTTACATCGAGCACGCCGCCGTCTGTTGGTATAGGACAGAAAGCCCGTTTAGAGATCAAGGGAGTGATGGAGAAAGAGGGGCTCTATGATTTTGCAGCCGTTGGGGTTAAGAAAGAGCTCAGTCGTCAGGCGAGGGACAAGAGGAGAAAAAGATGAGGAATGGGATGGCAGCATATCCTTTATCTCCTTATGGCTTGGGTGATCAAACCTGACTAAGGCAACTGTGCTAGTGGCGCCGAAGATGCTTTCGGCCTCTCAGCAGTTTCACTTCTTGGAATATTTTTGCGTCTCTACTGCTGAAAATCATACGAATTATATCAGGAGATTATAAAATGGAAATGATTCAGGTTATGCTAGTTGGGGGGCGTCAGACGCCCAATGTAATTGGTGTAATGAGATTTCGCCCAAGTCAAGTAGTCTTAATAGTATCAAAAGATGAAAGAAGTAAAAGGTATGTCTTGTTAGATAGCTTGAGAAATATAGAATCATTTAGTCTTCCCGACGAAGAAGATATAATAGAAGTAGATGCATACGATTTTCAGGCAAATCTTGTGGCTATTCGAGGCATTTGCACTAAATATCATAATAAACAAATACAATTTAATCTTACGGGCAGTACGAAAATAATGGCCTTAGCGGCCTATGAAATAGCACGGGAGAAAGGGATTGCATCATTTTACGTTGCAGGAAATCGAATACTTTGGCTTACGGGGCAAGAACATGAAGTCATAGAAAAAATTGATCTAAAGATTGAGCAGTACCTCAAGATCTTTGGAAGAGACGCTTCCCACAAATTTAAGTTTGATAATCTGAGCTTTGATAAGCAAAGCGCGACTAACGCGGCCAAATTATTGGCCATTAACACACCTTGCTCTGCAAATATGCTTAAAAAGATCAGAAGCGCCAAACAGATCAAAGATAGTGTTGGTTTGGAGGTCCCTCTCTGTGACTTCAGTGAAGATGAGAAAGGAATAGCAATGGATTTGAAAGATGCAGGAACATTGGATGTAAATGATGATCTAATGAGGATAAGATCAAACAATGATCTGGAATTTTTTAAAGGCAATTGGCTTGAGGCTTTTGTCTATAACGAAGCACTTAATGAAAAGGATATGGTTGGATCTCCGATATTTGATTATTGCGATATAAGTCTCGAAATTAAACTAGATCAGGCTGAAAAAGAAATCGATGTTGCTTGCATCCACGAAGCCCAGTTAATCTATTGTTCTTGTAAGACGGATAAAGATCCATTTAAGACATTATATTTGGATGAACTACGCTCAATAAGCAGCATGATAGGTGGACGCTTCTGCTCACGTGTGTTCGTGACAAATGCTGTTTTCTCCGATCAAACAAAACAATCACAATTTCTTGATCAAGCCAAACAGCGAGAAATCGTGGTTGTAACTGGAAATGAACTCGCCAATATAGGCAAAATACTCACCAAACAAGCGATAAAGCCAGATTTCTGGAGAGTATAAAATAATTGAGTATGAGATCAATAAATAGATAAATGGAAGTGCGATGAATTTGACAATTCCGTATTCGATCTACTCCATCGCCGTCTCCTCCCCCATCACCCCCTCCGAGCCGCTCCCGCCTTTGCCCGATATCCCCCGCGGCTCGTTGGTGATCGTGGAGGGCCGGGCTCCCATCTGGCGCTATGGAATGGCTCTTCACAAATTGCACGCCTCCTCTGCGGCAGCCATCGCATTTTACGATCCCCGCCTAGGGGCGGTGGTGGTGGCCACCCACAGCCGGGAATGGCAGGTGGGCCAGGTGGTGGATATAACCCTGCCAGCGGAGAAATAGGTCGATGCAGCTCGATTTGCTGGGCGAACTTGCAGTTCAACCGGACCCCCTTGGAGAATATTAGCGCCGATATATCACGCCCCATCAACGGTTTGTCTCGATTGTATCCAAGCCACCCCGGCGCTGAGGGGGCCAGAGCACTACCGCGCGTTTAACCGCGCGCGGCGTCCACTGAAAAGCAGCTCGCATGTATAAATCGAACACCAACATCCAAAAGTGATCGGTTAGCCAAATAGTTGATCTGAAGCTAACAGAAGAGCAATCACAGTGCCATCATGCCCATGGACAAATAGATGTGTGAGGCCTAGCCCAGCTGGAGAGTACTAATCTTTTTAAAGCCCGCTGGGACCAGGCTGCAATTCTGCTGCTCTCTTCTCCGGAGCAATGAAGCGCAAACTGCAGAGCGTTGGAATGCTATCGATCCAAAGTTGCCCTATTCAGATCATGCCCTCCTTCCAACTGGAGACCTCTGATATTGATTCCACCAGATCAAAGGGGAAATTATCAGCTGCTTTGTCCTTTCCCGCCACATTTTGATATCTGCAGTATTCTTTTGTTCTCCTCAGGCTCGTATTCAGGTCGGTCAGCTTGAAGCATATCGAATAGTGCTTCCAGACACCGCCTCTAGGTCCCATGAGAAGCTCAGGGCTCCTCGTCTGCATGTCCGGTTCGAAATGAAGAAATGAATCCGGAGGTCTCTCTCCAGGCATGGCCTCCTGTGCCTGCACGCCCACCTGCTGCCCCCAGATTCGAATCTCGTCTTTGCCAGCCAGCCAAACATACCGGCAGACGATCAGGGGCTTTCCCTTCCAAAAGAAAAAGACGCTAAGCCGCTTTGGCAGGCTTTCCTCCCAGTCTTTTTCTATCTCTCCGATCCAGACGAAGAGGGCCACCAACAGGGTACCCATGCTGAGAATGGTCTGAGCGTTAAGCAGCCATTCGATGATGCCCTCCGGGGCGTCTGTAGAGCTCAATGGAAGCTGCAATTCGCTCCAGCGAAAAGCTCCCAATATCACGAGCGCTATGAATACGCCCATTACTGATATCCGAAACTTCTGATGACCGATGGCATAGATTAGAACATGCCAGATCTTTCCCCACCATCTCACCCTGGGCAATGTAGGACCCAGGTCTTCGACGGTTTTCTTTGCGGTCTCCTTTCTCTTTGCTTCACCTGCGGCAGCATCAATAGGGCGAATAGATTGCTCACCATTCGCCCCTCCATCCATCCCTTTCTCTGCCGCTTCCCCCAAATCCTCTCACCTCTATGTCTTCAAAGCATAGTCCCATGTCCCATTCTGTGATTGACTTTCTTGATTATGCTCTGTCTAGATAGATTCGATGCACTATTATTGGATAAAGATATCTAAATGATTGCGTCCAAGGGCGTGGATGCTCATACGTTCTGACTTCTCGGTAATGCAGGCGAGAGCTCCTTTTTTCTGCTCAACATTGTCGTGGCCCCATTGAAATGGGATCAATTTATAAATATATATTTATGATATTTCAGCGCGATAATAAGATCCATGTTTGTGCAATAGCTATCCTTATCCAAAATTCTCAATCTCAGCAGCTCTAAATATCTTTATTAATGATGCTCTCCTCCTTGCCAGCCTGGAGGCTTTTGTAGTTGGTAGTCGAAGAACAGAGTCAGAGCACCGCTACGGCTCCCGAGCTCATCCCCGCCAGCATGCTCGCCGCCTATGCCTATTGCCCACGGCTCAGCTATCTTCAATGGGTTCAGGGAGAATTCCAGGATAGCGCGGAGACCGTAGAAGGCCGCCACCTTCACCGCTGGATCGATGCCGAGGAGGATCCAATCCCGGATGACTTCCAGCCCTTTCATGCTCGATCCGTCTCCCTCTCCGCCCCCCAGGCAGGAGTATGCTGCCGGATCGACCTTTTGGAGGGAGATGGCAGTCAGGTCACGCCAGTGGAATACAAGCGCGGGGAGGCGCGAAAAAGCCAGGCATGGCCAGGGGTCTTCGAGCCCCATCTGATCCAGCTGGCCGCCCAGTGCCTTGCCCTGCGGGAGAACGGCTTTTCCTGCGATGAGGGGATGGTCTACTATATTCTATCCAAGGAAAAAGTGCCAGTGAAGTTCGACCGCGAGCTTCTGGACAGAACTGGAGCGCTGCTGGCAGACATGCGAAGGGCGGTTCAGAGGGGCGAGCTTCCCCCGCCTCTGGAAAATAGCCAAAGGTGCGATCGCTGCTCAATGGCTGGGATATGCCTCCCAGATGAGGTCAACCTCTTGCGGGAGATGGATGCAGAAAAAGAGCAGAACCAGGAAAGCAATCCGGAGGAGAGGATCAGAATGCTCCTCGCCAGCCGCGACGATCAGGTTCCGCTTTATGTCGTCGGCCAGGGGAAGACCGTTCGCAAGAGGGGCGAGCGGCTGGAGGTCTGGTCCTATGAGGAGGGAAAGATCAGCGAGGCCAGAATCAGGGAGATATCCAAGGTCTGCCTCTACGGAAACGCTGAGATCACCACTCCAGCCATGGTCGAGCTGATGCAGAGGAATGTGCCTGTGCTGCACTTCACTCATGGCGGCTGGTTTCAGGGGATAGCTCTGGGGATGAGCCACAAGAATGTCCAGCTGCGCATCCAGCAGTTTCGCTGGGCTGAGGACGAAGAGAGATCGCTCTCCGTAGCCCGCAAGATCGTATCCGGTAAGATCGAGAACTGCAGAACTCGATTGCGCAAATACGATCCTGGTGTTCCCTCGTCAGTTCTCACCTCTCTGGCCAGTCTCTCCCAGGATGCCGAAAATGCTTCAAGTCTGCAAAGCTTGCTCGGAATTGAGGGAGCAGCAGGCAAGGCCTATTTCTCCAGGTTCGGCGAGATGCTCAAGGTAGGAGAAGAGAGCTTCTCCTTTGAGGGAAGAAATAAAAGGCCGCCAAAGGATCCTGTGAACTCGACTCTCTCATATCTATACGGCATTCTGGTCAAGGAGCTATTCTCAACCCTTCTGGCAGCAGGCTTTGATCCGTATCTTGGATTCTACCATCAGCCCAGGTACGGCCGTCCTGCTCTGGCCCTGGACATGATGGAGGAGTTCCGACCAATAATTGCCGATTCTGTGGCATTCAGGCTATTCAATAAAAAGGAGCTGAAGGATACGGACTTCATCAAAACAGGTATCGGAATATCTCTCACCGCGGAGGCGAAAAGAAAACTGATTGCTGGATATGAGCAGAGGATGCAGACTGAGATCGTTCATCCCATATTCGGCTACAAAGTGAGCTATCGCAGAGTGCTTGAGATACAGGCCAGACTGCTATCCAGGGTTTTATCCGGGGAGCTTTCAGAGTATCCGGCTTTCGTCATCAGGTGATCTGAATTGACCTTATTAAACTGCTATATAGTGAGCTATGATATAAGGGAGCCAAAGAGGCTATACAGAGTTCATAAGGCAATGCTTGGTTTTGGTGAGCCGGTCCACTACTCTGTCTTCCGCTGCGATCTCACCCCGAGAGGGAAGGTGGAGATGGCGGCCTCTCTTCATGATCTGATCGACCCGGATGAGGATAGGATAATGATTATAGATCTTGGCCCAAATGATGGCAGAGTTATGGAGAGAATTGAATTTATGGGTGTTCATAGGGAGCACTTGGACCGGAAATTTATTATAGAATGATTGCCCATTAAAAGCCAAGTGGTTCCGGGAGGTCATTTGGGCTTGAAAGCGCCCAGTAATACGAAAACTCCTGAGAAGACATACGCACAATTAAAAGAACTATGAAGAGTATCGACGATCCGCGCTAAAGCAGCGCATAGTGATATTAGATTAATAAAATTGGTTGAATCTTGAAAATGTTTGGCAGTTGGGTCGATCCGCGAAAAACGGCGTTATTTCGACAGCTGCAACAGCCCTAAAATGGCTGCCCCTATCCATTTCTGCTAAGAAGTGGCCCAATTGAAACGAACGCTTTGCCTTTTCTCTTCCAACCGAAGGTTCTTCCTATCCATTTCTGCTAAGAAGTGGCCCAATTGAAACACCATCAATGGCAAAATCATTTTCCTCATTCTCTTCTCTATCCATTTCTGCTAAGAAGTGGCCCAATTGAAACCCATCTTTATTTTTTCTCTCGCTTCCTCATCCAGAAGCCTATCCATTTCTGCTAAGAAGTGGCCCAATTGAAACACCCAGATGGTGACCTTCCTGGGTTTTACTAATAGGCTATCCATTTCTGCTAAGAAGTGGCCCAATTGAAACGGGATTGTACATATTAAATAGTGATAGAAATGTGGTCTATCCATTTCTGCGAAGAAGTGGCCCAATTGAAACCTCTGTATTAAGATTCATTTAATCCCCTTTTCCGCACTATCCATTTCTGCGAAGAAGTGGCCCAATTGAAACTTCTCCTCGTAGAGATTGGGCCTCGAAGAAAGATCTATCCTATCCATTTCTGCGAAGAAGTGGCCCAATTGAAACCGGATTAAGGCCGACAAAGCCCACGTCGCATAATTAACTATCCATTTCTGCGAAGAAGTGGCCCAATTGAAACTCGCCTATTTTATCAACGAGCGGCATTCCTATAATTCTCTATCCATTTCTGCGAAGAAGTGGCCCTGTCCGCCTGTAAAATTCAATGCTAATTATAAAATACTCAAACATTCGCTTTTGCATATGAGTTTTACGTTGCACTTTCATTCTACATACAAATAATATTCGTATTGTTGTATCTAAGACCATCAACGGCCAGCTTCGTTTGTACCCAAGCCTCCCCGGCGTTGAGGGGGCCCAGGGCATTAGCGCGGGAGGCCCACAGGGCCGACTCGCGGCGTGCACTAAAAAACAGTCTGTGTAAATCAAAATAACCTTGATAACAGCACTTGATTCGGGAAATCATTATATCCAATATCCTTCGAGCCTCATAAAAGCAGCTCAAGACTTTAGCCAGGCCCGCCCCGAGATTTTTATCCTTCTAAGAGAATTTTCTATTTAATATATCGCAATCCAAAACCATCGACGCAGCGAATACAGCCCTCAAAAAAAATTTGCCAGATCATTCCGCTAAAGTTCTCATCACCTTCGCCTCAGCCTTCACAGGCACTGGATATAGCATCTGGGATCCTATCCTCTCCATGATCTCCTTAAGCCTTGAAGCATACTCCTCTGCTCGATCCTCGGGAACCTCCAGGATGATCTCATCATGGATAGAGCCTATTATCCTCGCCTCCTCGTCCGACAGCTTCTCATAGACCTCAGCCATCACCAGCTTGATCAGATCCGCTCCCGTCCCCTGGCAGGGGGTATTGTACATCTGGAACTTGCTGGCGGTGATCCCTGCCCCAAAGCGCGGCCAGATCCGCCTCCGCCCGAGGATCGTTCTGGTGGCTGTCAGTGGCAGGGAGAAGAATCCACGCACGCAGTTATGGAAGTGGTGCTGCATAGTGTAACTCATCTGGGATAGCTGCATCTTCTGCCACTCTCTCACTCCCGGATAGCTGCAGAAGAACTTCTCCAGGCGCTCTTCCGCCTCATCCAGGCAGATGAATTCGCCATAATCGGAGAGGATGCGCCACTGTAAGCTCTTCGCCGATCCTCCATAGATGAGAAGGAAGTTCATGGCCTTGGCCGCCTGCCTCTGCGAATCCGTCACCTCTTCAAAGGGAGTTCCGCTGATCCGGGAAGCAGTCAGACGGTGCAGGTCGACGCTGTTCATAAAGGCCTCCTGCATGGCCTCATCCCCGGAGATACGGGCCATTATGCGCAGCTCGATATTGGAGAGGTCGGCCTTGACATACCTTTTGCCTGCAGCCGGACGAAATAGCCTCCTAATTGCCGGGGCATCATCTCCCCTGCGAGGGATCTGCTGGGCGTTGGGATGGCGAGAGCTGATTCTCCCCGTAGAGGAGGGAATCTGGAAGTACTGAGGATGAACCCTGCCGTCCAGAGGATGAACCTTCTCCAGCCATTTGTTCAGAAACAGCAGATTATAGGAGAGATGCCTGTAGCGCATAAGAGCCTCAGCGAAAGAGCAGCCTGCTGCAGCAAGGCTCTTCAGGACCTCCGCTTTGGTGTTGGCAGGCCGGTAGCCCCTCTTCGCCAGAAAGGCCATAACATCCTCTTGCCGGTCGGGATTCAGATAGCAGCAGAGCCTTTTGCCGTCAAATGAGACTGTGACAAATCCCTTCCTCTCTGCCTCATCCTGCATCCTCCAGATCTGATCGATGATCTCATCCTCCTCCTGGTCGATGAGCTCTCTTGCTCCAGAGGAGTCCAGGCCAATCCCCGAGATCTCCATCTCCACCAGGGCAATAGCTGCGCGAAACTCCAGGTCAGCCACCCTCTGCAAATCGTTTTTGGCCAATAAATCTGCCAGGATATCATGAAGCGGCAAAAGGGCGGCCGCTCCTTGGGCAGGGCTTCCCTCTTCATCCAGAACGATTCCCAGATGCCTTTCCGCCAGGGAGGCAAGGCTGTGATCGACAAGCCTCTTCGTCCAGGGATTTTTGGGATTGCCGGATGGAGTCAGATAGTAGTACCCAGACCAGCAGATCTGAGAGGCGAGCAGGATATCGAAGACGCTGCAGAAGTTCAGCTTTCGACCGGCTCTTGCCCTGATGAATGAGAGAACGAACTTCGAGTCGTGCAGAGTCTTCTTGATCCTCCCGTTCTCCAAGAGCCCAGCCAGGTCACCGATGATGCCCTCTTTCAGCTCAGGGCGGTCAGCTATATCGACGGTATAGACTGTGCTGCTGCTGGGAGCATTGGGAAGGGCGAGAGAAATGCGCTGGATCTCATGGCAGAGAGGATCGGGGCCGGTGGCGGTCAAATTAAGGCCAAAGAATTCAGCCATTTCTATCTCTCCTAATATGGATTCCCATTCAGGCAGCGACTGAACCATTGTGATGGATTGGGGCTCAAGGCGATCGATCATATCAACCAATAATTGTGAAGAATCACTATAAACTTTCTGAGGATCTCAATGAAGAGCATCTCTCCTCGATACGGTGGGCGGGATCGCAGGGCCATGCAGTGACAGGTGGGCCAGGTGGTGGATGTGACGCTCCCGACGGAGAAATAGAGCTACAGGCTTGAACTGCATGCAGGTATACAGTTCTACCGGGGCCGCCTGGAGAATACTAACCTTTTTTTAGGCCTGTCGCGCCAGGTTAGATGCTATTGTTCTTTCTCCAGAAGATCCTTAATACCAAATAGTATTAAATGTATCAGTAAATGGTCGAAAGGGAGGAGGCAGAGGAATGCTGATAGACAAGATCAAGGAGCAAATCTTGCTGAATAATTATATAATAACATTTCATGCCCACAGGAGAATGGATGAGAGGGGCATTTCTACTGAGGATTTAGTTAATTTGATATTGGATGGAAGTATAATAGAGGACTATCCAGACAGCAGGCCGTGCCCCTCTGCCCTCATAGCTGGCAGAGCTGGCTGGCGATATTGTCACGCCGTGGTAGCTCTCTGCGAAAACCATCTGCGAATAATCACAGTCTATTGGCCGGAGGATGGAGAATGGAAAGACAATATGACGAGAAGAATGAATTGATTCCTGATATCTGCAACTGCGGTCGAGGAAGATTACATCTGGGCAGGACAGAGTATCTAACCAGGGTTGATGATGGAGTATTAGTGATCAAGAATGTCCCAGCCCTTATATGCGATATTTGTGATGAGGCTTACCTGACACCAGAAGCCTCCAGAGAGATCGACAAGATTGTCAAGGATTTTCGTGAAGGAAGACTCCTGGCAAAGCCCATTGCAGCGGGTGAGGTCGAACTCAAAATGAAAGAGGTTGCCTGATTGGAGCACCAATAGTAGAGTGGCAGGAGGAAGGCCTGGATCTTGGAGGAATGTGAATTGACAGTACACATCATCTACTCCATCGCGGTCTCCTCGCCCATCACTCCCGCCGAGCCGCTGCCCCCTCTGCCCGACATCCCCAGGGGCTCGCTGCTGATCGTGCAGAGGTGCCATCTAGCGCTATGGCATGGCACTGCACAAATAGCACAGCTCACCCGCTGCAGCAGCAATCACCTTTTATGATCCTCGCCTGGGGGCGGTGGTGGCGGCCACGCACATAACTACTTTTAAATTCCCTCCGGGAAATAGAGTCATGATATGTTCGCAGAATACATTCAGGCATCCTTGGAGCGAGCAGTCTATAAAACGCTTGAAGGAGAAGACGAGCCGATCTTTGTATCGGTCCCTGAGCTTCCCGGCGCATGGGCAACGGGCAAGACGGTAGAAGAGGCCAGAAAAAGGCTTATTGGAGTTATCGAAGAGTGGATACTTCTAGGTGTCCGGCTGGGGCATCCAATCCCTCCTATCGGTGGCCATACCATCAGCACCCCGCAGGAGTCGGTGACTGTTGCCGAGTAGGCTCACTGCAGTATCTCGTCGGGATCTGATCAAACGATTGAAAAGCCTGGGATTCTCTGGGCCGTACGCCGGACCGGATCATTCATTCATGGTCAGAGGATTCGCTCGCATCAGAATTCCCAATCCTCATAAACAAGAAATAGGCATAAGCTTGCTAGTTGAGATACTTCGAGAAGGTGGGATTTCCCGCGAGGAGTGGCTATCGACTAATTGATTTGAAGAGTGTAGAAGGCATAAGGGATAAAAAATGTGCGTTCCCATCATCTACTCCATCGCCGTTGTACCTGAGCTTCCTGGCTGCTCGGCCTTTGGCGAGACAGAGGAAAGGGCTTTGCAGGAAGTCAAGATCGCCATGAAACTATGGCTGGAGACTGCAAAAAAGATAGGCAGATCGATTCCCGTTCCTCAGAAGCGAAGCCTGATTGCCAGTCTTGCATAGGCCCCAGTTTCACCTCGCAAGTCGCTAGCAAGACATTGTATTTATATCGTCCTTCCTGCCTATTCAAGCCTCCCCGGCGCTGAGGGGGTCTCGTTGGCCGCAGCCCGGAGGGCCGACTCGCGTCATCCACTGAAAAGCATGAATAGATCGGACTCCTTTGAAATCATACCGGTGGCTAATGGGATCGATTTGCCGGGGCAAGAAGGGCAATGATCATTAAATTATCTCCAGCTCTCATCCCTTCAAATACCTCTCAATCCTCTCCAGCCCTTCAGCTATCTTCTGCAGGGAGTTGGCATAAGAAAACCGCAAGTATCCTTCTCCACTGGGCCCAAAGTCAATACCCGGAGTGACTCCCACATGGGCTTTTTCCAGAATATCGAAGGCCAGAGCATAAGAATCTCCAGAGAAATGCTGAGCATTGGCGAAGACATAAAAAGCTCCCGTCGGCTCAACGGTAATTCCAAAGCCCATCTCTCTCAATCGCCGGACCATGAACTTCCTCCGCTGATTGTAAATCCTCTTCATCTCTGCCACATCCGGGCCGGTCTCCTCTAAAGCAGCAATTCCCGCCCTCTGGGCAAGGGAGCTGGCGCAGATGAAGAAGTTCTGCTGCATCTTCTGAATGGGCCGGACGAACCTCTCCGGAGCGATCAGATATCCCAGCCTCAGCCCGGTCATGGCATAGAGCTTGGAGTAGCCGTTCAGCACAAAGGCATGATCTGTGAACTCCAGGATGGAATGCTCCTTTCCCTCATAAACCAGTCCGTGATAGATCTCATCGGAGATGATGTATGGGCCGAGCCCGGCGATGGCCTTCATGTTCTCCCCAGAGAGGAGGTTTCCTGTGGGATTGGAGGGGGAGTTGATCAGAATGGCCCGGGTCTGGTCCCCGATCCGCTCTCGGATCGCCTCCGCCCTCAGCTGGAAGCCGTCCTTTTCATAGACCGGAACCCTTGCCGGCACTCCCCCCAGGAAGCTTATGAAATTGGGATAACAGGAGTAGCCTGGATCGGAGAGTACCACCTCCTGGCCCCTCTCCAGGAGAACGGAGAAGACAAGCATCATCGCCGGCGAGGTGCCTGAGGTCACCACCACCTGCTCGGGCTTTATAAAAACGCCATAGGTCTTTTCATAATGCCGGCAAATGGCCTCCCGCAGCTCCAGATCCCCCAGGCTGTGGGTGTAATGGGTCAATCCCAGGTCCAGAGCCTTTCTCGTCGCCTCCTTGACCGCTAAAGGGACATCGAAATCCGGCTCCCCCACCTCCAGATGGATGACATCCACTCCCTGCCTCTCCAGCTCCCTTGCCCTCTCTAAAACCTCCATCACAATGAAAGGCGTAATCTCCTCTGCTCTCCTGGCGATCAAGATCCTTCTCCCATGCTGTCAGTCCAGTTGTCGGTTGACCTAAATAACGCCTTTCATTAGCATCTCACTCATCCGCAGCGCCTCGGCTCAGCAGAATAAGGGATATTCTCCTTCAAGCACCAGGCCAGCTGAGAGAGCATGGGCAGGATCTCCTTCTCCTCCTTTTGCCTCTGTACCATGATCTCAGCCAGGCTGCCCTGCTCGATTCTCTTTTCGATCAGGGGAAGATACCGCTGCTCCTCCCGGGTGGCATTCCTCGCCGCCAGGGCATAGAGCCTCTCCAGCTCCGGCCTCATAGCGGCGACCCCGCGACGCATGCCATCCTCCAGCATAGCTAATAGATGGCTCTCACTATCCTCCAGCTCCAAGTCAGTGCGGAGGAGGGCCATGATGAAAGCACAGATCGCCATATCCGAATGCAGACACTCCTGCTCATCTATGGCCTTGATCTCCAGGCACCTCCTGGTGAAGCGCACGATCTCCCCTCTGGAGTTCACCCACTCGTGGCAAAGTATCTGAGCATGCTGCTTTTTCAATTCCCGATAGATATTGCGGTTGATCTCGACATAATCTCTGATACCCTCCAGCCTCTCGGGAATCACATTCCGGCAGATCTGGGGGATCTGGGACTGATTTCTTCGGTAGTACACCAGCCGGCTGTCCATATAGGAATTGACTTGTCCCTCGACAAAGGGAGAGGAGGCAGTCACCGCTACCAGATAGGGCATGAGCGAGCGAATCTTGTTGAACATCCCCACCAGCTCCTGCTCATTCCTATAAGGAATATTGATCTGCAGCGCCTGGATGTTCAGCCAGCCATGCTGCTTGATGCCAAAGAGCCGGTCGTATGCCTGGTAGTAGTCCTGCTCATCGTGATCCCAGTAGGTCGTCTGATCCAGGGTTAGCAGGGGATGCATTCCCAGGCCCAGGAACTGGTACTCATTTTTCGTCGCCCGGAAAAGCTCTTGCAGTCCCGAAAAGAGATTCTCCTCCAGGCGGCCAAGGTTGCCCGGAGACGCCGGAATAAGCTCTAGGACATGCTTTTGCAGCTCTTTGGACACCCGAATTCCCCCGAAGGCCACCTCATGCTCCACCCTGCCATTTATCCTCTCGATGATCCTGTCGGATATGGCCAGGGGGCGGAAGATGCTATCGTTTATGGAGTACTCGTGCTCCGTTCCTAAATGAGATTGTGCGGGTTGTGCCCGGTGCATTGCTGCCCTGGATACTCTCCCGAATTGCAATGGCATCCTTTTTCAGTCCTCCAGCCGGATCTCCGCCACAAGATCAGTCTGGGGCTCATCGATCTGTAGAATCTGGGCCATCTCCTCCTCAGGCACGCTTCTTATCAGATCCATGATCTTCTCCACAGAGGTCTCGAAGAGGGCATCGTATGCCTTCCGGTTAGCCCTTAGGAATCGAACCATGGGACAGATGCTCTCCCTCTTGAGGAATATCTGCAGCATATCTCCTTTTATATCAAAGGTGAAGGGCCCGGCAACGCAGGTCTCAGGCTTGATGTCATGAATGCTGCACTTCCCATCCCGGAAGAGCACACAGAATCCATCCTGCCTGAGGCGCAGCCTCTTATATCCGACAAACTCGATCGCATCCGCGCTGACTCCGTTTTCCATAAGTATATCAATCCGCTTCTGGCTCAGGGGAGGCCTGGCCTCAAAGCAGCAGCCACCAGCTAGATGGCAATCATCGCAGGCCCGGCTCAGGGTCTGGCAAAGGTCCTCATCCATTCAAATATCATCTCTTAGATAGTGCGAAATCATCATTTAGCCTATTCAATAAAAAAGTTGATCTACCCCTCTTTAGAGTCGATGTCGCTGGAGTAGATGTCGCTCTCGCCCCATTGGCCGACCTGTGCATAGGTAAATTCAGCTTCCTGCTGATATCTGCCCATCAGACCGGCAGAAGAGATCGTCCCCATGGAAAGGTCTCGGGCATCGTCCAGAGCCTGGGCGGATACGAGATGAGAGATGATCTGTCCGAACATCTCCGGGTAATGTTCATCCTCTCCCCCTTCCAGAGAGGGATTGTCGTTCACCTCGATGACGAAGAGCTTTCCGTTGCTCTCTTTTATGTCCACTCCATACAATCCTTTACCGATAGCCCCTGCCGCTTGCTTTCCCAGATCTATTACCTCTGGCGGCACCTGATCAGCGGGCACGCTCTCCACATCGCAATAGACGATATGGCCGTTGACAGAGGCCTGGATCTTGAAGGTCTCCGAGGGTATGATATACCGGCAGGCGTAAAGCAACTGGCCATTGATCACCCCCACCCGCCAGTCGAACCGGCTCTCGATGTACTCCTGAACCACAATCCAGTCGGATAGCTTGAAGAACCTCTTGGCCACCTTCAAGAGCTCCTCCACATCCGAGACCTTCTCCACCCGCACGGAGAAGGATGTTGACGGCTCTTTGAGAATCAGTGGGCTGCCCAGCTCATCGAAAAGCTGCCTTGCCTGCAGGTCATCCAATTCTCTTTTCTTCAGAAACCTGGTCTTAGGTATGGAGACGCCTTCTTTCTGCAGGTGCATGTACATGTTTATCTTGTCGGCGCAGATCCTGATGGATGTGGGGTCGTCTATCACCGGCACGCCGTACATCTCCGCCATCCTGGCGGCCACGTAGGTGGTGTTCATGGGATCTGTGTCGGCACGGATGAAGAGCGCATCCAGTCGGGGAATCTTTTTCATATCCACGGGAAAGATGAACTCGACGGTATGGCCCATGCTCTCTGCCACATCCCGGCACTTCACCAGGGCCATGAGCTGAGAGGAGCTGCTCAATGTCTTTCTATTGACGAAGATTCCAAGTTTACTCAAAGCGTTTCACCCTCTTGTCCAGAAGGTCCTGGAGCATTTCTTTTTCCTCTTTGGATAATTGAGAGTATTTCACCGGCGCCAGGGAAGAGAGATTATAGGTGCCAGAGTTGTCCTTCACCATTACGATCTCCACCAATGGCAGCTTGAAGACCTGGTAGATCTTCTCCGCAATCTCTGCTACCTCTTCACAGCAGTTCAGGCTTCGGCCGAAAATGGAGACGCATCTGGTAACGGCAGAGGTATCAGCGATCTTCTGGTAGCAGAAAGGATACCTTCCGTGGTTGGTGATGTGCTTTACCACCTTCTTTGCCTCTTCATGATCATTCACCAGGAAGTACTCACTGGGAGTGGAGAAGTAGTTCAGGCCATAGATGATGGCCGGAAGGGGCACGAACTGGTAGGATACAGTCCAGTCGCAGACGGAGATGCCCGCCAGCTTGGCCTTCTCCAGGCATATAGGAACGATATAGGCGTCTAAAACATCCCTGCTGCTGGGAGTGGTTATGATCCCCTCATTCTCACTCTTGACAATGGCATAGTACGGCTCAGTCTTGTAGAAGTAGCTCTCATTGACGATGTACTGAGAGTCATCTTCCACTAAGGTGTACATTATATCCTTCTTAGGAATCTGATCCCGTCGTTGGTTCATTAAATGATCACCGCACGATCTGCGTGTGAGAGAATAGGGCTTTTGCTTTGGACAGATTTGCGTCCACATTGTCTATATTGTGCTGCCATTCAGGTTTTTTTCCAGACGGTACCCTACGGTGCCTTATGTGACTACGGTGCCGCTCCGGATCGGATGCAACTTCAATCTCTGAAATCTGAAATCCCCGAAGAGCGTTCTAGTCAGCATGTAGTATTTATCGTTGTCGTCCAGATGCCTTTGAACCGATCCCTGAAATCCTCCGTCCGGATCAGATTCGATTTATTCCAACAAGAAATGGAAATCGGCCCCTGGAATTCAGAGATATTTCGCGAGGATATTCCAGAGCACTCATTCCACCCAATTCAAGGGCGGATGCTAATTTTTCTCTAATAGAGCCATCAGCTCTGCCGCATTGGTTGCTGGAAGCTGGCAGACGTGATCCGAGCAGACATAAGCCGCGGCCTTTCCCTTGACCGGGACCAGATCTCTGGTAAAGGGAGCGACCATGACGATCTCGCTTCCTGATGCTAAAACCACCGCTTTATTGGGCAGGAATCTAATTCTTATCGCGGCCAGCATCTCTTTCAGTCCCCCGTCCTCCAGGCTGCCGACCAGGGCTACCTCATACGTAGGTCCCAGAGCATAGTCCAGGGCACAGAGAAGCATTGTATACCCCAGGGGCTGGGCGGAGACTGCAGGAAGGGCAGAGCGAGCGAGGAGGGCGGCCTTCTCCTCTAAGCTTGTATCTCCCGTCAAATGCAGCAGCCTGAGGAGGTTTAGGAGGGCAATGGAGTTTCCAGAAGGCAGAGCGCCATCGTAGTACTCCTTCTTTCTGACCAGCAGCTCCTCGCCATCATCCGCAGTGAAGAAAAAGCCCCCTGCCTCCCCATCCCAGAAGTGCTTATCCATGATCTCATTCAGATGGACTGCCGCCTTCAGATACTTGACATCGAATGTCGCCTCATACAGCTCGATCAATCCCCAGATGAGGAAGGCGTAGTCATCCAGGTTGGCCTGAATATCTGCTCCCTGCCGGTAGCGATGCATCAGACGCCCCTCAGGGGTCCGCATCACCTCTAAGAGAAAGTCCGCCGCCCTGCTGGCTGCCGTAGCGAGATCGGGGTCCTGCAGGGCTCCTGCCGCCCGTGCCAGGGCAGCGATCATCAATCCATTCCAGTCGGTGAGGATCTTGTCGTCCTTGAGGGGATGGACCCTCTTCTCTCTGGCCAAATAGAGTCGGGATATCATATCGCTGGAGCGGTGGTACAGCTCCTCCTCCGGGATCTTCAGGACACTAGCAGCATCGCTAAAGCTTGATCGTTGCCTGAGGATGTTTCTTTCCCCCTCATAGTTCCCGCTCTCATAGACATCGAATAGCCGGATCAATAGCCGGAAATCCTCTTCGCCCAGGGACTCCTTTAGCTCAACTGCGGTCCAGGTGTAGAATTTGCCCTCCTCTCCCTCGCTATCAGCGTCCTCAGCCGAGTAGAAGCCTCCCTCGGGAGAGGTCATATCCCTCAGGATGTACTCCAGGATCTCGCGCACCGTCTGAGCGTACTCCTCCTCACCCGTGGCCTGATAGGCCTCAGCATAGGCCATGGCCAGGAGCGCCTGGTCATAGAGCATCTTCTCGAAGTGGGGTACGAACCACTCCGGATCGGTGGAGTATCTGTGAAATCCGAATCCCACATGATCGTAGATCCCTCCCATCCTCATGCCCTGAAGGGTGGTCTTGGCCATCTCCAGGGGCAGGATGTTTTTGGTTCTCTTCCAGCAGCGCAGAAGGAACAATATGTGATGGGGGGTGGGAAACTTGGGGGCGGTGCCAAAGCCACCATTCTCAGGATCGTAGATCGAAGAGAGGGCGCTATAGCCCCGGGAAAGAAGAGAAGAATCGAATGGCGACCCCGAGAGGGAGTCCTTATGAGCCTCCTTCTGCACGCCTGCTCCCCTGCCGCTCTGCCGTCCCTTCAGATGATCCACGATGATGTTCGCCGAGCTCATGAGGCTCTCTCGATCGTTATCCCACATCTCCTTGACCTGAGCGATCAGCTCCATCAATCCCGTCAGGCCCATATGCCCTTTTTTTGGTATGTAAGTGGCAGCGAAGAAGGGTTTTTTATCAGGAGTCATCATAACGGTCAATGGCCATCCCCCTCTGCCGCTGACAGCTATGGCCGCGGCCATGTAGATCTGGTCTATGTCCGGCCTCTCCTCCCGATCGACCTTGATGCAGATGAAGGACTGATTCAGGAGGCGGGCCACATTGGGATCCTCAAAGGACTCGTGGGCCATGACATGACACCAGTGGCAGGTGGAGTAGCCCACAGAGAGAAAGATCGGTTTATCCTCCCTTCTGGCTGCCTCGAATGCCTCCTCTCCCCAGGGGTACCAGTCCACTGGATTGCAGGCATGCTGCAATAGATAGGGGCTCTTCTCTTTACAAAGGCGGTTTTGCTGGCAGCTGGATCTTGACGGATCTATGCCGGAGCTGGGATCTTCTGTCATGGCAACCTTGGATAGCTATTGATGCTCTCTTGTATATATCAGATCGGTATATCAGACGGGATTCTTGATGAGTCGGATCAAATAGAGTCAAACGCATGGCCAAGAGTCAGATTGGCTTTTCGCTGAATTAAGTGGGTGGGCCCAGCAGAGATTATAGCCTTTGTTACTCTGTGTCTCCGCATGAAAAACTCTTAAAGCATACTGGTTTTTCATGCTTTGGGCATGATCGCTGCCTGAGGATCATGGGCCCTTTGTGGTTGGGTCAGAGCATCGCGTCTTACCACAGATGCGCAAAGATGCAACGAGTTTGCGATTCAGGTTCACCCATACAATATAGCGAGGAGCCGTCAGATTTGATCCGTCAGATTTGATCAGCGGTCTGAGATCCTGCTCTTCACGTATAATACTAATATTATTTGTATTGTAGATCTGTCAAAGATTCGCGCCAAAATATTTCTTCTTGTCAATACCACCAAACACCATCTGGTAAGATCTTATGATACTCTTTAATCCAAATCTCTATCAGAATATCATCACCATTATTTTTAATATGATTGCTATCATTTCTCCGAATATTCAGATGATACTCCATCTCTACAGTATTCGATATGTTTATATCCTTTTGAGATAAATTGGGAGTATACTCTTTGGAGTATAGGGGTGAATTTGAAATATGAAGGGAGTATTAGTTGCGATAGCTATAGTCGTAGCCCAATTGCTTTGCTGCATAGCGATGGCTAATCCACCGCTTGTGCCTCCTGTACAGTATGAACAGTTTTGTGAGAGCCAAAAGGTATCCGGAACCGGAATCATAGATGTTAGCACATCCATAGTCGATAAGAAGATCGCTCTCGAATACTACAATACAATGGCTGGAGATGGCGATTTCGAGCTCGACTCTGAGCATGCTTATTCGCAAAATTCCGATAAGCTGAAGAGAAATATATCTTCGGTTAATGGTGGTAACAAATCCGGCCTGAACATGTATGAGAGTACGAAATTGACCTATGCTGGAGACACGCCACTGATGGGAGCCAAGTTCCTCAATTCAAAGGCGTTCTATGGCGGCATAGGAGCCAACGTCCAGGAGACCTTCGCGGTAACAGAGATGGAGAAGGACCAGACGACATTCTTTGTCTCAACCACGCCATACGATCCCCAGGAGCCCGCTGATCCTCAGTGCGATGACTACTTGAAGCTCCTTCAGACCTATTATCCTCTGGAGTACTCCAAGTACATGGCCGAATCCAAGCATAGCATAACTCCTGAGGAGCTCATAAAAAGGCTGAAGAATGCCGGTAGGGACACCGATGCAGTCGAGAAGCTGATGACCTCCAAGGATGGTACCTATAACCCGGCCCACCTGATCGGCCTGGAGACCAAGAACTCCTTCAATGGTACCTGGGGCACGGATGCCACATGGCATAGGATATTCTACAAGGACATCAAAGCCCACGAGCTGTTCTCCGGAACATTCGAGGCTGAGAAGCTCATAAAGTTCCATGAGAATCCCGTACCCGAAAAGGACCACCAGCCACCCTGCGATGGCATAGATTGCTAGGTAGCTCCTGGCAATCACCTTTTTTGCTATTTTTATAAGGCATTGCTAAAAAAAGAATTGCAGGATCGGAAGGTCACGATCCTTATTATGCGAAAGCTGCTACCGTTTTATACTGGTCCCAGTGGCAAGACCACCTTCTTGTATACCTCATTCAAGACCTGAGCCAGTGCTGCATAGATTGCAGACAGTCCGCAGATGATGCCTTCATATCCGGCCAGCGTCCCGATGGCGGCGCTTCCGAAGTAGTCTCTGGCCGCCAGCAGGAAGAATAGAATGGTTAGAGTTAAGAATACTACCTGCAGAGCTCTATTGATCCTCAGGGTTCCGATGAACATCACAAAGGTGAACAGCCCCCACATAAAGAAATAGGCCGCAAAGGCAACCTTGCTGGTTGCAGTGCCAAGGCCAAGACTTGGCATGAGGAGCAATCCCACAAGAGTGAGCCAGAAGAGGCCGTAGGATGTGAAGGCAGTGGTCCCGAAGGTGTTGTTCTTCTTCCACTCCATTATTCCGGCGATGATCTGGGCCATGCCGCCATAGAATATTCCCATGGCCAGGATCATTGTATTCAGCTCATAGTATCCTGCATTGTGAATATTCAGCAGAACAGTGGTCATACCAAAGCCCAGCAGGCCTAATGGAGCTGGATTTGCGGTGTTATCGATTAGTCGCAGCGAACTCATCGCTCCTTTCTTAAAATCTTCCGTATTCTTTCCCTCCTAGATTACTGATGCAGCCATCATTATATTACTAAATATTAATCCTTTATCCTTAAAAATATTAATTGATAATAATGCTAAATGATCGATATCAACCCTACTTAGATATCTTTTTGATAAGTTAATGATAAATAATACACTTACTGGAGGACGATGTGCTCCTGCAAATCACCCTCGCCATCAGGGCCATTAAATCATTATATCAGCTTTTTTTTATAAGATATGGGTGGGAGGATCGGCATATCAAAGGTTAAATTCGCGTGGATAGCAGCAAATGAAAAGCAGATTCTACTGGCTCTGCATATCCCACAAAGACAAATGGAATCGCAGCCCGAAGCCGCAAACAAACCCATTGTGCTCAGGAAATGTCAGCCAAGGGCATTTAATTTATATATTAAAATTTTTAATTGACACCGATTTAACTGCAACTGCAAAAATGAATCTCACACCCTGCTTATGATAATATCTTATATATGCCAATCCAAAGAGAGCGAGAATGTCAATCTAATTTAAAAAATTTTTATATGTCATGGGGTTTTTTTTAAGCCCCATATCGTATCTCTTTATCCAGAGAACGTCCAATTTCCATGGTCCCTACCCATTCCAGTACTCTGGGGAGACCGCATACAATGGACTGTTAGATATGATGGTGGATGCTTTTTTTTATTTTTATTTCATAGTATAGTTTTATCTCGTTTCTTTATCAATTCATCACAGAATGGTGGACTAAAATACTTTGGAATGCAATTCTGTCCACCATATACAGTAAAATTTATATATGATGGCCGATAAGTTAGACCAAGGATCCGGGATTCGCTTAAAGACTTTTTAAGTCATCCATCCCCTCAAGATGAATATACCCGGATCCTCCTCTCGAATTATCTGAAAATGATCCGCATTGAGATTATGGGCGGTCTTCTATTGCGATCAACCGGAATTTTGATCTATCATATAGCACCTTAATGAACTGTGACTGGCAATGATCGAGATCGATACAACCAGGCCTACAGAAGCGATAGATATCACATCAAATGTAATATTGGCCCTGCATGAGGAAGGAATTGAAGAAGGCATTGCTTTTGTCTTCACCCTCCATACCACCACCGCCCTGACGGTAAATGAAGCAGATCCCCCCCTAATGAAGGATATACAAAACCTTCTGCAGAGACTGGCACCCGAGAACGGCGGCTATCTTCATGATCATCATGATGGAAATGCCCATGCCCACCTGCGTGCAACGCTCATTGGCAATAGCATCACAATCCCTGTCGCAGAGGGCAAGCCGAAATTAGGAACATGGCAGAGAATTCTCTTCTTCGAGTTTGACGGTCCGAGAAGGAGGAGAATTTACATCAAGACCATCCCGTATAAATTATAAAAATAGCATAAATTAATCTAGTGCTTGGAGAAAGAGATCAAAAGGACGAAAAAGGTAAGAGAGGAAAGATATCCCTTTTCTTATGCCAGTCCCCTCATCCAATGTACTTTTCTTGTCTTTATTCGCTCGCTTTTTTGCCAGAGCAATTGGCACCTGTCTCGCTATCCTGAGGCATCAGATAGGAGTTCCCGAGCTCATTGCCAATTCTCTGAATGCCACCATGAGCTCTTTTGTTATCGGTCCAGGCTTGCCACTGCCTATTATTCTGCCGTCGATTTTGGTGACGGGAGCAACCTCTGCTGCAGTGCCAGTGACGAAGACTTCGTCCCCAGTGTAAAGGTCGAAAAGGCCCAGATCAGTCTCTATGACCTCAATCCCATTCTTCTCCGCCAACTCGAAGACCGCCTCTCTGGTTATCCCTTTCAGGTTATTGAGGGTATGAGGGGTGTATACCTTTTTATTCTTTATGACAAATATATTATCCCCACTTCCCTCAGAGATCCTTCCTTGGGAATCAAGGATAATAGCCTCATTTCCCCCTTTGACATTGGCCTCAATCTTGGCCAGGATGTTGTTCAGATAATTGAGGCTCTTGATATTCGGGGGCAGGGCATCGGGGGCGTTTCTGCGAACAGAGACACTGATGGCGGTCAGGCCGACCTCATAGAGGCTTCCATACATCGCCCCCCACTCAACTGCAACGATGATTACCGTGGGCTTCCTGCATTTCAGTGGATCCAGGCCCAGATCTCCATATCCTCTGGTAACTATAGGCCGGACATAGGCATCGCGCAGGTTGTTCTTGCGCAGCGTATCTCTGATCGCCAGAGCCATCTCCTCCTGGCTCAGGGGGATACAGAGCATGATGGCTTGAGCAGAATCAAAGAGCCTCCGGACATGATCCTCCAGCCGGAAGACCCGTCCTCCATATGCTCTTATGCCCTCGAAGACACCATCGCCATAGAGAAAACCATGATCGAAAACAGAAACCGCAGCGTTTTCAGCTGGAACATATTCACCATCAATATAAATAAGGCTCATAGGGAATCCTGTATCTCCATCATTACCAAGGATAAATGCATTTTGATTGAATCGATGGGTTTATTATGGAAGGAAGGCAGCTAGGTGCCTACTCTTCATGGGGTTTGGTGTCAATGGCTAAACTTGGTTTCGTCGTCTCGGAGTTCAATAGGGACATCACCTATCAGATGGAGCTTTTGGGCAGGGAGCATGCCCAGTTCCTGGGAGCAGATGTCGCAGCGGTGGTTTATGTTCCTGGAGTTTTTGATATGCCGATAGCAGTGAAGAAGATGCTCTGTCGCGAGGACATCGATGCCGTCGTGACAATCGGCTGTGTGATACAGGGAGAGACCGCCCATGATGAAGTTGTGGTCAATCATGCAGCCAGAAAGCTGATGGATCTGTCTCTTGAATGCAATAAGCCGGTAACCCTGGGGATCACCGGCCCCAAGATGTCCCGGGCAGATGCGCAAAAGAGGGTGGACTATTCCAAGAGGGCGGTGGAGGCGGCGGTCAAGCTCCTGCAGAGGCTCGGTGGGGATTAAAGAATGGTATCCGCGCGTATAGCCTCCATTCATGAGTCAACCACCCTGAAGATCTCGGCCACGGCGAAGAAGCTCACTGCCAGCGGCCTTGATATCATCGATATGGGAGTTGGCGAGCCGGACTTCGACACCCCCAAGCATATCGTCGAGGCGGGCTGCAACTCCATCAGGATGGGCGAGACTCATTATGCACCAACCGGCGGCATTCCCGAGCTGCGGCAGGCGATAGCAGAAAAGCTGTCCCGGGAGAATCTGATTCATTCTGCAGCTGAGGATGTGATAGTGACTCCAGGGGCTAAGATGGCCGTCTTTGCCGCCATCCAGGCGCTCTTGCAGGAGGGCGAGGAGTGCCTATTGATAGGTCCCTCCTGGGTGAGCTACGAGCCCAGCGTGGCCTTTGCCGGTGGATCCGTGGTCTGGGGCGAGGTTGATGCCGATTTCATGCCCCAGAACATCGCGGAGAAGATAAGTCCCAAGACCCGGATGATCATAATCAACTCCCCCTCTAATCCCACCGGAGCGGTCTTCGAGCGGCCTGTGCTGGAGGAGATCCGCGACCTGGCAGTAGATCACGATCTCTTTGTGATCTCCGATGAGATTTATGAGAAGATAATCTACGATCATGAACACATCAGCATAGGCTCCTTGCCGGGAATGGCGGAGAGAACGGTTACCATTAATGGATTCTCCAAGGCTTATGCCATGACCGGCTGGCGTCTGGGCTATCTGACCGGCCCCAAGGAGACGATGAAGTGGGTGATCAGGCTTCTGTCACATTCCGTTTCCCAGGCGACCACTTTTGTACAGCGGGCGGGGGTTGTCGCCCTGCAGGGGCCCGAGGATGATGTCGATATGATGGTGGCGGAATTCCGCGCTCGCCGGGATCTCCTGGCCGCGGGCCTGAAGAGCTTGGGAATTCCCTGCAGCGTTCCAGGTGGCGCTTTTTATGTATTCCCGGATGTATCAGGGTTTGGGGGAGGAGATCTGTTCACCGAGAGGCTTCTCAAAGAGGGCCTCATTGCCGCCACTCCCGGATCTGCCTTTGGACCAGGAGGAAGGGATTATGTCCGGCTCTCCTATGCTACCAGCCAGAACCGGATCCGTCAGGCTCTAGAGAGGATAGAGAAACTTATTATTTGTGATTGAATATAATAGTACTTCTCGACGGGGGGTGCTTCATCCTTTTTCCTGCTTTTTCTTTTATCTATCGCCATCTAATAGCTTATATTCAGTTTTGGCTATTCGCAAAATTATGGGGATGAGGCCCGGAAGAAGACCCTGCTCCTCTGCGCCTCTGTGAAGCGAAAATTTTTGGACGTGTGGGTGAAACGCCCATCGGGATTTGAAGATGGGCCTTGGCCTTATACAGCGACCCTGTAGAATATGGTAGCAATAATCCAATACATTGTCATCGCGAATGGTCAATATTGATGCTTCATCATCTTAACCCTGCCGCTCCATCTCTCTTTTCATATCAGCCACCTGGAGCATCAGATCCCAGGCATTTATGGTGGATGATATCATCAGCCAAATTACTACCAGAACTATCCAATCCAGATAACGTGTATCACCGTGAAGAATTCCTATTGCCAGGAAGACCACAATTGCAAAGCAAACGGTATTGGGAATCAGGAGCCTTCCTAGCATCTGGTTGGAAGTAAAGGCCCGCCTCCGCGAACTTCTGCTTCTCGCGAATTTAAGCCAAAGTTTTCCCGTGCGGGCAAGCATCATTAATCCCAGAATCAATAACGGTACTCCGACGCCCATCGGTGTTTCAAACGGAACCATAAATATGAAGGCGAAAGATAGTATTATCAAGAAATCGCCGAAGGTCTGCCTGGCCATGGTATTCATATCGCTATCTTTTCTAACGCTAGCTATGAAGTCTATATGAAGAGAGACTGAGACGAAGATGAGGCCGATTAGGGTTGCGGCTACAGAGCCGGTCAGCATAAAGAAGTTCGTCCAGCTGTTGATGGTCTCCACGAATGGGTCTGACATGAAATTTGCTCCTCACATTCTCTCAGTTAAATGAATGATTGCTACCCTATGATATATGCTTGCGATTTTTTCTATTTTCTGAATTTGGCTTATCCTTTCCATCCCTGAGAATGGCCTCCAATATGCAGCAAGTGGTCGGATTTCTGAAGATGAACTTCTTAGCCATGATCCTTGCGCGAGAATTGATCGGGAAAAAATGAGTCGAATAGCAGCGAAAGTTCTCTTCTGAGTGTTCAACTCA
>ERZ795032.662-NODE-662-length-33052-cov-5.524563_pt1 | contig 33052 bp, 27 predicted proteins | sample MGYA00375124_ERZ795032 | MGnify/ENA primary metagenome ERZ795032 (study PRJEB30167, sample SAMN05720154) | activated sludge metagenome | isolation source: Anaerobic digester | place: China | collected 2015-12-16 ...
ATGTGTTTGCCATTTGCTATACCACCACAGCCAATTATACCAATCTTCAGCTTTTGTTCCTTTTTACAACAATCCTTGCAACAATTTGACATACAATAACCCCCTGTAATTTTAATAATAAAGTACTGCTTATATATAACGCACAAAACAAATTATATTATCAGATTGCTAATTATATATCAGGTTTTATGCGCTTTTGTTCCCATAATAAATGTTTAAAAATAATTCGCCCTTTCTCATGCCATTGGCTTTAATCATAATGTTTTATATCATAATTATGAAGGCTTTCCTGTAGATTCCCTTATTATAAGCTCGTAGTCCAGGAATATACTCCTGGGTTCAATAACCTCGCCGCGCATCTGCATAAGCAAAAGCTCCATTGCTTCGCATCCTAATTCAAACTGCGGCTGAGATATGGTTGTCAGCATAGGTTCACACATTGAAGCATAAGTTATGTCATCAAAGCCTATAATGGAAATATCTTCAGGCACCTTCAGGCCTTTTTCCCTGAAGCATCTTATTGCTCCTATAGCCATACTGTCGGATATGGCGAAAACTGCCGTAGGTATATTGTCCTTTTTGAGTAAAAACTGCCTTCCAGCGCGAATTCCGCTTTTGAAGCTGTAGTTGCCCTGTTTTATCAGGCTGGTATCATATACAAGGCCTACATCCTCAATAGCCTTTTTATAACCTGCATTCCTTTGAATGGTAGAAATAAAATTATTATTGCATGTAATCATTCCAATCTTTTTGTGGCCCAGCCCTATTAGGTATTGTACAGCTCTATATGCTGCAGAAAAGTTATCTATTGAAACATGAGATACCTGGGCATCCTCTTTATACTCACAGCACTGAACTACAGAGAAGCTCCTGCCTATGGCCGATAATTCCTCCCGATCCAGCTCTGGAGCCATAAAAATCACGCCATCGGAAAGCCTGCTTTTAAGCAGCTTAAGATATGCTTTTTCTGTTTCCAGCTGTGAATCTGTGTTGCATAATAAAATATTGTAACCGTTTTCACGTGCGACAGATTCAATACCTTTTACAACTTTTGAATAAAACGGATTGGATATGCTCGGCAGTAATACCAATATCAATCTGGTTTCAGTCCGTCTCAGATTTCTGCCAAGGAGATTAGGCCTGTAATCCAGTTCTTCTATTGCCTGCATTACATTATTTCGTGCTTTTTCAGATACTGCAGGGCTGTTGTTAATTACCCTTGAAACTGTAGCAACAGATACCCCTGCTTTTTGTGCTACATCTTGAATAGTCGTTGGCATATTTCCCTCCTGTTTTGTAACGGATTACATTTCTTATTATAAAACACATTTTGGAAATATTCAATAGGAATGTTATATGGAAATATCCGTCCCCTTGTTTTTGGAAAAACCTGTTTTATAAAATGTCACCATTACCACAAGAGCGCCGGTTATAAATGAAACTAAATACAAAAGCTGAAAATTGCTTAAAGGGAAAGCAAGACCGCTATAGTCCGGCATCACATTAATGAGAAGTTTACCAATAATAGGCGCCAGCAGAACACTTGCTCCGTAAATTGCTTTAAACCATCCTTCATATATGGATTTGGCACTTTCCGGCATTATCTCAAATCTATATGCCATTATGGCAATATTAAATCCGCCATTGCCAAAGCCTCCAATAAGTGCAGAAGGAAGTAACATGAAGTAGGTTTTTCTGGTTAAAAATACATACATTAGAAAATCAATTATGGTGAAGAAAGCAGAATATTTAAGAACTGAGATTGTACCCTTTCTGCTCTGAATCCGTCCCCAAAACTTTGTACTTATTATCATTACAATATATGTAATGACATTTATTGTAGAAATAAATCCATAATCAAAATTTAAATACCTTATTAAATATATTGAAGTAAAGGAAGTAGAAATTGTAAGGCACAAATAATATGCAAATATAAAAATAAGGAAATCCCTGAATTCATTGCTTTTTATAGGTTCGAGAAATATGGTTTTTTTACTTTTGTTTTCCTCCGGTATTTTATATTCCGGCTCTTCAATAAATAAAAGTATTACCGTATCAATTACTGATAATACAAGGCTGCTGACAAAAATTATTAAAAAACCTGTATAGCTCTTTTTATAAAAATCAAGAACATAACCCATTACAAGAGTAGTTATAGTAAAGGCAATTCTTAACAAAAACATTCTGAAGTAAACATAATCATTTTTTTTACCTTCAGGCGCTATCTCCATATACCAGATCATCCACCCTAATTGATAAAAACCCCAAAGCAGGTCAGCAGTAATAACCATTACTGCTACTAAAGTGATAATGAGTTTTTCATCTTTGGAAATTAAAGGTAAAAAAACTATTGAGCATGCTAAAAACCGTGAAAGAGCGCCTACTGTAATAAGTAGTTTTTTACGTCTTTTTATCCTCTCAAATATGAGAAAAGAAAATACAGTAAGGATAGAAGCCCATGTTCCCGCATTATTAAGAATGGCTACAATAAAATCAGAGCCTTTCAAATTTATTATAAACCCGGATAAGAACACTCCGCTGGTTAAAACGTAAGCGGCATTTATCAATGCCGCATCTATAAGAAACAGAATCTGACTGTTTTTGTATTTTCCACCACAGATTCTTTTATGTCCAAAAAGCTGTTTGCCTAAATTTTTTATGGTAATCGCCCTTTCTAAAATTAATAGCAAAAAGAAAAGTCAGCATCGTTAATATCATAATTACATTATGACAGATAATATGTTTTTATGTCAAACATTATTAAAAATGGGGGGGCATATTTTATACTTTGATTTATGGGGAATATATTGTATAATAGCATTATTCTTTGTTTTTTTGAGGCAGATAACTGTGTAAACTGCTTATTAATCTTTAATTAATGAGATCTAATGCAATAATAAAAAATTTGACTGTTATAATTTATAGGGGTGTGAGAATGGAACAATTAATGAACATTACATTAGGAAATCTACTTGATGAAATAGCGGAAAAATATCCGGACCGGGATGCTGTTATATATACAGACAGGCCCTTCAGGAAAACATATTCACAATTCAGGGAGCTTTGCAACCAGGTTGCAAAAGGATTCATGGCTTTGGGAGTCAAAAAAGGCGATCATGTTGCCGTATGGGCTACAAATTATCCTGAATGGATGCTGGCACAATTTGCTACAGCTAAAATGGGAGCAGTCCTTGTTACAGTAAATACCAACTATAAAATTTTTGAGCTGGAATACCTTTTAAGACAGTCTGATTCCACCACGCTTATTTTGATTGATGGTTTCAGAGATGCAAAATATATTGATATAATAAATGAACTATGTCCGCAGCTAAAGAATTCAGAACCAGGAAAGCTTGATTGTCCTTCTCTTCCATTTTTAAAAAATGTTATTTATATTGGTGATAAAAAATATTCTGGTATGCTTAACTGGAATGATCTGTATAAAATGGGCCGGGATATTTCCGATGCAGAGCTTGCTGCAATACAGGAAAGTCTTGATATACATGATGTTATAAATATGCAATACACATCCGGCACTACCGGCTTTCCAAAAGGTGTAATGCTTACTCATTATAACATTATTAATAATGGTAAATCCATTGGAGACTGCATGCATTTAACCCATGAAGACAGACTATGCATCCCGGTACCTTTTTTCCATTGTTTTGGGTGTGTTCTGGGCATAATGGCATGTGTAACACATGGAACCGCCATGGTTCCCATAGAATATTTTGAACCTTTAAAGGTTATGCAGGCTGTACAGGATGAAGAATGTACAGCTTTACACGGAGTTCCTACAATGTTTATAGCCATCCTTGAGCATCCTGATTTTGGCAAATTCAAATTCCCGAAACTCAGGACGGGTATTATGGCAGGTTCTCCATGTCCCATTAAGGTTATGCAGAAAGTGGTAGATTTAATGGGGGCCTCGGAAATAACAATTGCTTATGGACAAACTGAAGCATCTCCGGTATGTACACAAACAAGAGTTAATGATAGTATAGAATTAAGAGTATCTACAGTGGGCAAAGCCCTCCCATTTATTGAAACTAAAGTTGTAGATCCTGCAACAAACGAAGATGTTCCTCCAGGTATTGCGGGTGAACTTGTAGCAAGGGGCTACAACGTAATGAAAGGATACTATAAAATGCCTGAAGCTACGGCTCAGGCTATAGATTCAGATGGATGGCTTCATACTGGGGACTTGGCAGTTATGGATGAAAAAGGGTACTTTAAAATAACCGGAAGAATAAAAGATATGATTATCAGAGGCGGAGAAAACATATATCCCAAAGAGATAGAAGAGTTTTTATATACTCATCCTTCAGTAAAAGATGTACAGGTTATTGGAGTTCCTGATAAAAAGTACGGAGAAGTTATATTGGCTTGTATTATTCTAAAGGAAGGCCTTACTGCTACAGAAGAAGAAATAAAACAATATGTAAGAGATCATATGGCAAGGCATAAAACACCCAAGTATGTTAAATTCGTAGATAGTTTTCCGCTAACCGCAAGCGGTAAAGTACAAAAGTATAAAATGAGAGAATGGGCTATTGATGAATTAGGACTTCGGGATGCAGCCTCTATAGAAACAGCATAATGTAATGAAACAGTATAATACAATAGTAATAGCATAACTAATGGAGACTGCATAAAGGAAGCATCAGGTTTAGGTATGCATATCCAATAAATTATTCGGAGGGGATATATTTGAAAATATCATTTTCTACACTAGGATGTCCAGGATGGACCTGGAATGAAATTGTTAGTATGGCTAAAGATTTTGGATATGATGGTATTGAAGTAAGGGGCATCAAAAATGAACTATATGTACCAAAAGTTAAGGCTTTTCTACCGGAGAGCATTGAGGCAACAAAAACCCGGCTGAAAACTCTTGGTCTTGGAATTTCATGTCTTACTTCTGCTTGTAATTTATCGGATAAAACAAATATTGATACTAATATAAAGGAAGGTAAAGAGTATATTGATCTTGCAAGAAAATTGGAGGTTCCCTTTGTAAGAATTCTGGGAGACCCAAACCCTCACCCGGGAGAAAACATTGATTTCAATTTTACTGTGGAAAGCCTGACAATACTTGCAGAGTATGCCGGGAACAATGAAGTAAAGGTGCTTGTTGAAACCAATGGAACTTATGCAAATTCAGAAACAATATTAAAATTGGTAACCACAGTTAATAATTCTCATGTTGGCGTTTTATGGGATATTCATCATCCATACCGTTTTTTTAATGAGCCGATTACGAAAACATATGAAACCCTTAAAGATTATATAAAATTTATTCATGTAAAAGATTCGGTATTGGTGAACAATAGTGTTAAGTATAGAATGATGGGTTATGGTGATGTACCGGTCAAAGAGGCTCTCCTTATTCTTAAAGACGAAGGATATAAGGGATATGTTTCCCTGGAATGGGTTAAGCGCTGGAACAAGGATCTTGAAGAACCGGGAGTTGTTTTCTCTCATTACATTAACTATGTAAAAAATATAATTAAGTGATTTAATTTCGATTCAGCAGTTTAATGAAATCGGATAAGCCAGGCTTTTCTACTATGAAGATAAAGTAATTAACCGCTGCTCTCCAGTATTCTAGGGGGTGCATTTAATTTATATGAAAAAAATACTGGTAAGGAGCATCATAACGATAGCCCCTGGTAAATATTTCTTCATATTTGATAAATGCACCATATTCCATATTTCTCACTGCTTAATCCTCTTCACCAACTCCTCAGGAAGCTTTGGAGTCCCCCCTTCCCGGGTGCATACATAACTTCCTATTCTATTTGCCAGGCAGTTTATTTCATCAAGATCAAGCTTTTTTAAAAATCCCATTATAACAGCTGCTGTAAAGGCATCCCCTGCCCCAACCGTATCAACAATATCTGCCGGGAAACCTGGGTGATCCGACACACGTCCTTCTGATAAAAGAAGACTGCCTTTACTGCCCCGGGTCAATGCTATTAGTTTTAGGGAGTATTTTTCTGCCAATTTCCATAAGATGTTCAAGGTGCTGTTTTTATCTTCTTCACATATCTCATGTCCCAAGCCTAAAAGTTTTGAAACAACAGGCAGTTCTTCATCATTTAATTTGAATATGTCTGCATGTTTCAGTGAATTATGTATAATTTCTTTATTGTAAAAATGCTGCCTTAAATTTATATCGAAAACTCTTATACATTGGCTTTCTGCATTTTCAACATTTTCCGGGTCCTCTGCCTTTGATGCTTCTCGTGCATTCTCTAACATTTTAAGTATTGTATTTCTTGATGTTTCAGACCTTTGTCCAAGGGTACCAAAACATATTGCATCTGCTTTCCCAAGCAGCTCAGATTCCTCTTTTTCAGAATAAATATAATCCCACGCAACATTTTCATGAATAAAATATGAAGGTATGCCCCTATTGTCAAGTTTCACTTCAACTGTACCTGTAGGGTGGTTATTATTAATTTGAATATAGCGGCTGCTCAAACCCATAATGTTTATTTTGTTAATTATTTCCCTCCCCAGATTATCATTTCCAACTGTGCTTACTATATAAGCATCAGCACCAAGAGCTGAAGCGTGGTACACGAAGTTGGCCGGAGCGCCTCCCAATTGTTTCCCACTCGGAAGCATATCCCACAGTATTTCACCAACCCCTGCTATTGTATATTTCTTTTCTGAACTTTTCTTATCTGACATAGACCGCCTATCACTCCATTCATCACAATTTAAGCCTATATTACAACAAATTCAATACCCCAGTATAGGAATTATCCAGGTATTTTATTAATTCCTATACTTCAAGAAGTTACGAGTTTACATGACACAGTTCATATTCATCAATGTTGCTTTTATCTGTGTTTTCCAAGATACTTTCAAGAGCCCTTGCCAGCTGGTCAGGGCATGATGTTCCCTTACCTCCACAGTTAATTCCTTTAAGCTTTCTTATTACCTCTTCTATAGGCATGCCTTCCACGAGTTTGCTTATTCCTTGAAGGTTGCCGCTGCATCCGGACTTGAAGCTAACACTAACCAATGTATTCTTTTCATAGCAAATATCAATTTGCCTTGAGCATGTCCCTTTTGTTATGTATGTAATTTGCTGCATTTAAAATAACCCCTTTACCTTTTCAATTACCTTTTGATAAAACTATGCAATAGCAATAGTATACAATATATGATATATGATGATTATAATCATAATTGACCGGGAATTTCAACCACCATATTAATAACCTATTGTTTATGCAGCCTTAAGCTACCTGAGAGTTCGTCACCATTTTTCGGTTAAGTGCCTCCAATATCTCACAGGCAAAAGCCTCTTATGTAAATCCAGGTTATATCTTTCCCCTATGGTCACTGCGTTATAAAACTCCTTCCATAAATCACGGTAAAACTTCTCATTTGTATCTATTCCCGGAATTCGACCGGGATTTGCATCCACCAGCATCCACTCCCTGCAATTATATAAAGCTGCCAATTCTCTGGATTTATCGTGAATCAACCAGTTCTGGTCAGCCATACGTTCTGCAAAGTGTGGTGCTAACAGCGGCAGAATATTGTTATCCGGTTCTATTGGAGCATAATAAATATTCCCCTCAAGCAGACTGAACCGTAAAAATCCCATCATTCTATGCACTTCAAGCCCCACTCTCTGCCTTATTTGGTGAACCCTCAGTACTCTGTCGTCTGACAGGTATAAATCAACGTTTTTCCCCACTTTCCAGCCTAATTTTAAATATTCATATATAATTGTGCTGTTTTCCTTATCTTTATCGGCCAGAAAAACATGATAAATATTGTCAAGGGCATCTTGAGAAATCTTATGTATTATGGAATTATATACTCTTTGAGATTTATCAAAATCAGTACTAATATGTACATACTTAAACATAAAATTTGTTTGAAGAGCATCTTCAGATTCAATTTTCTCGGGGTATTCTTTTCGGTAATATGCTTCATAAACAGCCGAAAGAAGACCTTCAAAACTCCCGTCATATGTATAGCACAGTATATAATCACCTCCAATAATGCTTATATTATCTCTTTTACCGGATCAATACCGATTAACCCTTTTACTTGTACAGCTTCATTTGCCCCAATTAACTCTGTTGACCCAGCTACACCAACCCAATTTTCATTAGCAGACGAAAAGAGTGAAAGCTGCCTGTAACCTTCATCAAATGCCCCAGGAAGTTTAAGACCATCTGCAATAAGATTTGCCCGTATAAAAGTATCTTTCATTTCAGCTCTCTGATAGTATTTTCCCTTGCATGTAATAAAGTATTGTGCCCTTTTCAGTACCACGCCAAGTTTTTTTAAATCATCAAAATCCAGCGAACCAACCCTTCTTGCTGTAATTATCCTTTTCGCAGATTTTACTCCAATCCCAGGTACACGCAATAACATTTCATACCTGTCTCTATTCGCTTCTACAGGAAATAGCTGTAAATTTCTTAAAGCCCAGTCACATTTCGGATCTAATACAGCATTAAAATTGGGATGCTCCTGAGAAAGCAATTCATCTGCAGTAAAACCGTAAAATCTTAACAGCCAGTCAGCTTGATACAATCTATGCTCTCTTAAAAGAGGAGGTTTTTTTATTGATGGAAGAGCAGGGTGATTTGAAACAGGCACATACGCAGAATAAAAAACTCTTTTTAAACCATACCGCCTATATAAACCTTCAGAAAGTTTGAGAATGTTAATATCATTATCAGGTGTGGCACCTACTATTAATTGTGTGCTCTGACCGGCAGGTACAAAGTATGGAGCTTTTCTGCACTTTTGAATGTCCTCCTTATTTTCTTCAATTCTGGACTTTATATAACCCATAGGCCCTAAAATGGACTCCTTATTCTTCTGAGGAGCAAGCAATTGCAACCCCGCGCTTGTAGGCAGCTCAATATTTACACTCATACGGTCCACAAGCTTTCCTGCTTCATCTATAAGCTTATAATCCGCTCCAGGAATAGCTTTAATATGTATGTACCCGTTAAACTTGTTTTCACATCTAAGAAGCCTGACTGTTTTCAAGAGAAGCTCCATTGTATAATCCGGATTTTTCAATATTGCCGAACTCAGGAACAAGCCTTCAATATAATTCCTGCGATAAAAGTTAATTGTCAGGTCCACAACTTCCTCAGGAGTAAAAGTTGCCCTGGGAACATCGTTCGTAGCCCTGTTAACGCAATATGCGCAATTATAAACACAGGCATTTGTCAAGAGAATTTTTAGAAGAGATATGCAACGGCCATCAGCAGTAAAACTATGGCATATGCCTCCCGAAAACCCAGTACCCAAACCTCCCGGAGTATTGTTCCTTGTGCTTCCACTTGACACGCAGGATACATCATACTTTGCACTATCAGCAAGAATATTTAACTTTTGTATAAGCTCCATCCAAGCACTCCCTTGCATACTATTCTCTAATATTATAACTCTCTGACTATTTAACTATGGCAATATTTCATGGCACTATTTTACCATATAAATAATGAAATTGCAAACATATGTTCTAGAAAGGGTGCATTTTTAAAAGTGAAGAAATATTTACCAGGAGCTGACGTTACACTGCTTAGAGCCTTTAAATTCAGCTCCGGACAAAATCGAACTCATAAAATTGTCTGAATGAAAATTAAGAGACAATTTTACAAAAAACAACGATTTTGCTTATCCTACGCTCCGATTAAAAGGCTCTACATCAGCTTCACTTATGCTCCTTACCAATATTTTCTTCACTTTAATTAAATGCACCCAAAGCTAAATTGAAATTTACAATTATTTACTAATTAAAGCTTGTTCAGATACTCTTGAAAATCATAAAAATCTTTAAAACCTAACTCTTTAATATTAAACATTAATGTTCCTGTAGCTATATTTCTTCCACCTGAATGTAAATGAACAGGGATTCTCACATACTCGCCATTAATAGGGCTAATACCTTTCCATATATGTCCCTTTTTTGACATCTTTTTTTCTAACCCCAGTGACAAACATACCTCGTCAAATTCTCTAAAACTTATAGTTGGCATCCGGATCATGCATCCTTTCTTTAGTTTTTGCGATCCAACCCCAACACCTTTAACAACTGATTTTTATCTACACAACCTTTTAATTTTAAATAATAAGGGTACTGTTTTTTGTATTTTTCAATCCGAATATAAAGCTCAATATCGTCAAAATAATCTTCAGTAAGATTTACAATATTATCTAATAAAACATCAATGGCATCCTGTTTTGTCTCACCAAAGCCTGATGCACCTATTTCAGGAACTAAAACTTCGTATTGTTGTGTAGGATTATCATAACTTATTAAAGGATTAAACTGGTAACAGCCTAATAGAAGGTCTAGCAGTTCTGTTGAAATTATTGTTGCTGTTTTCCCTCCTTTCTTCACATTACCGGTAACAACTTCCTGAAATCGATCTATAGCATTATCCATAACACTTGATAGATCCTTTCTGAGATCTGCTACTCCCATTATATCTCTGCTAAACAACTCGTTAGAAACACGGATCATTTTATCCACCTCCTTACCTGGATTAGGCTCTGAATCTTTATTAAATACTTTCTTCATTTTGCTGCCTCCATAATAATACATTATGTACATAAAGTCAATATATATCATTATGTAATATATGCAGAATTAATAACAATATGCATTCGATTTCAAATACAAGGCTCTCATTTGTGTATAATAATAGACCAAATGCTTATTTTGTTGCAGCCATATTCACCCATATGGTATAATATTCACAAATCAATAAACAGCTGATATGTAATCCGGAATTAGTCAATTATTACTCAATCAGCAGTTATTTCACTATAAGTTTATTTGTTTATATGCCATTTATAAGCCAGTATAAGTCAAAAGGATGTGAATTTATGATCTGTGAAAATACTAAGTGCATTGCATACATAGGTACGTATACATCAGGCAAAAGTGAAGGGATATATATATTCGAAATGGATACCCAAACAGGTGAATTGAAACCTGCGGGAGTATGCAAGGGTTTGGAAAACCCTTCATATCAGGTTATAGATAATAAGACAGAATATTTATATACCGTTATGGAAACTGAAAAGTTCAATGGTGAGAAAGGTGGAGCTGTTGCCGCTTTTGCAATAGATAAAAAAACAGGTCTGCTGGAATTTGTAAATTGCCAGCCTACAAAGGGCAGAGTCCCTTGCCATATAAGCATTGATAGTTCCAGAGAGTATATTTTTGCAGCCAACTACACTGAAGGTACAATATCCGTTTTTCCTATCAGTCAGGACGGAAGCATATCTCCTGTTTCATGCATCGTTAAGCATGAGGGCTCGGGTCCAAATAAGGAAAGGCAGGAAAAAGCACATGCCCACTATGTATCTTTAACTCCTGATGAGAAATATTTGTGTGCTGTAGATCTTGGAATTGATAGAATAATGGTATATGATTTTGACAGAGAAAAAGGTCGCCTTTATCCTTCCAAGCATCCGGAGGTTATTATCAAACCAGCTTCAGGCCCACGGCACATGGCTTTCCATCCATCTGGAAAGTTTGCTTACCTGATAAATGAATTAAGCTCTGACATTGCAGCTTTCGAATATTCATCAAGTGATGGTACTTTTAGTGAAATACAGTATATCTCAACTCTGCCTGGCGAATCAAACCTGCCTCAGGAACTTAGTAAGCCTTTAGTTAACTATTGCTCTGCAATACATATATCACAGGATGGGCAATTCCTTTATGGTTCAAATCGAGGTCATGACAGTATTGCCATATTTAAGATAGATCAGTTATCCGGCAAGCTTGAATTAACTTCCATAACATCAACAGGGGGAAATTTCCCAAGAGATTTTGCAATAGATCCCTCGGGGAAATTCCTTTATGCTGCAAACCAGAATTCGGATACAATTGTTGTTTTTCGGATAACACAGGAATCAGGCATAATTGAGCCTACCGGCAGCATAATTAATGTACCAGATCCTGTATGTATCAAATTTGTAATCTTAAAGTAGTAACAAAAGATATGGGATAGGAGTAAGAAGATATTGCTTCTTACTCCTCATTTCTCATTTCCAATTCCCTAGCTTATTCCAAGCAGTAATCTTGCAATAGAGAAGTAAGACATCAGTGCCAGTGCATCTACTATTGTTGTAATAAGAGGACTTGCCATGATAGCAGGATCCAGGTTGAGTTTTTTTGCAATTACAGGCAGTGCTCCTCCGATAACCTTTGCAGCAATAACTGTTACTAAAAGACTTATGCATACTGTAAGAGCTACATAAAAATCCGTTTTTTCAAGAAAATATAGCCGTAGAAAATTAACCCCTGCCAGTGTTAGCCCTACAACAATTGCTACGCGAAGCTCTTTCCAGATTATTTTCATAATATCACCAAATTCAATCTCACCTAAAGCCAGTCCTCTTATGACCAATGTTGATGATTGTGAGCCGGAATTTCCGCCTGTATCCATCAGCATTGGAATAAAAGCCGCCAATGATACCATTGACTGAAGAAGCCCTTGAAATTTTTTTATTATATTCCCTGTAAAAGTAGCAGAAATCATAAGTACTAAAAGCCATATTATTCTATGTTTGGCATGATCGAAAACACTGGTTTTTAGGTATTCTTCTTCCGAAGGTGCCATAGCAGCCATTTTGTGAAAGTCTTCCGTATTTTCTCTTTCTATGATATCTAAAACATCATCAATAGTAATAATTCCTACAAGGCGGTTTTCATTATCTACAACAGGCATAGCTACAAGGTCATACTTTTTAAACAGGTTTGCTACTTCCTCCTGATTATCATGAGTATATACAGAAATAACATTTGTATCCATAATATCTGCAATAATTACATTGCCATCACTTAATATCAATTTTCTAATTGGCAGCGAACCCTGTAATTTACGGTTACTGTCAATTACATAGCATACATCAATAGTTTCCTTGTCCAGCCCGGTCTCTCTTACGTGCTCCAATGCCATTTTAACTGTCATCTCTTTTTTTAAGTCGATAAACTCAATGGTCATAACACTTCCGGCAGAATTATCAGGATATTTTAAAAACTGATTGATCAACTTCCTCCGTGTTTCACTGGTATTCTTCAGAACTTTTTTAACTACATTGGCAGGCATTTCTTCTATAAGGTCGATTGTGTCATCAAGAAACAATTCATCTATTATATTTTTTATTTCTTTATCCGCTATTGATTCTATTATAAACTGCTGCTGCTCATAGGACATATATGAAAAAACCTCAGCAGCTATATCTTTAGGTAGTAGACGAAAAACCATCAGAGAATTGTCCTCTTCTAACTCTTCCAAAAGCTGTGCAATATCTACTACGTTCATTTTTATAATTTCATTTCGTGCATCAAAAAATTTACCCCTGGTAATGAGGTCATTGATTAATTCATTCATAGTGCAGCCCCCCTGTGCAAAGAGCCGCCTAACTATACAAGGTGATAGTTACGGCTCTACTTATTTTGTCTATTTTGTTTTTAAGAATACATCCGGTACATCGTTGGGGTAAAGGACCAGAATCCATAACTATCACCACCTTTAAACTTTCTAAATTTTTCTACTTTATTTAATTATACTACTTCGCATGGAAAATATCAACGACTATAAAAATGCTCCCAAAGCCATGGTTGCATTTATTCATATAGAGAAGCTATCTCCCTCTCCATATCCTCAAAGTTCTTAAGCTCCCTTGTGAAAACATCTACAACTTTTTTATCAAACTGTGTTCCGGCACCCAATATAAGTTGCTTTACAGCTTCATCAAGCTCAAGCCTGGATCTGTAAAGCCTGTCGGACATCATGGCATCAAATGCATCAGCAATAGAAATTATTCTTGAAAGGAAAGGGATTTCATTCCCTTTTATGCCTTCCGGATATCCATAGCCGTCGATCCTCTCATGGTGGTATTTTACAATGGGTACAATCTCCTTAAACATAGAAACTGCCGCCAGAATGCGTGCCCCCTTTAATGGATGTTTTTTAATTTCCTTGTATTCCCGCTCATTTAATTTATCATTTTTAAGGAGAATATCGTCTGCAGTGCTTATTTTCCCTATATCATGAAATATACCACTTATTCTTAGCAGCTCAAGCTCTTCCTCTGCAAGCTTTAGTGCCTTCCCAATTCTTACTGCATAGTAGGAAACTCTGTCGGAATGTCCTCTTGTATATATATCCTTTGCATCAACAGCCTGCCGCAGTGCTTCAATAGTGTCCATATACCTGATCCTCAGCTGCTCATATGTCATATTCAGCTCTTCGTTTTTCATATTTACAAGAGAGTGCAGAAAAGCATTGTTTATGGAAGATGCCGCCTGACTCGCATATATTTCCAGAAGCTTTATTCCCTCTTCTATATCATCACTATCAGCATATATAACACCTATAGCTTCTGAAAACTCATTAATCAAAGGTAGTATAGCTCCATGTTCCAGTTTTACCACCTTTTGGTTCATTCTTGCGTTGCCAATATGTTCTATCAGATCCGGAGCAAGCATTTTCATAAAATCCTTCATTTCTGCCTTATACTTTCCTATGCCTTTAAATATACTCTTGTTAGAACAACCGGAGTCTATGTTGGTAGTGTCATCCACAAGTATAAAAGCATTTTCACTATTTACCAGTGGAAGGATTTCTTTAAGTATATCTTCCAGGATATTCCCAATTGACTGTAGCTGATATATCTTTGGAACTGCCTGCAGTATCTTGTTTAAGCCATCTCTGAATTTTTTTATTGTACGCATCTGAGATATTGATTTAATTCCCGATTCAATAAGCAGAAGCAGCTGGTCAAACTTATCGCTTTTTTCACAATAGCCCTGGATTTCCAATTCTTTTATAGTTTCTATTGGCGGAGCAAGGTCCTTGTGCCCTGTTAATAGAAGAATATAAAGCTCATTATTGAACTCTCTGATTTTTTCAACAACTTCATCACCATGTATAGGATACATGAGATAGTCAAGTATGAGAAGATCAAAATGCTCATTTCTTACTTTTTCTATAGCTTTAACAGGGTCTGTCAAGCCCGTAATATTATACCCGCTTCGTTTCATCAACATTGACAATGAATCAATAATACCTTCATCATCATCAACAATTAATATTTTGAAATCAGAAAATACCTTAATTCTCTTTTTTCTCATTACGATACCTCCTAAGCTGCTCCGTTCCTTATAAACGGTAAGCTTATATAAAAAGCAGTGCCCTTGCCTTCATTCGATACAAACCACATATTGCCTCCAAAACGCCCTTTTATTGAAGAATAAGACATATACAGACCAAGACCGTTGCCACCTTTACCTTTAGTCGTTACCATTTCCTTAAAAAGCTTATCTTGAACTTCCTGTGGTATTCCTTTACCATAATCATTTATTATAAATTCGATTTTATCATCATTCCTAACAATGGTAAAGTCTATTACTCCTCCATTTCCTTCATATGCATGAATGGCATTTATAATAATATTGTCAAATACCTGGACAAGATTGTTAACTTCCCCTTTTATTTCAGTATACGGGTCTACTTTTATATCAATATTGAGTACACAATGAGATTTTTTCAATTCATGTTTCATTAAAATGTCAATCCTTTTGACTAATTCCTCCAATGTAAACTTGATGGTAGTTGAATCTATAAGCTTAACTGCCTGGCCTTTAACTGTTGAAATTACATCAGACATGTAACTGCAGTATGGTTTCATCTTCAAAAGCCAATCCAGCATCTCTTTAGCAATTTCGTGATGATCCTCAAATGTTACACTTTTATCATCTATTGATTCGTCATATTCCTCTGCCAGATCTTTTAAAGCCTCTATACCTCCGGCCAATGACATTATTGGAGTATTAAGATTATGCGCTATACCGCCAATAAGTTGTCCTAAAGATGCAAGCCGCTCCTGCTCCATCAGGATTTCATAGTTTCTTTGAATGGTTTCAAGGTCCTTTTTAGCCTGAGAAATATCTTTTAGAAGGATTATTGTGCCAAGGTAGATTCCTTGGGTAACTATTGGTGTTATTTCTATTAAAAAATACTTTTGAAATGACCCAATTTTTATGTTTTTTTCAAAACTAACGATTGTTCTCTCAGCCACAGCTTTTTTTAGTAGATTGAAAAGGCTGGAAATGTTTTTATCTGTAGACTTATATATATTTATAAGATTTGTCAAATTATCTTTTCTTTTTATTTTTAGTATATTGCCAAAGTTATCTGTAAAGGTTTTGTTATAATCAATTATATAATAATCTTTATCAATAACTATAAACGAATCAGAGATATGGTCTACAACGTTTTGCAAAGCAATTGGCACAACATTTAAAAAATCAAATTTAAAGATTGCAAGAAAGAAAAACAAGAAAGAGAAAAAGAAAGCAATAACATTAGTATAAAAATATCCCCTGACTATCTGAAAAGTTAGAAGGAAATTATAGCCAAAGGAGATTATTATCCCTATAGCTATAAATATGGATTGTTTTGAGAAAAACCCGGCATTCTTTACTGAAAAATATATAAGGTATGCCATACAAGCAGTTATACACAGATACGAATAAATTGTGTGGATAATAAAATATTTTCCTAATGCATTAGCATGTGTCAGTTCCTTATATTTTACATAATTATAGAAAAGATGATGGTAATCATTCGTAAATAATAATATTATTGAAATTAGGGGGATTATTAAAAATACCCCATATTTCCATGACAATTTGATTTTAGTATTAGCAAATACCAGCCCGAAGAACAATGCAGCAACGGGCGTCAATATAAGTCCCACATATGATATATTAACGATTAAAACATTGGTAGGTTTATTAAACCTGTGGTCATACTCTAAAATAATAGCACCTAAAGCCCAGATAAGCAATGTGCCCAGCAATGCCAAAAATGCATAATGAATCTGTTTTTTACCTTTCATTCTCATGACAATATAAAATATGGCAAGCATAAGAATTAATGACACATGTATAAGCACAAAACCCAAATCAGCAAGCACTTAAAGCACCTCCATCAACACTGCTTCTCTGCTTATTTGTATAATAATTTCAGCAAGTCTGGAAGAATGTGTTTTTATAAAATAATGGTTTGCCCCTTCAATTGTAATCAACTCAACATGCTTTGAATATTTGCCCCAGTTTTTATACCTGCTTTTATATCCTTTGGTAATTAAGTCCTTTTCACCTGCAATGAAATAAATAGGATTATCCAATTTCTCCCGATATTTGGTACCAAACTCATAAAAGAATTTATAATAGTTCCTTACATCATGTCTAAAGGATTTAATCAAGATACTTGTATATTCGTTTTCAAGATCAAATTTTGGAAGACCAATTCTATTAAGAAATCTGATAATATTTTTATCTGATACCAGCCTCCAGGGGTCATAATTTTCACCAGGAATATTTGTCTTGCCCGGTGGAAGTATCCCCCCTATCAATATAGCCTTTACTCTAATATTTTGATCTTGAAGAAGCTTTGCAGTTTCAATTGTAAGGGCGCTTCCTACACAATGCCCGTACAAAATTATGTCCCCTGTAATTGTTTCTTTTATTTCCTTCAGTAATCTCAGTGCAGTTTCATGATTTGGTAAAAGTCCTTCATTACATCCAATATCATGCCCGGGCAGATTTACTGCATATAAGGAATAATCTTCCGATATTTTTAATACCGAATCGGCTAAATCTTTATAAATAGCGGCATTACCACCACCATACGGGAAACATATTATATTATTACTTGTTTCAAGGTTGCTTGCTGCCATTTTTATCAAAATTTTATTAGTCAGAGATTCTTTATCTTTATTGGTCAATGCTTCAGAAAGCATTTTTATTGTAGGATTATTATATAGGTCAGAAAATGTTATATCTCCGCCTATTTTTGAAACAACGGAAATAGCACTTAATGAGTCTCCTCCCATATGGAAAAAGTTGTCATTAATTCCGATTTCACCAACACCTAAAACCTGACTCCAAATTTGTACCAAAGACTCCTGAATTTTGTTTTGCGGTGCTGCATATTCATCCTCTGAATGAAATTTCTCCTCCGGCTGTGGCAAGTTCTTTTTATCAATTTTGCCATTAGAAGTAAGAGGCATTTTATTTACCCGGATAAAGTATGTAGGAATCATATAATCAGGCAAATACTTTAATAGGAATTCTCTAAGTTCGCTGGTTTTAAAGCTGCTTTCAGAAACATAATATGCACATAATTGCTTATTGCCTAATTTATTATTCCTTGCTATAACAACAGCTTCTTTTATTTCTCCATACTTAAGCATTTGAGATTCAATTTCGCCAAGCTCAATTCTATGTCCCCTTATTTTAACCTGATTGTCAATTCTCCCCAGATATTCTATATCACCCTGTGCAAATAATCTGGCCAAATCTCCTGACCGGTACATAACCTCATTTGCGCAAAATGGATTTGGGACAAATTTTTCTTTTGTTAAAGACTCTTTATTAAGATAGCCTCTTCCCACTCCATCACCACTGACGCATAACTCGCCCGGGATACCAATTGGCAGAAGATTTAAATATTTATCAACTATATATGTTTTTAGTGTTGGAATAGGTTTTCCCACATTGCTTATATTTTTGGAAATATCCTCTTCTCCTAATTCCTTAAAAGTTACATGTACTGTTGTTTCAGTTATTCCATACATATTAATTAATCTTGTGTCAGGATATTTTTCCTTAAATGGTTTAAGCATTACCGGTTTTAAGGCTTCGCCCCCAAAAACTACATATCTTAATGCAAGTGAATTCTCAGAACATTGAATTTCTTCGTTTATAAGGTTATAGAAAGCTGCTGGCGTTTGATTCAAAACTGTTACTTTTTCTTTTTTCAAAATATTCACAAATTCCTTTGTATCTTGTGTGGCTCCTTTTGATATAATTATCAGTTTTCCACCATATAATAAAGCCCCATACATTTCCCAAACAGAAAAATCGAAGCAAAAGGAATGAAACATGGTCCATACATCCTTACTATTAAAATCAAATTGAAATTTATCATTAAATAAAAGCCTTACAACATTCCTGTGTTCAATCATTGCACCTTTTGGTTTTCCTGTAGACCCGGAAGTATAAATTATATAAATCAAGTCGCAGGGCTTATTTACATTTTCAAGATTTGACAGTTCACTTGATGCATCATCTTTAATTAAACCGAAATTGTCCATTAAAAAACCGGTATTGTCCATTAAATTGTCCAATTCTATTAATTGGCCTCTATAGTACAAATCGGCATTAAAAGATTTTTGTGTCAGCAAAATCCTGGCATTGCTATCCCCAAGCATATACCTGATACGTTCTTCAGGATATTCAGGATCTATTGGCAGGTAAGCCCCGCCGGCTTTTAATATAGCAAATATGCCAACTATCATCTCCAGTGAGCGGTTTACCATTAATCCTACAATCTCATTGGGCTTTACACCCTTTGCCCTTAAAACTCCTGCAAGTTTATTAGCATTTTCATTAAGCTCTCTGTATGTCATCTCCCTATCATCAAAAACTACAGCTACTGCGTCAGGCGTTTTTTCCACCTGCTCTTCAAACAACTGGTGTATTGTTTTATCCCTGGGATATTCAGCATTTGTATTATTAAAGTCATATAATATTTTTTGTTTTTCCTTTTCAGAAATCATTTCGATATAAGGCAGTTTTCTGGCTGGATTATCCAGAGCATGCCACAAAAGTCTTGTCATATGATCGTGAATGTATTCAATTTCCTTTGCATAAAAAAGATCACTCAAATAATCATAATCCAATACTATATTGCCGTCATCTTCCCTGTCGTTGATGTGCAGACATAAAGATTCGGTTTGATAACCATTAAAATGCCATCTTCCTTCCCGCTCATTAACATTTTCCTTTTTGCTAACTTTAGCATTCTGGTATGATATTACAATATCATATAGTTTATCAATATCTTTATGTTTTTGTCTTAGTTTTTTAAGCAGCAAAGTATAAGAATATCTCTGATGTCTGAGAATCGACATCCATTCTTTAGATATCCCCTCAGCAAAAGATGTATAGTCAAGATTATCATCTATTTTTATTCGAATGGGCACAGTACTTATAAACATACCCATAGTTTCTTTTTCTCTTTTGTTTGATCGGTTTAATACAGGCGTTCCGAATATTACCTCATCTTTCCCCCTTGTTCTGTTTATATATATGGCCATAGCACCAAGGAATAATGCAAATATAGAAGTCTTGTATTCACTGCAATGCTTGCGTATTTTTGCAGAAAGCTTCCCGGGCAAAACAAAGGTTTTTCTGCTGGCCTTTATGCTTTTGTTGTATGATTTTCTATCTTTGAGTATTGTTAGTTCAGGTAATGTATCAAATTTATCAACCCAATATTCCTCATCCTTGTAAAATCTCTCCGATTGCAAATATTGCTGCTCACTTAATAAAAATTCCAGGTAAGAAGGTTTGTTTTCTATAATTATCTCATTACCATTACTTATAGTTTTGTAATTCTCTACTATCTCATTGCCCAGATTAACCAAGGTCCAGGCATCTCCAATCAGATGATGCAGCTTAACATAGAATCCGCCTGAATTATCATTAATTTTTATCATTGCAAAATAAAACAGGGGCGAATCCAGCTTGAAGAATGGTGTCCGCGTTATTTTTGTATCCCATGTGTATAATTCTTCCATGTCTCCTGAAGAAAAATCAAGGTAATCCAATTTGCAGTATCTGTACTCTGAAATATACTGTTCCGGTTCTCCATTATGTTCTAAAACCCGGATACGCATGGAGTCATTCATTTTAATGAATTTATTAATAGCCTTATCAAGTACATCAAATTGAATGTTCCCCGATATTTTTAAAGTTGCTGCGATGTTGCCAATACTTGTATCAGGATACAATTTTTCTATATACCATATGCCCTTTTGTGGATACGACAGGGGACATCTGTTAATTTTATCCAGCACAAATAACACCTCCCAAAGTAGTAGTAGAATTATCTTAATACAGCTTAATCTGCTGAGTAAATATGTTGTGATTAACCATTGTGTTAATACTAAAATTTTTATACCTGGAAATTGTTTTTCTAACTTCCCAAAGCCCAAATCCGCTATGTCCACTTTTTGTGGAATATCCATTGGTATAAATCATGTTAACATCAATATTTCCTGAAAATGAATTTTTTATTTCTAATAATAGATTCCCATCATTGTCCAGCTTTCTTGTAAAAAATTCAACATATTTCATCTCACTTCTCTCTGCAGCTTCAAATGCATTGTCAAGTAATATACCCAGTATCTTGTACAGATCAAAGCTTTTCATTGCCTTTGAATAAAGCTCAGTAGTTAAATTCACATTAAAATTAATATCTTTTATCTCTGCTGTAGATATTTTCGAAAGCAGCAGTCCATAAATAGCAGGGTCATTTTTTGCATAAGAATTTAAAGGAAAAATATTATTTATTTTTGTGCATTTACTTTTAAGCTGCTCAAAATACTTCTTTAGCCCATTAAAATCATCAAGAGCGATATAGCCGCCAATAACATTTACAAGATTATTAAATTCGTGTTTAAAACTTCTTAACCCATCTACCGCTTCTGAAAGTGTATCAATATATTGATTTTGGAAATCAATTTTTTGTTTTTGCATCTCCAGTTCAGCAAATTTTTTAGAATTATATACATTTATTAGTGTCAGCAAAAACAGCAGAATAAGATTATATACTATTAACCCTAGTTTAATATTTCCAAAGTTGTTCAAAATGAATAGCATATTAGGAGCAATCAGCATGAACATAATAATGAAATTTAAAGCCAGACCAATCATTCTCGTTATTTTAATATTTTCAGGAATAGCTATTATGTTTTTAAAATAATAAATGATTGCCGTAACTATTACCACCATCAAACAAAGAATGCTTTTCAATATAAAATCGAAAATGGTAACTTGTTTCATTAAGTCAGTAAGAAACCCTTCTGTGAGACATAGTTTTAAAATAACCATACATATATATTCGGCAATAGTGTTTATAATAATAATAAAAATCAGACTGATAACACTTGTTAAGATATCTAAGTGGAGAATCAGCTTCATTGTCAATATCATTGTAATAGCAAATATAGCAATACGCATTAAAAAAAAGTATTGAGTATTATTGATTAGGAAGGGTATTGATATTGTCAGAGCATTTATTAACCCAAACATAGCTAGCCTTGTTATACTTGACTTTCTGTTTAAAACAGTAATAATTGCTGCCCCCTCAAACATTATCTGAATAAAATCAGATATAAAAAAACAAAATATAGCTAAATACTGCGGCATATTTATCTCCATTACAAATTTATTAATCTTTATATCTTTTTCTTATGGTTATAATACTTTTGTATCCAACTTAATGTCGCTATAAATCTCTTTTTGTAATTTATATTATACTTCATTCAATACACTCTTTCAATAAAATAGTCTCCCTATTTGTGTTATTTATTTTAGTTTTTTGCAATGTGCTGTAACATAACTGCTTTATTAACTTTTCGATATTTGATATAATTCTATATGTACTTTACAGACAGTTATAAAACATAATTGATATTGGAGGAACAGAAATGTTACCAGAGAGACAAATTGAAATACCCCATAAAAAGAAAATCGCATCATTAATAGATCATACACTACTTAAACAGAATGCTTCCAGCAGACAGGTAGAAGATTTTTGCAGGCAGGCGGCAAAATATCCTTTTGCTACAGTGTGCATAAATCCATGCCATGTTAAAATTGCATTGGAAGAGTTGAAGGGTTCAGACATAAAAGTTTGTACTGTAGCAGGTTTTCCACTGGGTGCATCAGCTGATGGAGTAAAGGCCTTCGAAGCTGGAAAGGCAACAGATGATGGGGCACAGGAAGTAGATATGGTTATTAATATTGGTGCATTAAAGGATGGAAATTACGTTTATGTGGAGAAAGACATAAAGAGCGTAGTTCAGGCTGTTAAGGGGTTGATAGTCAAAGTAATTATTGAGACACAATTTCTAAATGAACAGGAAAAAGAAATGGCCTGCAAAATTGCTCAAAATGCAGGTGCACACTTTGTTAAAACATCTACAGGTATGTTCGGAGGCGGAGCAACTGTTGAAGACGTAGCTTTATTGAGAAGTGTTGTGGGAACCGGCATGGGGGTAAAAGCAGCAGGTGGTGTAAGGACTCTGAAAGACATACTTATGATGGTTGAGGCTGGTGCAAACAGGATTGGCACAAGTTCTGCCATTACGATAATGCAGGAACTTGGCAAATAACTTTAGGAAACTATTTTGTTCTTTAAAGTTAACTATAAGTTAAAAGTTAACCATAAGTTTATTTGAAATATAGAACTAAAGCTAAAGTTTTTTAAGTTATAGGTTTTAATAAAACTGAGTACTTATAACTTATAAATACTACAATGGAAATATATTAAGTAATTTGTGAGGGTAATTATGACAAAATTAATATCATGGAATGTAAATGGCCTTAGAGCAATCATGGGCAAAGGATTCCTGGACTTTTTCAAGGAAGTTGATGCGGATATATTCTGTGTTCAGGAAACCAAGCTTCAGGATGGACAGCTTCAATTGGAGCTTGATGGGTATTGTCAATATTGGAACTATGCAATCAAGAAGGGGTATTCCGGCACTGCTGTATTTACCAAAATCAAACCTCTTGATGCAACCTATGGTATAGGCATGGAACAGCATGATTGCGAAGGCCGTGTAATAACGCTTGAGTATAGCAACTATTATCTTGTAAATGTATACACACCCAATTCTCAAAGAGGATTGGAACGACTTAATTACAGAATGACCTGGGAAGATGATTTCAGAAGCTATTTAAAGCAGCTGGACTCTAAAAAACCTGTAGTTGTATGTGGTGATATGAATGTGGCCCATAAGGAAATTGACCTTAAGAATCCCTCTTCAAACAAAAATAATGCAGGCTTTACACAAGAAGAAAGGGACAAGTTTACTGAATTGCTAAACGCAGGCTTTATTGACACCTACAGATACTTTTATCCTGATAGAATGGATGCTTACACATGGTGGTCTTATATGTTTAAAGCAAGAGAAAAGGACATCGGCTGGAGAATCGACTACTTCTGTGTTTCTGAAAGATTAAAGGATAACCTGTGCAAAGCTGATATACACTCTGATATAATGGGTTCCGATCACTGTCCGGTTGAGTTGGTGATTGATTAGCGGTTTCATTTGAAAAAATAATTTTATCAGAACGGCATTGAATGAGATACATAGTGTCTTCAGCACATTTCGTTGTAATAATTCCTTTATTTGATTCAATAAGCATTGACAGCTTTGTAGCATTGTCAATTTTTGGGACACCTCGCTTTTGCTTTGGTGCAACAATAATATCACATTGTGGCACCAAAGCCAGTTCACTTTTGAAGAAGTATTTTCAGAAGTTAAATTTGTCATTCCTAAACCCAATCCTTTACACAAAAGTTCATTGTCGGCCTTTTAAATCTAAACCTATCCATGGTCCGGAACTAGATTATTGGAATTAATACATTGATCCGATTTAGTCAACATATTAGGTGAGGGATCTGATTCCCTTATATTCCTTTACTCGACCATGGAGTCTTTTATTAATAGTTTTAACCTCCAAGTAATTGATATATACACGACATCAAGACATTTACCCTTTAATAATGTTCTACCATCATTTAACCAGTAAACAGTTTCATTTACCCCTAAAAAACAAATTCTTCTTCTTTTTCTTCAAAAGCATTTTAAAATATCTGCAGAATATCACTTATATTATGCTCTAAGGTTATTGTCTTGATAACCATCCAAATTTCCAAACTCCGTTTTCAGTTTTCTCGAATCGCCAAAACCCGTTCCCTTGCACAACAACATAAGCTTTGCCCTCGTTAATAATTACTTCAATAACTTTCCCATTAAATTGCCTATACTTTTCTAAAAGTAATTTATTGTTCTGCTTTGAAACTTCATCATTTTGTACTTCTTTTAAAAAGTCTTCTCTGTTAATTTCCGGCGGTAAAATAATTAGATTTATTTCTACCTCAAGATTTTCTTCTTCAACGGCTTTATTACGTAACCTTAATATATCAATAGGTTGTAACCCCTTAAGTAACATATCATCAAAAGTCTCTTTGTATTCATCAAATATTGGTTGCAATTCATTGTTTATTAGTAAACCCGGATTATTGAATTCTTTTTTTTCGAGGTACTCTTTAGCATCTCCGGGAATATATATTCCTTCTTCAATATATTGAAGTATATCTTTTTGATTTATTTCATTATTTTGTTCAGCCGCCTCTTTTCGGTAAAGCTCCAAAGACGCTGCAGTATATTCATTGCCGTAACGCTCTAACATTTCGGGTTTACCATAATCCGTCATTATTACTTCAGAATTTGTGACACAGATTCTTTGCCATATGTCCATTCCGATATCATGTGCCAGCACTAGATAGGGCTGACCAGTGCTGCCCCACTCCGTAATCCAGCTTTCACCGTCAACATCTTCCATTTTCATGCCTCCGGCAAGAACAACATTACCGGGATTATCAGGACACAAACGGTATTCCAGTAACCACATTTGGATATCGGTAGTAAGGCTTGCTGTGCCGGTATTTATTTTCGTAAGGGCAGTAACCTTTGCCTTGGTTATGGCAAATGTTCCCCTGCCGGATGGGAGATTCTTGCCTTCATTATTGTAATAATCCACTTGCTGTGTTACAAATTCCACTGCATAGTTCAAGACAGCTTCAGGAATATATCCTCTTGGTTTTATGCTGACAGCTACACCCAAGTCTTTCGTAGCACTATTAGCATCTGTTCCTTCTCCAATCCGCTGATGAGATATGAACAGATAATCGTCACCTTGTTTTTTCAGGGTAAGTGTCACAAATTCGTTAAACAAGCGAACAATGTCTCCCTGAGTTTCACCATGGGTGCAGTAAAAAATACCGGCCGCAAAATCGCTGGTAAAGTTATAGTAAGCATCGTATTCCTTTATATATATTAAATCTTTTGTACCCACGCCACTTAGGTCATCCAACGTGATACCCATATTTTTTTGTAGTGCTTCATTCACGGTTTTGGCAGAAAACTTGTGGATAGGTACAGGCATGCGCTTTAGTGCTATATCATCACCAAAAGGCCAGTTTTTTGCCTCCTTAAGTGCTTTAAATTCAGTTTCATCAGTAACATCTTCATCCGGCGGGAAATAACGCAAGAAATTGGGAAGATCAATATCCTCAGGTTTGTCATAATAGGATGTAAAAAAGTGACTGAGTGGGTTAGGGCTGTCATTACCCTGTTCATCAAAAATAAGCGGTTCAAAAATTTTGTTATATCTCTGAACTTCCTTCTCTGTAAGGGGAACAATTTTGTTTTTATTATCCTTAGCCCCGGTAAAAGTGCAGCCCACAGCAACTGCTGCAATTAGTAGCACGGCAATTAATGTATAGGTAGCCATTTTGTTTTTTTTTGCTACTAATTCTATACGCTCTTTAATACTCCTTTTGCTACCAGTCATAGTGGTCGTCGCAGATAGCAATGATCCTACATTGCGTTTTGTACATGTAAGACCGATGAGTGTACGGCCGTATTCCACGCGGCTATCTTCTCCCATACGTTGAAGCGTAGTCTCATCGCAGGACAGTTCCGCATCCTGTACAGAGTATGCAGCAGCTATCCATACCAGCGGATTATACCAGTGAAGAGCGAGGCACATGCACCTAAGCAACGACCATATATGATCTTTATGCCGCCAATGAGTAATTTCATGCTCCAAGACATAACGCAGTACCGTTTCATTATCTAATACCTGCGTAGTAACATAGATTACAGGGCAAAATAATCCAAACATACAGGGTGTCTCTACCTCATCGGTTCCATAGATAGGCAGCGGATAGCCAACTATATCTGTTTTATATCGTATTTCTTTTAACTTATATGCAAAATATATATTAGATATAATCAAAGTCAACCCTATGGCGCCAATACCGATGAGCCAAATAATCTTTGCAATTTGTTCCCAGTTAAATAGCCCGTTATATGAGACCGAAGCCGTGTTTTCATTATATGTAGCAGTTGATTTTGAGATAAGAGAATTATTAACATGTTTCACATTAGTAGGTAAGTTTACCATAACAGTAGGTATATTCTTTAACGTTTCGTTCTGTATTCCCGCATTCTGGTCGTAAGTTTGAAATATATTCATCACACTGACGGAACTTTCCACGAAACTCACCGGTATAACCAGGCGGAGAAGGACAATTACCCATAGAGCATACTGCAATCTTAAATCAATTTTACCCTTGAGCACATGCCGTAATGCTATTATTATTAGAATAAGCACAGACGAACTTACTATCCATTCTCTCATTTGTTCGCCTCCTCCGCCTGACGTAAAATCGTATACAACTCCTCAATTTCCACACGACTAAGCTCCTGCTTCTTAGCAATTGTACTCATCATCATGCTAACACTACCTTTATAAACGCGGCTTAGAAAACTATTCGTCTCATGCATAACTGCATCCTCACGCTTTACTAGAGGGGAATAGGATTTGATTCCATCAATTTCTTCGCATTTTATAATACCCTTTTCCGTCATCCGCCGAAGCAGTGTCAACGTCGTACTACGTGCCCATCCAATGTGTTCACTAAGGTACTCAGTGGCCTCACGACCCGTGCACGGACCAGATTCCCATAAGCATTCCATAAGGTTCCATTCCGTCGGGGTGAGATTTATATTATTTTCGGTCATTGTATCACGCCCCCTATTGTTTACATTGTAACCATATCATATAGGATTTTGTTTACATTGTCAACAGAAACCTGATTAGGGTTTTAAAGATGCAATATAACAGCTATAGTGACAAGGTGAATATCAAAGTACAATTACTAAAATTTCCAGGGCCTCCCAGGTTTCACTTTACCCCAAATGCTTGTTTAGTATATAATATATGTATAGGCCATAGCTGATAATTGCTAGCAAGAGTTTGTATAGGGAGGGAGGGCTACGTAATGCTGAAGGTAATTTTGGTGGAAGATGAAAAGATACTCCTGGAGGATTTAAGAGATAACTTCTACTGGGCTTCTGCCGGAATTGAGATTACAGAAACAGCACGCAACGGCCGCGAAGCCCTTGAGAAAATAAAAGCAAATAAATCCCAGGTTGTCGTCACTGATATTAAAATGCCGGTAAAGGCTGGGATATGGGATATGGTCGATGGCAAGCATGTACCGAAGCAGGAAATTACAGATTTGTATGCTAAGGACTATGCTACCAGCTTAAAACAGGCAGGCACAAGAAAGTATGCATTTATTTTTAAACCGGATTAATCGAGGACGGAACGCCATACGACATGCTTTATAGATATAAACGTGACGATATGGCACAATTTGCAATAAAGTATCTTCTTGACAGCTGCTGAAACTGGCGAAAGGTAAATAACAAGAAGCAAGTAGGTCGGGGAAGAGGGCAGGCTTATATGCAGACAAGATCGGTTCTTCAAATGCATCACTGTTTGTTGATATTGTAGCATTGGGTGGAAGTTATAACCCAACAATTATATTGGTTTCAATAGATATAATGCCTGGCAATTTCCCCGATAGTAATCTATATGCCAATGTTGTTGAAATGCAAAGATAGTTATAATGTTAAAGCTCCAGAAGAAAAATAATCAAGAGGAAAATACTTATATAAAAAAGCTCCAATTGTAAAGTAAAATGGCTGAAAACGAAAATGCTGGCTTAACTAAAGCGAAAATGATACTGGTGGACTACTTATATATTCTGGCTATCTCATTATATAATTTTGTATTATCTTGTAAAAAATCAGTGTGATTAAAACCTTGATGATATAATATGCTTGTTTCCCTAACCATACTTAATTTTTCAATAGGTAGGACAGTAATTTTTCCCTTACTTAGTTCATCAAGGCATGCACTGCGTGCGAAAATAGAAACACCATAATATCGTCGAATAAGATCTTTTATGGTGGCAATATTATCAACTTCCAATATAACATTAAATTCTGCAAGTGACATATTGAGACTTTCGAGGTGTGCAATAAATAAATTCCTGGTGCCAGAATTAGGTAAGCGTAAAATCATTTTTTCTTTTTTTATATCATTAATTGTTACCATACTTTTCTTTGCAAGCCTATGATTATTGGGAACGACAAGAACTAAATAATCAGTGCCAAGCAATAAGGAATTTATACTTGCATCGTTTACTTTGCCCTCTACAATTGCTAGATCTAATTCATAATTCATTACATATTATAAATCGGCTTTAAATATAAATTTACTTGACAAGAAAAAACAAAGTTGATATAATGAACGATGTTCAGTTTGGAGGTATAGCATGAATAAATTAATCACTTCCCAAGAAGCAATACTTCGTGCCGGGAAAGAAATTGTTCTTGAAAAAGGTTTGCAAGGACTGAATATAAGGGATGTTGCGAGAAGGTGTGGCGTATCGGTTGGATCTATATATAACTATTTTCCAACGAAAAGTGACTTAATGGTTGCTACCATTGAGTCTGTTTGGAAAGAAATTATGCATGGTTATAAAATTTGTGAAGAACAGCATAGTTTCGTTGATAGCATTCAATCTTTGTTTCTTAATATTCAAAAAGGTTCTGAAAAGTACCCTTCTTTCTTTAGTGCACACTCGATGAGTGTGGCTACTCTTGATAAAGAAAAGGGGCGTGAAAGTATGGACAAATACTTTTCGCACATGAAAAAGGGCCTTTTAGCAACCCTCAATGCCGACAGCGGGGTCATGGGTGATGCTTTTTCTCCAGCTTTTAATAAAGAGGATTTTATTGATTTTATTTTTAGCAATTTAATGACACTACTAATGGAACAAGCTAGTTCCTGCGACTTTTTATTAGAAGTGATTCGGCGGATTATATACAAGTAATTATTATAATAGTATAAGTAATACCATCCGAACAGGATGGTATTATTTTAAACTTAAATGAACAATGTTCATCATTAATATTTTGGAGGTTAATTATGCAAGCGATTATGGAAACTTTATTTGATGTAGTATATCTTACTACAGTAGTAACATTGGGTGTTTTGATGATAAAAAACAACAATGGCAACAAGCAGTGCACTTTATTTGGTATTATGGCGGTGGTGTTGGGTTTAGGAGATTCTTTTCACCTTGTCCCTCGCGCCATTGCATTATGCACAACCGGACTGGAAAACTACACCGTATCACTTGGTATCGGTAAATTCATCACATCCATTACCATGACTGTTTTTTATATCTTACTTTACTACGTCTGGAGAAAACGCTATGATATTAGCGGAAAACAAGATGTTACCATAGCTGTTTATCTGCTTGCGGCAATTCGGATCATTCTGTGTTTCTTCCCACAAAATGCCTGGACAAGTGCGAATCCATCTTTGTCATGGGGAATTTACAGAAACATTCCTTTTGCTCTCATGGGACTGCTTATTATTGTTCTGTTTTATAAAAGTACAAAAGAGCATAACGACAAATCTTTCCGTTTTATGTGGCTTACCATTGTATTGAGCTTTGCTTTTTACGTCCCTGTTGTGTTGTGGGCAGATGTAAGTCCACTGGTCGGTATGCTTATGATTCCAAAAACCTGTGCCTATGTTTGGACAGTGTGGATTGGATACAGTGATATGAGAAACAATTGGAAAGGGGTGGACGCATAATGCAGGAACAGGATAAACGCATCCAAATTATGCAGGATGCTCCACCGCTCAAAGCCATTTTTACCATGTCAATCCCCGTTATTCTCGGTATGATGGTCAATGTGATCTATAACCTGGTGGATACCTGGTTTATCGGCATGATGGGAGATGAACTGCAACTGGCCGCCAGCAGCTATTGCACTCCGATTTTTGTCATCGTCATGGCGGTTGCCAGCTTGATTGGAACAGGCGGTGCTTCCTATCTGTCCCGCAGTCTGGGGGCCGGCCGCAAGGATAAAGCCGAAAAAACACTTGCTACCGGGCTCTTGCTTGTCTGTCTGTTCGGTCTGTTGGTGGCAATCGCCGGGCTTGTGTTCCGCAGCCAGATTCCCCATATTCTCGGAGCAAGTGAGCTCAGTTTTAAGTTTACGCAACAGTATGGGACCATCCTTATGCTCGGTGGCATCTTTATCATCGGAAATTTTGCCCTTGGTCAGTTGATCCGGGCGGAAGGCTCTACTAAACTATCCATGATAGGCATGATGGTGGGCGCCGTTGCAAACATCGTCTTGGATCCGCTCTTTATCTTTACTTTTGGCTGGGGCATCTCCGGGGCTGCTGTGGCCACCGTCATCGGCAATGGACTTTCGGTATTGTTTTATCTGGTTTGCTATCTGCGTCGAAAGACCCTTCTGCGTTTGACCTTCCGTGGATTTACGATGGAACCAGAGATATTAAAAGAGATTTTTGTGATTGGCATACCTGCCACAATCGGGCAAATGCTGATCAGCATTGCCCAGATGACCTGCAATAACCTCGCCAGTGCGTATGGAGATGTCACGGTGGCCTCACTGGGGATCGCCCTCAAGATCATGACCATTGGCACCTATGTGTTTATGGGGTTCAGTGCCGGCTGCCAGCCCCTGATGGGCTACAACTACGGCTCCGGGAATTATGAGCGCATGACGGAATTTATCAAAACAGGAATACTATCCACCAGCCTGGTTGGGCTGTTTCTAACACTGGTGTTGGGAGCTTCGTCCCCCTTTCTTGTTGCCGTGTTCACACCATTGGAAGAAGTCCGCAGCAGCGGTTCCGCCATCCTGCGCACTCTGATTCTATCCCTTCCCTTTATGGGTGGCATAACGCTTTGTTCGACTACTTTTCAGGCTATGGGTAAGCCTCTAAAAGCTTTCATTTTAACTATATCGCGGCAAGGCTTATTGTATATTCCCTTATTGTTCCTTTTAGACCACCTGTTTGGCCTGAGTGGAATGGTATACTCACAACCAATAACCGATTTGATTATGCTTCTTGTCGCCAGCGCCTTTATATTAAAGGTATTACATTCACTCAAAACAGGTCTGCGAGAGACGGACAATTTGAAGGATATGAAGGGAGAAATTGATTATGAAAAAATATATTAATATTTCGTTTATTTACGCAATGACCGCAATCGCATGCGGCGTATTCTATCGGGAGTTCACAAAGTTTCTTGGCTTTTCTGGTAAAACAACTTTAGCGTTCACACATCTACATTTTTTTGTTTTGGGTACAATCATGTTTTTGCTGATTGCCATTTTCAGCAGTATCACCAATCTATCACAGCAAAAACAATTTAGCCGTTTTATGCTACTTTATAATATAGAAACAAGCAAAGGGGAGAAAGAAAATGGGAGTTAAAAAACATTCTGATGAATTTAGAAGACAGGTTTTTCTATATACAGTCAATTATTGATGTGTATGACAGAGAAATTATTGATTATCATATAGGGTTACGTTGTGAAGGTGAGGATGCTGCAGCAACACTTGTGAGGGCGCTTATGAGACGAAATCTATTTGAAAGTGATGTAAAGCCTGTAATACGTTCAGATAATGGTCCACAATTTACAAGCAATAAGTTTGAAGATAAGTGTTTAGAGGTAAATGTAGAACATGAAAGAATTCCGTGCAAAACGCCCAACAAAAATGCTCATATCGAATCATTTCATCGTATATTTGAAGATGAATGCCTGGGACATCGGGAGTTTGAGAGTTATGAAGATACATATAAAAAGGTCTTACATCTTTTTATAAGTTCCCTTTATAACCCTCGTGAATAAAGGGTTTCAAAAAAAACTCCCCTTATCATCGTATAAGGTTTTATATTGTGTTATAACGCCTCAGGTAACAAAAAGGTAACAAATTTTAATATATATTTTCCTCCAAATCCAGACAAAACAATAAGCTACTTTAATTTATTTCTTCACTGTTTAATATTATAGAATATGGAAGGTTAAAGATTGATTTGTTCGCATCCTTGCCGGTAAATAACAGATATGTGAACTACACCGCTATTGAAATAGCGGGCTTCGGGTTCCCTATGAAATTATG
>ERZ795032.664-NODE-664-length-32913-cov-5.784193_pt1 | contig 32913 bp, 26 predicted proteins | sample MGYA00375124_ERZ795032 | MGnify/ENA primary metagenome ERZ795032 (study PRJEB30167, sample SAMN05720154) | activated sludge metagenome | isolation source: Anaerobic digester | place: China | collected 2015-12-16 ...
GAGGTTCCCGAGGCGTCTTTAAAGCACACCGAATGGTAGGGTATGCCCGCATCGAGAATCTGCCTGAGCACCCGGGCATAGAATTCGGGGGAATGGGCGCCCTCGCAGCCTGGCGGCAGTTCCATCATCGTCACGACGACCTGATGTTTCAGCCCGGCCTCGACGATGCATCTGCCGCTGTAAATGAGGTTCTGCACGTCATTGAGCGCATCAAAATTTCTTATGGTGTCGACGCCGTGCTTTTTGAAGAGCTGCGCATGCAGCTTGATAATCTCACTGCTCTGGGAATCGAGGCCGACCACGTTGATGCCGCGTGCGAGAGTCTGCAGTTCGGCTTCTGGCCCGGCGGCTCTGCGAAAGGCATCCATCATGTCGAAGGCGTTTTCGTTGCAGTAGAAGAAAAGCGACTGGAACCTGGCGCCGCCGCCCGATTCAAAATAGCGTATTCCGGCATTTGCGGCCGCTTCGACCGCTGGCAGAAAGTCTTTCGTCAGCACCCTTGCGCCATAAACAGATTGAAATCCGTCACGAAAAGAGGTGTCCATTACTCTGATAAGTTTCTTTTTCATGAGTTTTTCCTTTCGGCAAAAGCGCGGGCTGCGGCGATTGCCACTGCGATTTCTTCGTCATGCGAAACTTCGCAGTTGTCCAGAACGGCCGTTTCAGCAGAAAATTCAGCCGGCAGTGGTTTAAAAAACCTTGAAACCGTCTGCATCATGAAAATCATGACGGTTAAAAAGAGAAAAACGGTTCCCATGCCGATGACCATGATGATAAATCCATCGATAAGCATTGCAAAAACTCCTGTGCTGCTGCATCAACCCCAAAAACCGGGCTGAGCTTGATTCCTTGTATATTTCTGTAACTTAAGCCTGATTGAACGCAAAGCCTAACATTGTGAATACTTTAACATGTAAAGGCGACAGATTGCAACCCGGCAACCATGCACCCTCATAACCCGCCGGTTCAGCACTTCCCAGCCGATTTTTCTGCTTTATAACAGACAGTAAATTGCAGTTATCATATTAAGAGGAATTATCAGACGGGGACTTTGAGGTGCTAGCAAAAAATGATTGCATTTTCCCCCGGTTGAGGGTATATTTAAGGTATGAACAGCAGGCACCAGAAAACATTAGAGGCGATTTTTGCAGTCCCGACCAGGGCTAATATCGAATTCAGTGCGGTTGAAAAGCTGTTCGTCGCTCTTGGTGGCGTTTTGATCGAAGGTCGGGGTTCTCGTGTCAGATTTGCTTTTGGCGAGAAGATCGTCAGTTTTCATCGACCTCACCCGCAAAAGGAAGCAAAGCCTTACCAGATTGAGGCTGCAAGGGAGTTTCTCGAAAGAATGGGGTTTAAACCATGAATAATATACTGGCTTACAAGGGTTTTTCCGCCCGTGTTGAATTTGATGCCCGCGACAATATTTTTTTCGGGCGTATTCTTGGTATTGAAGATCTTGTTACCTTTCATGGCGAAAGTGTTTCTGAGCTTAGAGATGCTTTTAAGGAAGCTGTAATCGACTACATGGAAACCTGCCGGGCAATTGGCAAAAAGCCTCAGAAGCCCTTTTCCGGAAAGTTGATGTTCCGGGTGCCGCCAGAAGTGCATGCGGCCGTAACAATAGCAGCTAAAGCCAGCGGTAAAAGTCTGAATCAGTGGGCCACAGAGGTTCTGGCCAACGCTTCGCAACGCCAATAGCGGTTGCCTGCCGCCGGCTGAATCAGCAGAATTTCAGCTTGATTGCGCGGCGCCTGGCCTCGTTGATGTCGGTGTATAAAACATGAGTGTAGATTATTCGAATTTAAGCGATTTCACTGCCTGGCTTTCTCTTGCGAGAGAGGTCGAGCCCCTGTTCGGGCCAATGGCCGATGAAGCCCCATTCCAGGAAGCGATAAGGGATGCTATCTCAGCAAAAAGAGCCTTCTGCATACGCTCTAGCGCCGATGAAAAAGACGCAAGCCTGGGTGGCGGCGTGGTTATCGCTGAAGAGGCAAACGAAATAGTCTGGCTGGCAGTAGCAGAACGCTGCCGCGGCATGGGCTTCGGCCGGCAACTGCTAAAATTCGCGATCAGCCGGCTGAATCCGCAAAAAAGCATATTCGTGCAAACTTTCGACCAGTCCGTGCCAGAAGGAACAGCGGCCCGCCGCCTGTATCTCGCCTCAGGCTTTGTCGACCTCAAAGACGGCGGCCCAAACCCCGCCGGCATCCCAACCGTAATCATGCAACTGCCCGCCACCACTGGCAATCCGGTCTAGTTTAGAAGATAACAGGATGGAATTTTCACATTACCAGAAAATTATCCGGCAGCTTTCATTTGGGAAAAGGCTGCCGGAAGCTTTATATCTGCACACTTGCGCCATCGAGTGCCTGCCTGCCGATCTCATATCTTTTCTTGATCATTCGCTGAAGCGCCTTCAGCTGGCCGGAATCAAGTTCGACCTTGTGAAATTTCATCTCAGAGAGTTCAAGGTTTCGCTGCTGCTTTACCCCACCTTCTGGGAAGACCCTTTTCCTGAACTCAAGGCGAGTTACACAATCGACCTGATCACCATGAAGTCGCGTTTCAGTTCGTATGAAAACTCAGCCAACCCGCCAATTCTGCATCGCAAAGAAACCTTTTTGCCACCCGGCCACCCCCGACTCGAAGAATTCGCAAAGCTGACCCGGGAAGCCGAAGAAGCCGGGCTCTTCGAAAACCTGAACCGTATCGGTTTTAAACAGAACTGGCTGCGCCAGATCAAAGCAAAGGGCTATCAGCTGGTAAACGGGCACCTGCAGAAAATTCCTGCCGAATCAGAAAGCACTGTTCCGGTTGCTGCAAAGCCGGTTTCTCAAACTCTGCCCGGAGAATATGATCTGCCCGAAGAAATTCATCGTCACCGCACGGCCATTGACCGCAATGTTCTTTCGGCTCCAATGCAGAGCCTTTACAAACACGGGTTTCTTGATGGCCATTACAGCGTTTTTGATTTTGGCTGCGGCAAAGGCGATGACCTGAGGGAACTGGCCGCCCATGGAATCAACGCCGCCGGCTGGGACCCGGTTTTTCGCCGCGATTCAGAGAAAGCGCCGGCAGACATAGTTAATCTTGGTTTTATCATCAATGTTATTGAGAACCCGCAGGAAAGGCGCGAAACTCTGCGCGAGGCCTTTTCATTGACGCAAAAACTTCTTTCGGTCGCGGTGATGCTTGGTTCCGAAAGTCTGGTGGCAAAGTTCCGGCCTTATGGTGATGGGGTGGTAACCTCACGCGGAACCTTTCAGAAATATTACAGCCAGGGCGAAATCCGCTCTTTCATTGAGTAGACGCTGGAAACCAACGCAGTTGCAGTCGGGCCGGGGTTGTTTTTTGTTTTCCGCAATCAGGACGACGAGCAGGCGTTTCTGGCTGAGAGGCAGCGCCGCCGATTTGACTGGGTAACGCTTTCGCAGCGCGAAGCCAGGGTGCGTGTGCCGATTCAACGGCTCAGTCGTTACGAAAAGCACCAGGCGCTGATCGAAGATTATCAAAACGTCTGTCTGGGCTTCGGTCGCCAGTGCAAGCCAGATGAATTTGAATTTTCGGCGCAGATCCGCCAGGTTTTTGGCTCATTTACGAAAGCCTGGGAACACATTTCCGCCGGTCAGCCAGAGCTTTTTGCCAGGTCGCGCGCTGCGAGAATAGAGGATCTGCTGGTGTATTTCGGGCTGAACCTTTTTGGCCGTCGCAAGCCGTATTCACACATGCCCAAAAGCCTGCAGTGCGATGTTCAGGAATTTTTCGGCGATTACAGGAGTGCCATAGAGCAGGCGAGGGCGCTTCTTTTTTCGGTCGGCTCCCCGCAGAACATTCATAGAGCCTGTATTCAGGCCAGTGAATCCGGAATCGGCCACCTTGACAGCGATCATTCACTGCAGCTGCATACCAGTCAGATCAATGCGCTGCCTGCGGTTCTGCGCCTTTATGTCGGCTGCGCCACCCAGTTGTTCGGTGACGTCGACAAGGCCGACCTGGTAAAAATTCACATTCAATCCGGAAAAGTCAGTCTGATGCGATACGACGACTTCGTGAACAAGCCACTGCCGCAGCTGCTTGAACGCATAAAAATCAAAATGCGCGAGCAGCAGATCGACTTTTTCGACTACACAACCCAGCCAAAAATCCAGCTTCTATATCTCAAATCCCGCTTTATTCCGGCAGATTTCCCATTTTACGCCGAACAAAAAGCCTTCGACGAAAAGCTGCAAACCCAGACCGATTTCGACTTCACCGGCTTCGGCCCCCCCGCCGAAGAGGTTCTCAAAGACCCTTCTATTAATACGCCTTTCACGGAATAATCTTGCTTAATGCTGATCGGTCTAGAGAGGCATTCATTTAAAAGATAGGCCCAATTGCAAAGGGCTATTGAGTGCCGCTGAAAATTTCCTTTTTCAGATTGCTCTTTGTACTAATTTTTACGTACTAATTTTTTGAGTTCTACGACTAAAAATTTGTAATAGTTCTAGTACTAAAAATGGTTTTTGATAGTTCTAGAACTACTCTAAAAAGCCCATCAAAAAAGAACTTGACGCATATAGATAATTGTGTTTATAATAGGCTTGGCTCTAAGAAAAAAATGGAGGAAAAAATGGCACCGCAAAAAATGATTTACGTAAAAAATGAAGATATGAAAAAACTCGATGAGGCAATGAAGATTACCAAAGAGAGTCTGAGTAACACGATCATGCAAGCATTGGAGCAATTTATAAAGGTTAACGCCACCGATGTTTTCGAGATTAAGCGATTACATGCCGGTTGCTGGCTTGAAATGGATTTCGATCATCCCGAGGCGATCAGGGCTTTTAAAAAGGCGTTTGATAAACACTTTGATGATCTTGTCAAGCCTAACGATGACTATGAAAGTCTTTATGACCAGACCTTTGATGAGTGTTGCAGATATATTGCGCAATGGTTTCGATCTGAAGTAATAACCTTTCACGGCAAAGAAGTATTTTCTTATACCCATAAAAACGACGATGTTTTTCAACTTGTTGAAGATCAGGGTCATGGTGCATTGGATGAAGAAGGTCTTTCCCGCTGTGCGCCAATTGCCGGGATTCCTCTGATATGTCTAGATGAAAAAGTATTTGAAGAAGCGATTCTGGAAAAAAAGCGTGAGAAATTCAAGCCTTTGTATGCAGAAGACGAGAAGGTTGACATTCAGCAGTGGGATTTCGCGGAATCGACAGAATACACAGTTTATAAAACTGCCGGTGGAAAGTTCCTGCTGCATATATCACCGAATCTTGAACATATTACCGAAGTCCGTAAAGACGCCCCGGCAGCCTTTCCCTGCATCGCCGACTATTCAATTTTAAAAAGTCTCAAATCTGACCTGAGCGAGGTCAGGGGGAAGGTAACCGGCGCCATCTTCAAACTGCCGCCGCGCTTCATGAATAAGCTTCGAAACGCCGTTGACAGCGAACCCGTGCACCGCATTCTTGATATCTGATTCGACTCGTATTAAAAATTTGAAAGGAAAAATTATATGAAACCTGAAACCGTAATCTCATTGCTTGCTCTGAACAATTCTCTTCTCGAAAAATGCTTTATTGAAATGGCCATTGCCGATAGTGCCCAGGCGCAACTCTATTCTGATATTGCCAGAAAATATCGCGAAAACAAGGCTCTGCTGAATAATCTTGAAGTTAGGTCTGGTCTCCTGCTTGAACCAGAAACGCGGCAATGCTTCGAAAACTTTGTGCGCGAAATGACAACAAAGATTCTTAGCCAGGATCTCTCTAAAAAAGAACTTCAGGCGCCAGTCGACTTTGCTCGACCAAAACTTGAAATGGTTGTATCTGAAAAGAAGCCGTCTATTCCTGTGATAAATGTTGTTGCAAACTCAGAAGATAATAAAATTGTCGCCATCCGCAGTCAGAAAAAGGGTTACACAAAAAGTGCCCGCACCAATCTTACCGTCAGTTTCGAAAATGGCCCCTTCATTCATCGGCCAACCGCCCGAGATGCCTTTGTTGAAGCCCTTGAGTTCATGGGCATGGAAAAGGCAAGATCACTTGGCCTAATAGCCTGTCGCGAACCTCTTATTTCTGAGACCCCCTCGCAAAACCCGAGATACGCCAGTCAGCAGCCAAGAAGCGGCAAATACTACATTTTCACTTACACTTCCACCGAAAAGAAAAAATCCTATATCGAAGAAATCGCCCGCAGACTCGGATTTAAAGTTCGCGTAGAAATTATTACGGAAAAACAAAGTTGATAAAAATATTGCCTAATCGTTGCCCTGATTACCTTGCACAAAACTATTTTCTGGTCTCTTAAGTAATTTGGTTCTAGAGAATTGCCTTACAGTTAAATATACAAAGTTCTTGATTAAATTATTTAATCGGTTTAGTTTAATGCAAACGGGGTATTTAGAAGAAAAACAAGAGGTGAGCTGTGAAGGAACAGGAAAGACTTAAAACAAATTTTCACGAGACATTTAGCTTAAATAGATCTAGGCTAGCTACGGTTCTTAAACTTGCTGCAAAAAGTGGCCGAAAGCTTTCATTTGAATTCATTAGAGAAAACACTGAACTTGGCACAAACTATTGTAAATCAGTTCCTGCTTATGCAAAGGGGTGTGGTTTTTTAAGTTTTGACAATACAATCACAGAATTTGGCAGGAAAGTGTATGAGGAAGACCCAAACTTAATTAGACCTACAACTTTGTGGATTATGCATATTAATTTGGTTGCACCTCAGGGGCCAGGTCCTTATTTTTGGCATAATTTATTTTTTAATCTTCGTAACGAGGAGGTTCTTCAGAGAAGAGATATTGCAAAGCAAATCTCTTCGTCTTATTCAGAGTCAGAAAAACAAGAGAAGAGTTTATCCAATAAATCAGCTGAGAGTTCGGGGACAATTTTTTTACAGACATATTCTGACCCAGAAGGGTTAGGAGCCCTTAATTTTATTATATCACAGAAGCCAGGTGAATACTTGGTTGGCAATCCTGACCAGCCAACACCCTCAGCCCTACTTTATTCTCTTGCTAAATTCTGGGATTTCTATTTTTCTGAAGCGCGTGAAATTCCCTTTTCTGAACTTACTAATCAAAACGGTTTAAATAAAATGTTTATGATTGGAAAAGGAATGCTAGGAAATCTTCTGGATGAAGTTCAGGAAGGTGGTTTTGTAAGTATTAAAAGAGATGCTTCGCCATTTACTATTGCCCGTCACTGGGAATCAATAAGCATGGTTATTGAAAAGCTTTATGAAAAATTATGAATTTACAAAATTTTTTTGAAAATATCTCTTATCTTCGCCACAAAACAGGGATCATTGAACTTCCAGTTTCAGAGATTCCTTGGGCTTTTGATTTTGCACGCAGGGAGGAATTAAAAGCGGTCGATTGGGTTGAGTGGAAAGTCCTTAAGCTCAAAAATAAAACTGAGATGATGGGGAGGGAAATGGCTCTTTCATCTATAAAAATGGATATTGAGAAAATTGTTGAAGAGGAAATAAGCGAAATACGGCCAAGAGCAATTATTAATTTGGATATAGCCTTAGCAAGCCAAAGCAATGAAAATATAATTAATTTTTGGGAGTGGATGGCACAAAAATTTAGACCGCAGGCAAGCCTTTTAATTATTTTGCCTCAAAATGCTGAAATAGTTTTGCCTTACCATATAAGAACCAAATGGATCGCATTTAAACGCTTATATCAGATTAGAATGGAGGATATGGAATGACACTGCTACGAGATTTAATCAACTATGATCCAAAAATTGAATTTGTTAATGATGTGCAATTAAAGCATTTTAGAAGCAAACAAAACTTGAGCCTCCTAAGACATTATATTTTTACCCGAAACGCAGTTTTGGGTAAGAAATCTAGCACAGAGCTTTTAAGAAAGATTTGTGAGTCTTTTTTGCCTGGGAATCACCCTAATAGATTTGTTTTTCAAGCAACCTATGGCCATGGCAAAAGCCATTTCGCATTGGCGGCAGCCAATTTTTTTGGCAAGTCGCTTGGCAGCATTGAAATTGAAATCGCCTTAGATAGACTCAAACATTCTTTAGATGGACAAATAAATGACGCGCCGGCGTTCGCATTTTTTGAAAACTTTAAAAAGAATTTTCAGAAGCCTTTTCTAATACTAATCCTAACTGGCGAGGATGGCAACGATTTGCCTACTAAATTTTTTCAGGCGATAGAGGATTCTCTTAAGGCTGACAAAAATGATGATGTTATAAGCCCGTCTTTTTGGTACAAAAACGCCGAAAAAGCTCTAGAGGACTTATTGGAAATTCCTTCGATTAGAGAAAAACTTACAAATAAGATGGAATTTGTGGATGGATTATTTGAGCAAATCAGAAATAAAAAGTCGGAGGCAATTCAAAAACTTAGAAAACTGTTTGAAGAGCTTGGGAGAGTTCCACCCGACTTATCTTCTGGGGTAGATTTAGAAAAAGCAATTAAGTGGCTTGCTGAAAATGCTGTTGGAGAAGATAAGCCATATGCTGGGATTCTGATTCTTTTTGATGAATTTCTCGCCTTTATCCAAGATTTTGCCCGCCACAAATCTCTAGGTACTCCTCTTCAGAGTCTTTTGAATGGGGTTGACTCAAGTGGATCAAGAGTATGTTTTTGTGCTTTTGCCCAGAGAGACCCAGATGCCTATGCAAAGGTTCTTTTTCGAAATCACGAAGATGATCTAAAGCCACTGCTGACTCAGCTCAATCGACTACCTACAAACAGTAGGTATGATTTACATTCTTGTCTAGAAGAAGTTCTAGATGCGTATTTGAGACAAAACAAGAACATTTGGAGCCTAGTTAATCAAGAACCATTGTTTAGCAGGAAAATTGGCTCAGTAAATGATTTAGCCTATGATATTTTTGAGGCAAGATACTCAGAAGAACTTGGTTGGACGATTGAAAGATTTCAACAAATTGTTTCACAAGGCTGCTTCCCGTTACATCCCATAACAACAGCGCTTCTAGCTAGTATTGATTTTGGAACAAATGATGAAGACGATATTGTTGATGCTGCTCAAGCAAGAAGACTGCTTTCCTTTGTTTCAAAAAGTCTTAAACCAATAATGAATACTGAAGTAATCAAGGCAGGCCAAATTAATTGGATTAAACCATTAGAATTAATTGACTATTTCCAAGAACGACTTGGAGCTTCATATTGGCGTGATTATAAAAGTGCGTGCCAACAAGCCGGCGCTGCTGATGCACCTGAAAGAAACATAGATGTATTAAAAGCGATACTGTTAATTCAGGCAGGAAAGCTCAAGACGAGAGGAGCTTATGATAGGGTAGTAGCGGCAATAACCGATTTGAAAATTGACGATGCCCGTAGCATTTTGACCGAGTTAGCCAACCAAAGCTGTATTCAGTTTAACCCAATTCAAAAAACTTATACTTTTTGGCCCGCAGGAAGAGGCAAGGGGCCTGTAGACGAAATGATTGGGAAAAAGAGGCAACTTTGGTCTTTTGACTTCCTCGGTGCAGAAAAATTGCAAAAGGAGCTAGAAGCTAATGAGGTAATTGCCAATATTAATGTTCCGATTTCTTGGGGAAATGAATCTGATTGGTATCTTAAGCAATATGTTTTGCCCGCATCCTGCTTCAACATGCGCCACTTACAAACCATCTCAAGCAACTATCTAACTTGGTCCTTAGGCGAAGAGCCAAAGGCTAGAGGCTTAGTTGTATGGGTTATCCCGGGAAATGAAAGTGAACTGGAAGGAACTAAGGATATAGTTTCAAAAGTTTTGTCAGAGCAAAAAGAACCTGTTGCAATAATTGTTAATATACCCAATATTCAGATTGCTACTTTAAGATCATTGTTTGGCGATTTAATGGCATTGTCAATATTTACACCAGATGAGGTAAAAACAGTCGGCAAAGAACAGTTTGAGGCTCGAAAAAAGGGTTTAATTACACAGCTTAAGGATGCTTTTAAGCTAGTTAAGGATTACGGTTCTCATCTGACTATTTTTCACGAATCATTCAGTGGCAGACTAAATGCTATAAAGCTAAAAATGTTGCCAGATATGGGCGCAGAAGTTTTCGCAATGGCATACGCCGAAGGGCCAAGAAAATGGGGATTTGACTATGCCTTAACTAGCACGTCTTTTCAAAAAGAAGTGATTTTATTGGCGAGCTTACTTTGCGAAAATTGCCTTTCGGAAGATAAGCTAAGCGGTCACCAACAAGCGAAAGACATTTGCAAAAAGGGATTGCAAAGTGTTTTTGGAACGCTCACATCAGACTGGGGTCTTCAAAAACCATTTCAGAATTCTGATGTTTTTAAGGCTTGGCAGCTTCTAGAAGAAGAGTTTCCGCCTGATAAAATTTCAAAAAGGATAGAGCCGGTAATTACCAAACTCCTTAATTCTCCATATGGCTTTGATTATTATACTTTGTTGCTTCTTTTATCTTCTTGGTGGGGGTATTTTAACAATGATTTGCAATTAATTGATAAATCATGCACCCATGGCTTTGCTGAAGTGTTCTCTGAAAAACAAAAGCCATTAAAAAACTGCAAGGCGATTCTTAGAAGACTTGGTAGCTTTTCGCTAAGAAGAACCCCGGCAAATGAAATTCATGAGAAAATGCATCTGCTTTGTGAAAAAATTGAATCAGGAAAATCATTTACCAAGCAAGAAGCTACCAACGAAAAGCATGCATTAGAGAATTATTTGAAACGTTCTGATTTGCAGGAAAGAAATAGCTTTGAAGAATGTTTGCGCAGACTCACAAATGATCTTATTCAAAATGTTAAGTTTGAACGCGAAAGCCAAACTTTGGATAAAAAGATTAGGGAAGCAGCTAATTTACACCAATTAGTTGGGTATCAAACTGAAGTAAGAAAACTTGTTGAGCCGAGGTTGGTAAAGTTTGAAACTCCGAAAATAGATGAGTTACTCCAATCAACTAAACATTTTGCTACAGCGTTTGTGAAAAGTGGGCTACAAGATATACAATTTGCCAAGACTTCTGAAAAAATGGCAGAGGTAAAGGCGAAATTAGAAAGCTTACTGGATTCTCTGAGAAGTCTAGAATATTTTGATTTGATCGAGCAAGTTTCTCTCATAATAAAAAAAATTGAAGAACAGATCAAAATTGCTGGTGAAATTTCTTTTGAAACCAAAGTAATTCAAAAGTGGTTGAATTTATCAATCAGCGGTTTACGCATCTCTGAACTTGTTTCTTACAAAAGTGAATTGGAGAACTGTCGTTTTACAACCAATGAAATAAAAAATAAGCAAGAGATTATCTTTCAAGATTTACAAAAAGAGATTTCGAGGCTTATGAGCTTCAGGGATGGCCTGGATAAAGAAATAAAATCTTGCGAAGAGTCAAATTCCTTGCGTTCTATTATCAATGATATTAGAAGGCTTGAGTCACGTTTTGATGATGAAAAAAGCTGCCAAATATTGTCACAGGCGTTGAATTGTGCTGAAGCGCTAGTCGAAACCTTTACTGTTTTTGAAAAATACCAAAAAGAAAATTATACAAATCCTTATCATGTTGAGCTTAAAGTTCGCGAAATGAAAACGCTTTTGAATTCACATGAGGCTTTGTTTTCAGTTAACCAGAAGACAAAATTAAAAGCCATTTTGAAAGGGGCAGTAAAGTTTAAGGATGAGCTCGAGGAAAAGCTAGGGAAAGAGGAATTGGAACGCTTAGATAAACAAACTTTAAGAGGTTTCTCTGTTGAAGACTTGTCTAAGTTTTGTTACAAAGATTTAAAGGCCACAAAGGCTTGGCTGGAAACGCTTTCTTTTAAATCCGATTATGGCTTGGAAATTGAAAAAATTGCCTTAGAGAAAATATCTAGTTTGATGGATAAGATTGTAGAAGATGCAGAAAACCTTGCCTTGTTGGTCGAAAATGAAGATGATGAATTGTGTCTCGAGAAAATTGCTAAAGAAATAACTAATTTCATTCCAAGAGTATCTGGCGTGCCATCCGTAGAACAACGGTTGAAAAAAAGCTTGGCAAAATTAGGAAAAATTCAAAACTGTTACTCAGATTTGATGAAATTGGAAAAAGATGTTTTGAGCCAGCCAAGTGAAGCGATGAAGAAAGTTAATGTTCTAAGGGAAATAATTGAGTTTTCAAAGCCACTCGGCGAAAAACAGCGAAAATATTGGCTGGAGCGAGTCGCGAAGCTTGAGAAAATTATTTTAGCTCAAACTGCCAAGACTGAAGAATGGTTAGAAAAAATTGGAATCGACTTCTTACAAATACTGAAGATGGATGGAGAGAAAAAAACCGATAATCTTTCAAAGATTCTTAACGATTGTCTTCATTATAGTGGGTTCATTAACAATGATATTTTGTTAAAAAAGAATGCGTTGGTTGATAAAATCCAAGAACTCATTGACCAAGATGCTGTTTTGAAAGCAGAAATCGCTTTTAAGCAGATCAAAAATGACTCTCAAAGGCGGTCCTTACTTAAAAAATTGCTTGAAGACTTTGAGGTATATTAAATGAAATCGCCACGGCAAGTAATTCTAGATTCAAGTGGAAAGAATCCTTTGCAGGAAGGTTTCTTGTTAGTTTCGACCGTTCTTGAGCTACTAGAAAATATTGGGTATGACGATGCCAAACTCCACGTTAGGGGTTCTTATTTGTGCGATTGGTATAAAAAGATTAGTCTTTCTAGGGGGTGGGCAAGGCCAGAATTCTTGGATTCGCCTTTTGAAGAATTGTTAAGATTATTCCCTGATATGAATGAAGAACAAGCCAAAAATGTTCTTTCACGGATAGGTTCATTTTGTGAAAAAAAAAGACCTTTAAACTTGTTTTTGGTAGCTAGAGCAATTTGGCCTGAAGATATTAACTTGTGGAATGAAATCTTACGTTCAGATTCTTTTGCTCGTTGGCTATTATGGAGGTGGGAGGTAGGCAAGGTTCAGAAAGAAGAGGCAATCGTCTTATCAAAAATTTTAGAAATCTGGCATCCTCAACTTGAATTTTGGGGCATAACTTTGGATGCAAAAGACCATTTAAATATCCCGAGAATGATTTTTAATTGGCTTGCCGGAAAAACTAACTTGCCTCCAAATAGTTGGCCCATAAGGGACTTAGAAGAGCTTGATATTCATGAAGAAATTTGCAAAATAGTTCAGTCTGAAATTGCCGAACAAGGCTATTCTTTTTTTTATAGCTTACTATATGTGGGGGCAGACCCTTATTTAATTTCCTTGGCTGGCGAACGTCTTTCTATGAAACTTTTTAATGAGCCCAATAATATTACGCAAGAAATTTTGTTCAAAGTTTCTCCACACGTAAGTTATGAAACTTTTTCAAAACTTAAGACTTTTCTTAGGCCAAGTCAGCCTGAGTTTTTGCCGGGTAGTATTGCAAATCTGAAAGAATGGTTTATTGATAAATATTTGCCTTTTAGAAATTGGCAAGTTGATGACGAGACTCACAGAGAGATTTGTAATACGATTGGGCGGCGTTTTGGGGAATGGTATCTTAGAGCCTATTCGATGGCTTGCAATGGTGGTGAAGGTTCCCAAATGCTTGGGTTTCAGTTAACAAATGCTCTGCGAAAACCTTCTGAAAATAAGGTTTTGTTAATTATTTTAGATGGCGCTACATTTAGTGACGGCCTAAGAATTGCCCATCTCATAAAAAAAGAATGTCCCCGTTTAACTTTATCTAGCGCAGATATTGCTTTTGGACCGGTACCAACTGTTACACAATTTGCAAAAATGGCATTAAAGAAGGGAGCTGCACCAGGTCAATTTGCAGTTACTGAATGCGTTGGCGTAGACCAAAGCCTTGATAATAATGTTAAGGAAGTATTGTCATTAAATGACTTTAGCCCTGTAATATGGCGTTTTGACGAACCAGATAATACCTATCACAAACAAAACGATGATTTAAGTGTCCTAGATACAGAGATAGATGGCCGTTTAAAAATAATAGCGAAAAGAATTGCCCGGGTTTGCGAAGCAAGTCAATATGGGAAAAAATTAAAAGTTATCATAACCTCTGATCACGGTCGAATTTTGGGGACTGTTAGAAGATCCGAGATTGTCCCAGACGGTATGGAGGCGCATGGTAGATGTGCTTGGGGGGGCACGCATGAAATCGAATTTGATAAAGACGGGATTTTTATTAATTCTGATCTTGCATGGTTAAGTCCACCTGCATTTGGACTCGAGAAAACGACTGCTGTTTTATTAAGTGATAAGATGTTTGTAACAAAAAATGGTAGGCAAAACGTTGGTAATCATCCTCATGGCGGGGTTTTTCCGGAAGAAGTCCTGATTCCTTGGATTACAATGCTACTTGATCAAGGAAAAGCTCTTATTCAGGCAAAGCTTAAGGGTAAAGGCATCGCTGGTCATGAGGGAACGTTTATATTAGTTATAAAAAACCCTGAATCTTACGCAATAACTGTAAATTCAGCTGTTTTTAACAAGGATTTTGAAATTTTGTTTGAGAAATTCATTGTCAACCCTATGACCAGTCTGGAGAAAATAATTAATGTTAAGGTTTGGCCGCTCAATGAATTAAGAGAATCCTTAACAGCAAGCCTTGTTATAGAATTTGCTGACGGGCATTGTGAATCAGTTCCTTTGCCAATGGAGTTAGAAACTCAAGAGCTTTATAAACGCCCAGATATCTTAAGCGACTTTTAATAGGAATAAATATGCAAGAGGCAAGTATTTCGATTGAAGAATTAGCAAAAAAAACTCAATCTGTCTTCGGTGCTCAAGCAATTGATAAAAGAAGACTTCCTTCAAGCCAACTCAAAAAAAGAGGACTCCCAGCTTATGTTGCAGAATATGTGCTAGATGCAATTATCCCTGGGATGGGCTTTGTTACAAAGGAAGAGGCAGAAACGGTCCAGAATTGGGCAAAAACTAGAATTCCGAAGGGCGATGAGCAGAAACTTGTCAAATTTAGGTTGTCTCAAGGTGAAATCGTAAAAATTCTTACTTCAGTCGAAACTGATATTAAGCTGAAAAGAGATAAGCAGGAAACTTATGCAAAGGTTTTGGATCTAGATGATGTGTTGATTTCTGATGATCTTTTAAGATCATATCCTGCATTGTTAAAGCAAGGAATGTGGGGGGTTGTTGAGTTGGTTAAAACCTCAGAAGGTGTTGCTATCACCTCCTTTAAGCCAATGCAAGCAACAATTAACATAGAATTATTAAAACAAGCTAGGGCAGAGTTTTCCTTAGCGGAGTGGCGCTCTCTAATACTTATTTCTATGGGCTATAATCCTGAAGCATACACAACGCTAGAACAGCAAGAAATAGTTATGGCCCGGCTGTTGCCTCTTGTACAAAAGAATATGCATTTGATGGAACTTGCCCCAAAGGGCACAGGGAAAAGCTATTTATTTGAGAACATAAGTCCTAGAGTTAGATTGATTAGTGGGGGGAATGTTTCGCCGGCGGTATTGTTTGTTAATAATTCGAATGGCCAATATGGCTTGTTAGCAAGATTTTCGGTATTAGTTCTTGATGAAATTCAAACCTTAAAATTTTTGCAACCTGGTGAAATAATCGGAGGTTTGAAAGGCTACTTAGCCAACGGAAAACTTACAAGAGGCGGGCTGCATGAGATCGCAAGTGATTGTGGCTTTGTAATGCTTGCAAATATTCCTTTAGACGATAACCAACGCCCTTTATTAGATTCCCTAGTTGAAACATTGCCTGGTTTTCTTAGAGAAACTGCATTCCTTGATAGAATACAGGGAATAATACCAGGCTGGAAAATTCCGAAGTTAAGTAGTAATTGTTTCGCACAGAGTGTTGGATTAAAGGCAGATTTCTTTGGTGATGCTCTGCTTGCCTTAAGAGAGGAGCTTGATCATGACCAAAAAGCATTTAAAAGAGTAAAGCTAATTGGCCACAATCCATACACTCGAAATGAGGATGCAATAAGGAACATCGCTGCTGGTATGCTGAAAATTCTTTTTCCGCACGGCATTTTTACTGAAGATGAATTTCGTAGAAATTGCCTTAGACCTGCTATAGAATTTCGGCAGATTATATGGGATCAGTTATATTCTTTAGACCCAGAATATAGGCAATATGAGAGGGAGCTAGCCTGTGAATAGTTCCCCAAAATACTTCTCAGCTTTAATCTTGTAACATGTTCTTAAAGCATTCATTTGTGGCAAACTAGGCAGGCTTTGGCGGTTGAATAGAGTTCGTCGATATCCATTCCTTGGCAGTTGCTGCGGAGTGGGTTGTTTTGGAGTTTGCTTTTTAGGCGTAAGACTCTTTCTTGGTGGTCTTTTTTGATTTGCCGGATTCTTTCAGGCTTTGAAAGCTCTTCTAGCGATTCGCCTTGAGTCCAGGTGAAGGGGCTGCCGTGTTCAATTGCATTTTTCTCGTAGGCTTTTGCTTCTTCGAATTTTTCTGGGTGTCTTTCTAATAAGCCGACCCATTCTATGTTTTGTTGAAAAAAGCAGAATGTGCAGCCACTTCTGGAGCGCCATTCGTAATATTTAGGCAGGCCCAGGCCAGAAATTTCGAGTATTTCTGTTACACCTTCTTTATCAACGCCAGCCATTTTGAGGGGTAGATGGATTTTAAGCCCTTCTTTTTTCGAGATGTAACCCTCACGGTAGTTCTCATCAGCCCGAATTGCAACGTAACTGTTGACGGTATAGCCCTCAGCAAGGAAGTCTGTAATCCACTGTTCAAAGGGGCGCAATTTCAATTGCCTTGTGCACCACCGGCTTTGTGGAGATGGCAAGAAATGATTGAATTTATCTAGCCAGAAGTCAAAGTCTCTATCGGGGTTTAGCCTCAAAATAGGCTTTCCAAGAAAGCCTTCTAGCCTATTTAAGAATTCATAAACTTCTGGCAGCTCTTTGCCTGTGTCTGTATAAAAATATTCAATATCCAGCTCTGGGTGGTTTTGCCGCATGAAAACAGCTAAAGCGGCGCTATCTTTGCCACCCGAAATGCCCAATACATGCTTTTCTTTCATTATTTGCCGGCCTCCATTGACGTTTCTTCGTCTGAAGCCTGCATAAGACTTGCTGCGTATTCAGCTAATGCCGCCAAAATAAGACGTTTCTCACTTTCATTGGTGGCAGGATACGATGTCTGAAGCTGTTTCTGAAGAACCATGACCCGGTCCAGCTCCGCGTCGTTAACTTCAAATTCATGCATAAATGACTGTGGGCTATTTCTTGTGCCAATAACCATTGCTATGGCATGACGCTTGTTTTTTCGACCTTTTACTCTCGCAAACGATTCAAGCCTCAGAAACTTCTCTGTCATTTCTGCGAGCTGCAACTCTGCCTGGTCGATATCCTGGTCGATCCAGGCGTCTGAAGGTTTGTTTGCCAATAGACCGATAAGACCTTCAATTTCTTTGTCAGAACCATCAAAAACCGCTAATCTGCTGATAAAGGCTTCGACTCTATAGTCGCCAGCGATTTGTCTGATGTTTTGGGCCCTTTCGTTCAATTCATTTAATGATTGAGGCGCAAGATTGGGGACTTGAAGGTCTCTTGCCAGAAGATTTTTGAATCTGGCAAGCATTTCCGGGTATGCCTTTAGAAGTTCAGAGAGGCCGTCTCTGACAGATGTTACAATCTCTGAGAGATGTTTTTTTTCAAGACTGCCACCCAAATCAGCGTAAGCAGAGGGGAGATCTTCAAAAAGGAATTTGTTGGGGTCTTTGGCCTGTTGCAGCAAAAGCCTTGTCTTTATGCCAATCTTCGAGAGTTGCATCGTTCTTTTCGTCCATTTCGGCAGACGCTCAAAAAGCCCGACCAACGCTCTAGCAACATCGATAGGAGCAAGATTTTTCAAAAGGGTTCCCGTGTCCAAGTCTCTGGTTACTGTTGCCAGTTCAGCTAATAGATTCTTTGAAACTTCTGAAAGATTCATCCACCGGATTTGAATCTTGCTTGGATTAATTGTCAGAAGATCAATTTCAAGGTCAGTTAGCCGTGTTTGGAAAACTTCTTCCCTATAGATTGCTAAATTTTCGCGCATAGTTAAAACGAAAGCGGTTCCGAGTAACTGTAAAAGACCATTTTTTACGCCATAGGGCGGCGATTGCCACAGCTTGAAAACATCGGACATTGAAAAAAGCTTTTCGTCAGAACGTAAAAGCTCTTCTGCCGCATCCCAAAGCGGAAGAAGTCTGCACGGATCGCTCTTGGAGGGCTTGGCGATGACAAATTCCTTGCCGCTCTTTTTGTGAAGACCAGAAAGTTTTAATACAGATTCGTACAGGCCCGCTTCGGCAGGAAATCCCTCAATTCCAAGTCGTTCTGAATTCTCATGACTGAGCATTCTTCGCAACAAGGCATTCTGAGCAGCATTGGCGTTGGAAGAAGGTCTTACGCGGTTTATCAACTCATTCAGAACTACAGGCGTTTTGCAAAAGTGCTTGTCAGCTATGGTCGAAGCAAGCAGGTTCAATTCATTCTGCCTGTAACGCTTTGGTGCTTCATTAGCTCGATGCCAGATAGTTCCATCCATTAAACGCATTACTTCTGCCTCTAGTAGGCCATGCGCTTCAGCAAGTCTTGCCTGAACTTCTTTTCTTGCAACTGGATCTCCCGCCAATTCAGGGTTTTCATTGCGAATCTTTTCAAGCGCAATAACTTCTTTTGATAAATTCACGATTTCCCAGGATCTTGGTGCAAAGCCAGTTATGACTTCAAAACCTTTGCTTGCAGCTGTAGCTTCTTGGCAAAGTTTCCTGTTTTGCTCTTCAGTTTCACCGTTGGTTGGAATGGTTAGAAGCAATTGCCCGACTACACCAGGTTGTGAAGTATAACTTGAAGATATTTCCTTTACTTTTTCAAGAGGACAAAGGTCGATTTCGAGCCAGAACATGGAACCAGTTTCGTGGTAGAATCGCTTGGCTAAAATCGGGTTCATTCCAGCAATTTCTTTTAATGCGCCGAAGTCGATGCTTTTAACTTCCCCGAGGGCCACTCTCATTGCTTCTTCAATGTCGAAATCACTCCCTGCAAAAATGCCGAATGAAGAAGAATGATGGCGAAAAACGATTAGAGACATTGTTTGGAGTTGGTTTATTGCCTCATCGATTGTCTCTTTTGATTCGAGAGGGAAGCAACTGTATAAAAGCTCTTTTCGTGCGTTAACGCTGTGTTCTTTTACAAAATCCAGAATTGCGATTGTTTTAAGTATTTCAATCTGTAGCGAAGTTCCATTTAAAGTTTCGCATCGGTCAAGAGCGTCAACGGTTAATGCCCATCTGTGCCCATCTGCCGATGCCAGAATAGATGCCTCTAGATTAGTCTTTAAATAATCCCAGAACATGCCGGGGGTGTAGATAAGATTTTCATCGTAAGGGTTTTTTGTGAAATCTTGGAAACCCTTTGGCTCTGGGGAATTAAGGAATGCAAACAAGCTTCTTTGACTTTGTCCAAAGCGCTTTTTGGAGATTGGGCCGAGCAAAAAAGTAACAATTGGGTGTAGCGGCCAGCATTTTTTTAAAGTCACCAGCAAATCTTCTGAAGCAGATGGCCTATTCCTCTTAACCTGCTTAAATACTTCTTCCGCAATGCCTTTGTAAATTTCTGGACTCTTAGAGCTTTTTAGAGCACGGGAAAGAAGCTCGATTTGCTCTTCTCCGGCGGTGCTCACAGGGATATCGCTGAATCTTCCGTGTATTTTTAGCCATTCGTCGCGCATATCGCGCGACAGTCTCTGTGCGTATTCCTGTATTGCCTGGTGAAGAATACCAATAAAAATAAACTTTCCTTCACTTCTGTTAGCTAATTCAGCCAATTCTTGAAAGAAATAGATGTCTTTGCCGTCAAGGGCCGATGATTCAAGGATTTTGCCCATTTCGTCAACAATCAGCAAAAGCCCGCCGTGCTTCTTGTCTTCACCACATTTCTTGACAAAAGCTTCGATTTTTTGCAGGAGTTCTCTTGAGTCGATTGTATCTGGGTTATAGCTTTTTAATATGCCGTTATCATGGATGGCGCTTGCAATTAAACGAACAGGGTCTTCTCTGCGGCCAACTGCCGGAACAATTTGCCACCCTTCTTTTCCTGTTGGGAGAACGGCCTCAATTTCTTTGCAGATTTTTTTATCAAAAACTCTGGTATATTCACCATTCAATGGGAAAAGAAAACGCGAGAAGGCCAGGGCAAGGCTGGATTTGCCGCTTCCATATGGGCCTGTCCATGTGAATGCGCATTGTTTGCTTGCAACTTGCCCGACAGTATTTATTATTGCATTCTGTGCGGAATTAATGCAGATATATCCGTCAAGAGCTTCTGGCTCAAAAAGATCCTTGTCGACTCTAACAGAGCGCTGGTAACGGTTATTAATTTTTACATAACTACTTAAACTCATTGTATAGCCTCATTTCCAGCGTAATCTAATTCTATGTAGTTGATCAGCTCAGCATCAGAAATTTCTTCTTTTTTGATAAGCTGTTTTAAGCCTGCTACTTCTGACCATTCGAGTTTGCCGTTAGTTAATTCCGGTAATTTTGCTAGTCTGTCAGCTAGATCTGACTCATCCAGTTGAAAAACTTTTCCAGGAGAGCCCGGTTCATGAGCCAGGGCTTCAAACGAAAGGGTGCTTGAATAGTTTGAGGTATTGCTCTGAATTTTCCAGAATTGCATTGTTGCCCAGCAGAAAATACCTTGCCCAAGTGAAGGCTTCTTGCCTCTAACAAGCCGAAAGCCGTCTCTTTTGCCAACGGGTTTAATTAGCCCGAGTTCTGTCAGCGGCGATTCAAGGGAATCTTCAATGTTATTTCTCTTGTTTTCCAGCTTCATTGAATAGGTTCTAACGAAACATTCGACGTCTCTCTTAACAGTGGCAGGTGATATTTTGCCCCATTTTGCTTCTTCAATGGTTTTCAGAAGTCCCTTTAAAAGGGTTTCTCTGTCGAAAACATGATTTGTAAAATGATTGAAGACCCAATACCAGGTTGTTTTTTCAGGTCGGCCTGCGAGATGCCAGTGAATCAGCCACAAAGTCGTTGGGTTTTCCATGTAAGGGTCGAGGCCCTTGGCAGAAAAAATCTTTGTCCAGAGCTCGTTAACACTTAAGCTTCCAGTTGTCTTGTCTTCGCTGATTACGCCTGATGAAGTCGCCCAATGACGAATAGAAGCAACCATGTTTTTGCCAACGCCAAAATTGGCTATTGCTTCTTCATCGAGAAACGCATTTTTATTGTTTATTTGATTATTGATTGGTTCAATTGCGTCGTATGCTTTTTTTATCCAACCATATCTGACAGGAAAGGTTTCGTGGCCTGAAAACTGAGGCCTGTAGCTCTTGTCGCCGAGAATTCCCCGTATCATTTGTTAACTTTACCTCGTTCTGGAAGATCTATCCAGAACATGGTATATTTTATACAAATTACTGTCAATATTGAACTTAAGGGTGATTAAATGCAAGTTGGTGAGAGAATTTACTGCGATTATCAGGCAACAACCCCTCTTGACGATCGCGTTAAGGATGCAATTCTGTATGGATTAGCAACATGGGGGAACCCTCATTCTAGCGACCACATTTGGGGTTGGGAGTCTGCAAAGTCCCTTGAAGCTGCAACTGTTAAAATTGCTGAATGCCTGGGATTACAATCGTCAGAAATAATATTCACCTCAGGCGCTACAGAAGCAAACAACCTTGGCATATTAGGTTTTGCAAAAGGAGCCTTAAACAAAAAGAACAAAAGAATAGCTGTTGCCTCGTTAGAACACAAGGCTGTTCTGGAGGCGGCTTTTGAGCTACGCGACAACGAGGGATGGCTTCTGGATGTTATCGAAGTCGATGAAAACGGTTATATTGTTGAAAGCTCTTTAAAAGAAAGTTTGCTTAATGGTTCATGTCTAGTTTCTATTATGGCTGTGAACAATGAAATCGGTACTATTCAGCATGTTCGCAAAATTTCGAGTTTGTGTCATGAATTTGGTGCATATTTTCATTGTGACGCAGTTCAGGCATTTGGTAACAGATTGGCCTTGTTTGATGCTTTGAAATTTGCTGACGCAGTTTCAGTTTCTGGTCACAAAGTTTATGGTCCTAAAGGTGTCGGTGCATTAATTATCAAAAGAGAATGGGTAGATTCTATACGACCAATGATGTTTGGTGGGGCTCAACAAGGCGGCTTGAGACCCGGGACAATGCCTGTTCATCAAATAATTGGCTTTGCAGAGGCGGTAAAAATCTGGTCAGAAGAATCTGAAAAAGACTTGCCGAGAATTGAGCGCCTGAGTCAATTGTTTCTTAAGCAGCTTGAAGAACGTGGTATAGACTTCAAATTAAATGGGCCTGTATTTCCGCAACGGCATTGTGGCAATGTGAACATTCAATTTTCAGGAATTAATAACCACGAATTGTTAGGAATGCTGCAACCCAAAGTAGCCGCTTCAACAGGCTCAGCTTGCAATTCTGGAATTCCTGGCACATCGCACGTTCTTTCCGCGATCGGTCTTTCAAGGGAGCAGGCTAATTCCTCTGTCAGATTTAGCTTTGGAAGATTTTCAGATGAGCAACAGATAATGAGCGTCGTAGAGCAAATTTGCAGTTGTATTGATTTGTTGATTTAGGGCTTTTTTTTAAGAAATTTAGCATTAAGCGCTTTGAATCTGAGGTTTGGAGCGTCTTCTAGAATGTGTTATATTTATTTGTTTGTTGCGCTAGATTTTAAGGCGGTGTTTTCCACTGCCTTGAAGTGGTTTACATGAGGAACGTGCCGGGAACTTAGATATAACTGAGACCGTTTCCGGCGGGCGGGGGAAGAGTGATGAGAATCTGGCGTTGCTGGCTGATTTTGGGATTTGTTTTAACCTGTGCGGCGGGGTGGGGGGGCGACTGCGACAACACCGCCGGCCGAAGCCGCTGAAACGGTGGCGGCCGTTGTGACGCTGAAAAATGCCGGGAAGCCGGAGACGCAGCCGGCCACCGGCACAATTATTCCGGCCGTGGTCGAAATTCAGATTCCGGCCAGTCAGCCCCAAATTCTGGCCGAAAGCTTTGAACAGACAGATTCAACACTCAAACCTGAACAATTGCCAGGCAACGCGGCTTTTTCCAGAGCGGGGCACGACAATGCATACCCGGAAGCGAGTTTTGGCGAGTTTGTCGTGGTAATGATTGCGCTCGTCGTAATGCTGTCACTGAGCGGGCATCTGGCGGGGCCATTGCCGGGTTCAATGGGGGCCTGGCGATGCTCGCAGCTCTGGTTTTCCTTGCGCCGCTGAATAGCCCGGCAAAAACTGATTCGGGATCTTCTTGACCGGTGAAAGCGGGCGATGATATGCAGGCCGGCAAAGGAAAATCTCTACCGGAGGAGCCCAGAATATGAATGCACCGCGTCGTCTGATCATCGACGGTGTTTCGGGGGCCGGCAAGAGCCAGACCCTTGCCGCCCTGAAGTCACAGCTGGAACCGGTTCTACCGGGAACCTTCATCTACGAGGAAGAAACCCTCGGAGAATTCATGGGCGAGGAACTTCCCCGCAACGACCTGACTGGCCGCGAAAAATGCTGGCGCCTCGACGCTGTCATGCAGAAGATCGAAGCGGCGGGCAGAGAGAACCAGCCTTTCTGGATAATAGAGCGATTTCACCCGACATATTATGCGCTCATGCCTGAATGGCAGCTCTACGACCAGATCGATGCCCGACTGGCCGAACTGGGGTTTGGGCTGGTGCTTCTCAAGCTTCCCGAACAGGAACTTGGCGGGCGCTCACTCTACAGAAAAGACCGCGACCCGAACCAGTGGGCTTCCGGAATGATCGACCTCTACGGCAGCGAAGCAGGCGTCATCGAAGCGTTCAATGCCTCGCAGCAGCGCCGCCTCGAATGCCTCGGCAGAACACGCCTTCCATACCTGGAAATCGATACCTCATCCATGGCCTGGGAAACATTCGCCGCCCGCATCTGCTCATTCGCAGGCGTGTAATCATTGAAGAATCAATAATTGCTTTGAATCAGGCGACTTTGTATATTGCCGGCCGGTATTTCGTTCTGGAACCGGCTTGTTTTTACCTTTCGCAGTTCTGATCCAGGCTTCTTTGGCTTTTAATACTTCCAGAAGTGCTTCTGATGGGGTATGCCCAAATGCTGAACAATGCGTCAGATCTGGAATGTCGGCGATATAGCCCTCATCTTCTTCGCTGTAGAAGAGGTTAATATGATAATCTTTCATTCTAATTCTCCATTTGAAGGTTATATTTCTCAATAAGGGCTATAAACTGCTTAACCTGATAGCTTTTGGCTTTCAGAACTTAACTGAAGCGGTTTAACAGGTGCATCACTGCCGCTGAGAATTTCTCCAGGTAATCTTCACCGGCCATGGCGTAATCAGGGATCCTGATGCGGCTGTCTGCAGCCGAAAAAAGATTGTGCACTCTGGTTTCAACGATACTGGCCAGTTCGATTCTCATGGTCTGCGGCGGAAGACTGCTGAATTTTTTGTCATCGAGTTTTTTCCAGAGAATTTCAATTGCGCTGAATAATTTACACCAGTTGATGGGCTCGACAGGTCTTGTCGGCCGGCTGAGAAAAAGGCTGGCCCAGTTCCCTGCAACAAGGCTGTAGCGCCTTTCTTTTTTGGCGGGAGGGTGGGTTACCAGACCCGAAAGGGCCATTTCAAAAAGAGCATCCTGAATTGATTTCCAGGAGTAATAAGAAGTCGCGGCAATCTGACTGATGCTTGCACAATTGTTCATCAGCAGCGCCAGCATTATTTCAGCCCTTGAACATACGCCGAAAAAAGCCCTGAGCTGCAGTTGCAGAGTTGCTGGCCTGCCTGCCTGAAAGCTTGAAGTCAGACCACGATCGATAAAGGGAAGTCGCAAAAAGCCGAAAGCGGCAAAGTCGTCATCGGTTTTGCCGATGATTGGTAAAGGGCAGCTGTCTGGCATAAGAAAAAGACAGAAATTGCTTTCAGAGGCAAGCTTCTGGAGTTTGTTTTCAATGCCACGCCATTTTGGTGTTAACTTTTTGCCGGCCAGCTTGCGGCAAACAGGCCCCAGAAGCCGGCATTCCTGAAAGCTTTCCTTTTTGATCATGCTCTGCAGTCTCTGGATGTTAACGAACCTTTCATTGGCAAACAGCCAGGAAATCATTTCATCGAAAAGGCGCTGATCGTATCTGCCCCAGAAGCAGGTTGTCAAAATCATCGCTTCAACATCGATAACGGTATTCCAGGCTTCAGAAACATAGCCGGAAACGCCAAGCTGAGACCAGCCCGACCAGAGAATCCGCAGCATCTGTTCCCGTAAACTGTTCTTAAAGTTTTGCAATGACTCGTTCATAATCAAGCTCCCTGAGCAGAAATTCAAGCATTTCTCTGAAACCGGAAGAAACGTCGTGTGTCAGAGTCCATCTTGCTGCCTGCGTGATCTCTTCGTCAGATGGTGCAAGAGCAAGCAGGTCGGTTATGTGATAACCGCCCCGGTCAATCGCTGCGTAAAGTTTGAAATGAATCTGATCAAAGCGACTGATGTAGTGTAATATGAGGCTGGCGCCAATAACGCGGGCTACCAGTCGTTGCGCAAAACCCTGTGGCAGGCCCATCCGGTAAAGGTCTGCGGGGCCGGTATTCAACCAGTCTGCAGGCAATCCGGAAAATCTGGCGAGTTTGGCTGCCGTTTTTACAAGTTCTTCAGGCAGTGGAGCCGGGTCAATTATTCTGCCATGCGCAATTCTGGCAACGATATCGATATCTTTGGTAGCCCTGTTTACCAGGCCAAGAGCGATCAAAGCAGAGCCGCCGCAGACAATCAGCTCGAAACATTTTTCAGTCTCAAGGCCTATCAGGTCATTAAGTTGAATCAGTATGGAATCAAGATTCTCTTGATTTAGTTTTTTCAAAATAAGTAATTCCTATGTTGTATATGGTTATAACTTAATAATAACAATTGGCCACAGAATTTGCAATTTGATTTTACCCCGTCGGTCTCTTTGCACTGCCGGCTTGTCCGATCGGAACATCAGCGCAAAAAAAATGAATTTTTTTTCCCTTTTTCCTTTTGAAGTTGATTTACCTGCAGGGCCTGTTTTTAAGGCCCGCAGAAATCAGCGGAGGAAAAATATGGCGAAACCGAACACAAATGCAGTGTCGAAGGGCGAACCCAGAATTTATTCGTTTTTGAACGACTTTGTTTTTAAATGGATATTCGGGCAGGAAAAGAATTCGAAATTCACCATCTGTCTTCTGAATGCGCTTCTTCACCTTGAACGTGGCAGAAAAATCAGGGAAGTGACGATTCTCAACCCGTTCAATGAAAAGGAATTCAAAGACGAAAAGCTTTCGGTCGTCGATGTAAAAGTTCAGGACCACCAGGGAAGAATATACATCGTCGAGCTGCAGGTGCTTCGCGACCGAAGCTTTGTGCAGCGCTCGATATATTATCTGGCAAAGGTTTACAGCCGCCAGCTGAAAGCAGGGCAGCATTACCGAAACCTGCAGCCGGTAACCGCCATTTCGATTCTGGGCTTCAATCTCTTCAAACGATCAGACCGGATTCAGGAAATTTTTAACTTCACCAACCAGGAAGGCACCCTCAAACTCGATAAAACGCTGGAACTGCATTATCTCGATTTAACCAGATTCAACAAGGATAAACCGAGAAGCTGCAGCACCCGGTTTGAAAAATGGCTGCACGTCTTAAAATTCGGGCATCTGTATGGTAGAATGGAAACCGAACTCGATGACGAGTTGAAAGCCGAAGAAGGAGTCTCTGATATGGTCAGTGAATTCAAAAAAATCAACGCCGACGCCGAAAAGCGCCAGTTGATGGAAGCCCGCGAAAAAAATCGCGATGCCCTGAAAATCATCAAAGGCGATTCCTTCACCCGCGGTCACAAAAAAGGCAAGATCGAGGGCAAAGCTGAAGTCGCCCAGAAAATGCACGCTGCCGGTCTGTCTATCGAAGAAATCAGCGATTTAACCGGTTTTACACCCGCCGAACTGCAGAAACTCTTTTCTAGCACCTGACGGCTGTGGGGTGTCAGCCATCGCCTTCTTAGCTCTTGATACCCGCTTCCGGTTTCCTGAGGCTGGCGCTTTTCCAAAAGTCGTTAGAAATTGCGCAGCTTAAAGCTCCATCTGCGGCTGAAAATAAGTTTTTCCGTTGCTTTTCTGTGCAACCATAACTTCTAAGTAGCTGTTAGATATTTATTTGAAACAGATGCCTGGTTGTAATAGAATTGCCGGAAAACGGGGGTGCGTGATGAGAAAATTGAAAACCAGCATGGGGATACTTTTTGTCATTTGTTTTCTGACCTTCATTATTACAGGGTGCGGCCAGAATGAAACCAATCCTGTTGCGCCAGCACAATGTTTAACAAAGCCGGAAACTTCCGGGCCGATCTCTTTCAAACTTCTTTTGCCCGGGCAGAATAATTCGGTATTTGAGACAGCGGGGTCACTTATCGGGTCTGTGAGGGCCGAAAGTTCAACTTTGCCAGATGTGACTTTCAAGCTCACACTGGTGAATATCGGTAATGCCGGAAACCCAGCCTCGAAAGTTATCAAAACTGTTAAAGCAGGCGCGGATGGCACGGCTGAAGTTACATTCAACGGTATTCCTGCCGGCACCTGTGTCGGCGATATACATATCGAGGGCGGAAACATAGCTGGTTTCAGCGATTTTCATGGTGCTGCCGATCTTATTGCCGGCGTGCCCAACACTCTTTACGTCACCCCAAAGGGCTCGCGGCTGCAGTCTGATTTTGTTGCACACGTTATCGAACAGATAGTTCAGACGCCGATTCTCTTCGGCAAGGCTTTGCCCGGGCTGACTTCTCAGGTTGCGCAGGCTATTTCCGGCCTTGATAGAAGTGGGGAATCTGCCTACAGTGACGCCGTTTCAATGTTTGCCCGTTACGTCGACCTGACCATTAAAATTTCGGCCGGCCTGATAAAAGTTTCTTACTTTGGAAATGGCAATGAGGCAGGTTCTGTTCCATTTGACAGCAATTATTATGAAGCCGGCGCTTTTGTTGTGCTGGCAGTAAATTCAGGTAATCTTGCCCGTGCCGGTTTTTCTTTCACCGGCTGGAATTCCATGGCAGATGGCACAGGAACACATTACGACGCAGGAAGCACGATCAAGCTTGGCACTGAAGATTTGAATTTGTTTGCGCAATGGGCATCTACCGGGGTAGAGGCGCCGAATACGGTTGGGACGCTTGCGACAACCCAGCAGGTTTACAGCTACAGCGATACAGCGGAAAATGTCTCGATGAAGCTGCCGGTGCAGAGCGGCACCACAGTCAACTACCTTCTTACTGTTACCAACAGCGGCTCAACTGCACAAACGGTTCAACTGTTTCCGGAAACCTTGCTCGTCGGTTCTAACCGCCCCGAAGAAAGTCTGCGTGCCTCGTTGCCGACAGTCGAAGATGCCGAGTTGATGCAGATGATGACGGTTAAGGGGCGTCTAGAAGAAAAGCTTCGCCGCGATACTACCAATGCCATGCGCCAGAGCGGTGGCAATCTACGAGCCTCACTGCGGGCATCTGATCACAGCGATGAGATTCTGGGAGGAATATACCCGATTTCGGTCGTCGCAGACGGAATGGGGTTTTCTTATACCACCAGAAACTGCAAGCTTGAGCGTATGACCGCCCACTGTAAGATTTTTGTCGACCAGGACAGTTTTGAAGGACTTAGTGCTGTTACCGGCACTTATGCCGTGACCAGCGCCGACCTTGACCATTTTGCCGAAGAGTTCGAAGCTTATATTTATCCGCTTCTCAATGGCGGCTATGGCCCGGTGCATGATATCGACAACGATGGCAGGCTGTCGCTTTTGATTTCTCCTGTTTATGCAAAAATTGGTTTTGCCGGCCTGTTCAATTCAATCGATATGACACCAGGCGCAACGACCAACAGCAACCAGCGAGACCTGATCGGCGTCTGGAGCCCGAGCAGCGCCAAATGGTCTGGTGCCTGCTGGCTTGCTGCAACCCGGGAGACGATTGCCCACGAGATGCAGCACGCTGTTAACTACAGCGCCAAAGTTTACCCGAACGGTGTTGTTCGCGCCGGAATAAGCAATTACGACAGTCTGCTCGAAGAAATGTGGCTCGACGAAGGCCTGTCGGTCGGTGTCGAAGCGAGATATCGAGCCATTCGCGGCGCTGCTGGCAAAACCACCTATTACAATTCGCAGACGATAATTGACGCCGCCGCCAACGATACAAGATTCAGCTATTGGACCCAGAACCCGCACTCGGTAAAGGTCGACAGCTTCAGCTATTCGACGAATGCCTTTGAGCATTATGGCCAGAAAGGGCTGTTCAACTTCTACCTGTTCGAACAGTATGGGGCCGACAAAATCAGGTCACTGGTTCAGACCACGAGCACAGGTGTTACCAACTTCAACAATGTCTTCGGTGCCGGCAGTTTTGCAACCATTGTTAAAAACTGGCAATTTGCAGTTGTAAACGAGGGCCTGCGCAGTGTTATAGCTTTTAACAGCCTTGATGCAAAATATCGTTACACTACCCCAATGAACATAACCGTTCACAAAGCTGTGCAGCTAGATGCTGCTTATCCGGCAGCCTTTACAGGTATTCAGCCCGGCGCAGCCGCATTCTATGCGATCAGACAACCGTCCAGCCTGTCAATTTCTGAATATAAGTTCAGAATTCAGTCGACAGAGGGGCAGGGCATAGAAATCAACATGATGCGCCTGCCTTAAAAAAGGCATCTGTATGGCAGAATGGAAACTTAACTCGATGACGAGTTGAAAGCCGAAGAAGGAGTCTCTGATATGGTCAGCGAATTCAAAAAAATCAACGCCGATGCCGAAAAGCGGCAGTTGATGGAAGCCCGCGAAAAAAATCGCGATGCCCTGAAAATCATCAAAGGCGATTCCTTCACCCGAGGCCAAAAAAGCGGCCATAAAAAAGGCAAGATCGAGGGCAAGATCGAAGGCAAGGCTGAAGTTGCTCTGAAAATGCACGCTGCCGGCCTGCCGATCGAAGAAATCAGCGATTTAACCGGCTTTACACTCGCCGAACTGCAGAAACTCTTCTTCCGCTCGTAAACGACGCCATTATTGCTGAGAAGCCGCCGAAAAATAATTCGGGCGGCTCGTCAGCCTTCGGCGGTTAAAAGCTGGCTGCCCTTGCGAGTGAGGCGGTATTTTTGCAGGCGGCTGGTAGGGCGTTGCGGAACCGTCATTTCTATCAGACCGCCGGCAACTGCCGGCTGCAGGTAAAATTCGCGGAAATGTTTCTCATCGCTGAGATCAAGTTGCTGCTGCATTTCGCGGCGCGACATGGCATTGCCGGCACCGTTGAGCATCGCGAGCATTTTTTTGACTTCGGGGGCGACATCGGGGGTGACTTCGGGGGTAAGGTTTGCTCTTAAGGTTGCTCTTATTGTTTCTAGAATAGTTTCAAGCATGAATTCAATGAAATGAGAAGAATCAGAATTTGCCGTGCTTTTTTGCAAAGCGTCGTAATATTGCTGCTGTCGTTCATAAATCATGCTTTCAACCGGTATGGCAGAGTACAGCGCCTGTTGACGGCAGAGAATCAGCGTCTGCCAGAGGCGCCCCATGCGCCCGTTTCCATCAGAAAAGGGGTGAATGAATTCGAATTCATAATGAAACACAGAGCTGGAAATCAGCGGGTGCTGATCAGTTCCCTGCAGCCAGGCCAGCAGCTCGTTAACAAGCCCGGGAACCCGCTGCGCCGGCGGTGCCATGTGAACGACCCTTTCACCGGCCATAACGCCGACACCCTTTTTGCGAAAAGCACCGGCATCTTCGGCAAGACCGCTCATCAGAACCTTGTGTGCCAGCAGCAGGTCTGACGATGATTCGGGGCGCAACCGGTCGAGCATTTCATAAATTTTGACGGCATTGCGAACTTCGAGTATCTCGCGGGGAGGTGCAATGACGCGTTTTCCTTCAATTATTGCGGTGATCTGTTCGATGCTGAGAGTGTTGCCTTCAATCGCCAGCGAACCCTGAACGGTGCGAATCCGGTTGATTCGTCGCAGGCGCAGTAGGCTGGCGTTACCGCCGGCCTCGAGGCGCCCGACCGCTTCGCTTACTGCAGCGATCAGCGAAATCATCGCCGCCGTCATTTTAAAGGGTGGTTCATACCGCATAACAGCATTATACCAGAAAATAAGGTGGCAGCACCAATAGCACCGCAAGTTGTTACACCCGGTTCGAAAAATGGCTGCACGTCTTAAAATTCGGGCATCTGTATGGTAAAATGGAAACCGAATGGTTCGGGTAATTTCAATTAATTACAGGAAAGCAATGATGATCAACCGTAAAATGGCCGGTTTTAACCTTGAACGCAGGCGCCTGACGGGCCTGATTCTGCTCGTTGGCATGCTGTTTGTCGCCGGGTCTCTGCTGGCACGCGGACTCAATCATGTCATCGCCCCGGAAACGAAGCTGCGCGGCTTCTTCCTTACCAGTTTCGGTGAGCTGCAGGTAATCATGCCTGAGGCGGGAAAAGGCCGGCAGATCATGGTTGCCATCGAGAAAGACGCCGGCGCCGAAGCTGTTACCAGCTTTCTGCGCAAAATGTTCGGCACCAGCAGGAAAACCGCCAGACTCAAACCGGAACCGGTCGTGCCGCAGAACAAATATGAGGAAGACCTGGTTGCCATGTTTCCTGAACTGCAGCTGCTCGTGATCAATGCCTTCCTGCCGCCGGCCGTGCAGGAACGCTTCAACCGCAAACTCGATTTCGGCGGGCCGAACTGCTTCAACACCGCTCTCGCCGCCACAGACGGTATCGACCGCCAGGAAACGCGGCATGTTTCCCTTAACGAATTTAAGGCTCGAATGGGGCTGCTTTATAACGAAGTTTCATCCGAAAACCCTTTGCCGGGCGATGTGCTGCTCTATAATTCTTCTGATCATGCAGCCGTTTACCTTGGGGGCGACCGGGTGTTCCATAAGAAGGACCTGCACAAGGAATATTACTTCCGCATGCCGAGCCGGCTTGAAGTTTTTCATGCTGACCCGGGCGAATGGGTGCCCGGGCCGAATTACTGCGGGCCATACTCGAAGCCCGGAGATACGAAGATCAACAGAATTCAGGCTTTCCGCCGTGGTGCGACCCCGCTGCAGGCCTGGAACGATGCGGTCATAACCAGACCGGAATACCCGTTCATCAGCCTCATGAAAACCACCGCCATGAAAACCGCGCCGGCCTGGAGCCTTGGCAAGGTCATGGGCTACTGGAGCGAAATACTCAGCGAGGAACTGGCCACGAAACTCAGCGAATCGATGAAGACCGATGCCGCCGGCCGCCTGCTCTATACCGAGCTTGAAAGCGTCAGAGACCAGATTTTTATCTCGATCGAAGACAATTATTTTTCGAGCCCCTACGCCAATGGCGACAAAATCACGAAAGAGATCTGGTTCTTCGACAACGAATACGCCCGCAGCCTTATTTCGGCACTGCGCCGGCTGTTCGACCTCGAAACCGACGAAGAAACGCTGAACCGCATCTGCCAGACCCTCAAAGCCATCAACGGCGACTACCGCGGCAAATCGCTGCTCGCCATCATCAAAGCCGGCAATTAAACCGGTTTAACAATGCTGCGATGCCTGCATGTCTAAATTTCCGGGCATCCGCGCAGTAGAATGCAGTATAACAGGCAGCTTGCAAGGTTTAATATTGAAAAATTTTCTGAAGTATCTCTATCTTTATGGCCTCATAATCGGGGGAAGCGTCTTCCTGGTCGAGTGGCATACCGGCCAGGTTTCGCGATTGATCGACTCTTTCAGGCCTCCGCCCGTAATCATTCGTGATGAAGATGCTCTGCCGTCAAAAGCCGAGACTGACCCCGCCGACGAAATCAGCCGCTGGGAAGCCCTTTCTCAAAAAGAAAAATGGCAGACAATTATCGATGAAACCGAAGACCGCAAAGATAAGGTCGCGATTGCCTACCGTACCCTCGCAATTCTCGAATCCGGCAAATCA
>ERZ795032.668-NODE-668-length-32801-cov-58.854669_pt1 | contig 32801 bp, 38 predicted proteins | sample MGYA00375124_ERZ795032 | MGnify/ENA primary metagenome ERZ795032 (study PRJEB30167, sample SAMN05720154) | activated sludge metagenome | isolation source: Anaerobic digester | place: China | collected 2015-12-16 ...
TGGTTTGAGTTAACAGGAGAATATTATAAATCTGTTAAAAAGTTGGAAAGTACAGGAACTTGCTTAGTATTGTAATTTTATCTTTTTATTTTCATAGTAATTGCCGTTCCTGTAGCGATATTTCTATCGGTGTGCTCGTGCTATTAGTGTGAAAGCTGATCTTCCCAGGAACAGCGTTTAAAGGAATTCTATACAAAAGCTTCCCAAACATAGACCTATTTATTTTTTGTATATAATAATATTCATCTTTCGGGAGACAATCTTTGTAGTAGTTTGAATAACTAATACCGTTTTCATCAACAAGATTGCCTGCTCTCATTTCAGTAGCATGGTTAGTATTATTAATATGCGAAATATAATAATTTAATATTATAAATTTCCAACCCGTACCTGCAACTAATTCGCAATCATAATACGGATAAAGTTTATCAATGGCTTCTATTTCTCTAACTTCCATCATGACGTTATCTCTATAAATCATTTCACCAATATGTGGATTCCATTGTGCATATAATGAATAGACCATAGCCCCAAGACCGAACAAAAATAGGGGGATAAACAATAGCGAAATAGCATTTTTTCCTTGATCTATGTAAATCGTCCAGTCTCTATTAGGCGATGTATCTTTTATGGCTATTATTAACAAATTATAAGCGATATTTAGTAAATTTGACGCTATCATAAAAAATAGGATTGAAACAATAACACCTATAATCAGAACAGTTAAGGTTGTTACTAACGAATCTAAATGTCCAGGTTGCCAAAAAATAGATAAATAAGGAATCCATATATACTCGAAAAAACCTAGATACCGATATCCGATGTAAAGACCAAGGATCAAAGAGCCAATACCAGCGATGCCAAATATAGTCCTCTCTTGGATTGATCCGCTCATTGTAAACTCTCTCTTTCCTATTCCGTATTTTTACATTAAGTATTAATCCCTATGCCTTGGGCCTTAGCAAGGCGGGGCTTTCTGCAGGGCTTCTTCAGTTAAGCCCTTTTCACCTTGAGACGGGCCTAAATGAACTTGCTTCATCCGGCCATTGGATGCTCTCCGTTCCGCTTTCCAGTATTTGTAATCCTTCACCCCTCTCTTGGCGTAAGTAAACACGAAAATCTTTTCAAGCTGGGTGTCCTGGTCATGAGATCCCAACATGCGAGCATGAAGAAGGCTCTTGCTGCTCTGGTGGTGGTCTAGATGGCTTCTGAGATGCTGCGCTGAGTAGACTACAAGCTGTATCATGTCGAACCATTGACATAAGAAGAGGCCCAATGGCTCAGGGATAGGCTGGATACGCTCTATGAGAAGATAAAAGACGCTCCGACAGATGAAAACACCTCAGTCGATCTCTATGATGAGGACAGGCTAAGACTCAAATTTACGGGGATGCCTCCGAAAGAGCCTTGAGAAATAGGCTCTCCCCCTTTTTTTGTGCTTGAATTAGTTCTATTGCATTCTGCAATGTACTCTTTAAAAGCTTGCACTTCAGAATATCGTCGTCCCGCAGCTCAATGGTAATGACCCTTCTTCGGATGAGATCAAAAAAGCCGCGTGCACCAAATTCAAGAGCGCACCTTTCATATTCTGCGATAAGGATGTCATCTGCAACCAAATCCCAAGTTCCTTCAACCAGCCTTACAAGTAGTTCGGTGCTCTTCGTCCTCCCGCTCTTGACTGTTGCCACGAAAAGGTTGGTATCAATCAAGAACTTTGTACTTCTTTCTAGCAAGCCTGTTAGCCTCTTCCTCAATCTCTTCTTCCAGCCGGTCCAGGTCTACGCTTTTCGCCTTCTCTATGATCTCTTCTATCATGGAATGCAGATCGACTTTTTTCAAAACAAGGGCATCCGGACCCAACTCATCGACGATGAGTTCATCTCCTGGGCTGATGTCCAGCCTGCTCCTAAGCTCGCTGGGAAGAACCACTCTTCCTTTTCCATCTACTTTTGTCAAGGGCATGAAATCATCCTTGAATCCCATATGTGGGATATGATCATATTAAGGCTTTTGCAGCCTTGTCTAGTAGCCTTACCTCCCGTCCGCGTGGGGGCAGTGGCCACTGCCCGATGGGCCGACTCGCGGCGTGCACAAAAAAACCAGTCTGTGTAGATCAATCCTAGCCTTGATAACTGCCCTGGATTCGAGAAATCAACTATGCTGACCGTCGAGATCTTTCGAGCCTCATAAAAGCAGTTCAAACTTCTGGCCCGGCCCGCCTGGCGAATTTTTCCTTTAATATATCGCAATCCAAAACGATCGATGGCTTATTCTGATCTTCCTGGTTTTAAGGCCCCCTCTTCGCCTGCGTTCCGAGGGCCGACTCGCGGCGCACACTGAAAAGAATCCAAAATGATGAATATCTGCAGCGACCTGATGCATACTTGGAGGCACAAATGAGGATCAGAGATGCCATAAAACTGATCGAGGCCGATGGCTGGAAGTTGGTGAACACCAAAGGCAGTCACAGAGGATATCTTAGATGGCCAAATACACGATAATCATTGAGAAGGGTGAGGGTAATTACTCCGCATACTGCCCGGACCTCCATGGCGTGGTTTCCGCTGGCGTTACCGAGGAGGAGACGGCAGAACTGATGAAAGAAGCTATAGAGTTGCATCTGGAAGGGCTGAATGAGGATAGGATACCGATTCCGAAGCCAACGATCTCTGCAAGATATGTAGAGGTCGTGGTATGAAGGGCAGCGTTGCGCCCTGCGCTTGCCAAACAGCTCTTTCATAACCATTCCGGTCTCCGGGGACCTCAATATAGGTCTCCTCAAATCGGCAATAATAGACTTTAGGACGCGCTCTATGAGTCCACAGCTTAACCGCCCTCGCCTGGCCGGCCGCGACCATAAGCCGCGCCCCCAAACATAGCGCAGGAGGTCAGCAGGACAACTCGCGGCGTGCACTTAAAAAAAGCCTGCATGGATTATGTTAGCCTAATCCAGATTCATAAAATAGACTCAGAAATGTATAACCTTAATTAATTTATAAATCAGTAATTGATCAAAACAACAATGTCTTTCCATTGATCTCATTCTTTCATAAGTCTTATATGTCTCCTGAGCAATCTATTATTATAATGAGCGCAAAAGCAGTTGATGATGCACAACTCATCATTAAGAGATCCCTGGAAAGAGAAATAAGCCTCCTTGATATGAAGATGAGGCTAGCCGAGAATGAAATTCGAGAGTTCGAAGAGCGATATGGGATGGACTCTCATAAATTCTTGTCTAAATTCGAAAGCGGAGAGTTGGGCGATTCTCAAGACTTCTTTGAGTGGTGGGGTCTATTGAGGGGCAGGGATGCAGTTGCACATGAGATACAAAAGGCAAAAGCGGTGCTCTCCCTTTGATCTCTGACTATTTTAGAATAGTTGATTTCAGATTAATAGATGCAGAAATAATTGCTGATAAAAAGGTCAGTTACAGCGAATTCAGTCCTGATCAAGGCATGCTGCGTGGAAGGTTGCTCTTTATCGACGGATCAACTCTGGAGTTCATGGAGTATCTTCACAGAGACCAGAGGCTAAAATATAGATTTCACTTAATAGATAAGAATGGGCAGATGGTATTTCGATATGATAATGCCCCACATCACGAGAACTCCACCTTTCCCCATCACAAGCATATTGCCAATGATATTTTGGAATCCGAAGAGAAAGGAATTTTGGATATACTCAGGGAAATAGAACATCTCATATGTAAGAGTGTTTGAGTGTATGCTCCCTGCCTAAGCACCTAATCATGGATTATAGGGGACATAAGGCCGTATGGATGCCAGAATGAGAATATCGACTAGGATTAATTACACCCTAAACGGCTTGCCTCCGATTGTATCCAAGCCACCCCGGCGTTGAGGGGCCCAGAGCACTAGCGCGGGAGGCCCGCAGGCTGACTCGCGGCGTCCCATAAGAAAATTTGCAGCCGCTTTCCATGCAAGCACAGGCCAGGCACGCCGGCCAGCCCCTTCAAGTCGATTCGTTAGATGTCAAATTTTAGTTCTTGGTTTGAGGAGCAGGTCCATCAAGCGAGCGGAGAAAGAGACCGAGCAGGAGGATAGACTGAAGAGGCCGCAGTCTGAGTCTTAAATACAATGAAAACATAACTTTTCTGGAGAGATGTCCATGGATTCCAGCAAGCAAAATGCCATTGATGAGTTCATAAAGAGGGCAGTTCAGTCTTACGGAGACCAAATCCAGAGCATCACCCTCTTTGGCTCTGTTGCCAGGGGCACAGATCGGCCCGACTCGGATATCGATCTTCTGGTAGTAGTGGACAGAGAGGACTTCCGGCTGCGCAGAGAGCTGATCGGCCTGACCTTCGATATTCTGCTGGAAACAGGAGAAGATATATCCGTAAAGGTTCTCTCTCAGGATGATTTTGAAGCCAAAAAGTCTTTTTCATTTTTAAGCAACGTCCTATCTGAGGGTATCAAGATTGCCTGACGATGAGATAGCGCATCTGCTCTCGGAATCGGAGACGAGGCTTGATGCCGCCCCCGCCACCTCTTTGAAGAGGGCTTCTATGACGATGCTGTAAGAAGCAATTAGCAATCAGGAAATAGAAAAATCGTGAAATAATGAGATGTTTTCGGCGTTTTCAAAGCCTGTTTAGCTCCCCCAGCCTCTCCGGCCCCGCCATCAGCTCCGTTCCCACCAGCAGGGCATCCGCTCCAGCCCGCACCATCCGCACCGCATCCTCCGGGCTGTGCACCCCGCTCTCCGCCACCAGGAATACCCCCGCATCTCTTGCCCGCGGCGCCAGCCGCTCGAAGGTCTCAAGGTCAACCTCCAGGGTCTTAAGATTGCGATTGTTTATGCCGATGATCCTGGCCTCTGTCGACAGGGCCCTCTCCATCTCTTTCTCCGAATGGACCTCTACCAATGGCTCCATTCCAAGATCCCTGGCCGCGGCCACGAACCGATCTAAATCGATATCCAGGGCGGCGATGAGCAGCACCAGATCCGCCTGGACCTCCGAGAGTTGCACCTCACTGAATATGAAGTCCTTTCTCAGTACCGGCAAGCCCGCCCGGCGAGCAGTCCTTGCATTCTCAAGACTGCCCTTGAAGTGGGTGGGCTCGGTGAGAACGGATATGGCGCAGGCACCGTACTGCGCGTAAGCCCGAGCGTAGGTTGCCACCTCCTCCTGAGCGAGGGTCCTGCCAAGTGCCTTGGGCTTGATCTCGGCGATGATTGGTATCAGGCCATTTCTTTTAGCCTCCGCGGCAGAGGCAACCAGATCTCTCCTCTCCTCCGCCGGCCATAACTCCGTCGCCGCCGGCCCCCGCGCCCGCGAGGCCTCCAGGATGCCGTCTATCAGGGAGTGCATTCTTCCACCTCCTCCACCCAGTTTCGGATGATCCTCTTTCCCGAGGGGGTAAGCACTGATTCCGGATGGAACTGCAGGCCGCAGTGAGGACGATTCCTGTGGCGGATGGCCATAACCACCCCTTCAGCGCTCCGGGCACAGGCCTCCACCTCCGGGCTGAGCTTCTCGATGGCCAGGGAGTGGTAGCGACCGCCCTGCAGGGGATTTTCCACCCCCCGGAATATCCCCCGGCCATCATGCTCGATCTGGGAGGTCTTCCCGTGAAGAGGCCTGGTGTGAGAGATGGTCCCCCCATAGGCCAGGTTCATGGCCTGGTGGCCCAGACACACCCCCAGGATGGGCGTTTTTGGATGGCCGAGGATTATCTCCAGGCAGCTGCCTATATCCCTGGCCTTGGCCGGATGGCCCGGCCCAGGCGAGATCACGATCCCCCTGGGGTTCAACCTCTCCACCTCCGCCATAGAGATCTCATTGGAGCGGACGATGGTGTTATCATAAAAGACGGAGACATAATCCACCAGGTTCCAGACGAACGAGTCATGATTGTCCACGAAGAGAATCGGCCTCATGCCGCCACTCCCAGGGCCCTTTTCATGGCCGCCATCTTCCTTTCCGTCTCCTGGTACTCCTTCTCCGGATCCGAGTCCGCCACTATCCCCGCTCCCGCCTGCACCGTGGCCACGCCGTCCTTGACCAGAACGCTTCTTATGGCTATGGCGAAGTCTGAGCTCCCGTCTATGGAGAAGTAGCCTATGCCTCCCCCATAAATTCCTCGGGGAGCCCTCTCCAGGTCATCGATGATCTCCATCGCCCGCAGCTTGGGAGCACCGGATAGGGTGCCCGCAGGAAATACCGACCGCGCGGCATCAAATTGGTCGCACTCCTCCCTCAGTTCGCCAATCACCGTGGTCTCTATGTGCTGGACATGAGAGTACTGCAGAACGGACATGAAATCCTCTACCTGGACCGTCCCCGACCGGCAGACGGAACGCACGTCGTTCCTGCCCAGGTCCACCAGCATCACGTGCTCCGCCCTCTCCTTCTCATCATTGAGCATAATCCGAGCATACCGGTCGTCCTCAGACCTGGTCCTCCCCCGGGGACAGGTCCCGGCGATGGGATTGACCTTCAACATGCGGTTGTAGGTATTGAAGAGGGTCTCAGGCGACGCTCCCACAATGGCCAGATCCCCGAACTCGAAGAGATAGGTGTAAGGGCTGGGATTGATGCTCCTCAGCTTCAAATAGAGCTTGACTGGGTCCGGGCACTCAATCCTAGTCGATCGGGCCAAGACGACCTGAAATATGTCCCCGTCGATGATATGCTCCTTGGCCCGGGATACGGCATCCTTATACTCCTCAGGCGCCCCGGCCGAGAGCACCCTGCCTGATATGTTCGGATCCTCTTCCGGATTATAGTCGGGATCTAATCCGCCGATGGTCTCAATCAGATTGACCTTGGGGCCGGGCAGAATGGGGGCGATGGAGAAGTAGACCTTGCGGTCCAGGTGATCGAAGATGAAGGTGCTCTCCGCCAGGCCGAACTGGGCATCAGGGGTCTGGGAGGTCGAGCCTTTCCCCAGCCTCTCTTTCACCAGGTCGTAAGCCAGAAAGCCTATTCCTCCTCCAGTGAACACCTGCCTGGAGAAGCTGTTGGGCGCTCCACGGCGGGAGGGTATGGCCGCCCTCAGCACATCGAAGAGATCATAGCCATCCTTTATCGAGCCCTGGAGAACTGAGCCCTTTCTTTCCACATCCACGCAAACCGAGAGCCTCTCCGTCATCGGCCCCATTCCGCCGCTGAAAAACTCCATTTCAAGGAAGCGGTTCTTGATCGAGATCATGGCCGATGGATCGGCTCCCACAAAAGAGAACCTGGCCTTCTGCCCGGACTTTTCCACCGACTCCAGGAGATAGGGGTACCTGCGATCGCGCAGAGCCATATACAGGGACAGGGGAGCGTCCACGCTGACCTTATTGCTCACATCTATGAATACCGGAGCTACTGGGTCGCTGGGCATCTTCTCACCTTCTCTACAAATGCTCTGACCTTGAAGGGGTCCTTTCTGCCCGCTGTCTCTGTGCCGCTGGAGACATCCACCGCATAGGGCCTCACCCGCTCTATGGCCAAGAGGACATTATCCGGATCAAGTCCCCCCGCCAGGATCACCGGCACCTGGAGCGATCTCGTGATCCCGGCGCTCTTGTCCCAGTCGTGCACCCTTCCCGTACCGCCCAGCCTTCCTTCGACCATGCTGTCCAGGAGTATTGCATCCGCCACCCTCTCATATCTCTCTGCCTGCTGGCCGCCGTCATCTGCGGCCACAGCAACCACCAGCTTGGAGCCAGTCCTGCTCTTTAGATCAGCTACATCTGAAGGCGGCAGCGACGAATGCAGCTGGAGAACATCTGCCCGCGTTATATCGGCCAGTCGCAGCGCATCATCTAAATCACAGGGATGGATCACCGCCACGCTCTTGGTGTAAACCGGCACCTTATGGATCAGATCCGCTGCTTCTTCCGCCGAAATGCAGTGCCTGGAGTCTTTGATCTCCACCACAAATCCCACGGCATCCGCTCCTGCTTGAAGGGCAAGGGCTAGATCGTCACCGCTCATAATTCCGCAGATCTTGACCCTGGTCATAAGAAGCGCTCCAGCTTCTCAGGCTCTCCACTTGCCTTAACCATTCTCTGAAGGGTCTTTAAGGCCTCTCCGGAATCGATGGCATCCTCGGCCATGCTCGCTCCCTTCTTCATAGTGGAGACGAGGCCGGATACATAGACAGCCGCCCCGGAGTTGATGACGATGATATCCCGGGCTGCTGAGGTCTCTCCTTTCAATACTTCGACTAACCTCTTGGCATTCTCATCGGGCATACCGCCGGCGATATCAGCGCTCTCGGCCTGGGGGTAGCCCAAATCCTCAGGACGGAGGGTGTAGCTTTTTACCGATCCGTCCTTGAGCTCAGAGACGCGGGTCTCTCCTGTGTTGGTGATCTCGTCCATGCCCTCGCCGTTGACCACCATTGCCCTCTTCGCCCCCAGGATTTGCAGCACACAGGCCAGCTTCTCGCACAGGCTCGGATCGTAGACTCCCATCACCTGCGCCTTCGCCCCGGCGGGATTGGTGAGGGGTCCCAGGATATTGAAGACGGTTCGAATTCCTAAATCCCTTCTCACCGGGCCCACGCGCTTCATGGCGGGGTGGAATGCCGGCGCCAGCATGAATCCTATTCCCACCTCCTGAATCAGAGACTGGACCTCAGCCGGATCGGAGCTAATCCGCACCCCCAGCGCGTCCAGGACGTTGGCGCTGCCGCACTTTGAGCTGATGGCATAGTTGCCGTGCTTGGCCACGGGCACACCGCAGGCGGCGGTGACGATGGCGGCTGCGGTGCTCACATTGATGGTGTTGGAGCCGTCTCCTCCTGTGCCGCAGGTATCGACCAGCGTGCCGCTGACAGAGGGCTCTATGCGGATGGCGGACTCTCGCATCTTCCTGGCAAATCCCGCGATCTCGGATACTGATTCGCCCTTTCTTCGCAATGCTACCAGAACTGCTCCGATCATGGCATCGGATGCCTTATTGAATATCTCGTCCATCAGGGCCTCAGACTCCTCCAGGGATAGGTCCTGACCTTCCATGATCTTTTGAAGATAGCTCAAATGAATCACCAGATCGATTGATGTACAACTTTGTACTTTACTGAGTAAAAACGTACATTATATTTATAGATTATGCATTGCTGGCATTATGGGTTCATGGTCCGGAGGTTCTGCCCTTGGATCTCAACCATTTTCTCGTCCTTGTCCTGTCATCCAGTGAGTATCAGGCTCTTCGCTGAATTATGCGGTTGAGGTCCGACAGAGGTTATAGCCTCTGTTCCTCTGCGTCTCTGTGTTGGGTCAGAGCATAGCGGTTCGCCATAGAGGCGAAAAGATGCAGAGAATTTCCGATTCAAAATTCACCCACCAAATCCGGAGATCAGCGATCTCTGCCGCAAAGGGGATAATCCAGTAGTCCGCATTCCGGATCTCAAATGAAAGCGGGTGGATCTATGAATGAGAGAATGACTTCAATGATATTGGTGGCGATGTTATTGGCTGGGACGATACTGTCCGTGACCATGGCTATGGAAGCATCGGATCTCGGCTCTCAGACCGCTCCAAACGAGGAGCTGGTAATCTTTTGCGGTGCAGGATTTACCGGAGCTATGAGCGAGATCGCCGAGCTCTATGAGAATAGCAGCAATTCTCAGGTACGATTCAACTTCGATGGCCTTCCTGCCCTCCGGGTTCAGATCGAGGAGGGTGCCTATGCCGATCTTTTGATATCGCCGGATCAGAGGTACATGGATCCATTGGTCGATGCAGGCTTTATTGGGGAGGACACAGTCGAGGCTTTTGCCAGCAATAAGGTGGCAGTGGTCTTACCGGTGGACAATCCTGCCAATATCACCACCATCCGGGACCTGGCCACTCCCGGGACGAAGATCGTGATGGGAATAGAAGAGCTTCCCATAGGGGACTATGCCCTGCAGGTCCTTGACCTTATGGCAAAAGATCCCGAATACGGCCCTGCCTTCAAAGAGGCGGTCCTCGCCAATGTGGTATCTTTAGAGACCAGGGTCACGGGCATAGTCTCCAAGGTCGCCATGGGGGAGGCGGATGCCGGCTTCGCCTTCATGTCCGATGTCACCCCTCAGATGAGAGGAAAGATCAGAAAGATTTCCATTCCGGAGGGTTACAATATACGGGGAAACTGCAGCGCTGCTGTGCTCTCGCAATCTGATAATTCTGAGGCTGCAGAGGCATTCATCGATCTATTGATATCAAATGATGCTCAGGCCATATTAGACGAATATGGATTCATTTCCCTGGAGGGCTGGGAAGAGAACGCAGCCTTGCCGGCCGGGGACCGGGCCGCGGCCATCGATTAATGCCGAGAGGATCCAAATCGCATGACCTGATGGGGCGTTGAGGCTCAAAGATATTATGAGGCTATAAAGCACGGGGATACCATCAGCTTTAAGAGGGGAATTACTATGACCGGCGGAGAATTGTTAGAGGAGACAAAGAGGCGTTTCATTCAGCTGCTCAAGTTCCAGGGCGATGGGGTATATCGCCGGGAGCTGCAAAGCGAGGTGGTCATCAGCCGGCCGCTCAGCGTGGCGGAGGCCATCGGGGATCCGGGAAGGGACGATTTTCCCATAATCAGGGGACGAGAGGTTCTCATGCAGGCCACATTTAAGGGAGTTGCCGGGCAGGCGTTCACTGCTGCTAGTGGGGATTTCCAGGGAACTTTAGGAGATGTTCTGGCCCTGCCCCTGGATGAGAACTTCGAGCGGGCGGTCTTTATTGCCACCATGAATGCTGCTCTCAGATATCTGGGCAAGATCGAGAAGACAGTTCACTGCCGGGATGATGGCCCGAAGAGGTGCTCCTCTTTGGCAGTGGACTGGCTGAGAGATCAGGAATGGGAGATGGTGGGGCTGGTGGGCCTGCAGCCCGCTATTCTGGAGGCTTTGGTCAAGGCCTTCGGCAGAGAAAGGGTGATGGTCTCGGACCTGGCTGAGGCGGGCAGCGAGCGCTGTGGGGTCAGGGTGCTGGACGGCCTGAACTCCGAGGAGATTTTCGAGCAGTGCCAGCTCATTTTGATCACCGGGTCGACCATAGTGAACGGCACCATCGACGACCTCCTGGACCGGGCAGCTGAGCATGATAGGAGGGTGGTGCTCTTCGGAGTGACCATAGCAGGAGCGGCATATCTCATGGGGCTGGAGAGCTGGTGTGCCTGTTCAACCTGAATGCTTAAGGCAAGAGAAATATGCTAAAAATATATAATCGTATGTGGGCCGGTGTGAATAGGTCGGATATCGGGCCTACCACCTGCCGGTCTCGATTACATTGAGCTTATCTAAGAGTTGAGCTACCGCCTCCGGGCTGAGATTGTTCTTCCGGCTTATCTTCAGAACGCGCATCAGCTCGGTATTCTGATCGGTTCCCGTTAGCTGGGCGGCATATATCTCCGCTGCATCCAAGCTCTTTTCTAATACCACCCTCTTGGCCTCCTTGAGAACATCTCCGGTTATGCAGCTCTTGGCAGCACCGATCTCCTCAATCGCCTTTCCCATATCCTCCAATTCCTTTGAGCTCAGCATATCCTTCACCTCACATATTACTAATGAATAATGATGAGGCTTAATCTGATAAATATCTATTGTCTACTGCCTGCTCTTTTCCCTGGGTACGCCCTTCGCTGCAGGGGATGATTCAGTACTCTTCTTCCGGGATTCTCTCTCCTCCTCCAGGTCAGACAGATCTGCTCCGCACATCGCTGGATCTCTTCTTTCTCCCTATAAAAGCAGCATAGATGGGAATGAAAAGGCCCTATCCTGCCACCGCAAGACCTATTATCCCAAGGATAGATTCAGGCATTGTATGTCCAATCTCAATGTGGCGATCCTGGGCGCCCCTGAATATGGCAAGGAGCTGGGAAAGAAGGGCACCGTCAGCGATCTTACCTTTTACAATCTGAAGAAAGGGGAGAATACCGTTACCCTCATCGAGCCGAGCAGATATCCGGAGAGGATAGCACCCTTATTCTATGCCATCTCCATGTCCCAGAAGATTCTACTGATTGTGGATCAGATGGATCCCGCCTTTGGGGAGACGGTCCTCATGCTGGACTCTCTGGGCAAGAAAGACGGCATGGTGATACTGAGAAACTTCATAGATAAAGATCGGGTCATGCCCTTCATCAAGGGCACTGTGGTCGATAGCTATGAATTTTTGGATGATGATAAGAATGCCCTTCGCGAGAGCCTCCTGGCCCTTTCTGAAAAGATCAAGACCAGCTACGACTCTCCAACCGGGACCATGCCCGTGGATCACTTCTTCAATGTGCGGGGCATAGGCACTGTGGTCTTGGGATCGGTGGCGGAGGGGACCCTGAAGAAGCATGATGAGCTGATGGTTCTCCCGGGAGAGAAGACCGCCCAGGTCCGCTCCATCCAGAAGCATGATGAGGACTTCGATGTCGCCGGGGTGGGTGAGAGGACTGGGATCGCCCTTAAAGGGGTCGATGTTGAGGACCTGGACCGGGGGACCATCCTCACCAATGACAAATCGATCAAGAAGGTCTCAGAGATCTCAGCCATGGCCCGGATAGTTAAATACTGGCCAAGTCCCCTCAAAGAGGGAATGGTGCTTCACATCGGCCACTGGATGCAATTCGTCCCGGCCAGAGTGCAGGAGGTCTTGCCGGAGGCTGACTGGCATCGAGCTGAGCTGAAACTGAAGCTGGACAAGATGCTCGTCTTCCGGCCGGGAGCAAAGGCAGTTCTGACGTATCCTGAGGGTGGAAAGCTCAGAGTAGTGGGAACGATAGACCTTCCCTGAAGGCTAAAAGCTAGTCCTCCGAGGACGAGGAGCTGATCTCCTGCCAGTGCTTTCCCCTGGGCGGAGCCAGCCTCAATGCCTCTTCCCGCTCGGCATTCATCAGGCCGTCCAGCCAGTCGTTGAGCTTTTTGCCGGTGTTATGGGCTGCCCAGTACGACTGGAGCCTGACATGCTGGTCGCAGCGGTGGTTGAGGCTTATGCCGCGCTGGCAGAGAGGCCCGCCGCACGGCCCATGGCCCTTGAGGTCGCATTCCAAAGAATTCATCTCTTTCACGGGCTGCCCGGAGGTTTATCTAGATTATCCCGGATTTCCTCTAAACTGAATCCACTCTCCCATCAGACCGACGAATCGAGACATTCCAGGTGGAACGACTCCATCAGCACCTCATGATCGGTCTTGCCGCATACGAAAGTCCGTCGCGATTTGATCTCATTCATCACCACTTTGGCCGGTGCAAAGACGTTATGGTCCACCTTGAAGAAATCAAAACCAGCTGCCTTGAATGTCTGGTAGAAAGGCGCTCCCCAGTCCCGGGATGCAGAGGAAGGCATACCCTTCAGATACCTCTGCAGCTCTTCAGTATCCTCATAGAGGAGGGTGTAATAGGTCTCTCCGCCATAGATTATGGCATCATTGGAGGAGCCCATGCAATTGGTCGCGTCTCCGGTGATGGGCGAGATGGGCGCTCTTCCCCAGCCGCTCTTGATGGTGTTTATGTCAAAGCCCATGGTGAAGAGCTTGTGCAGGCCGGTCTCCACCACCCGCGCTGATACCTGCACCAGGCCGGCCACGGAGTCCGTGGGGGCAATGGCAATTCTAAGGTCAGCGGGATCGATTCCACACTTCTGGGCAATCGATGCCGAAACCTTCTCATCCGGCAGCTTGTTCGACTCCAAGACGATGACCCCTATATCAGAGAACTCCTCGAATCCTATCTTCTCATATAGATCCCTGGTCTTTCCCGCCAGAACCCTTGCCGGTCCGCTGCCCATGGCGAAGTACTTGTCTGCCTTGATCTGCCACATGGCGCACTGGGAGGCCATACAGGATACCGCCGGATAGTCCGTGGCCACCTGCACTCCTGGGAGAAGAATTCCGCCTATATCGCAGGGAGCGAGCTGGATGTCGGCCAGGTCGCTCATGCACAGGCGGGAAAGGTAGATGCCGGCTCCTATTCCGCCCTGAGCCTTCACTCCTGCATCGATGACTACGGTGCCATTCTCAAGCTCATAGACCTCTATTTGCAGCTCATCTCCATAGTCGAGCATCTCCTCGAAGACCTCGAAACCCATCTCATTGATTCCCATCAAGAGGAACACCTTTCCCCATCGAGAGGGACATTGTCCATAAAAGTCTATCGACAGTATTTTGAATTCAGTTCAATTCGGTTTATTCCAGAGGCGACCCATTTCAGAGGGTGATCATCGACAAGGCTGCTGAGCCAACTGGATATGTCACTCTGGCCTTGGTGCTGCCCACCTGGGCTGCTTCTCTGAAGGTATTGCTGCTGCCGATGGCATAGGTCGATTTTGCCGTTAAGCCGAGCAGTATTGGCGGAGCCTGTTCAGTCTCCATCTTGCCGAGGATACTGGTTACGGGTGCTACTGTCTGGGCGGTCTCAACTGCAACTTCAACAGGGGCAGCAACCGTCTCATTCTCCGCGGGCATGGCATCAACCACAGCTGGAACGGTCTCATTCTCAACAGCCACTGCATCATTTAAGGGAATGGTCTGTACAGGAAGGAGGGCAGTCTCATTCTGCAGCTCTACCGTCTCGTTTGCACTCACATTGATGGTCTGATTGGCGGATAGATTTATGGTTGTATTGTTTAATGTAGTGTTGTTCAGCGTAGTGTTGTTCAGAAGGGTGGCGTTCAGGGAGTTATCCTGGGCAGAGACGGCCAGGACCGCAGTCATCATCAGCAGGAGGACGCCTGTAAAATATATTAATTGTTTACTCATATAATACCTCGGCCTCCTTTCAAGCCTCTAAGCTTATCAATTTTGCCACTCAAAATGATATGGATGCCCTTCAATTCTCCCTGGAGATCTGAACGACCTTGCCATCATCCTCGCCCATCACGCACAGATCGCTGGCAACAAAGCCGTCATCCTTTCGCCTCATCTCGCATACGATCTTCCCATCCACGATCCTCAATATGCGATCTGTCTTCTCCGCCAGGGTCATGTCATGGGTCACCAGGATGAATGTCTGGTTGATCTTCTGGTTCAGCTCTCGAAGCAGATTGTATATGAGCTCAGAGGATTTGGTGTCCAGGTTTCCAGTCAGCTCATCGCCTATGACGATGGAGGGATTATTGGCCAGGGCCCGGGCAACTGCTACCCGCTGGTTCTGGCCGCCAGATAGTTGATTGGGCCGGCTGTGCAATCGGTCCCCCAGGCCGACGGCTCTGAGCAGCTCCTCCCCCCGCTTATGGGCCTCGGTCTTGCTCTTATTGGCGATGAGCATGGGCATCATCACATTCTCCACTGCGGTGAACTCCGGGATCAGATGGTGGTACTGAAAGACGAATCCAAGCTCCTGGTTTCGCAGACGGGCGCGCTCATCCGGGCTGGCTCGGCTGACATCGATCCCCTTGAGGAAGATATGGCCGGAGCTCGGGGTATCCAAGAGGCCGATCATATTGAGCAAGGTGCTTTTACCGCTGCCGCTTGGGCCGACGATGGCCACGAACTCTCCTGCTTTGATCTTCACGCTCACCCCATCCAGGGCGCGGACCTCCACCCCGTTTCCGTAGATCTTGGATAGATCCTTCAGCACAATTATGTCATCATCCCTGTTATTCACTGCCAATCGCCTCCACCGGGTCGAGCCGTGCCGCTGAGTATGCTGGATAGAGCCCGGAGACGAAGTTGAGGGACAGGGCGAAGGCCAGGGCTATGACGAAGTACTCCGGCCTGGCGGCTATAACGATCCCCTCTCCTGCTGCTGCGCTTGTCACATTCAGGGGGAGAAGAGTTATCGCCCAAGCAGCAGCATAGCCCAAAACCGCCCCCAGGATCCCAGCCGGCAGGCTGATGAGCATGTTCTCCAGCAAGAATATCATCAGTATGGAGCGCCTTTTCGCCCCCATGGCCATTAGAATGCCTATCTCCCGTCTCCGTTTGCTCACCACCATTATCGTCGTATTGGCTATGACGAAGGCTGATATTAAAAGGATGAACATGTAGAAGAGAATGTTGGTGACTCCCTGGTTTCCCACGAACCTGGCTATCTCTCGGCTGAAGTCCTGCCAGCTGGTGGCCTTGTACCAGCTAGCATCATTTAGCTTTTTGGCCATGGCCGGGGCTCGGGTATAGTCCGCGAGCTTCACCCCGATCTCAGATACCACATCCCCCTCGGCCACCAGCTCCTGGGCGGTGCTCAGGGAGAGGTAGACCAGGGTCTCGTCCTTGACTGTATCCTTCTGCAGTATGCCTATCATCTTCAGTCGAAGGGAGTCGTTCTTGAGGTAGAGATAAAAGTCCCCGCCCTCTCTGATGTTCAGATTCCTGGCCAGCTCAACTCCTAGAAAAGCGCCCCTGTTATTGAATCTGAGGTCGGAGAAGTTCCCGGAGATCGTGGACTCCTGAACGCTCATCAGCCGGTCCTCAAGGGCGGGATCGACCCCTACAAACTCCACCGATTGCACATTATCCTGAAAGCGGGCCGCCCCCTGCCCGACCAGCCTCGGGGAGACGGCGAGCACTCCGGGATAGGATCCGACCTGATCAGACAGGGAACGGTACATGTTGATGTAGCTCTCGCTCTCCTTTGGGCCGATCAGAATATGAGGATTCTTGTTCACTGTATTCTCGATGATCTGGCTGCTTACGCTCTCAGTCAGACCCAGGGACATGATGATTATCGCCACTGCAATGGCTACCGAGATCAGGGTAAAGGCAGTGCCTCTCCTATTGGTCACTATATGCCGCAGGGCCACATCCAGCTCGAACATCGCTCTGTATCAGCCCCGTGCCTATCCCCCTCTCAGGGCTATGACCGGATCGATTCTGGAGGCCTTTCTGGCCGGATAAAGCGCAGCCACCATGCTCAGAGCTACCACTACAATATTGAGGAGCAGGATATCCCAGGGGTTCAGGATGAGAGGAAGGGTGGTGATCACGCTTCCCCCGGCAGCGACTTCGAAAGGGACCCGTCCCAGATAATAGATCCCCGCAAGGCCCAGAAGGGATCCTGCTGCTGCGCCGATCAGGCCCAAGAGGCTGCTCTCCGCCAGAAAGATATTGCGAATGTCCTTTGTTCTCGCTCCCATGGCCATGAGCATGCCGATCTCCTTTGTCTTTTCCACCACCATCAGGTTCATGATGCTGGCCACGCCGAAGAATGCCACCACCATGAAGAGCAGTATGGAAAGCCTGGTCCAGAACCCGCCGATGTTTATCGCCCGCATGATCTCCGGGTTCTTCTCCTCCCAGCTCCTGGCGTTGTAACCCCATGAGGAGATCAGGCCGGCCAGGCTCACTGACTGGCGGATGTCGTTCAGGCTTATCTCCACCGCATTTATCACATCCCCTTCATCCCTGAAGTTGCGGGCGGTGTCTAAAGAGACAAAGGCCACCCGATCGTCTAAGGGAGTGCCGGTCTGGAAGATCGCTGCCACCGTCAGATCGGTGCTGCGGGACCTGGGAAAGGTGGCCAAGAGCTTATCCCCCAGCTTCAGTTCCAAAGAATCGGCCAGCTTCACCCCGATCGCTGCATTTCGGTCCTGCTGAACGCTGACAAAATCGCCCCGGACCAGGGACCCTTGAATCTTGTATATCTTATCTATATCTAGAGGATCAGCTCCTTTTAACAGGGCATTCTTGGTCTTATCCTTGCGGGAGAGAGTGGCCGGGGTGGAGAGGGAAGCAGCAGTGGACCTCAGGCCCGGCTGGGAGACGATCCGATCCAGCAGGCTGTTATAGAGATGAATGAAATCCTCTCCCTCTCTTGGCTCGACCACCACATGAGGCAGCTTCTCCTCCACGAGATTGGTGAGTATCTGCTGCTGGCCGTTGATGAGTGAAGAGAAGATTATGGATATGCTTACCGCCAGGGCGACCGCCAGGACGGAGAGGAACGTCTGTCGCCTTCTCCGAATCACATGCCGCAGGGCTATGGTCAGGGGAAGTGGGTTTAGAAGATGGGGAGAATTCGGATCCATTTTTTGCCAATCATCAGGGAATTGCTCCTATCCATTTAGACCTGACGCCAGTGGATAAAATATTTAAGGAATTTCTGCAGTGGTGAACAGAGGCAAAGAGGGGGATTGAATGGCACTGGAAGGGATTAAGTCAGCAGCAATCTTGCTCATACTGCTGGCGTTTCTCTGTGCACATGCTTCGGGTGTGGAGAACAAGACGGCTTACACCCGGGATGGGGTGCACTTTGTGAGCAAGGAGCGGATGGAGGAGAACATATTGTATGAGTATGCCCGATCGAGCGATTATCGTGAGGTTCAGGTCCCTCTGGATACAATCGTTGTCGGCGCATCTGTCATTCCTGAGCTGGGGGGAGAGGAAGAGATGCAGGAGGCGAAAGGGGATGAAGGAGAGAAAGGGAAAAAATCTCCAAATGCCGAAGAGAATGCTCCCCGATATCCTTATGCTGCTATTGGCGTTGGAGTGCTGTTGATCTGCGGCCTGGTTGCATCGGTGGCCTGTATCTGGAGCAAAAAAGGTCGGAGGGGTCGCCGAAAGCTCAGGCGAAGGTAGAGATCATGGCCAATTGATTGGAACGGGAGATCAGCTATCAGGCCTTGTCTGGGCACTGGCCCATAGAATCTTTTGATAGCGATCTAGATGAAAAGAGCTATCGGCTATTCTCAGCCCTTAAGAAAGATCGCTTCTATCTGGGATCGAACCAGATACCTTCCTCTCACTCGCATCTTCCAGCAGTTGCTCTCGATCGAGGCGGGCACCAGCCGGCAGAATAGCTCACTGGTCTCAGATTCAGTGAAGTAATGGGTGATTATCCCAGAACCCCGCAGGAATGTAGCTTCTTCCACCTCCTGGCCTTCGCCCATACGCATATCGAGCCATCCAAACTCCCGAAAGAACAGCTTTCCACCGGATTTGAGCACCCTCGAAACCTCGCTGGCGAGGGCCCTGCGCCCCGGCAGGAAGAGGTGGCCGGCCACATGGTAGGCGAATACGTCGTCGAAGCTCTCACTTTTGAATGGGAGTCTTTCAGCATTGGCCAGGATCAGATCGGATTGGGGATGGGATCTACTGCACAGGCGCAGGGCAGGAAGAGATATGTCCAGGGCAGCGATCCTCCAGCTGCGAGGCATAGCGGAGAGGGTCTTGCCGTCTCCGCAGCCCAGCTCCAGGACACGGGTCCCCTCGGGCAGATCGGGCAGGTTGCGGACTCCACCTCCCCAGAGCCGACCCCGGGTAGAGTAGTCACTATCCCAGGACTTCATGGTCATATTCGCCCGGCCGATCGTCCTAAAAACAGATTTAATAGGCGCTATCTGCCTGATTGGCCAGCGCCTATCCTTCTTAATATGTAACCGATCTTATCTTGCTGCTTTGGCCACGCGCTCCACGCTGTCCTTGTGGTTTATGGCGTAGCTCTTAACATCGCGGTTAGCAGCAGCGATGATCTCATCGGCCAGGGCCGCCTCTGCAGTCTTGGTCTTCTTGAATGAGGCAGCGTGAGCGCCCTTGGCGATAAACATCAGTGCGGTGTCCACCCTTCTCTGAGGTGCGGTGTCCACTGCTTTGGGCACAGTTATGCCGCCGTACTTGAGACGCACGACCTCTTCCCGCGGCCCGGCGTTGGCAATGGCCTGGCCCAGAACGGTAAGGGGATTCTCCTTGGTCTTTTTGGCGATGATGTCAAAGGCCCCTTCCACTATGGCATAAGCTTTGAGCTTCTTGCCGGTGTTCTTCTCCTTGCGCATCATCTTATTGACCAGACGCTCGACGATATGCTGCTCAGACTTCTTGAACTGCTGCTTTGCATGCTTTCCGCCGGAGTGCATGACCGCTTTTGGCGCAAGGTTCATGTATCCTCTCACTCCGGGATCCAGGACCTCTGTCTCGATATTCTCCCATTTGCCGAATACCTTCATGTCGATCACCTCACCGGCTTCTCTTTCCTGCCCCGCACAAGCTCTTGCAGGGATACGTTATTGACAGCGATGACCTTGAATCTGACTCCAGGGATATCTCCCATGGATCGGCCCTGACGTCCGCCGATGCGGTCTACTAGGACCTCATCGTGCTCATCTATGAATCCGATGGCTCCATCGCCCGGAGCAAAAGCCGTAACCTGACGGCCGTTTTTAATGAGCTGAATGCGCACTGCCTTTCTTATGGCCGAGTTGGGCTGTTTGGCCTCAATGCCGACCTTCTCCAGGACAATACCCCTTCCCATGGGCGCTCCACCCAGGGGATCAGCCTTCATCTTGCTCCCTGACATCCTGCGGATAAACTTGGGATGGCTCCACCTCATTGTCTTCCTATCACTCTCCAGTTTCCTGGCTGCATAGATTCCATTTCCCATTCATTTCACCTTGAATAAATCGTGATCCATCATTGAATTATAATATCGTCAACGCCATGGTGCCTCTGTGCAAGCATCTTGGCCTTAAGTATGTTGCGACCATCCCTGCCGATGGCAATGCCCTTGTCCTTATTTGCTACCTCTACATAAGCCAATCGCTTGCTATTCTTGTTCACGACCATGACGTTCTTGATGGCCGCGGGCTGGAAGAGGTTTTCCAGGAACTCTTTAACGTCCTCGCTATACTCCACGATTTCTATCTGCTTGCCGACTGATTTCTTGACTCGGTTGATGTTCGAGCCTTTTCGGCCAATAGCGGCGCCCATATCTCCTTTCTTGATGACGAAGATGATCCTCTCGTTCTCCTCGTCTACCACACAGTCCCTTGCCATGCCTCCCGTGAGGCTCTCAAACAGAGCTATATATCTTATTCCTTCTGTGGTGAGCTTGAACTCACTCATGCCTCAACACCCCGGATCTCACGCTGCAGTGCCATTATCTCCGAGTCGCCTGGCTCGATGATGGCCAATGCAGCCACGGAGAAAGGTTTTCCGCAGGCAGATCCGAGGTCCTTGCCCATTCCCTGATAACCGTAGACCGGCAGGTCCATGGTCTCCAGCTGCATCCGCACGTCTGCAGGGCAGTCGAGGGCATAGACTATGAGCTTTGCCTGTCCGCCAAGTCCTGCTTCAATGGTCCTATTCGATCCTAGCATCACATTTCCAGTTCTGATGGAACTTCTTAACGCTCTATCTACATTGATCATCGTTATTACCTCTTGCTTGCTACCAGCTTCACGTCTCCGGTGCCGAGCTGTATCGGCTGGCCCACGATGACGTTTTCCGTAACACCCTTGAGATCGTCTACATCTCCTCTCACAGCAGCATCCAGGATGTGATTGACAGTGACCTCGAAGGCCGCTCTGGCCAGAACGCTGGCCTTCTCACCCGATACGCCATGTCGACCGATCTGCTTGAGCTCTCCGTCTACAGTCATGATGTCCGCCACCAGCATGATATGGCGGACATCCACCGATAGGCCCTGCTCGCGCAGGGTATCTGTGGCCTCGTTGATGATGGCGTTTCTGGCCGCTTCTATACCCAGAACCTCGCCGATCTCGCTTATATTGTTGGTCTTGATTCGGGTGGGGTCCACTCCCTCGAACTGCATAACCTTCTTGAGGGACGAGCCTTCAGTATAAAGGATATACTCGTCTCCCTCCTTCCTGATCACCACCCTCTTGATTCCTTCCACCCCTTTTAGGGAGAGCTTCTTTATCTTCTCCACCAGCTGAAGCAGTTCCCGGTAGGAGGGCTCTTCCGGTGCCATTACCAGGAGGTTCTCCTTCTGGTCCACATCCAGGCCCGTCTCTTCCTTCAGCTTTGCTGCCACCTCCTCTGCAGTGATCTTGCGTTGCTCGAGGGCCCCGGGGTTGAGCTCGATGATCACATTCATCTCCGCGAGATCAGTGGCAATCGATCCCAGGTGGAGTATGGAGGAGGACTCTATGGCCCAGGCGACCTCCCTGGCCAGGTCACGATCATGAGCATACTCTGGAGTCAGTTTGATGGTCATTGTGGGGGTGGAGGGGATCTTTCTTGCGTCCACGATCTCGATCAGCCTGGGGAGCCCCAGGGTGACGTTGATCTCGGCCACGCCGGCGTAGTGGAAGGTTCGCATCGTCATCTGGGTGCCAGGCTCGCCTATGGACTGGGCGGCGACCACACCCACCGCCTCGCAGGGCTCAACCCGTGAGTGCTCGTAGTCAGCCTTCACCTGGGATACGATCTCATCGATCTCCTCAGAGCTTATTTCTGCTCCCTTCAACTCGTTTTGAATTGACTCTTTGATGCTTTGGGGAAGCTCTACTCCATCCAGTCTCTCCTGGATCTCCTTTTCTGATAGGCTCATGCCGACTCCTTCTTCAGCACGTTCTTGATGATGCGCTTGACGTTATCCGTGCTGGCATAGTCCCTCCTGGAGGCATCAACCCCATCCTCGCCGTACTTGAACTGGACGATCATCCCTCTCGTCTCCTTGACTGTGCCATCATATTTGACCTCCAGATCCTGCAGGGCGTTGACCAGCCTTCTTTGCAGGTAGCCGCTCTGGGATGTTCTGATGGCCGTATCCACCAGACCCTCGCGACCGCCTATGGCGTGGAAGAAGAACTCGGTGGGATTCAGGCCGTCCTTGTAGCTGGACTCCACGAATCCGTGTGCTTCTGCTCCCAGGTCTCCCCGCCGGAAGTGAGGCAGGGTTCTGCCAGCATAGCCGCGCATGATGCGCTCGCCTCTCACCGACTGCTGGCCGACGCAGGCCGCCATTTGGGTCAGGTTGAGCATGCTGCCCCTGGCTCCGCTCACCGCCATCACCACCCCGGAGTTGTCCAGGCCCAGGTACCTTCCGGCGATCTTGCCGGCGGTGTCTCGAGCTTTGCCCAAGGTCTGCATGATCCTCATCTCCAGGGTCTCATCCAGGGTGCGGCCGGGCAGAGGCTCGAGCTCTCCTGCGTTATAGGCCTCGATGAGCTGCTGGGCCTTCTCCCTGGCAGTACGGGTAGTCTCTTCGATCTGATCTACTGCTTCAGGGGGAATGTCCTCGTCATCTATTCCGAAGCTAAACCCAGCGTGCATTATGCCCCTCAGGGCCAGGCGGGTCATTCTGTCCAGGAACTCGCTCGCCACGGAGGGGCTGTACTCCTTTATTATCCTGTCTGTTATCTTGCCTTTGAAGGCCCCCACCGCCTTGGCGTCTATGGTCCCTATCTTGAGCTGGCCGTCCTGGATGACTACGTAGGCATCGTTCTCGCACTCCTCGTTCTTGCAGACATCGCAGTTGTAGCAGAAATCGGCCTTGAAGTTCAGGTCCAGGCCTCGAGGGAGGATGAGGCTGAATATCTGCTTTCCCGTCCAGTAGGGCTCACCATTAAGTTCTCCCTCGGGTGCGGGAAGCTCGGTTATATCGAACTTCTTCAAGAGTTCCATCGCCCCCCGGCGGTCAATTGGCTTTCGCCCGTGTGTCAGCAAAAACGAGCCGGTCACATAATCGTGGATGCCGCCGATGATGGGGCCACCGAACCTGGGGGATAAGATGTTCTCCTGCACCCTCATCAAGATCTCAGCCTCTGCCCGGGCCTCCTCGGTCTGGGGCACATGCATGTTCATCTCGTCGCCATCGAAGTCGGCGTTATAGGGAGGGCAGACCGCCGGATTGAGCCGGAAGGTCTTGTAGGGCATTACCTTCACCCGGTGGGACATGATGGACATCCGGTGCAGGGATGGCTGGCGGTTGAACAGGACTATATCGCCATCGGCAAGCTGGCGGTCGATCTTCCAGCCGATGTCGATCTGCTCTGCGACCTCCTCACAGTTCTTGTCTGTGACCTTGACCCTCCTCTGGTCGGGACGGGTGACGTAATTGACTCCCGGGTGCCGGTCCGGACCGCGGCGCACAAATGTCTTCACTATCTCCATGTTCCTGGAGTTGGCAATCATGGGCACAGATAGCTCCATGGCTATATCCATGGGCACGCCCACCTCGCCGATGCTGAGGTTGGGATCGGGGGATATGACCGTCCTGGCGCTGAAGTTGACCCTCTTGCCGGATAGAGATCCTCTGAATCGTCCCTCCTTCCCTTTCAATCGCTGGGAGAGGGTCTTCAAGGGCCTGCCGGAGCGGTGGCGGGCAGGAGGAACGCCGGAGACGGTATTGTCCAGGAATGTGGTTACATGGTATTGCAGGAGCTCCCACAGATCCTCTATGATCAGCTGGGGAGCTCCAGCCTCCCGATTCTCCTGGAAGCGTTGGTTTATTCTGATGATATCCACCAGTTTGTGAGTGAGGTCGTCCTCGCTCCTCTGGCCCGACTCCAGGGTGATGGAGGGGCGCATGGTCACCGGTGGCACAGGGAGGACGGTCAGGATCATCCATTCAGGCCTCGCAGTCGCCGGATTCATGCCCATGACCTGGATATCCTCGTCCGGGACCTTCTCAAACCGGTCGCGAATGTCTGAAGCGGTGAGCTTGTGGCCCTCCTCTATATATGATAAAGGCCGCTCGAACTTGATCTCCTGCTGGGGAGCGCCGCAGTAGGGGCAGGTCTTATTCTTTCTGGCCTCGGCGAATACCTTGTTCACCGTATCGTCGGTCATCTGGCCCAGCCGTTCCAGCTCTTGGATCTGCTCCAGGTACATCTTCTTCTCATTGTCCTTGAGCATCAAGCGGGAGCAGTCTCTGCATATGGCCCGCAGGACCTTCCGGATCAGCTTGGCAAAACCAACGTGGATGACCGGGGCGATGAGGTCGATGTGGCCGAAGTGGCCGGGGCACTCTCCAGGCCTCCCGCCGCAGGACCGGCAGCGCAGGCCTGGGTCGATGACGCCAAGCCTCGGGTCCATAAGCCCCATCTCAATGGGAAAGCCGTCATCATCGTAAGTATCAGCGGTGATGATCTTGACCACGCTCATCTTTCTAAACTCTTGGGGCGAGATCAGGCCGAAGCGGATCTTGCCTATTCTCTTGGGTACAGTCATATTTACACCTAAACAGCGTCTTCAAGGATCAGTCGTGGTGCTACTCCCAGCGATTTGATCTCGTCCAATAGGAGCTTGAAGGCATAGCTCATCTCCACCGGATAGATCTCAGTGTCTGCTCCGCAGGTCGGGCAGAAGTCAGCATTTCTTCGCCGGTCGTGAATGGCGATCATGCCGCAATGGCTGCAGACGAGCTCTGTGACCTTGTCCGACTCGTCCACCAGGCGCTCTTTAAGCGCCAGAGCGGCTCCATGGGCGATGAGCACATCCCTCTCCATTTCCCCAAACCTCAAGCCTCCTTCCCTTGCCCGGCCTTCTGTTGGCTGGCGGGTGAGGACCTGCACTGGGCCGCGGGAGCGGGCGTGCATCTTGCCTGTGACCATGTGGTAGAGCTTCTGATAGAGGATCACTCCCACGAAGAGGTCTGCCATGATCTGCTCTCCAGTGGCTCCATTGTACAGTATCTCCCTGCCGGTATGAGAGAACCCGAACTTCGTCAGAGCGGTGCGGAGCTCCGGCTCGTTCTCTCCTAAGAATGCGGTGGCATCGATGAACCTCCCGTCCAATGAGCCGACCTTGCCGCCGATCATCTCCAGGACGTGTCCAACGGTCATCCGGGAGGGGATGGCATGAGGGTTTAGCAAGAGGTCCGGCACTATGCCCGACTCGGTGAAAGGCATATCCTCCTGGGGGACGATCAGGCCTACCACGCCCTTCTGGCCGTGGCGGGAGGCGAACTTGTCGCCCAATTCCGGGATGCGCTGGTCGCGGCTCTTGACCTTGGCCAGGCGGTTGCCGTTGGAGGATTCAGTCAGGATGACCATGTCCACCACACCCTTCTCGTTGGAGCGCATGGTCACCGAGGTCTCCCTTCTCTGCTGGGGGGTCAGTCCGAACTCCGAGGGCTCTTCCAGGAAACGAGGAGGGCTGGTCTTGCCGATCAGGACGTCATTGGGGCCCACATAGGCATTGGGGTTGACCAGGCCGTCTGAGTCGAGCTGGTCATAGGCCTCGCTTCCTCTAGCCCCCCGGACCTCAACATCCGGGATCTCGAACTTGTCCTCCTGGCCGCCGGGGTACTTGCGCTCCTCTGCCTCTGAGACCCGGAAGAAGTGGCTGCGAGCCAGGCCACGTTGGATTGAGCCCCGGTTCATGACCAGGGCATCCTCAATGTTGTATCCCTCATAAGCGAGGACTGCCACCACGAAGTTCTGGCCTGCAGGCCTCTCGTCAAAGCCGATGGCCTTGGAGGTCTTCGTCCGCACTATAGCCTTCTGAGGGCTGTTGAGATAGTGGCCGCGGGTGTCGGGCCGGAGCCTCATGTTGGCGGTGGACATGCCCAGGCACTGCTTGACCATTCCCGCGCCCATGGTGTTTCTGGGGCTGGCGTTATGCTCGGGATAGGGGACCAGGCCGGCAGCGATTCCCAGAATCATGGATGGGTCGAGCTCCAGATGGGTATGCTCGGGAGTGATGTCCTCCTCCCAGATAGCGATGAGGCTGTTCTCCTCCTCCTCTGCATCCAGGTACTCCACCAGGCCCTCAGCCACCAGGTCATCGAATTTCATCTCTCCCTTCTGGATCCTGGTAACATGCTCATCGGTGACCAGGGCCCGGCCATCCTCGACCACGATAAGGGGCCTCCTCGCCCGGCCAGAGTCGGTGTTCATGAAGATCTCACCGGTATCCTCGAAATAGGCTACGTTCGTCTGGCTGCTGATGCTCCCCGAGTGCCGGAGGCGGCGGAGGTTCTCGACCAGAGTCTTGGGATCATCATGATAGCCCACTATCTCACCGTTCACATATACTCTAGCGCCGCCCGTCAATACTTCAGCCAATGCTACCACCTACCGAAATTACCCCTAAATCCATGAGAATCTTCTTGATGTCTTCCGAATCGTCTATCCCTTTGGAGAGCTCGACGCCCTGGGCGAAGTTCTTCACCAGGCCGCAGTTTGGACCCTCTGGCGTCTCAGAGGGACAGATGCGTCCCCACTGGGTGGCATGCAGATCTCTGGCCTCGAAGTGGGGCTGGGACCGGGATAGTGGAGATATCACCCTGCGCAGATGGGAGAGGGTGGCCATATAATCGGTCCTGTCCAGGAGCTGGGAGACTCCGGTTCTCCCTCCTACCCAGTTGCCTGTTGCCAGGGGGTGAATCATCCTCTCAGTGAGGACATCCGCCCGGACGGTGGTCACCACATTCAGGTCTCTGTTTCTCATGCTAGCTCTCTCCAGCTGATACTTTATGTCTCGGGTCAGACGGTTGAAAGCCACCCGGAAGAGGTCTTCCATCAGGTCTCCTGAGAGCTTCAGCCTCTTGTTGGAGTAGTGGTCCTTGTCGTCCTCGTTCCTCCGGGCCAAGGCCAGCTCGAAGCAGGCCTCGGCCATGCGGGAGAGGAAGAGAGCTTTTGCATACCTATCCTTCTCATCGACGCCTATGTGGGGGAGCAAGTAGCGGTCCAGGACATAGGTCGCCCTCTTCTTCTGGTACTCCTTGGCCTGGCCGGCTGCGACGCGAGAGCCTATCTTCTCCAGGGCCTCATCGTTGGTGGAAACCTCTGCTTCCTCCAGGTTCTCCAGCATGAACTTGATGATCTCCGGGTTATCTGATACCGATTTAACGATATCCATATCCGTCTCCATCCCCAGCGAGCGGAGAAGGGTGACGAAGTTCAATCTGCCCGAGACGGAGGGGAATGAGACCTCCAGGATGGATCGGCGTCCCCTCTCCACAATGACCAGCGATCTGTAGCCCTGCCTCTGACTGAAGACCTTGGCCACCTCGATGTTCTCATCGTAGCGCTGGTTGTACTCCACTAGAATCTTGTTTGGCGCCAGATCCTCCAGGGTCATGATCACTCTCTCCGATCCGTTGACCACGAAGTAGCCACCGGGGTCAGAGGGGTCCTCTCCAAAGGATATCATCTCATCTGCGCTGAGGCCGGAGAGGTTGCAGACCTTGGAGTTGAGCATTATGGGCAGGGTCCCTATGTCCGCCTCAACCGGATCTTTCTCCGTCTCCCCCTCAACGATGGTCATCTCCAGCTTTATTGGCGAGGCATAGGTCAGGTTGCGAAGGCGGGCATCGTTGGGGTAGAGCCTTTCCACGGAGCCGTCCGCCTCGCGAACCATGGGCTTTTCCACCCGGATGTTCCCCAGCTTGACATAGGTGTTCTCGATGTTGGTTTCGATGATGTTCACCTCGTCGATCACCTTTTGTAGGCCTTTATCTATGAAATCGTTGAATGAGTTGATATGATGATGCACCAGCTTATCCCTGGTAAAATAAGCGCTATAAAGAGAATTTCTGTCGAGCAAAAGATCACCCTTAATCGATTACCAGCCGGTAAAAGGTCGAATGCTTGGCTGTTGTGCTTTTTCGTATTATTTTGATTATGTCGCCCACTTTGGCCCCGATCTCTTTGGCTGCGGGGTCACTTATATGGATTTTTGGTAGCTGTGGCGCGCCGATGCCGAACTCCTTCAGCACATCGAGGCCCTCTTCCGGAGTGAGCAGAATATGTTCCGGAACCATCTCATGATCTTTTACGGCAAACTTGGTCACTAGAACCACCAACTCTTAGAAAGAGCAGCATACAGGCTCAAGGAAACTCCAAACGGGCTCGGGGGGATTTGAACCCTCGACCACCTGGTATCTTCATGCAAAAATTTAAAAGCCAGACGCTCTGCCTAACTGAGCTACGAGCCCTCGCGGCCTGGCATGCCTCAAGCCTCATGTGCTGCACTAACTGAGGAATGAAGAGATCCCCCATAAAAGCTTTTTCCCTTGTGGGACTTAGATAAGCCCCACTAGGCGAGCAATCTCCGATCCCACCTCGGAGGTGGTTGAGCTTCCTCCCAGGTCATATGTCTTTATACGGCCTTCAAATAGGTTCCGCTCTATGGCTGAGACTATATCCTCGGCAGCCGCCGGCTGGCCGAGATGCTCGAGCAGCAGAGCCCCCGCCCAGATAGTGGCCAGGGGGTTGACCATATTCCGGCCCTTGTACTTGGGAGCAGAGCCATGTATGGGCTCGAACATGCTGGTCCCCTCCGGGTTGAGGTTGGCTCCCGGAGCCAGGCCCAGGCCGCCCTGGATCATGGCTCCAAGGTCGGTAATGATATCTCCGAACATGTTGGGGGCGACGACTACATCGAACCACTCCGGGTTCTTGACAAACCACATGGTGATGGCGTCAACGAAGTTGAAGTCGTATTTGACCTCTGGATATCCTTTTGCCACATCTAAAAGGACCTCTCTCCAAAAGCCGTAGATATCGCTGAGCACATTGGCCTTGTCGACGCTAGAGACCTTTTGGTGGCGCTTTCTTGCCAGGTCGAAGGCGTACTTTATCACTCTCTGGCAGCCCTCCCGGCTGACCTCGCCTATCTGGTAGGCGATCTCCTCGCTGTCCGAGTCGATATCCAGGCCGAACTTGATGTTATAGAGGTTACGACGGATCTGGAAGTCGGCGTGGCTCTTGCCCTTCTGTGCGCGACTGCCAATGCCGATGTAAAAATCCTCAGTGTTCTCGCGAACTACGACGAAATCGATATCCTTCGGCGTTTTATCCTTAAGAGGAGTCCAGACCCCTTCCAGGAGCTTGACCGGCCGGAGGTTGATGTACTGGTCGAGGTAGAAGCGCATGGTGAGAAGGACGCCCTTCTCCAGCACGCCCGGCTTGACCCTCGGGTCGCCTATTGCTCCCAGGTAGATGGCCCGATATCCGGATAGCTCTTTGAGCGTCTCCTCGCTTATCAGCTCGCCCGTCTTCAGATAATGCTCTGCGCCTATGGAGTAATCGATCCACTCCAAAGAGAAGTTGTGCTTGTCTGCGGCTGCTTCCAGGACCTTCTGGCCCTCGGCTATGATCTCTGGGCCGATGCCGTCGCCACTGATAACTGGTACTTTATAGTTCATGTTTTCGCTCCGGATACCTGTCGTCTGGTGTACTCCACCAGCCCTCCCACATCCACGATCTCCCTTAAGAAATCAGGGAGCGGGGTGGTATTGTAGGATTCTTTGCGGGTTATGTTCTTTATCACTCCGCCTTTCATATCGATCTCGATTTGATCGCCATCTTCGATCCTGTCCACATCCGGGCAGATGAAGAGGGGCAGGCCTATGTTTATGGCGTTTCTGAAGAATATTCTGGCAAAGGATTTGGCGACGACAGCCGAGATTCCTGCTCCCTTCAGAGCCAAGGGGGCGTGCTCTCGCGATGAGCCGCAGCCGAAGTTCTCGCCAGCCACTACGTAGTCGCTTTCTTTGACCTCTGATGCCATCTTTGGCCTGACCCCTTCAAAGAGGTGTACCGCCAGCTCCCTGGGGTCGTTCATTACCAGGTAGCGACCGGGGATGATGGCATCGGTATCGATATCGTCCATGAACTTCCAAGCTCTGCCCGCCAAAATATCAAGCTCCCAATAGTGAAATACTCCCAATGAGATTGAGGTATATTAAAGTAATGCACATGAATTTCCAGGAGAGGCTGCTCTTCCCGTCTGCGATACCTGGAAAATGCCCAAGCCTACGTATGGTGCAGGCGGACTATCATACGATCTTATGATCCTTTAGATCCATGGAGCGGTAGTGATATAGCAGAGGAGGAAAAACAAGGCCAATCCCGCCACCCAAAGATAAGGAGACCGAATCTGAGGCTGCCGGATTGAACGGACCCCTGCGGCTCTATGAACTTGGCTGATACTTATTCGGACGGGCAGCGGCCGAGCCCGGACGGGCGGCATGACATGAGGGGCATAATCTTTATCGCGGTGCGAGTACTTGGGATGTGCGGATTGGCAAAAGGCAGCAAGATGCTCTAGTGTCTGGCCGGAACCGGCGGGATTTCTGCCCCTGAGCATCTTCTGCATTGTCTGGAGGGAATCGGCGGCTATGATAAGAGCAGGTTATTCTGGAGGGCGAAGAGCTGTGGTTATTTGCGCAGACCAAGTGGATTGTGTGTGGATTCATGCAGCTTTTCAGGGGGAAGGGGAGAGGATCTTTGGTGACTCAAAGGGATCGGAGCAATGAGGCGGGAATTGAGAAGGTCAGTTCTTTGTATGATAGGGTCACCTTGATAAATTGGGATGGAAATATGAGGGACCAGTATAATTATTTTGAGGTGTTCAGACTTGATTGATCGCAGTAAGGTTCTGGAGGTATTGAGGGGATACGACCTCAAGAATCTTCGAATCGGAATGATAGCATCCCACTCTGCCCTGGATACGGCAGATGGCGCAGTGGAGGAGAATTTCAAGACCCTGGCGGTATGCCAGGAGGGGAGGGAGAAGCCCTATATCAAGTACTTCCGGGCGGAGAGAGACCGGAAGGGAAATGTCATAACCGGCATGATCGATGAGGTGATGATGCTGAAGCGGTTCCCGGATGTCTTGGATCCGGAGAACCAGGATATTCTCAAGGAGAAGAACACCCTGTTCGTCCCCAACCGCTCATTCACCTCCTATTGCGGGATAGACGCGGTGGAGGATCAGTTTACGCTTCCGCTGCTCGGCTCTCGCAACCTGCTTCGCTCCGAGGAGAGAGGAGACAAGAGGGACTACTACTGGTTGCTGGAGAAGGCGGGTCTGCCATATCCTGAGCCGATCGAAGCGGAGGACATCAACCAGTTGGTTATGGTCAAGCTGCCCCACGCGGTAAAAACCCTGGAGAGGGGATTTTTCACTGCTGCCTCCTATGAGGAGTACTGCCAGAAGGCGGATCTCCTCTTGCGCCAGAATGTGATCGACCAGGATGGGATTGAGCTGGCCAGGATTGAGCGCTATGTCATTGGGCCGGTCTTCAATCTGGACTACTTCTACTCCCCCATAACGAAGAGGATTGAACTGATCGGCATAGACTGGAGGTTTGAGACGAGCCTTGACGGCCACTGCCGACTGCCTGCGCCCCAGCAGCTAACCCTTAATGAACAGCAGATCAATCCTGAGTACACCGTCTGTGGACATAACTCCGCCACCCTGCGCGAGTCGCTCTTGGAGAAGGCGTTCGTCCTGGCGGAGATGTATGTGGAAGCGACCCAGGAGTACTACAAGCCCGGGATCATCGGCCCCTTCTGTCTGCAGACCTGTGTGGACAAGGACCTGAACTTCTACATCTACGATGTCGCACCCAGGATCGGCGGTGGGACCAATGTGCATATGGCTGTCGGCCACCCCTATGGCAATGCCCTCTGGCGGACCAATATGTCCACTGGCCGCAGGCTCGCTCGCGAGGTGAGGATCGCTCTGGAGAACGATTGTCTGGAACAGATTGTGACCTGAGGCCACTGGAGAAGATGAACGAAATCGCAAACAAAGGCGAGGGCAGAGGCCCGAGCCCGGTTGTTCCCAAGAAGCTCGGCCGGATAGCCAAGAAGCTCTCCGCAGCTGGGGAGGAGCTGGTGCTCATCGCCCCGGCCATTCTTCACAGCCAGGCATCTGAACAGATGCTGGCCATCGCCAGGATGGGGATGCTCGATAAGATCCTGGGATATCTCGTCACCACCGATAAGAATGTGCATTTCGTCCGGCCGGGGATCGCCTGGGATAGCGTGCGCACGGTGCCCCTGGATGTGATTACCGGCGTGGAGTATGTGGAAGAATTTCATACCAACACCCTGAAGCTCCTGGTGGGGGAGAGGGCGGAGAAGATCATCTTTTATGAGGACCTGGATGGCATCCGGTTTTATCAGTATATCCAGGGAGTTAAGCGAAAGGACCAGTCGGCAGGGGTGTGAGCTGGTCTGGACCTTCTTTTCTGGCCTCTGACTCAGTACGCGATGATTCGGTGATTTTATGCCGCCGTCAAGAAAGAGCATTCGGGCCGGGGCAGAGGAAAAATCGCCTGCTACCGGCGGAGAGGAGGTGGCACTGGTGGCTCACTGCCTTCTGAATCCTTTGACCCGGGTCAAGGGTCTGGATACTCTATCCTTCTCTCCCGCAGGACCAACGATGCAATTGCCCTGTCCGGAGGCGCTCTATCTGGGCACCGAGCGCTGGGCGGTGACCA
>ERZ795032.671-NODE-671-length-32717-cov-253.807115_pt1 | contig 32717 bp, 30 predicted proteins | sample MGYA00375124_ERZ795032 | MGnify/ENA primary metagenome ERZ795032 (study PRJEB30167, sample SAMN05720154) | activated sludge metagenome | isolation source: Anaerobic digester | place: China | collected 2015-12-16 ...
CCGCTCTCCTGCTTACCGCGCGGCGGCCGGCCGGGGGAACGTATCCGCCGCCGGACCCCGGGAGTCGAGCGTGCCCCTCCCGGTCAGGACGACGGCAAACCTGATGTGCGATGAGGCCCGACAGGCCGGATCGTTCGGTATGGCAAGCATCGATTACGTCGTCCTGACCTGGAACAGCGCTGCAACGCTGGAACTCACGCTCTCTTCGATCCGGAACTACGGGCGGCCGAACCGGATCATCGTCGTCGATAAACACTCGACGGATCGGACCACGGCGATCGCCGGGGAGTACGACTGTGATATCATATCGTCGGGTGCATGTCTCGGGGCCGCAAGAAGGCTCGGGGCGCGCGAGGCCCGAACCGATCTCGTCGCCTTTGTCGACTCCGACGTGGAGCTTCTCCCGGAGTGGGAAGAGGTCCTGCGGGCCTCTGCCGATGGGCGCTACCCCGATGCAGGGGTGATCGGTGCGCTCTACAATGACGGCTATCTCCGCCCGATAACCGACCCGGTCTCGTTCCTCGGTGGCAACGGTGCGTTCGGCTGTTCGGTGACGCGCCGGCGGTGCGTGCTCGCATGCACGGCACTTGATGGCCTATCGAGCGGCGAGGATGCGCTTTATGCTGAATTCCTGGCCGAAAAGGGCCTGCGGTGGTATATCCTGCCCATCTATGTCAACCATCACCGGGAGCTCGGGAATGTCCCTGAGGCGCTGAGGTGGCGGTGGCTGGGTGCCGGCCTTCGCCGGCGGAGAGGGTTCCGGGCCTCGGTGTGCAAATCCATCCTCGGTGGCGCGGTCACCGGACTCCGGGTAAACGGTCTTGACGTCTCCTACCGGGAGAACCTTACCCTGCGGTTGAACTACTTCGTCGGCTACATGCTCCCCGGAAAGTACTTCGAGGTCGAGAGGAAGGAGAGACGGCCATGATAGGTTCCCGCTAATGCTCGATCTTCTTGATATGCTCGATGGCGTTCTCCGCGAGTTTCTCCCTCCCCTGCAGTTCGGCGACGTCCCGTATCGCCTCGAGCATGTGGACGGAGTCTTCGAGGAAACTCAGGATATCGGCAGGGTAGAGGTCGATCCCGTATTCGTCGAGGAGATGGGCGCCGATCTGGCGATGATCGAGCCCCATCTCCCGGAACTCGATGATGGCGAGGGTGAACTTCCGCTCCGGGCACCCGCAGAAGGGGGCGTTTTTACACTTGCAGTCCATGAAATCGCGGAAAAAAGCAAGGAGCTGCTCCTGCATCCGGCGGTCGAGGTGCTCGAAGTTGATCGCCTTCCCGAGCGATTCGAGGAACGCGCCCGAGAAGACATGGTCCGGCAGCCGGAATCCTGCCGCCCGCTCCAGCTTCCGCGCCGCCCGGAACCGGGCCTTATCCGCGATCACGACGCCTCGCCGGGCTCCTCGTCGAACTTCGCGAGAGACTTCATGGCGTTGCTCATGGTCTCGATCTCGATGAGCCATTCGTCGAAGAGGCCGGGGTTCTCCGCATCGTCCTTGATGTACTTCGCGCAACAGGTGGCGCCATCGACAACGGCGGCGCCGATATTTGCCGCAACCTCAAGAGCTTCCTCGAAGTTCTCCTCATCGATGCCCCGGCCTTTCTTCACGAGCGCCTTGATGTCTTTATCGAATTCGCCCTCGATATACTTCCGGCAGGCGGTGAAGAGTACGAGCAGGGAGAGCTGGAGCGACCCGATGATATCCTCGAGTTCTCCCTCGGGAAGCCCCGTCATGACGATCAGTTCCACGTCGTCGAGCTTCGCGATGGCCTCCTCCTTCGTGAACCGGTCGTTCTGGTAGAGGCGGATGATCTTCAAGACCGAGAGGGTGATATCTTCGGAGAAACTGTAGAGCATCTGCTCGCCTTCGGAGACGTCTTCGCCTTCGGCGGGCTCGAAGTCAGCACCCTCCAGTGTCTTGATCCAGTTGTCCCAGCGCTCCTGATTGTAAAAAATATAGAAGAGTTTCATGGGTTCTGCCTGTTTGGCTTTCGCTTTCTTCGCCATATCAGTACACATTCGGAGTGCCTCTTTTAAAAATCATTTGCTCTCTGTGCCGAAAGCCCGAATCGCCGCGATTCGCGAACCTTCATGTAGGCCCGGCGAGCATAAGCTGAGCAGATGACACACGATGCGGATCTCGCGCTGCTCCTGAAATCCTGCGAACCCATTGCGATCGCCCTCTCCGGGGGAACAGACAGTTCGGTCCTGCTGGCCTATGCCCGGCGGCACGGCATCCGGGCGATCGCTATCAGCGTCGATACCGGCCTTACCCCCCCGGGGGAACTCGAGGCGGCGCGGGTTCTCTCGGAGCGTCTCGGCATCTCGCACATCGTTATACCGCTCGATGCGCTCGATATCCCTGCGGTCCGGGAGAACCGGCCGGACCGGTGCTACGCCTGCAAGAGGGCGATGATGGAGGCGGTCGTCCGCGAGGCAGAGCGGCGCGGATGCCGGGCGGTGGTCGACGGGACCCACGCCGACGACCGATCCGCCGCAAGGCCCGGTATGCGGGCACTCGCCGAACTCGGGATAAGGAGCCCGTTTGCGGAGTGCGACATAGGAAAGAAGGATATCGAGGCCCTTGCGGCAGACCTCGGGGTGCCCGTCCGCCCACCGTCCGCATGTCTTGCGACGCGCATCCCCGCCGGCGATGCGGTCACCCGTGAGTGCCTCGCGCTCGTCGCGGCTGCGGAAGCTCTCATCGCGAAAGAGATCCCCGGGACCATACGGGTCCGGTGCATCGGGGAGGGCGCCCGGGCCTCCATCGAGGCCGATCCCGCATACCATGATAGGCTGGAAGAACTGCTCGATGCGGTAAGGAACCTCGGGTTTGAGGATGCGGTCATCGCCTCCGGAGGCTACCGCGAGGGAGGTGCGGACGCATGGAAGCGGTGATGATCAGGTACGGCGAGATATTCCTCAAGAGCGAGACGGTGAAACGGCGGTTCATATCCATCATGACGGAGAACATCCGGCTCGCGCTGGAGGCAAAAGGGCTCTCCCACCGCATCGAAACGCCCCGGGGGCGGATCCTGATCTTCGGCGACGAACCCCGGCGCATCGCCGCGGCCGTCGCCGGAACCTTCGGGGTGGTGAGCGCGAGCGTCTGCACGATGACCTCTTCCGATATCGATACTATCGCGGCCGTAGCCGTAGAGCACGCAGGACGGCACCTCCGGCCGGGGATGTCGTTTGCGGTCAGGGCACGCCGGTCGGGCGTCGAGGGGTTCAACAGCCAGGAACTTGCGGCGGCGGTCGGCTCGGCCATCCTCGACCGGGTGCCGGAGGCCACGGTGGACCTCTCGACGCCCGATTACGAGGTCTTTGTGGAGGCCCGGGAGTTCGGCGGCCTCGTCTACGACGAGAGGCTCAAGGGGCCGGGAGGGCTCCCTTACGGGACGCAGGGGGAGGTGATGGCCCTGCTCTCGGAGGGGATCGACTCGCCCGTTGCATCGTGGCTGATGATGCGCCGGGGGTGCCGGGTGGTGCACGTCCACATGCACGGCGGACGGTTCGGCGGAGCGGACGGAGAAGAGACGGTTCTCCGGCACCACGCCCGGCTCTCGGCCTGGGTTCCGGGGCATCCTCTCGACCTCCTCGTCGTGGACATGGAGCCGTTCTTTGAGGTCATCATCGCCTTAAAAGAGCCCCGTTACCGGTGTATCCTCTGCAAGCGGTTCATGCTCAGGGTGGCAGGCATCCTTGCAGAAGAACGCGGCGCCTACGCGCTCGTCAACGGCGACAACCTGGGGCAGGTGGCGTCCCAGACGCTCGCGAACATGGCGGTTATCGCCCCGGCGGCATCGGTGACGGTGCTCCGGCCGCTGATCGGGTTTGATAAGGAGGAGATCGTCGAACGCGCCCGCGCCATCGGGACGTTTGAGGCCCGGGCGGGGAGCACCGGGTGCACGGTCGCCCCCCGTTACCCCTCGACGGCGGCACCTGCAGCGACGATCGTCGATATCGAGGAGAAGATCGGCGCGAAAGACCTCGCGGCCCGGGCGGCGGGGACGGTGCGGGTATATCGCGCGAAGAACGGGGAGATTGTGTAAGAATTTTTTCCACCCGAAAAAAAAGATTCGGGATCTTCAGATAGTATTCAACCCATTCTCCCGGGCAACCGCGACAAACGACTCCCCGACGTGCCGGGTCTGCTTATCGGTCAGCCCGAAGGTGTTGTACTTCCAGACCCGGGTCGAGCCGGGGATGACGCCGGTGATCCCGCGCTTCTTCAGGTCGCTTGAGAGGAAGAAGCCGCGTTTTTTATGCCGCTCGGCCACCGTGTCGAAGGATTCGCGGGTGTCTATACGGGTCAGGGTGTGCTTTCTCGGGTAATCGGAGAGGACTTTCGTCCCCTCAATGGAGAGGAGGGCATCCGTGACCGCCTGTGAATGCGCAAGCTCGACATCCCAGCGCTTCACCCGCTCTTTGACATGGGGGAAGGAGGCCATCATACCGACGACGGTGACGCCCATCAGGGTGCAGCCCATCATCTCCACCTCCTTCATGCCGAACGTCCTGCCGGTCACGTCCCCTTTCGCCTGTGTCATCCGAAAGACTCGATCCGCGTGCTCGCTCGTCGTCGCGAGGAGCCCCGAGGGCGCCGGGGCGGCCATGCTCTTGTGGCCCGACCCGACGACGAAGTCGGCGCCGAGCGCTTTGCCGTCGACGGGCATGATCCCGACCGTGTAGGCTCCGTTGACGAGGACCGGGACGTCGTACTGGTGGGCGACCTTTATGATCCCCGCGACGTCGTGAACGTTTCCGAACTGGTAGTCGACGTGGTCGACGAAGAGCAGCGGGGGTGTGCGCGAGAACTCACGGATCACCGCCTCGATCTTCTCTGCAGCGGCGTCAGGGGTGATATGATTCAACTCATTCTTCGGGACCTCGCGCGGGATCCCGCCCGCCGCCTCGACCGCCATGAACTCCGTATAGTGGGCAAGCGCCGTCACGATGACCGGGTCGCCCTTCGAGACAAGCGTGGAGGCGACTGCCTGGAACCCCCGGCGCGCTCCCGGCACCACCCGCACCGCATCCATGTTCAGCCATGCCGCGAGGTCCGTGTGGAACTGCGCGATGGGAGGGTTCCGGATGTAGTCGAGCCGGGGAGGGTTCCGACAGTTATCGCAGACCGAGTAGCCGTCGCCGAACGATATTGCCGCCTTCATGGCATCGGCGGTGAGCCGCCCGCCCGCCTGGATGGGATCGATGTTGATGTACAGCTCCTCGATGTCGCGGGCATCGATATCGACTGCGCACTTCACCGCATCAGCTCCTCTTCGATGATGGCAATCTGCCGCTTCACCTTCTCGATGGAGGTTGCGGCACGCTTCTTCTGCGCTTCATCGAGGTCATGCTGCGGAGCGGTCTCCCGGAGCAGGAACCGGATGTCGGAGAGGATGAAGAGTGCCTGAAAAACTGCATCAACGGCTCTTTTTGACACGAGATCACCATACAAATATCATTGAGCATATATTAGGTTACGCGTATTCCGGGCATCGGCCCGGCATCGAACACTTTCACACCGCACGCAGCAGCCATTTATACCCGCAACACACGGAGATTAATTGGGCATGAAGATCGTTCATTTAGCAGACACGCATCTCGGGTTGTCGGCGTTCAACCGGGTCGATCCGGAAACCGGGATGAACCTGCGCGAACAGCTCATCTACGACAACTTCCTCGCCGCCGTCGATCGGGTCATCGCCATGCGCCCCGATGCGCTCGTCCATGCGGGCGACCTCTTCCACCAGGTCAAACCGAAGACCCGCGCCTACACGACGGCGCTCGACGCCCTCTCCCGCCTGCAGGATGCGGGAGTTCCGGTGCTCGTGGTCGCCGGCAACCACAGCATGGCAAAGACCCGTTACACGGCGTCCCCGTTCGAGGTGCTCGAGCGGGGCGGCTACGCTGCACGCGGTCTCTACGTCGCCCACCACAACCGTTACCGGCGGGTGGAACTAGGAGATACGGTCTTTCACCTCATACCGAACATGCTCGAGGCGGAAGGTTACCGGAGGGCGTTTGATGGACTCGAGTTCTCGCCCGGCACGAACGTCCTCGTCACCCACGGCCTTGCGAGCAACTTGAAAGACCGGCGGTTGCACACCGTCGCCGAGCACGAACTGGATGCGACGATCCTCTCCGACCGGTTCGACTACATAGCGCTCGGCCACTTCCACGGCCAGATAAAGGTCGCCGACAACGCCTGGTACAGCGGGTCGCTCGAATACTGTAACTACGGCGAGATCGCAGATACCAAAGGAGGCCTTACCGCGGACCTCTCGTCCGGAACGGTCACGCATATCGACTTCCCGCACACCCCCATGATCAGCCTCGGTAAGATCAACTGCGACGGCCTCTCCGCCCGCGAGGTCATGGATGGGATCCTCGGCGCGGTTGACGGCGCAGGGGAGAAGACCCGCCGGGCGATCTGCCAGGTCACGCTTGACGGGATACGCCGCGAGACGCTCCGCGCGCTCGACCAGAAAACCCTCGCGGAGGTCCGGAGCCGGATGCTCGACCTCAAACTGCAGGTGTTCGCCGCCGACGATCCCTCCCGTATCTTTTATGGAGACTCGCTCGTCGGCCTCGACTACGTCGCCGAGTTCGAGCGTTTCGTCGAGAGAGAGCACCTCGCCCCGGGCGACGAGGAGTACGTGAAGAAGACCGGGACGACGATCCTCCGCTCGGTCATCGCGCGGCATAAGGAGGGAGAGAATGCTGCTGAATAAACTTGCCATGCGCAACTTCAAGCGGTTCCGCAACCAGGAGATCGCCTTCCAGGACGGCATCACCGGGATCGTCGGGAACAACGGGACCGGCAAGAGCAGCATCGTCGCCGCCGTCCTCTTTGCCCTCTACGGCCTCCAGGGGACGGGGCTTGACGCGAACTACATCGTCAGTTCCTTTGCGGGCCCGCAGGACGTCTGCGAGGTCCGCCTGGACTTCGTGGCCGGCGGCAACGAATACGCCGTCGTCCGCAGGTTCAAGCGCCGCCCCTCCTCGACCCTCCACGAGGCAAACCTCTACCTGAACCAGAAGCTCCTCGCAAGCAGCGTCCAGAAGGTGGGGGAGGAGATGCAGCGGATCATCGGCATGGGTCCGGGTGACTTCCGAAACACCATCTATGCCGGGCAGAAGGAGCTCCTCGCCCTGATCGAGAGCAGGGCCGGATCCCGGAAAGACTGGTTCATGCAGGTGCTCGGCATCGATTACCTCAGGAAGGACAGCATGGAGGACCTGAAGCGGATCGTCGATGCCCGGGAAGGGGTCTCTCTGGAGCTCTCCGGGCGCCTCCGGGAGCTCGACGCCGCCTCCGTGCGCGACCGCCTTGCGGCGCTCCGCGCCGACCTCTCCCGTGCGGAGGAGGAGGCAAAGCGTGCCGGCGCCGCAGAGAAAAACGCCATCGCGGCGCTCGATAACGCCCGGGGGGAGCGCGACCGGCTGCTCTTTGTGCGCGACCGTTTCCTGCACCTTGCGCGGGAAAAAGAGGTGCTCGCGACCGATATCGCGCGACTCCGCACCGAGTGCCGGGAGGCCGAGGAAGAGATCGCAGGACGCAGGAGACTGCAGGCCGACCTCGAAGCCCTTGCCCCGCTTGCCGGGCGCTACGAACCCCTGAAGGCGGAGCTTGCCGCGATGGCGGAGACGAAGGCTGCACGCGACCGCCTGAGCCTCGAGGCCGGCGCCGCGGGCGAGCAGGTGCGGGAGTACGACGAACGTCGCGCGCGCCTCGATGCCGGGCTCGCCACGCTTGCCCGGGACGAACAGACAGTTGCCGGGCTTTCCCGGGAGGTCGCGGAGTGGCAGGCCCTCCGCGGTCGTATCACGGCGATGAAGGCCCTTCAGCCGGAATACGATCGTCTCCGCGAAGACCTTGCCCGCATGGACGAGCGGTTCGTCCAGACAGAGCGCCGTGTCCAGGAGAACCGGAGGGAGATCGAGACGATCGAGGAGAAGAACCGGCATCTTCGTGCGCTCGAGACCGAGATCGGCGACTACGATGGTCTCCGGGCCCAGCAGGAGGTGTATCTCAGGGTTCTTGAGTACTCCCGGCAGGAAGAGCGGTGCCTGCAGGAGGTCCGCGCCGGGTCCGAGGAGATGAGCCATCTTGAGGGCGAGATCGCCGGGTATGCCCGGCAACTCGCCGGGATGGCCGCCATCGAGGAGCGGATCGAGTCGGCGGCAAGCCGGAAGGAGTACCTGACTTCACGAACCAGCGCATGCGCCGAACGCCAGGAAACGCTTCGCGAGGAGATCCGGCGGCTCGCCGGGCACCGGGCGGATATCCTCTCTGCGGGCCCGGAAGGAGCCTGCCCGACGTGCCGCCAGAGCCTCGGCGCTCACTACGAGGAGCTGGTCGAGAACCTCGCCGCCGCCACTGCATCGATGCAGGCGACGCTTGCAGACCTCGAGTACGAGCATGCGCGGGGGACCATCGAACACCAGTCCCTCGCCGCCGAGCTTGCCGACCTCCAGCAGCACCTCACCGTCTTCCGGCGCTTGAAAGAGCAGCACGCCCTCTCCTCGACCCGGTACGAGCAGAGCGCAGGTATCGTGCAGCGCTGGCAGGCCGAGGCAAGCGAGCACCGTGCCGCAATCCGGGCGCTCGGCATGGACGGGTACGACCAGGCTGCGCACGCCGCCCTCAGGGAGAGGATCCGGTATATCGAGGGGAAGCGGACGGCGGCCGATACCCTCCGGGGCGCGTGCGGCCGCCTCCCCGCCCTCCAGGAGGAGCGGCGACGGCTCATCGCCGAGGTCGAGGGTTACCTCGCCCGCAAGGAGGATATCGAGGCGAAGATCGCCCGGCTCGGGTTCGACCCGGAGGTCCGGCAGCGTCTCGAGGCGGATGCGGAGGCGCTTGAAGCATCCTATCGGGCATGCACGGAAGCAGAGGCCCGCCTTGCGCGGAGACCGGACATAGAGGAGGAGTTGAGAGCCGTCGTTGCCAGGGCCGACGGGCTCCGCGAGAGGTTGCGGGTCGTCACGGACGAACTCGCCCGCCTCGCGTTCGACCCGGAGAGGTTCGCGCACCTCAACGAAGAGTGCAACCGTGCCGAGGCGGCGTATAGGACGACCCTGGAGCTCCGCGTCCGGCTCGAAGAGATCCCGCGGCTCGCCGGGGCGCTCAAGACAAAGCAGGACCTCCTCGCGAGCCGGGAGACCGAACGGCTCCAGGTCGAGAAGGCCGTAAACGACCTTGACTTCGACGAGCGGCAGGTCGCGGCGATAGAGAAGGCGCTCGCAGGATGCGAAAGGGATCTCTTCGCCGCACGGGAACAGGAGATCGCGATCGTTGCCCGCATAACCGGCCTCTCGGCCGATATCGAGGAGACAACCGGGAGGCTTGCCCGTGCGGATGCCCTCCTCCGGCAGCAGGAGGCGCTCACCGAGGAGATCGGGCGCCTGAAACTCACCCGATCCCTCATCAAAGATTACACCGACTACCTCCTCCAGGTGGTCAGGGACCGGATCGAGGAGGAGGCCGGGAGGGTGCTTGCGGAGATCACCGACGGGAGGTACAGCACCGTGATGCTCGACGACGACTTCACCGTCCTCGTCCACGATATGGGGGACGACTACCCGGCCGACCGGTTCAGCGGGGGAGAGCAGGACGATATAGCGATCGCCCTCCGCGTCGCCCTCTCCCGGTTCCTTGCCGAGGTGAACGGGGTGCACGACTCCACGTTCCTTATATTCGACGAGATATTCGGGAGCCAGGACGAGGGACGGCGGAACAACCTTCTCCGCGCTCTCAGGACCCAGGAGGCCCATTTCCCCCAGATCCTCCTCATATCTCACATCACCGAGGTCCAGGACGAGTTCTCGACGACGCTCGTGGTCGAGATGGGGGCAGATCAGGCAAGCCGGGTCCGGGAGTTTGCGTGATGGACCAGAACACCCTCTACCGGGACGCCATCCGGCGGGTCGCAGGAAGGATCCGTGAAGTCGCCCCGCCGGATCTTGCAGAGCGGTTCTCGGCCGCCGGCGGGTTTGACCCCGCCTCCTACCGGCACTGCCGGCCCGAGTTCGGCGGCGCCGTCTGCGCCGTCGACGGGAGCAACACCATCGTCCTCGACGCGGGATGTTTTGCCGTCGCCGCCGTCCGGGCATCGGTCAGCGCGTATGCCGGTGGTGCGCGCCTCTATCACAGGACGACGCCTCTCCATATCGTCACGGTCAACCCCGGGACCGGGAACGACGACTTCGATGCGCTCTTTTACGACTGCTTCCAGCGTCCCCCGAAAGTGCATCTCGATCACGACGACCCCGTGAGGAACGCCGCCGTCATACGGGATACCCTCGAGTACCGGGCGGCGATGGAGATGGCCGGAGAACTCGATGCCGGCGACCTCATCGTCCTCGACGGCACGCTCCAGGTCCGCCACGCAAGCCACGACGAGGTCGTCGAGAGCCTCCTGAACCTCTGCAACCTCCGGGGGGTGCTCATCGCCGCCGTGACGAAACGGACGTCGCTCACCTGGGGCGGGGGGCACCCGATCGTCCCGGCGGCGGAGGGGCTTGCCCGCGGCCTCGGCATCCCCGAGCCCTGGTATCTCTCTCTCTCCGCCGCCGGGGGCCTGCTCGACCGCCGGGAGACCTCCGCCTGGAAGCAGCGGGGCGAACAGTACGTCGCGCGGCTGCACCCTCGGGCCGATCGGGCGTTCAAAGTGGAGATCCCCCGGTATTACGACACGGAGCGGGTAGAACGGGTCTTCTCCGCGCTCGCCTCATTTGCCGACGACGGAAGGGTCACGGGTTACCCGTATCCGCTCCTTGACGCCCACCTCACCACACGGATAGGGAGGGATGCGGTCGAGCAGGTCCGCCACGATATCATCCGCGATATGGACCGGCTCGGCATGAACCTCGCCGATTACACCGGCATCTTCGGTGATTACCATGATGAGTTTGATCGATATTGACGGCGACGACGCCTCGAAGTACCGCCTGATCGGAGACCGGGTGCTCAGCTACCGGTTTGCCGTTCCCCACGATGCGGAGCTCTACCTTGGGGATATCTTGAAGATCACCGACAGCGTCAAAGGGCTGACGTTCTTTGCCAAAGTCAGCGATCTCCTCCACGACTGCAACTTCTCCGACCCGAAGTGGGACACCCGCCCGCATACCGAGCACTTTTACGGTATAGGGGAGGACGTCTTCATCCTCGTCGAGGCGGTCCCTCTCGGTTACATCGGGGAGGATGGCGAATTCCGAAAACCGCGGACGATCCCGGCAAAGTTCTCCCGCGTGGAGCGGCCGGAGTCGCAGGACTTCGCGTTCCTCCGGCAGGTGATGGGCGATATCGAGGTCGGCGTGATGAAGACCGGCCAGGGTGTCCTGAAGGATGTAAGGGTGGCGCTCCACTCGGCGGTGATGCGGCAGCACATGGGTGTCTTTGCGACGACGGGGATGGGAAAGAGCAACTTCATGAAGGTCTTCTGCGCCTCCTGCATGCGGGTGCGGGAGTTCGGGCTCCTCATCGTCGACCCGCACGGCGAGTACGTGGCCGGAGGGCGATCGTCGAGCGGAGAGTCGACGAGAGGGCTCCTGCACTATCAGGCGGGCCGTGACGGCCTTGCCGTCTTCTCCACCCGGTCGGAGCAGTACCGGAAGAAGTATCACCTGGACCAGCTCTTTCTCGACTACGACGACTTTCGAATGCCCGACCTCCTCCTCCTCTACGAGCATTCTCCACCCCAGCGCGAGGTCGTGGAGATGCTCGAGAGCGTGCCGGGCTCAGACGTGATCGACTTCTTCCAGGGGATCGATGCCGCGACCTTCGATGCCGATACCTACAGCGGCCCGCACCGCGGGATTGCCCGGGGCCTGAAAAACTTCTCCGCAAGCACGCTTGCCGTCATGCAGCGGCGCATCGCGGGCATGCTCAACCGGAACCGGGGTTTCTTCCGGAGACAGGGCACCTCGATACCGGATATCATGAGGGCGCTTCACGAGAACAAAGTCGCCCTGATCGATATACCCGGTATGAGCGAGCAGAGCGAACTCTTCGTCCTCTCGATCATAACCCGGATGATCATGCGCAACCACCAGGGCGAAGATGCAAGGAGCGCAGAAGAGGCGAGGCAGGTGCTGATCACCATCGAGGAGGCGCAAAGGGTGCTCGGGTCGGGGTCCGGGAGCACCCGGGTCTTCCGGGAGGCCGCGATGGAGGGGAGGAAGTTCGGTGTCGGTCTCTGTGTGGTTACCCAGCAGCCAAAGAACATCGACGCCCGGGTCCTTGCGCAACTGAATACGTTCGTCGTGATGGGGCTTTCCGACCGGGGGGACCGCGACATGATAGCGAGCAGCGCAAAACAGGACCTCTCTCGCCTGGATACCGAGATCCAGACGCTTGAGCCGGGAGAAGCGGTCATCAGCACCATCGGTATACCGTTTCCCGTGAGCACCCGGATCCATCTCTTCGAGGACTACATCGGAGACCTCAGCGAAAGGCCGGGGGCAAGACCGATAGACGACGGCCTTGAGAGAACATTTTAGCAGGAATGCAAGAAGGTGATGGCGGCAGGGTTCTATCCCGTGTCAACCCTCCCTTCACTGAACACTCTGGCGCCCTGAGGCGTCAGGATCGCTGAACTTTCTCGACTTTCCGGATGGAGACGCAGTTGATGACCGCATCCCCGGACAGGAGGTAGCGTTTGACGACCATTCCCAGTACCTCGACCACATCCCCTTTCTGAACATCTTCCGCCGGGGAGGTGAACATCTTGACCGATATCTCACCCGTCCGGTCGGCGACGAGATACTGCGGCCGGTTGAGGAACTGGAAGTATACCCGCTCGACGACGCCTTTGACGCGCACCGTCTCGCCGAGCATGTTTAAGTTGATCTCGCGGACGCGGGTTGTTCGTGCTTCTGCTTCATAGACCGGCACCAGCGATGCATACTGTTTCTGGCTCATGTAGTTGAGCGCCACTGGTATGAGGATCAGCATGACTGCTGCCGGAACCGCCCAGATCAGCGAACGTACATCTCCGGTAGCAAAGACGTACACCGCAATCAGGATCATAAAAAAGAGGAAGACGGCCAGTGCAACTGGCGTCACCCTCACTCTAATATCTCCAATCTGCATTGTCAATCAGGTTTACTTGAGGGCTGCAATTTCCTTTCTGAACGCGACCCAGTAGATGATACCAACAAAGAGCATACCGCCGACGATGTTGCCAAGCGTGACTGGAATCAGGTTGTTGGTCCACATGGCTACCCAGTTGACTGTGTCGACTGCCTTTGTGGGGTCAAGACCTGTACAGAAGATGCCCGTGGGAATGAAATACATGTTTGCAACACTGTGTTCAAACCCGGTGGCGACGAAAGCGAAGATCGGGAACCAGATACCGACGATCTTGCCTATCGCATCGTCAGCGCATATACCGAGCAGGACAGCAAGGTTGACGAGCCAGTTACAACCAATACCCTTGACGAATACCGACCATAGAGCCATACCGCCGACGTAACTCGTCTTTGCCGTTGCTATGCCGATCGCTCTCACACCGAATGCGGTGAGTGTTGCGGTTCCGGCGGCATCGAAGGAGACACACGGGCCGTATGCCATGATATACGCAAAGACTACCGACCCGATGAGGTTGCCGACATACACCCAGAGCCAGAGATTGAGCACAGCGCCCCAGCTGACCTTGTGGATGAACGCTGCCATGGGGGCGAGCATCGCGTCGCCGGTGAAGAGTTCTGCACCGGTCATGATCGTGATGATAAGCCCCACAGGGAAGACGGCACCCAGCATGAACTGGGCCATACCGGCGCTTGCGAAACCGGATCTCAGTGCGACGTCGGTTGCCATGACGCCGGTCGAACAGACTGTTGCGAGCGCACCGCCCATGGCGATGTAGGCTCCAGACATGAAGCCACGCACGATCATGTTCCAGACGGGCAGCCCGACCTTGTACTTTCCGGCATCACCCGCTTTTGCTACGATAGCAACTGGAGGATGGAACACCATTTTTCATACACCTCTCTAAACGTCCTACCTATACCATCAAGTAATCAGACTGTATAGGTCTAATTAATCAGTAATTTGAGAGGGATATTAATAAGTTTCGAATTGATCGTCACGCAGGAAGAGTATAACTCAAATTTAGGCGTTTATCATCGGGTTGAGTTAATTCCCGTAATTAAACATCAAGAATCGATAAACGACGCTTCTGGATTTGTTTTTGAGACCACGCGGAATATAGGTAGTTTTAGGGTGATGTTTGAGCGAGCGTGCGGGAGCAGGCGCGCAGCTCCTCCAACCTCCTGCTCTTCCTCTCGTGGGGCGATGATCGCCCACTAAAATCGTCGCGGATGCCTGCGCGTCGCCGGATGCCACCACGACCCGGGTGTGATACCCGGGAATTACTCTTTTTTTGGTATATTCAGGCCGTACCTCTCGTTTTTCGAGCGGGCTTGGAGCCCTGGAGCGAGGCCTGATCCGGGAGATTCAGGGAAACTGGAGCGTCTTGCCTGCGGCCCCCCACCAGGTCCGTCACCCGGTGCCAGGGGATCCTTCGCCACGAGCCCTCGTCCCGGCGCTACATCCCGCTGAGACGCACACACCTTTCTTCTGGCACCACAACGCCATGCTGACAATCCGAAACACCAGCCCGGGAAGATCATGAGCTATAGGTGCGCTGTAAGGCATCTTGGGGGAACCCGGGGGTGGGTCGCACGGGGAAACCCGGGAGATTCACTTTCCCGGGTTCCAACTCATCTGACCATCCCCCGGACTCCTATCCTGCGGGCAGGGGTTACTTGAAGATGTCGAATATCTGGTCGCTGCCGGTGGCCATGAGCCGGTCGCGCTCAGGTTTCTCCTCGACGAGCGCGAGCACCGGCGGGGTCATATCCTCGCCCGGGTGGAACCCGAAGAGTTCCTCGAGATCGGTCTGGATGGCGTGGAGGAAGACCGAGTTCGCTATCTCGACGGGGCAGAGCTCCTCGCACTGGCCGCAGTTGACACAGGAGTCGGATATGTGCGCGAACCGGATCAGGTGGAACATGAACGGCGGCGGGATCACGCCCGGCTCGACCAGGTACTCCTTCCGTGTGCTGCAATCGATGCAGTAGCAGATCGGGCAGTTCTCGATGCAGGAGTAACACTTGATGCACCGGTTCGTCTGCTCCCGGATCCTGTTCAGGCGCTCCTTACCCTCGCCGAGCGCCCCGAAGTAGCGCGCCCGCCACCGGTCGCCGAGCTTCAGCATCGCGTTCTCGACCTTGCCACGGATCTCGATACCCTTTGCCGGCGCCGCCTCCGTCGCCACCGCGCCGGCCTCGACAGCGCTGTTGAGGAGGTTTGCGCCCTTCTCGGAGCCGACCTCGACAAACGTGGCACTGCCGGCGCGCTCACCGATGACCCCCCAGTTGCCGCAGGCGAGGTCCGCCTGGCGCGGGATCTTGATCTTGCACCGGCGGCAGTTGGACCGGCGGCCGAGCCCCTCGTTCCCGAGGAGGTCTTCTGCCCCCTCCTCGAGTTCGTCGATCGAGATGGATGCGTGCTGGCCGTCCTTCGTGATGACGATGAACTTACCCTTGTCGATCTCCTCCTTGACGACATCGTCGGGGTCAAGGCCGAGTCTCTCCCGGACGATCGTCCGGGCGACTTCCGGCCGGATGGTGCCGCCGCAGTTGAGGCCAATCATCAGGATGTTATCCAGATTGACCTGGTTGCGCTTCGCCATCTCGTACATCGCTTTGACGTCGCAACCCTTGAGGACCGTCGCGATACGCATATCCGGCTCGGCGGAGAGAAGACAACGGCGCATCTGTTTCGGGAGGAGGAGGGTGCCGCAGTGGAGCGAGCCTGCAATCCCCTCGATATCGGCGGGGTCGGTGATCAGCGCCGGCACCGCATCATAGACATCCGCGCCCTTCCTGACCGCAAAGACCCCGTCGACCATACCGCTCGTAAGAGCGTGGCGCAACAGTGCGCTGACCGCTCCGCCGGTCTCCGCCTTCTCCCTGAGCGCCTCATCCGTCGTCCATGCATAGAGCAAATCGCCTTTTCCTGCCATATCTCACGCCTCCGCAACCTTTTCGACCCTGACCGCACACGCCTTGAACTCGGGGATCTTCGCGATCGGGTCGAGTGCGTTGTGGGTCAACATATTCGCCGGGTGCTCCTTGTAGTGGAACGGGATGAACATGACGCCCCTGATGATCTCCGGGGTGACCCTGGCGGGGATATCGATGGACCCGCGGCGGGTGCTTGCCCGGACGACCTCGTTGTCCCTGATGCCGAGCGTCTTTGCATCCTCGGGATTGATCTCGATCCAGCCGATCGGCGCCTCTTTCTCAAGGCTCCACGACCGGCGAGTCATCGTGCCGGTGTGCCACTGCCAGATGACCCGCCCGGTCGTGAGGACGTACGGATACTCGGCGTCGGGGACCTCGGCGGGAGGTTTCCATTCGATAGCGGAGAAGACCCCGAGGCCGTCCGGCGTGGCGAACTTCTCCCGGTGGAGGATGGCCGTTCCCGGGTGCTCCGCGGTCGGACAGGGCCAGTGCAGGCCGTCCGGGTCGAGGCGGGCGTAGGACATGCCGTGGTAAGACGGGGTGACGGCGGTGACTTCGGCAAAGATCGCCTCAGGGTTCTCGAACGCGAATTCTCTCTCGTAACCCATCCTCTTCCCGAGGTCGCAGAGGATCTGCCAGTCGGGTTTCGCATCCCCCGGTGGATCCTGGGCCTTCCTCCAGCGCTGGACCCGCCGCTCGGTGTTCGTCTGGGTGCCGTCTTTCTCCGCGTAGCAGGCGGCGGGCAGGATCACATCGGCAAGACGGCCGGTCTCGGTCAGGAATATGTCCTGAACGACCAGGAACTCGAGGTTCCTGAGCGCATCCTCGACGTGCCGGATGTCCGGGTCGGAGAGCATCGGGTTCTCGCCCATGATGTACATGCACTTGAGCGTGCCGGGCGTATCGGCAAGGACGTTCACCATCTCGGTGACGGTGTAACCGGCCTTACCCTCGGCGATATCGTCGACGCCCCACATCTCCCTCATCTTCGTTCTGGTCGCCTCGTCGGTGACCTTCTGGTAGCCGGAGTAGACGTTCGGGAGGGCTCCCATGTCGCAGGCGCCCTGGACGTTGTTCTGGCCGCGAAGCGGGTTCACGCCGCCGCCGGGCCTGCCCAGGTTGCCGGTGAGCATCATGAGGTTCGCGGTCGATTTGACGTTGTCGACGCCGGTGGTGTGCTGGGTGATGCCCATCGAGTAGATGAGCGCGGCGACGTCGGCGGCTGCGATCCACTCTGCCGCGGTCCTGAGGCTCTCGACGGGAATACCGGAGACCTTCGAGGCGTTCTCAAGGCTGTAGACATCCTTCATGACGACCTCCTTGAGTTTCTCATAATCCTTCGTCCGCTTCGTGATGAACTCCTTGTCCTCCCAACCGTTCCTGATGATCTCCTGCATCAGCCCGTTCAAGATGGCGACGTCGGTCCCGGAGACGAACGGCATGTAGAGGTCGGCCTGCCGGGCGGTCGGCGTGTAGCGCGGGTCGGCCACGATCACCTTCGCACCGTTCGTTCTCGCGCGGACGACGCTCCGCGCGATCAGGGGGTGCTGCTCGAATGTATTGGACCCGAGTATGAAGATGCACTTCGACTCGACGAGATCCCGGATCGAGTTCGTCATCGCCCCGGACCCGAAGACCGCCGCGAGGCCGGCGACGGTGGACGAGTGGCAGAGCCGGGCGCAGTGGTCGACGTGCGGCGTCTTGAGCGCCACCCGGGCGAACTTCTGCATCAGGTAGTTCTCTTCGTTCGATGTCCGGGCGGAGGAGAGGCAGGCCATCTCGTCGGGTTTGTAGGATCCGAATCGTTCCGCGATCAGGTCGTAGGCCTCGTCCCAGGTCGCCTCGACAAACTTGCCGTCCTTCTTGATGAGCGGTTTTGTCAGGCGGTCGGGGCTGTTGATGAATTCGTGGGCGTAACGTCCTTTGGGGCAGAGTTTACCCCCGTTGACGGGTGCGCGCTGCCAGTGCGCCACGTCAAAGACCTTGCCGTTCCGGACGACGAGGTTGAACCCGCACCCGGTGCCGCAGTACGGGCATGTTGTCGATACATACTTGATATCCATTGTCGTTCCCCTCTGGCAGGGAGAACATACCGCCCGTGTCATATAATAGGCATGGTCCAACGTGGTTTTCGAGGTAAATTAACGATATACGGCAAATACACGGTATATGTCCTGCCCGGGGTCACCCCGAAACGGCAGGATGCCGCTCCACGTGGTACGGGCCGGCGTCGGTCCCGTTGTTCTTGCCCGCGTGCTTCGGTGATCCGGGCCTTTGCGATCTCCCGGTAGCCAGGATCGATCTCAAACGTCCCGGGGTTTGCCGCTGTCGTCGGCGAGGACCCGCGCCGCTCCAGTGGCGTCTTCGCCCATCCAGCCGAGGTAAGTCATCCCGGGACTTTTTGTCGTCGTACGGGTTGTAGTCCTTCCCTATGGCGTAGAACGGCGACGTGACGATGATGCCTCCGGGAGGCGCCGCGTGCCTTCGATGCAGTCCACGGTAAGCCCGCCTGCTCTTCTCTCTTCCCCCCTCACTCCAATCACGTATCGATCCGGGGCGAAAGAGTAAACAAAACTCGATCTCAGGCACCATCGCCTCCGGTGAGAACCTTCTGCCGCGTTCGCTCGAGCGCATCGACGAAGTCCTCGACCTCGTAGGGATTGAGCTCCCCCTGCCCCTCAGGTTCGAGGCGTATGACCTCGATGAGCGCATCCTTGAGGACGTCGAGGCGGCTGTCGGGAGGGAGGACGATCTCGAACCGGCGGAAGATGCGGTCGGAGATGCAGGCGAAGTTTCCGTGGACGGAGGCAAACGTCAGGATCTCGTCTGCGGAAGGGACGTCGGCCTGATCGACCTCGACTTCGAGGACTGCCGGCGTATCGGCGCTTTTCTCTATAAAGCAGCGGGCGACCCTGATCTTCGTGGCGACTCCTCCGTTCAGTTCCGGATATTCTCTCGGAAGAGTGATATAGTTTTATGCCGGGGCGCGGGAGGTCTTCTTTGCAGACCGGATGCCGTCCGGGTCTTGGCCGGCATCCCGATCCGTCTGCCGGGAGATGCAACAGAGCGATCCGGTGGACGAGTTGCCTGCAATGATGAAACAGATGCACACAACTCACTTCAGCAGATTTATCCGCCCGTTGAAAGATGTTTCTTCATGAGACTCCTCTCCATACTCATCGCACTGGCGCTCGTGGCCCCGGCGGCGGCGGTCTTTCTCACGGCGGAGAATGCGGAAACTGTCGGTACCGGGCTGAAACAGGTCGCCACCTCCGGCAACGGCACGCGCTACGAGGCGGGATCGTATCATGTCGTGGTCCTTTCCGGCACCTACCGGGAGATGGGCCGGCAGTACGGCGCCCTGATGAAGGATGAACTCCGGGCCGAGTATGCGATGCTCCGGTCGCACTTCACGGCATCGGGATACACCGAGGCGGAGATCGGTGAGCTCGCCCGAAAGGCAACAACGCTCCAGGCAAAGCGCATGAAGGAGATCCGGGCCGGTATCGCGGAAACATCGGGCCTGACCGTGGAGGAGGTCGATATCCTCTACGAAGGGGTGCCGGTCTTCTTCAGTACCATGAACGAGAAAGCCTTCTTCAGTACCGCCGGTGGGAAGGCCGGCTGCTCGTTTCTGGCTGTCTGGGGCAACTACACCCCGGACGGTTCGGTAGTCCTCTCCCGGAACTGGGACCACAACGATGCCTTTCTGATCTTCAAGCCATACTACACACTCGCGGTCTACAACCCGACCGACGGGAGCAATAGTGTCGCGACGTTCGGCCCGGTAGGGTTGCTCCCCGAGACCCTGATGAACAGTGCCGGGCTTTTCATCGCCGAGGATAACGGGGAGAGCTCCGGCAGTAGCCTTGAGATCGCCGGCAGGCCTCAACTGGTCGGGGAGTTCTTCCGGTTGATGCTCGATTATTCCACTATGGACGAGCTCGATGCCGGGATCATGTCGACCCGGACGGATTGCGCGTTTATCGTGAACGCGGCCGGGGCTGACCGGGCCTGCTCCTATGAGGAGACCGTGTATGATATCAAGTGCCGCGAGGGTACGGGCGTGATCGCGGCCGCGAACCATTTCGTGGATCCGTCGTGGCGGCTTGCAGTTCCTCCTACGGAGGAGAATACGGTCGTGCGATACGGCAATCTGCTGCGCCTCGCCGAAGAGAGCAAAGGATCGGTTGACGGGGAACGGATGGTCGGGATCCGCGACGTGCTGTACGACGATGGGGGTGCGACGTTTTGCCATTACACAGTCGGGGATCTCTCGGCCTCCTCGATTTACCAGGTGGTCTTTATCCCGGAGACCCGTACGCTCTGGATGAAGGTCGTGGATCGGGACTGGGAGAAGGTGGAACTCGGGCAGTTGTTCTCGGTGTGAGAGGGGCGGCGAGCCGGGAATGGGGGCGGGATCCCACCGCAGCGGATCCCGCGGCCTTCCGGGAGCTGCCGGTTTCCGGCATGCTTCTCCCCCTCTCAAGCGCCGTCGCTACGTATTTCGGGGGAGCCCCGATCGGGTTACTCTCCGAAATACGCGACGATATTTCGGAAGAACCGCATGTTCATCGATTCGGTGGGGAGCGGTTTTCCCTCGCGCTTCAGCCGTTCTTTCCGGGTCGGCCAGTCGTAGAGGTTCACGAACTCCATCGCCCGTTCGGGGTGCGGCATCATGCCGAGCACTTTGCCATCGGCTGACGTTATCCCGGCGATATCTGCGAGCGCTCCGTTCGGGTTGTAGGGGTACTCCCCTCCCGCGGGGGAGAGGTCGTCCCGGCAGTACCGGAACGCGACCATGTTCTCCCTCTCGATCCGCGCGAGGGTCTCCTCCGTGCAGAAGAAGTTTCCTTCGCCGTGGGAGACCGGGCAGTAGAGGTGTGAAATACCTCGCGTCCAGAGGTTCTCCGCCGCGGGTTTCAGGGTGACGAACCGGCACTCGAGCACGCCCTTTCTGTTCGGCATCAGGGCGATCTCGCGGGAACGGTCCTCGTCGAACGCGGGGACGAGGCCGAGATTCGCGAGGATCTGAAACCCGTTGCAGATCCCGAGGACGAGGTTGTCTCCCGCGAGAAACTCCTTTACATCGCTCCAGAGGTTGTTTCTGATGCGGTTGGCGCAGGCGTTGCCGGCGCCCATATCGTCGCCGTAGGAGAATCCGCCGGGAAAGACCATCAACCGGTAGTCGGAGAGGGATTTTTCGCCTGCAATGAGGTCGTTGATGTGGACGGTGTCGGATGCCATGCCCGCCCGCATAAGGGCAACTGCTGTCTCCATCTCGGAGTTGATCCCGTAGCCGCTCATGATGAGGGCTTTTGCCGCGGTCTTGACGGTCGTCATTCTCAGTACCCTCCGAAGGGCGCTTTGTATGCTGTTTTCATCGCTCTGATCGGTTGCTCGATCAGGGTCTCTCCTGCCGATACCCGGAAGGCCGTGCCGCCGACGCGGCCGAGGAGGTGCGCATCGTCGCCGAAGACTTCCTCGAACGCTTCCCGGTCACCCGGAGCGACCGTGACGACGAACCGGCCGGGCGACTCCGAGAAGAGGTAGCGGTCCGGGCGCATCCCGCCGGGTATGGTGAGATCCATGCCGACCCGTCCGGCGATAGCGACCTTTGCAAGGGCGACGAGCAGCCCCCCGTGCGCCACCGGGAAAGCGGACGCTATAAGCCCTTTTGCGATTGCGCCGGTCATCTTCTCGTAGCGCGCCTTTGCTGCCTCCATATCGAGGGATGGGACCACGCCGCCCTCGATGCCGATGTGGGCGAGGTACTCCGACCCGCCGAGTTCCTCCCCGGTCTCCCCCACGACGTAGGCGAGGTCGCCCTCGAACTTCGCATCCATCGATACCGCGGTGGTAACGTCGGGGTGGATGCCTATCGATGTGATGAGGAGCGTCGGGGGTACGGATACCTTCACGGGGCGAGAGTCCGCGTCGAACCCGGAGAAATCGTTATACATGCTGTCTTTTCCCGATATGTACGGTGTCGCGAACGCGATCGCACCGTCACGGCATCCGAACGCAGCCTGTTTGAGCTGCCAGAGCCTCTCCGGCTCGTCGGAGGAGCACCAGCAGAAGTTGTCGAGGAGTGCGATGGCATCGAGCGGTATACCTATCGCGATCAGGCCCCGGATCGCCAGATCGATCGCGGCAATCGCCATGCGGTAGGGGTCGAGCTCCGAGTACGTCGGGAAGATGCCTTGCGAGAGCCCGACACCCTTCATCGAGCCGGGGACGACCTTTGTCAGGGTGGCAGCGGTCTGGACCCGCCCGCTCCCCTGTACGGGGCCGAGAACGTGCCCTCCCTGGACGGTATGGTCATACCGGGTCGATATGAACTCTTTTGAGCATATGTTCTTTCGTGCGAGCATGGCAAGGAGGAGGTCGTCGAGCCGGTCGGGGCAGGGGAAGTCGGGCTCGGGATATGCCGTCTCCACGGGCAATGTCAGAAGGTGCTTCTCCGGCAGGCCGTCGTGGAGGAAGTCAAGGTCGATATCCATGACGGTCGTGCCGTCGTACTCCACGACGCACCTTCCGGTATCGGTGAACGTCCCGATGACGGTTGCCTCGACATCTCTCTTCCCCATCAGGTCCATGAAGGCGTCCGCCTTCTCTTCCGGGACGGCGAGCGTCATCCGCTCCTGCGACTCGGATATCCAGATCTCCCACGGTGCCATGCCGGGGTACTTCAGCGGCACGCGGTCGAGGAGGACGTGGCATCCGCCGGACTCCTTTGCCATCTCGGCGACGGAGCAGGAGAGCCCCCCCGCTCCGTTGTCGGTGATGCTCCGGTAGAGGTCGAGGTCGCGGGCCTCCCTGACGATGACGTCCGAGAACTTCTTCTGGGTGATCGGATCGCCTATCTGGACCGCGGTCACGGGGCTCGCCGGATCAAGGGCTTCCGAGGAGAAGGTTGCGCCGTGGATACCGTCTTTCCCGACCCGTCCGCCGACCATGACGATGAGGTCGCCGGGCAGGGCCTGCTTCTCGTGGAGCAGTCTCCCGTTGTGAGCACGCGGCATCACGCCGACCGTGCCTGCGAAGACGAGAGGTTTACCCACGTACCGGTCGTGGAAGTAGCACCACCCCTGCGGTGTCGGTATGCCCGAACAGTTGCCGCCGATGCCGACGCCGCTGATGACGCCCTCAAAGATCCTTCGCGGGGAGAGGATGGGGTTTTCCCGGTTCTTCCCGCGGAAGAGGGCCGGTTCGGTGTCGGGGTCGCCGGTGCAGTAGCCGTATATGTTGATGCAGGGTTTGGCGCCGAGGCCAAACCCGATCGTGTCGCGGTTCACCCCGACGATCCCGGTGAGGGCGCCGCCGAAGGGGTCGAGGGCCGAGGGGGAGTTGTGCGTCTCGACCTTGCAGGTCACGAGGTGCTCGTCGTCGAAGATGATGGCGCCGGAGTTGTCGGTGAAGACCGAGACGCAGATGTCCGCGTCCCCCCTCTTCTTGCGGATGGCGTTGGTGGCCGCCTGGATGCAGGTCTTGTAGAGCCCCCGAGGGACGTCGTCGTCCATCGCCGACGCAAAGATGGTGTGCTTGCAGTGTTCGCTCCAGGTCTGGGCGAGGGACTCGATCTCGACGTCCGTCGGCATCCGCCCGAGCCCCCTGAAGTAGTCCCGTATCGCGTGGAGCTGGGCGAGGTCGAGCGCGAGCGGTCCCCGCCGCTCTCCTGTCCGGGGATCGAGGATACCCTCTTTTCCGATGCGCGCGAGGTCCGCGTCGGAAAGATCGAGGCCCACGGCCCCGGCCGCCTGCGGGTCGTCGAGATGGACGAAGGGCGTGACCGCATCCATCCCCTTCTTGCCGTACTCCTCGCGGCTTTTGATGTGGATGCGGTTGATGAGCGGGTTTGCGAGGGCGCCGGCGAGTTTTTCCAGGGATTCGGGAGTCAGGTCGCCGGCGGCGAGGTAGAGCTGCGATGAGAAGACCGCTTCCCCCTTGCCGAACTGGAATCCGAAGTAGTCCTCGATGGTCTGTCTTGCCGTCGCTCCGACGTTATCGGTGACTCCGGGAAGGAACCCGACCTCGATTGCATGATCAAAGTCAGCCTCGGTCGGCCGGTCCACGGAGTAGCGCTGGACGACGGGGTTGCTGAGCTGCGCGCCGATCTGCGAGAGTTCTTCGGGGGAGAAGTCTCTTTTACTGGTCGCTATAGTATAGACGTCGACGAGGTGCAGCTCGCGCAGGGGGATGCCGAGCGAGCGGAACCTCTCGGTACGCATCTGTAACCGTGGATCGCAGGAGTAGTGTACCTCTATCCGGTGGACGTGAGAGGCCATGTATATATATGGGTGCGATCGGGTGAAAAGAGCTGCGATGGAGATGATGCACGGCCCTGTACCGGGGTCAAAAGAGGTCCGGGCAGGCATCGTGGCGCCCTTCTTCGGCCTGGTTCTGAACGGGTTACATCCCGTCGGCGATGCCGCCCTCGTAACCTGCTCTCGCGAAATCTGTAAAGGGGTTCGATGACATACTCACCCGGAGGAAGCCCCGTATACAAAAAGCATTATTGCGAGAGTATCAACCGTGGAAGGATGCGTAATGTTCGACCGTTGTCCTGGTGCTGCACATATCCGAACTCCGACGCTGAAGATAAAAAAATGCCCCGAGTGCGGTGCGGAGGTCGAGGTCTTCTCCAATGACATCTCGGTGAGATGCAGCGAATGCGGATTTACCGTTTACAACGATGCCTTATCCTGCGTCCAGTGGTGTAAGTACGCACGGGAATGCGTCGGTGAGGAGACCTACCAGAAACTTGTAGGCAAAAAGCCGGATCGCTGAAAGGGGAGAGGGTTGTGCCGGCATGCAAACATCCCTGAGTCTGATCCTTTGATCGAATCCATCAAATCGGAGGGTGTCCATACGTGCGGCGAGCGGACATTTTCCCTATCATCCGGCTCAAGACCTACAAAGCGTGAAAGTGATCCTCCCCAAAACTATATCATTCCCGATACCGACATCATCTGTATGCCGACGAAGACGGTAGTCGAGGGGAAGAAGGCGACCCCGAAGACCCCGCCTAAAGGAACTCTTACTCAGGCTGAAATCCAGGCCAGTATCGATAGGCTGGATGCAGACATGGAAAGATGGGGGAAGGGTCGGAGATACACTCTGGCCGAGGTAGAAAAGAGGCTGGAGTTATAAATCGATGTGTGGGTACTTCTTGTGCGCCGCCTCGAAACCCATGACCTCATGAATTTCCACAGATGTTTTTTGCTCTGTTTTCACCACCTTATAAAACACCGTGTACTTCCTCTGAATATGTAACCGGTGGGTGTTCTCCTTCCCTTTCAACTGCTTCTTATTGCATTGTTTGATCGAAGTGAACAGGTGTTCGCCCAGGCAGAATTTTATTTTATCAATGATTTTTTTGATATACTCGTTATCTCCACGCTTGATTGCCTGAAGGTGCCTCTCTGCCGTCTCTGTAATTACGATTTCGTATTTCGTCATGCGCCTCTCTCAGGCCTCGACGCCCCGTGCATGCAGCGCGGCGATCACACCCTGTTCTGCAGCCTCTGACTTAGGTATGCGCTCCTCCTTCGCGAGGAGGCAGACGTTCTCACGGATACGAGCCGAGGTTTGCAGAAAGACCTTTCCCTTCGCGTTGATGTGCTTCATAGTCAGTAGGTGGCAATTATAGTCTCTTAAAGAGGTGGTGACAGAAACAGAGGTGTCGGCAACTCGAATCCCTCAACATCCGGCCCCCGCAACCTGTTTTTAGTCACCTCTCTTATCAGGCCCCGCGCAGAGAGCTATGCATGCGCAATCTGTCATGACGGTTATGTAACTGTCATGACAGTGGAAAGGAGAAGAGAATTATGGAGCGTAAGGAGAAAAAGGAGCAATACAGGCGTAAAAAGGAGGGATATACGTTCACACTGTCCGATCAGGCATATGTATTTCTCAAAAACAAAATTACAACTGTGCCTCGATCCATATAAAGTCTCATAAGATATGTCAAAACGAGGATTCTGTCACAAATGGTGCCGTTAATCCAATCGAGGTAAGCCCCAGCGGAGCACAGCGCCCGCACTCTGGAGATACGAACAAATCTAAAAGAGCCCCAGCCGTGATTTGAACACGGGACCTGCTGATTACAAGTCAGCCGCTCTGCCAGCTAAGCCACTGGGGCATACCTTATATCGTGAGTTCTCTGCGGTAAAAAAGGTGGCGCTGATCCTCCTCATGCCTTCCCGGCATCGCCCGGCCGATCGCCATGCTGCCACATGGTCTCCCCCTCATACCGTATCCGCCGGACCCGGTGATACGGAATACACGCTGCGTGCGTTCCGGCGTCCACCTCCAGGTACTGTGCGTCGAGCGCGACGACCCGGTCGCCCTGTACCCTTGAGCGGTCGCCGGGCGCCCCTCTGTCGACGTACTCGACCTCGACTTGCGAGAAGTCATACCCCGGATCGTGATAGAACCGGAGCAGCAGCCGGCGGCTCGTTCTCATATGAGGTTAGAGCATCTCCATAGAGTATAAAACCCTCCCGGGACCAACGGTGATTCTACAGGTACTCCTCGACCGTGGGAGCACGATGCGGACATGTACCGATCGGAACAGAGGTCGAGCATTGCAGGTGTGTGAGGGGATGTGAATCTCGTAACTACGATAGCCGTCATCGTGGCCGTTCTTCTCGCTCTCCTCCTCGCGGGCCGGGCGGGGCTGCAGGTACAACCCGCTCCCTTTCCACCGCCGGCAGGGCCGGCGGCCGCACCGGAGACGGTTCCGTTGCCGGAAGGCCTGCCTCCGCCCGTGGAGCATTTCTACCGCACCCTCTACGGCAACGATCTGCCGTTGATTGAGTCGGCGGTGATCAGCGGGCGCGGCACCATGCGCATCGGCGGGATCACATTCCCGGTGCGGTTCCGGTTTACCCACGAAACCGGGCGAAACTATCACCACTACATCGAAAACACGTTCTTCGGGCTGCCGGTGATGAAGGTCGACGAGTACTATGTCAACGGCACCGCCCGCCTGGAACTGCCGTTCGGCGTCGCCCGCGGTTCGAAGATCGACCAGGGCGCCAACCTCGCCCTGTGGGCCGAGGCTATCTGGATGCCGGCCGTTTGGGCCACCGATCCGCGAACGCACTTTGAGCCCGTGGGCGAGCATACGGCAGAGCTGGTGGTCCCGTTCGGCAATACGGAGGAGCGGATCACCTTGCACTTCGACCCAAAGACCGCTCTGCTGCAGGAGATGCAGTCGATGCGCTACAGGGGCGAAGAGAGCGAGGAAAAGACCCTGTGGCTGAACGACGTCAGGGAATGGAGCCGGATGGACGGGTGGCTGATCCCCGTGACCATCGCAGTTGCCTGGGGCGATGAGGCCTCTCCCTGGGCGGTGTTCACGGCCGAAGAGGTCGTTTACAACGGAGAGGAGCCCCTTCGAACCGGCGGAGTGTAACCGCAAGGCAAATACCAGAGCATAACGGTGCAGGATGTCGCCGGAGGGCGGGTCTGCAACGTTCATAACCGAGGAACACAGAAGTACCAGCAGGATGTCGCATCTCAACGTCGATCTCGGAGGCCGGCCCGGCCTCGACTGCCGGGGATTCTGTTCGTACTGCTACTTCAAACACGTCCAGGGGACGACGTCGTTTGGCTGCAAATACTGCCTCCCCTTTCAGAAAGGCTGCGACTACTGCACCCGGGGCGTGCGCGAGGGTTATACCGGGTTCAAGAGCCTCCGGACCGTTGCCGACGAGACGCTCGCAAACCTCCAGGTGATGAGCGACGACGTAGACCGGATCACCATCAGCGGCGGCGGGGACCCGAGTTGCTACCCGGAGTTTCGCGACCTCATCGAACTGCTCGGCAGCATGGAAGTGCCGCTCCATATCGGCTACACGAGCGGCAAGGGGTTCGATGACCCCGGCATAGCCGATCACCTCATCGAGAACGGCCTTGCCGAGGTCTCCTACACGATCTTCGCCGCCGACCCTGACCTGCGGCGGCGGTGGATGCACGACCCGACCCCGGAGGCCTCGCTCGCGGTCCTCGAGCGGCTCTGCGGTGCAATCGACGCCTACGCCGCCGCAGTCGTCATCCCGGGCGCGAACGACGGCGAGATCCTCGAAGCGACCTGCGCGTGGCTTGAGGATCGGGGCGCAAAAGGGTTGATCCTGATGCGGTTTGCAAACCGAATCGACCAGGGGCTCATTCTCGGCAACGCGCCCATCATCGAGGGGCAGCAGGTCCATACCGTCGATGAGTTCCACGACCTCGTCACCCGCCTCAATGAACAGTTCTCGATGAAGATCAGCGGGACACCGCTCGGGGACCCCTCGATCGGATCCCCGTTTGCGATCCTCCACGAACCCGACCTCTTGAAGAAACTCCCCAGGGTCCGGGGACACGCGACGGTGATCACCGGGAGCATCGCCGCCCCCTTCATCCAGCGGGTCCTCTCGATCCGTGGCTACCGTTCACGTGTCGTCAGGGTCAGAAAGGAGATCGCCTGCCTCATCACGGCCGAGGACCTCGCCGGCGTGAACTTATCAAAACTCGAAGACGTCGTGATCATCCCCGGCCGGGCGTTCGTCCACGACGTCGAGGCGAGAAGGATCCTCTCCGCCGATGGCGTCGACCGCGAGGTGGTGCGCGGCCCCGACACGCTGACGGCCGATGCAGAGACGAGCATGGGCATGACCCGGATAGAAGTGCTCGAGAAAGAGATGGAGGGGTTTGCAGCCCTGATCAACACGATCAACCAGTACGGTCGATGAGAGACCGTTCCGGCCGGGGCCGGATAGCACGGGATCGAGGCGATCCTTGCCGGAGCGCTCGTCCGGCCGCCGGCGTGAGGCGGCCTTGAACGAGCGCGGCACCCCCTCACCCCTTCGCCGGCATGGTCCGGGTATGGTGTAACCCCCTGTCCCCGGGCATTCACCCACTGTGCGTATGGGGGGAATCAGTGGGTCCTCTTCACCATCGGGACGAACCGCTCGATGATCCACTCGTTCCTGACCTCCGGGTGGAAGGAAAGGCCGTAAAGAGGGAGTGAGCGGTGCCGGATCGCCTGGATGCACCGGTCCGATACGACAAGGGGTATGAATCCGGTGGGGGTCTCCACGGCGTGCTCATGCAGTTCGTACGCAGGGAAGCCTGTCATCCCGGCAAAGAGGGGATCCGGCGCGACCACCCGGATATCCACCATACCGATCTCGCAGCACGGCACGGTGCCGCCGCCAAAGGCCGCCGCGAGGGCCAGCATGCCCGAGGAGATGCCGAGCACCGGGCGTGCGAACGTAGAGAGCCACCGGAATATATCCGGGTGATCCAGAAATCCCGTATCCTTCAGCGCCGTCCCGCAGAGGACCGCCCCATCCGCACCTTCGATATCCGGTGCGCTGACGGTTGTATAGTGACGGACGATGGGCTCTGCCCCGGCCTCCCGGAGGTAGCGCTCGACCGGCCCGACGAACTCGGCGTGGGAGAGCGAGTTGCCGCGATAGCAGAGATCGATAACCAGGATCACTTCTCCACCAGTCCTGCCCGTTCGATCCGGAGGATGCCGTTGTAGTTCTGGTAGACCGCCGATGCCTCCTCGATCGCTATCCTCCGGGAGAAGAACGGGGCGTCGATGACGAACGTCTCAAACTCCCCGCCTTCGCCGGTGAGAGTGGTCCGGTACTTCCGGGCGACCTTTCGGAGGTCGTCGAGGGTGCGGCGGTCGATCTCCCTCCCGAGCCAGGATGCATCGAAGGGCGAGGAGAAGACGCCCACGACGATCACCCGGAATCCGGCATCGATGAGCTCCTCCATGTAGGCCTCCTGGTCGATATGCCAGAGCGGGTTGAAGCACCAGAGGTCCAGTTCGCGGCAGATTCGCTGGACCCGTGCGGCCTGGTAGACCGAGAGGATCGCTCCCGTAACGACTCCCTCGATATCGAACCGTTCCCGGGCGAGGGAGAGAGCTCGCTTCAGGTCCAGGAGTTCTGTCTCCTGCTCCCCTGCCGTCTCCACCTCCACGAGGGGGAGCCCCGCCGCCGCGGCCTGCAGCCCGGCAAGGTGGATGTTCGGGGTATGGAACATATAACTCTCGGGGTTTTTGGAGACGACCGTGATCAGGCAGGCCACCTCCTCATGCTGCATCGCTTTCCAGCAGGCATAGAGAGAGTCTTTCCCGCCCGAGAAGAGCACGCCGAGTCTCATGGCTGTTCGCGTACCCGTTCTCTTTCGGGCACGATAACCCCTGCGGCGGCGGCGCCGGAAGCACCCGGGCGGTGGAAGTCCGGGTTCTGCATGCCGTCCCGACCAATCGCGCGGTTACCGGCCGCCGCCGCCGGGGGGATCAGAGTTATATGCTGTTGAACCTTCACCGGATGTGAGCACCGGGGGTGCATCGGGAGATCTTGCTATGGTGGGAGTCGGGCAGCATCAAGAAGAGCAGGTCGAAGTGGTTGTTGATTGCATCCTGGTAAACTATCGGGGGGATCCCGAGTCGCGGGGCCGTGTCGTCCATGCTCTCCTCGAGTGGGCCGAAGAGCACCCCGATGAATGGAGCGAACTACAGGCGCGCTGTCAGCAGCGTCACGAAGCGCTGGCGTAAGCCCCGGAAACACTATCTCTTCTTCCTTCCTGAGCTGGATGCGGGGGTATCTGCGCCCGGCGTCGCGACGACTATGTTCCGGCAGCCGGGATGGCGCTGGTATAAAATGTTTGAAAAATGCGAGGGGTGAGATTCGAACTCACGAACTCCTACGAGACCAGGCCCTCAACCTGGCGCCTTTGACCTGGCTTGGCAACCCTCGCCCGGGGGAGAGAACATAGTGAACGCGGGATGGAGAATGCACTGATTGCGCTTTCGCGCCCCGCTTACCTTACTTAATCTGTTGTCATACATGAAATACCTTTGTGCGGAGAGGTGGTAGGGCCCCGGCAATGCCCCGGAGGGCGCTGATCAAAGAGGCCCTGCACTATGTCGTGCAGGGTATACGGTCACACCCCGGTCGGGAAAGGCTGTTTTCTCTATCTAGCCTCTCTCTATGCGGAATAAGGCTCCCGCTCTTCATACAAGCGTAACCGTCGGGCTGCCGTGTCTCACCCGCGAAGGATGCTCCCGCCCTTCAGTGGTGGCGTGGCCTTGATTAACCGCCGGGTTCAATACGCTACCATGAAGGCCCCGTTGCTGGTCGCATGCCTCTGCTGTGCGTTGATTGTCACGCTCTCCTCCAGCGGCTGTACGACCAATACTAAAGATCAGGAATACTACGACAATTGGGTTGCAGCAGAGCCGGACAACGCCGAGGCGTGGTGCATCCGGGGGATGTACTACAACGATAATTACGGGCAGTATGCCGAGGCGATGGAGAGTTGCAACAGAGCGCTTGAACTTGATCCGGGATACGGGCTGGCCTGGTACCTGAAAGGGGTTATTCTGACGAACATGAATATGACCGGTGAAGCGGCGCCATGTTTTGAGAATGCAACGAGGTATGATCCCGGCCTGGCAAAAAGCGTACAGGCCGTTGCCGGCAACACGCGGTGATATGGACCCCAATATCCCTTAAATATCGATTGTTACGAGATCCGGGATGAATGCTTGGGGGAGGTGCCGGCAGCTGCGCGAGGCCGGCCCTCCGCCTATCCAGGACAGGGGATGATGGGTATACCGGGGCTCAAGCCGGCAGAGGCAGCCGGCGAGGGCATGCGGGAGCAGCCATCGGGGATCCCTCATCCATGATGGCTGTTCCCGCCTGCCCGGAGCGGTTTTGGCCCGCGGTACACGGGAATATACCGAAGTGAGAGCGTCCGAGGTCTGGCCGCGCGCCCCGCACGTATATACGAAACGGCCGCCAAACCTGAGACCACAGGTGAATACCAGAATGTACGAGGATTCATACACCAACCGGTTACGCAAGACCGCCCTCGATATGGGTGCGGATCTCTTCGGGGTTGCCGATGTGCAGAACTTCGATGACCCGGCATACGCGGGCAACGATCCTCGGGGTATCATGGAGGATGCACGCGCGGTGATCGTCATCGGGGTGGCGGTCCCGCGGGGCTCGATCGAGAGCCTGCCGAAGGGCAGGGCCGAGTACACCAACACCCTGATGGCGGGCACGGCGACGATCCGGATCATTGCTTTCCGGCTGGCGCGCCTGATCGAGAAGGAGGGCTACAAGGCCACGATCGTTCCTACGGAGGGCAGCGAGTTCGGGTACTGGTATGCAGACCGCGAGACGCTCATGGCGGGGATGTCCATCAAGTACGCAGCATACTGCGCGGGTCTCGGGAACTACGGGGCGAACCATCTCCTGATCACGGATGAGTTCGGCCCCCGGGTTCGCATGACCGCCATCCTCACGGATGCCCCCCTCAAGGGGCCGGAAGGCCCCCGGCGGCCTCTCCTGAACGAGGACTGTAAGGACTGCATGAAGTGCGTCGAGGCCTGTCCGGCTGCGGCGTTCACCGCCGATGGAGAGATTCACCGGCAGCGGTGCGCCGAGTATATGTTTCAGGCGCTCGGTGGGCTCCGGTGCGGCCTCTGCATCAAGGTGTGCCCGAAGTGAGAGGGTAACTCCGGGCAGGGCCGGTAGCGAACCCGGGCGCCGGTCCCGGGGAATCTTTCTCATCCGCAGGCGTTGCCGGATCAGGAATATTCTGTTTCCGGAGCGGAAACAATCTGTTCGCGGGGCAGAAGCGG
>ERZ795032.672-NODE-672-length-32577-cov-251.293986_pt1 | contig 32577 bp, 33 predicted proteins | sample MGYA00375124_ERZ795032 | MGnify/ENA primary metagenome ERZ795032 (study PRJEB30167, sample SAMN05720154) | activated sludge metagenome | isolation source: Anaerobic digester | place: China | collected 2015-12-16 ...
TCCCGGGGCTCGCCGGGCTCGCGGCCCTGGCCGGGGCGGCCCTCCTCATCCGGAAGCGGGGTTGATCGCCTTCCGGGCGGGGGAGAGAGCCCCTCACACCCGGGCCGGGGCGGTGTCCCATGGAGATGCGGCCGGGCGCGACGCCGGTGGTGACGACCGATGCCGGAGCGAAGATACTATCTTCATCCGGCGCGGATCTCTTCTCCAGGAGTGTTGAAGATGGACGAGAGAGGACCCGGTGAGGGCCGCGGTCACCGCGGGCGGGGCCGCCCCCGGGTTCGCCGGATGATCGGCGATGGAGGAGCGTTTCGCTGTTTCGGCCCCCTCTGTGGGCGGCCCGACGAGGTTGTCCTCCTCCTCCCCGAGGAGATCGAGGCCCTGCGGCTCGTCGACCTTGCGGGGTTCGAACAGGAAGAGGCCGCGATCGCACTCGGCATATCTCGAAAGACCCTCTGGCGCGACCTCCACGAGGCGCGGAAGAAAGTTGCCGATGCCCTTGTGCACGGGAAAACAATCCAGATCGTCGGGTGCGGCCGCCGGCGGGGAGAGAGGTGCCCGGGGGATGAATGAGGCGAACCCGCAGCCCATGATCTCATCCCGCCATTGAGGTGGCGCGGGATCCGCTCTATTTTAGCTCTAAAAAATGTCAGGAGCGGTGTGCAGCCCTACAACTGCACCTGCGAGAGGGCGTCGTAGACGATCTTACGGTAGATCGCCGGCTGCGTCCCGTACTCCTCCTGCGCCTTCCGTGAGTCGTCGGTGGTCCCGAACGCATCCAGCCTGTCCAGCGTCTCGCGGGCGGTATCCAGCACCCAGAGATCGCGGGTCTCGCGGTCGACGATCGATATCGACTCCGCACGAACCGAGACCAGGCAGGTGCCGTCCGGGGTCGTATAGAGGCTTGGTTTCCCGACGACCGCGACGAAGGCCGGCGGTTCGATCCGGGCGAGCTGCTGCATCGCCTCGGGCTGGTAGGATCCCGCCATGACAAAGAAGGTGCCTGTGGGATCGACTATCCGCCCGCGGTAGAAGATGTTCTGGTCGCCCTGCCGCAGCTTCTCCGTGAGGGTTCCGACGATGAAGACGCGGTTGCTCCGGATACCGGTCGGGAGGATGACGTAGGTCGGACTCTTCTCGTCATCGCCGTCCTTGAACTGGTAGCGGGTCTCCCGGAGCTCGGATGCAAAGACCCTGCGGGCCGGCTCACGCTCGAACTGTGTCTGAGGCGTCACGCCGACTCACCTCCGGCGCGGTTCAGGAGTGCAGCCAGTTCTTCGGGCTTGAACGCAACGGGCGTGCAGGAACTGGCAAGCAATCGGCCGCCAAACTCACTCCCGCTACAGGTGTAGTAACGCCCGAGCACCGCATTCCTGATGCGATAGAAGATCTCGTCCATGCCGATCGGGTTTGACTCCGCGATCCCGACTGCCTCGTCAAGGGTGATCCCGGCGAGTTTCTCGACGAGCTCGCGCTGCACCAGGACGTTTCTTGCACGTATGCCGTCGTCTAAGACCGCCTTCAGGCGGAGATCGTAGCGGAAGTTGGGCTGGATCTCATGCACCGGGCAGTAGTTCTGCCGGGAGAGGGTCCGGTTGCACCCTTCGACGGGGCAGCGCTTGATCAGGCCCGAGCCCGGGGCGATGTGGACAAGGGCGCCCTGGATCTCGGTCTCGCTCCGCCCGACCTCGATATCGCCCTCATCCGCGATGTACATCGCGGTGTTCAGGGTGAGGGAGAGCCTGCCGTTGTACTCATCTACCGTGGCGTAGAAGATATTGTAGACGGCGTCGAGATCCAGTTTATCCTTCCCCTCCTCGTTCCAGGTGACGAACTTGATGGTGCCGGTCTCGTCGCCGAGGAGCCCCGTCTGGAGCATCCGCTCGTGGGAGACCTCCCAGTCCTGAACGACCTTGGCCCGCACGCTTCCCACGCCCGGTTTCAGCTCCGCTATCGGCGTGATCGACGGGAGAAGCGGGGCATCCTTCTCCATCCGGGAGATGGTGGTGCCCGAGTGGATCTTCAGGTTCGGTGCGCCTTTGTACTCATCGACGACCGCGGATTCGATCCGGTACCAGTGACCGTACTCCATTGCAGGGGCGTTTGCCCGGGTCCAGGTCACGAAGCGCATGGCGCCGCTTGAGTCGGCAACAATCCCGCTCTGCGCGATCGAGGGGGAGAGCGCCGGGGTCAGGGCAACGATCTTTCCCTCGATGGTCACCCATTCGCCGGGAACGATATCGCTGATCGGGCGAAGTTCCGTGGAGGTCCCCCCGATGTTGGTGACCTTGTACTCGCGGGCGAGATCGCCCGTCACCGTCCGTTCGGCCTCGGCGGCGTTAACACCGAACTCCTCGACGAGGCGCCGAAGGCGTGACTCGATCTTCTGTCGATCGGGCTGTGCACCTTTTGCTTCAAGTTTCCGGGAGATTCTTTCTGTTACCTCGGATAGGTTCATGCATACATCTCCAGTCTATACTTCACCTCGCGAGGGTATTAAGGCTCGGCGTGCGGGGTGAAAGTGAAACTTATGGCTCCTCGCCATGGTGCCGGGCGCGACCCCGGGGTAGGACTGCAACAGTGATGGGTCGGCCGCGGATATGCCGCCCGAAAAGATTGCCCGTGCCCGATGGGAGCGGCAGAATATCCCGATCCGAAGTCTGCATCCGGATCAGGGGATATCCGCCCTGGCTCTTGAACGTATATATACCGGCAGGGATAACATCAGATGTATGGCATTAACTGCGGACAGTACAATAGCAGAACTCCTTCGGGAGAAACCCGAGTCGGTACAGGTGCTTTTCCGGTTCGGCATGGGTTGCCTTGGCTGCGCCATCGCAAATAACGAGACCATCCGGGAAGCCGCCCAGGTCCACGGCATCCCCCTCGAAGAGATGCTCTCCGCCCTCGGCGTTGCCGAAGCGTGAATCCCCTCTTACAACCTTTCCCGGAGGCGCTTGAGCTCGGCGAGCGTGGCCTCGGGATTCCTTTTCACGTAATCCGCGATCGCAGGGACGTGCAGGAGCGTACAGCCGGCACACCCCCAGACCCTGCCGCCGTTTGAACTCTCGACCCACTCCCCGAGCTCCTCGTCGGCACAGGGGTAGCAGGGGCAGTAGCAGTAGTCGCACCGCTGGCCGGGGAAGTGGCAGGGGTAGTAGGGGCATCCCTCCTTCACCCACTCCACCCAGTGATCGCCGCCGTACCGGCTGTAGATGAAGAACGACGGTCCGCTCCGCCGGACCTTTCCCTGGTGGCGCGCGAGGGCTTCCGGCACGCCGTAGAGGATGGCCGCGTGGACCCGCCTCCCGGCTTCGGTCAGCGTCCCGGCATAGGTATGCGCGCCGGGGACGTCACGTTCACAGGCGACGACGACCGCATCCGTCGTTGTGCCGGGGAAATCATAGCCAAGATCGTGGAGCGCCCGGGCTTTCGCCCCGGTCGCCGTGACGATCGTCTCAAGGAGCGCGGCGTCGCAGACCCCCTCGCGGCTGTGGACGACGATGTTGATGGTGTGCGGGGCGTTGTCGACGGGAGGCGTCGGGTTCGTCACCCCGGCGGTGATGAAGACCGTAATGAAGTCGTACTGGAGCACGCAGAGGTGCCGCATCTCGACGGCGGTCAGGAGCCCGAAATACTCGTGGAAGAGACCGTGCCGGGCGGCGAGAAGTTCGAGGTAGCGCTGCGGTTCGTCGCAAAAATCGCGGGACACCGTATGGTTCAGGACTGTCGTGACGTCAGCGATACCACCGTTGATGCCGGTGCTCGCCGCCCGGAACCGGCCGCGGAGGAAGAGCGTATCGTCCCTGACGAAATGCCTCATACGGCAGAGTAGCGGACCCGGTCTTTCAGCTCCTGCTGTTTGCCCGCATTCCAGCCTGCAACGTCCTGGAGATATCCGGTAACCCTGCTGATCTGGACGACATCGTGGCTCCCGCACTCAGGGCAGACCGCATGGCCGCAGAGCGGGCAGTACTCGATGCTCTCGACGATGGAGTGGTGGCAGTCACAGTGATCGAGCGGGCACATGATCTCAAGCGCAGTCTCGCCGCAGTGCGGGCAGGGGGTCTCGTCCACGACGAAGTGGCAGGTGTGGCACTTGTAGCGCCGCTCGCCGGCGGGTATATCGTTGAGGCTCCGGTACTTCTCCACCAGTTTCTGCTGTTCTGGGCTCCAGTTCATGATACGAGTATCTGCAGGAAAATATATTAACCCTTCAGATGCGGAACGGTCCGCATCCGCCTCAGACCACTCATAGGGTTCGTCATATCCCGGAGGGATCGGAACGGAGAATTCATCATCGACGGATGCGGGAGAACCGTTCGGCCTCAGCGCCCGGGTCCGCCGCCTCGTATATGCTCCTCCCGACGATGACGCCGTCGACCAGCCGGGCCACCGTATCGAGGTCGCCGCCCTGCGCCCCCACGCCCGGGGAGTAGATCGTTCTTTCGCCGACGATCTCGCGGAGCCGACCGATCCGGTCGGGCCGGGTGGCGGGGGCGATGATACCGTCGGCCCGGCAGGCGACCGCGAGCGCGGCGAGGTGTTCGGCCACGCCGCCGTGGAAGTACTCGGTCGCACCGGGATGGCTCATCTCCGCGACGATGTAGGCGGCTCCACCGTGGTTGTGCGCCACCTCGACGCAGGCCCGCGCCGCGTCACCTCCCACGAACCCGTGGGCGATGACGGCATCAAACCCGGCCGAAAAGACCGCCTCGCAGATGAGGCGGTTGGTGTTCGGTATATCTGCGACCTTGAAGTCCGCGATGAGCGGGAGGCCGACACCAGAGAGATCCCCGACGATAGAGAGGCCGGCCGCGAGGACGAGCGGGTAGCCGACCTTGATCGCATCGATGAAGGGTGCGCAGGACTCTGCGACCGCCACCGCCCGCCTCCGGTCGGTGACGTCAAGAGAGAGTATGAGTTCGGTCATCCTTCCAGCCTCTCGAGGGTTGCGGCCACAAGGAGCGGCAGGCTGATGGTCGCATCCCCGTAGACCGTCACGGCGGTGGCCTCTCCGGTGAGTTTGCCCCACGACCGCGCTTCGTCGAGCGTCGCGCCCGAGAGTCCGCCGAGGTCGGGCCGGTCGCCGGTGAGCTGGACCGCGTAATCAAACCCGCTCTCGGTCATCAGTTTGCTCTGAAGGATGTAGTTCTTCGGGACGCCGCCCCCGACAAGGATTGCCCCGGCCCGTTCGGCCTCAAAACACCGGTCGAGGAGGGCGGGCATATCTCCAAACGCGCTGACCGTGACCTTATGCGTCTGGGAAAAAAGCCAGTACTGCAGCCCGATCATCGAGTCCTGGATTGCCGGGCAGTAGACCGGCACCCCGGCCTTTGCCGCTTCGGCGAGGATCCCGGTATCGAGCCTCTTTCCGATCCGGTTGAGGAGTTCGGCAATCGAGACCGTCGAACCCTCCGGCAGGGAGGAGTAGACATCCTGCATGAACTCCTCGAACCTGATGAACGCCTCGTTCGGGAGGAAGACGTCATAGATCCGGTTGATCCCTTCCTCGCAGAGTTCGGCGTCGGAGACGTCGGCGACCCCGTGGTAGTGGTGGCAGCCGATCGCCTCGATGATGTCGTGGGTGAGGTTTGCACCCGTCGATACCAGGATATCGATGTGCCGGCGCCGGATGAGATCGGCGACGATGCCCCCCATCCCGCCGGGAACCATGGCGCCCGAGAGGCCGAAGAACTTCAGCGCCTCCTCGTCGCGGAGCATCCTCTCGTATATGTTGACCGCCTGCCACAGGGATCCTCCGTTGTAGGCCCCCGCTCTTCCGAGTTCGTCGACGAGCTCGCCGACCGTCATACCGGGGCGCACACGCGCCTGTTGTACCGCATTCCCATACTTGAAGGTCATGATTCCGTTACACCAGTTCGTGAGATGGTATTGGCATTCATGCACAATAACACCTCGTCTCCTCCCTGTGGCAACGTCCGACGACCAAAAATGTATGGAGATGTTGCAGGAACCCATAGATCGGGTCCCCGCTGCCAGACAGGGGATGACTGGTTGGCCGACACGGGATGATCCCGCTCGTCCCGCCGTGTCGGAGATCCGGATATGAGCCGGATAGTCTCGTGAGAGAGCGGACTTTCGGGCCGGGAGACCGGAGGATCTCCGGAGGGATGCCTTCGTCTCTGCTCCACGCGTACTCGACCGCGGTTCTGTGCAGCCTGCCGCTGAACCCCATCTGCCGTGGGTCGCACCGTCATGGGCAGACAGGTCAGGACACGTGCACCATCACCGCTGATGGTCGGCACGGGATCACCAGGGATAAGTTAACTCACAAACATTATAAACTTTATTTTGTAAAGCCAGTTTGATTGACGAGGCAACTCCGCCCATGGCGTCTCCCCGGGGCACGGCCGCCCGTGGAGGTCATGGCCGGCCGGATTGAAGGAGATCTTCCTCCCATGCCGGGACACCGCGCACCAGCGGCCGGGAGAGATGCCGGCGGGCGACGGGGGGGACCTCGTACCACCCCGGCCGGATCCGGCGCTCCCACCTCTCCACATCCGGTTCGCGGCTGCGCCCGCCGCAGACCCGGCACTTATAGCCCTTCGCAGTCCCGGCGCTCGTCATCCTTCTCGCGCAGGCCGGGCAGACCGGCGGGCGGATGCGAACCAGAGCGGCAAGGTGGGAGACCCCGAGCTTCTCGAGGTTGAGGCTCCCCCCCTTGTAGCTCCCCGCGACAGCCACTCTATCCCCGGGGACGAGGGCTCGTACGACGTCGCGAAACCCCCTGGTCGGCTCGTAGGCCATACAGCGAACCTCGACGCCGCCGTCCTCGAGGAGGAACGAGACGTGGCCGCCGGGTCCGGTGGCCGGCAGTCCGGCGACCGCGCCCCGCACCAGGTAGGACCGCCCCTCCCGGAGTTCTCCGATCGCCCCCGGCAGCAGGTGAGCGTCCGTCCCCTGGTTGGTGGTGTAGACCTGCTCGCAGGCAGGCTCCTCCGAGCGGACGTACGACCGCGCTTCGCGGACGGCTGCCGGGCTCTCTCCGCGGATGCCGAAGAGGACCGGATCGGGCGTGTGGGGCACGCAGACGACGGCATCGTTCTTTCGGTCCACCGTATCCCAGGTGCGGGGGTAGGTCGTCTCATCGGCCAGAAAGAGGCTCGCGCGGTCCACCTGCCGCGGGGTACCCCACGCTTCCCGCTTTCGGTAGGCGAGCAGCTCGTACGTCCGGTCGAAGAAGACGCTCGCGACTGCCGCGGTCGCCCCGATAAGGCCGCGCCGGTTCTTATAACCGCGATAACGGGCTCCGATCGATTCGAGCACGTCGACCGCCTCGTCCACGGTGCAGAAATCCCGGAGCACCGCGTAGTAAAAATCCGGCGGCGGCCGGACGGCGGCGACCACCACGCCCGGGTTCGTCTCCGGGGCATCAAACTCCGCGAGTTCTTCCACGCACGCGCAGGCAAGCGCAAACACCGCCTCTGCATCACCTTCGGCCTCGATGCAGACCGCTGCGTTCCCCCGGGTCTTGTGGATGACGTTCGGGTTCAATCGGACCAGCCGGGCCCCGGTGATGGGGATCCCACGCTCTTTCAACCGCCGCACCAGCACCGCCCCGATGTAGGTGGTGCACATCCCGGCAGGAGAATCCGTATCGTCGATCCCGATCCACATACGCTATAATTTATATCTTCTCCGACTATATCGATTCTTACGGGTTATGTCGCAGGATCGCCTTCCTCAGATGGTCATCAGCATCATGCTCCTCGCGGACTTCGATATCTCGGAGCGGTGCAACATCCGTCCGCGGAGTTTCGACCTTATCGCGAAGAAAGGCGACACCCTCGTCATCATCAAAGTCGCCTCCCAGATCGACAGCGTGACCGCCGATATCGCCTGGGACCTCAACCTGATCGCCCGGTACCTCCAGGCCACCCCGCTCATCGTCGGGGAGCGCGCTCGCGACGCGGAACTCGAGCGCGGCGTCGTCTATATCCGTTACGGCCTCTTTGCCCTGAGCTCCGAGACGCTCTACGACTACTTTGCAGAAGGGATATCGCCGATGGTCTATGCATCCCCGGGAGGCCTCTACGTGAAGATCAAGGGCGATCTCCTCCGCGAAGTCCGCGAGCGCTCCCGGATGTCGCTTGGGGATCTCGCGTCGCACCTCGGGGTCTCCCGCCGGACCATCAGCAAGTACGAGAGCGGCATGGGCACCACGCTCGATGTCGCGATACGGCTGGAGGAACTCTTCAGCGCCCCGCTCGTCGAGACGATCGAACTCGTCGGCTACCGCACCCCCGAGCCCGAAAATCCCCCGAAGTCCACAGTTGGCGACGTCTTCATCGATCTCGAACGCATGGGGATGGAGATCCACGCGATGCGGCAGGCCCCGTTCCAGGCTCTGGCGCTCTTTGACCGGCACACCATCCTGACGGCCTACGGCACCACCCAGAAGGTTGTAAAGCGTGCTTCCCTCATCGGCAATATATCCCAGATCACGAAGACATTTGCCATGTGCGTCGTCACGGATTACAACAAGCAGAAGAAGATAGGTAAAACGCTCCTTATCGGCGAAGAGCATCTCCACACTCTCGAAGATGGCTCAGAACTCATCGATATGATAAACGAGTGAATACTATTATATAGAACTACAAACCTACCTTTCTATCGCTTAACAACGGTGATACCTATGTCAAGTCTTGGAGGACAACCAATCCTTATTCTGAAAGAGGGTAGCCAGCGTACCCGCGGTCGTGACGCACAGTCAGGCAACATCGCCGCCGCAAAGGCCGTCGCAAACGCTGTACGGACAACGCTTGGCCCGAAGGGTATGGACAAGATGCTCGTCGACACCATCGGCGACGTCGTCATCACAAACGATGGCGTGACCATCTTAAAAGAGATGGACATCGAGCACCCCGCCGCAAAGATGATGGTCGAGATCGCAAAGACCCAGGACGACGAGGTCGGCGACGGCACCACGACCGCCGTGGTGATCGCAGGCGAGCTCCTGAAGCGCGCCGAGGATCTCCTCGATCAGGATGTGCACCCCACGGTCATCGCCCACGGCTACCGGATGGCCGCAGACAGAGCGCAGGTTATCCTCGACGAGATTGCCGTCGACGTCAAACCCGACGATATGGCGATGCTCAAGAAGCTTGCCGATACCGCGATGACCGGCAAGGGCGCCGAGGCCGCCAAAGAGAAGATCACCGACCTCGTCGTCAGGGCGATCACGATGGTTGCCGATGCCGACGGCACCGTCGACACCGAGTTCGTCAAGGTCGAGAAGAAGGTCGGCGGATCCATCGAGGAGTCCGAGATCGTCGAGGGCATGATCATCGATAAGGAGCGCGTCCACCCCGCGATGCCCCGCGTCGTCAAGAACGCGAAGATCCTGCTCCTGAACGCCGCCGTCGAGTTCAAGAAGACCGAGGTCGACGCCGAGATCAGCATCACGAGCCCCGACCAGCTCCAGATGTTCCTCGACGAAGAGGAGCGGATGATCAAGGGCATCGTCGACAAGATCATCGCGAGCGGTGCAAACGTTCTCTTCTGCCAGAAGGGTATCGACGACATCGCCCAGCACTACCTTGCAAAGGCCGGGATCTTTTCCGTCCGGCGCGTCAAGAAGAGCGACATGGAGAAACTCGCCCGTGCGACCGGCGGCGCAATCGTCAGCTCCATCGACGCCATCGCCCCCGAGGAGCTCGGTAAGGCAGGCACTGTCGAGGAGAAGAAGGTCTCCGGCGAGGAGATGACCTTCGTGACCGGGTGCGAGAACCCGAAGGCTGTCTCGATCATCATCCGCGGCGGCACCGAGCATGTCGTCGCCGAACTCGACCGTGCCATCGAGGATGCCCTCAGGGTCGTCAGCGTGGCCGTCGAAGATAAGAAACTCGTCGCCGGCGGCGGCGCGCCCGAGATCGAACTCTCGCTCAGGCTCCGCGAATACGCTGCAACCGTCGGCGGCCGCGCCCAGCTCGCCATTGAAGCATTTGCAAACGCCCTCGAGATCATCCCGAGGACGCTTGCCGAGAACGCGGGCCTCGACCCGATCGACATGCTCGTTGCGCTGCGCGCATCCCACGAGAAGGGCGGTGCAAACGGGAAGTACATGGGCCTCGATGTCTTCAACGCCGTCTCCGGGGATATGCTCAAGGCCGGCGTCGTCGAACCCCTCCGGGTAAAGACTCAGGCGGTCTCCAGCGCCGCCGAGGCAGCCGTCATGATCCTCCGGATCGACGACGTCATCGCCGCGTCCAAGTCCGCCGGCCCCTCTCCTGAGGAGATGGCTGCCATGGGCGGCGGTATGGGTGGCGGCATGGGCGGCATGGGCATGCCCCCGATGTAAATCACCGTACCGTTCCACGATACGATCCGGGGCCAAGATACGGCCCCGGCATTCTCTTTTTTCTTCGCTGCCGGGATATCGCGCCCTTCGCTGCAATCAGGCATGCCGCCGCTTTCTCCGGGGTTTTCTGGGCAAAACAACCGATAAAACCCCATTTATCACATCAAAATCGCTCACACTAAATACCTGCAGGTATACCTTTTTGAAAGAATGTTCTGTGCCCTGGGGGAGGCGCAAAACGCGGAGTATGTGCCCGGATGACGTTGAGGGGATCGGTGCGGCAGGCTCTCCCGTTCACGATCTACCTCCTGCTTGCCGTCCTGCTCGCGATGGCGCCCGTCATCTACCTGATATCGTTTGTCGGGTATGCCGATGTCCGGCAGGCTCTCGTGGCGGATACTGGAGAACTCCGGGGCCAGACCGAGTACGGGATCGTCCTCGCGGTAAACCTTGTCGATGCCGGGCTGAAACTCTTTGACGATACCCTGAACCGCGAGATGCAGGAGGGATTCGGTCCGTTCGCCGTTGAGTACGAACGGGCGGGGCGGGATCCGGGCGTCATGGATCTTGCCCGGGTCAAGGAGGAGCTCGGGGGCCGGATGGACCTTTACGTCATCAACGAGAACGGTATCATCGAGTACACCACCTATCCGCCCGAGCTCGGGTACGACTTCAAGGAGATCCCTGCCTTCTACGACCGCATAACGGATATCCGACTCAACGGCGCTTTCTCGGCCGACAGGATCGTCCCCGAGCTCGCCACCGGGATGCTCCGAAAGTATGCCTACCAACCATCTCCCGACCGCCGCTACCTCTTCGAGCTCGGGCAGGTGGTGTCGGAGTCCGGAGGGCAGCGCATGGCGCTGAGCTATGCGGATGCAATCCGGGAGGTAGCGGATGAAAACCCGGGCGTCAGCGAGATCCGTGTCTTCGACTGCCTGGGCGAGCGGATCGTGGGTGCGGCGCATCCCGACGATGATCGCCGACTGGGCATGGTTCGGAAGGCGTACCGGGAGAGGACCATGCTTGAGACGGAGAACGTCGACACAGGCGAGCTGATCCGGTACCTCTTCGTCGATAGAACGGATAGCGTTCACGCATCAGACATGAGCGTGGTCGTCGAGCTGACCTACAACACGAAATTCGTGGAAGATGCGATCGCGGGTATGTTTGCCCGACATACTCAAATCCTGCTCATCGGGCTTTCGCTCATCGCCTGCCTCTCTGCCCTCGCCATACGCTCCCTGACGCGGCCGGTACGCATCCTCGTCGAGGATGTCGACGCTGTCGCCCGCGGCGACCTGGACCGCCCCATACGGGTGAGCGGGAGCGAGGAGTTCGTGCATCTTGGAGGGAGCGTATCGACCATGATCGCATCCTTAAAAGAGATCCTGCAAAGACTCCAGGAGTCGGAAGAGAAGATCATCCGGCACAACCGCACCCTCGAGGATGAGGTCGGGGCACGGACGGCCGCCCTCGAGGAATCCAACCGGACGGCGTCGCTCCTGCTCGACATCATGGGCCACGATATCAATAACGCAAACAACATCGCAAACCTCTACTCCGACATCCTCCTCACCGACCTTGAGGGTGAACCTGAAGCGGAACTGCTCCGGAAGGCAAAGGCGGGACTTGCAAAGAGCATCGGGATCGTGCGCAACGTCAACACCATCCAGGAGATCCAGGGGAAACCAGGGGCTATCGGAAAGATCGACCTTGACCGAATCGTCAGATCCGAGATCAGGTCACTCCCCGACCTCCGTATAACCTACAACGGCACCACAGCTGCAGTCATCGCCGACGACCTCCTCTCAGAGGTCTTTTCGAACTTGCTCGGGAACGCGGCGAAGTTCGGTGGGCCGGACATCGCAATCGCCATCCGGATCGAGGAGCACGAAGACGATCTCATCATATCCATCGAGGATACCGGGCCGGGTGTCCCGGATGCCGTAAAACCCCGGGTCTTCAACCGCCTGGCCCGGGGGAACGGAGAGGCCGCGGGGACCGGGCTCGGGCTCTACATCTGCCGGATGCTCATTGCGCGGTATGGGGGGAGGATATGGGTCGATGACCGGGTGGCGGGGCACCCCGAATCCGGCACGGCCGTCCGGTTCACCCTCCGGAAGGCCGATGAGGGAGGTAGCCCATGACGGCGGTGGATGGCGGCAGGTGGCATCGCCGTCTTGGCACACACCTGCTGCTCGCCATGATCCTGATCACGCTCCCCGTGATCGGGTTGATCTCGGCCCTGGACTGCAATGAGGTCGTGGGGGCCCTGATGGCCGGGGACGAGCTGCTCCGTGAGCAGACGGAGAAGAGCGTTGTCCGGTCGGTGCGCCTCGCGGATGCGGGGCTGAAACTCTTCGACGGCACACTGGACTCCCGGATGGCGGAGGGGTTTGACCCGGTTCTCGCGGGGTACGAGCGCGCCGGGAGGGACCCCGGGGCCATGGACCTTGCCCGGATCCGCGAGGAGCTCGGGGAGGAGATGGACATCTACGTCATCAACGAGTCGGGCATCGTCGAGTACACCACCTACCCTCCGGACATCGGCCTCGATTTCCGGAAACTTCCCACTTTTTATGACAGGATAACAGATATCCGCCTCAGCGATGTATTCGTGGCCGATCGCGTCGTGACGGAGCCGGCAGGCGGGATATTGCGGAAGTACGCCTACCAGCCCTCTCCCGACCACCGCTACCTCTTCGAACTCGGGCTCGTCTGCAATGCGACCGAGGCCGGCCGTTACGCCCCGGACTACCGGGCCCTGAGGGAAGACCTGATGCGGTTGAACCCCGCGCTCAAAGAGGTCCGGATCTACGACAGTTACGGGCGGCTCGTCAACGTGACCGGATCGGAGAGCCCGGTCGTGTCCGTGGCGGTGGATCCGGCCGCCATTGCTATCTTTGAGGGGAGGGAAGGCAGGACGCTCGCGAATAGGACTGTCGGGACTATAACCCGGTATATATTCATCGACCTCTCCGATCCCGCCAGCCCCTCGGACAAGAGCCTGGTCGTCGAGCTGACCTACACCACCACTCTCCTCGACGCCCGGATAGCGGACGTGCAGCTCGGTCATATCACCATCGTTCTCTTTGCGAGCCTCGCCGCCTGCTGCATCGCGATCCCGGTCTCGCGGCGGATCACCCGCCCGGTGCAGGAGATCGTCGATGACGCCGACCTGATCGCCGGCGGAGATCTCGACCACCGGATCCGGGTCTCTACGGGGACAGAATTTGCTCGCCTCTCGGAGAGCATCGGCATCATGGTCGACTCCCTCAAGGGGAACATCCGGCGCCTCCAGGAGTCGGAGGAGGCTTTACGGCAGTATGATGCCCGTCTCGAGGATATGGTCAGGGAGCGGACGGTTGAGCTGGAGGAGTCCGGCCGGACGGCAAACCTCTTCCTGGACATCATGGTCCACGACATAAACAACGCAAACGCCATCGCCATCGGGTATACGCAGTTCCTGGTCGATGCGCTCGAGGGCGAGCGTAAGGAGATGGCGCAAAAGATGCTCTCGGGGCTTGAGCAGAGTTCGGGGATCGTCGGGCGCGTCGCCACCCTCCGGAAGGCCCGGGAGAGCGTGACGACGCTCACACCCATGGATCTCGACCGGGTGATACGGACAGAGGTTGCCGGCCACCCTGCGGCCCGGATACGGTACGAGGGCCGTCCGGTCGACGTGCTTGCCGATGACCTCCTTCCCGAAGTCTTTGCAAACCTCATCGGCAACGCGGCGAAGTTCGGCGGACCGGATGTCGCAATCGCCATTCGGGTCGAGGAGCGTGAAGGGGAGGTCACGGTCACGGTCGAGGATACCGGACCCGGCATCCCCGATGCGATGAAAGAGAGCATCTTCGGCCGTTTCAGGAAAGGGGAGGAGTCGCTTGCCGGAGCCGGACTCGGGCTCTACATCTGCCGAACGCTTATTGCGCGGTATAGGGGGAAAATCTGGGCGGAAGACCGGGTTACCGGGCATCCCGAGTCCGGCACGGCCATCCGGTTTACCCTCCGGACGGCCGGGTAATCTTACCCGATGATCTCCTGTACCCGCCCGACCTGCCCATCGCGGAGCCGGACCTTGATCCCGTGAGGGTGGTAGGACGAGTTTGTCAGGATCTCGGCGACAACGCCCCGGGTGCGCTTCCCGGTCTTCTGGTCGCGTTTGAGCACGACGTCCACCGTCATGCCGGGGTGGACGGCGGCGCGGTTCTGCCCGTTCATGGGCGGAGATGAGGATTCACTCTTCCCCATCGCTCTCTTCCGTCTTATCCCCGTTCTGCCCGGGGACAGCGGTCTTCATCTGCGGGAAGAGGAGGACTTCCTTGATCGAGTCCTTGCCGGTGAGGAGCATCACCAGGCGGTCAATCCCTATCCCGACGCCGCCCGTCGGGGGCATACCGTAGCCGAGCGCGTTGATGAAGTCGTAGTCGATCATCTGCGCTTCGAGATCGCCCTTTCGGCGCCTGGCATCCTGGAGCTCGAGCCGGGCCTTCTGGTCGAGTGGGTCGTTTAACTCCGAGAACCCGTTTGCCATCTCCATCCCGGCGATGAAGAGTTCGAACCGCTCGGTCATCCCCTCCTTCGTCCGATGTTTCTTTGCGAGCGGCGAGTTCTCGACCGGGAAGTCGTAGACGAACGTCGGCTGTATGAGGTTCTTCTCGCCGAAGTGCTCGAAGAAGAGGACCAGGTACTCTCCCGGGGTCGCGGCGCTCTCACAGCCCTCGACGCAGTGCGCAAGACCGAACGCACGGAGTTCCTCAAGGCTCATCGCCCGGACGTCGATGCCGGCGTACTCCCGCACCGCTTCCTCCATGGTGAGGCGGCGCCAGGGGAGGGAGAGGTCGAGATCGTGGCCCGCAAACGGGACGATCGCACTTTTGCACACCTTCTCCGCGAGGAACGAGAGGATCTCCTCGGTGAGGTCCATCATGTCGTTGTAGTCGCGGTAGGCCTCGTAGATCTCCACCATCGAGAACTCGGGGTTGTGGTTGGTGTCGATGTCCTCGTTCCGGAAGTTCTTTGCAATCTCAAATACTTTCTCGAACCCGCCGACGACAAGGCGCTTGAGGTAGAGTTCCGGCGCGATCCGGAGGTAGAGTTTCTGGTCGAGGGCGTTATGGTGGGTGGTGAACGGCCGGGCGTTCGCGCCGCCGTAGACCGGCTGCAGGGTGGGAGTCTCGAACTCCAGGTAGTCCCGCTCAAAGAGGAACTGCCGGAGGAGCGATATGATCCTGCTCCGGGTCCGGAACGTCTCGCGGCTCTCTTCGTTCATGATCAGGTCGATGTAGCGCTGCCGATAGCGGGTCTCGACGTTCTTGAGCCCGTGGAACTTCTCGGGGAGGGGGCAGATCGATTTTGCGAGGAGTTCGAACCGGTCGACCCAGATGGTGAGCTCCCCCATCTTCGTCCGGAAGGCGTGGCCGACGACGCCGACGATGTCTCCCGCGTCGACGTACTGCCGGAAGAGGTCGAACTGCTCTTCTCCGAGGTCGTTCTTGCGAAGATAGAGTTGTATCCTCCCGTCTGAGTCTCCCATGTCGGCGAAGAGCGTCTTGCCGTGCTCGCGGACGATGTAGATCCTGCCCGCGGTGCTGACCTCTTCGGCGCTTTTTTCGTGCCCGATCGTGGAGAACCGCTCTTTGATATTCCTGACGGTATCCCTGCGCTCGAAGGTGTAGGGGTAGACCGTCACCCCGCGCTCGAGCAGATCCCGTATCTTATCGATCTTTGTTGGGTCAAAACAGAGGTGATCCATATCGCTCATTGTGTAAACAGCTCCATTTGTCATGCGGCCCGATTTCACATCCCAAACCCGGGTTTGCCGCTTTTCCGGGAAGAAAGAGCCGCAATCTCATTGATAAATCCTACATATACTTCCGCTCCGGTGCTATTAATCTTTGAGGGAGGGTGGATCGAGGCGGCGCAGGCACCCGGGCTGCAGCCCGGACCCCGTCGCAGGCCGCCTCCCGCGGCATTACGCACACGTGAGAGGGCCGGCCGCTCCCGGTCTGCAGGCAATGGGCCCGGCCGGCGAACCCCTCCAGGTCCGCCGTCTGCCGGCGGCAAAACGCAATGCATAAGAAGGTTATACGAGTTATCGTCAATAGTGTGGGCATGGTGCGTGAGACGGGAAGAGAGGTAGCGATAGAGAGGCTTGCCGCCGTCATCAGCGAATGCCGGAAGTGCCCCCTCTGGGAGAACACCCACCACGCGGTTCCGGGGGATGGCGACATCAGGGCCGGCCTCATGCTGATCGGCGAGGCACCGGGGAAGCAGGAAGACCTCACCGGGAGGCCGTTCGTGGGACGGGCAGGAAAACTTCTCGACGGCCTCCTCTCCGGGATCGGTCTTACCCGGGACGATGTCTTCATCGCAAACATCGTCAAACACCGGCCGCCCGGAAACCGCGATCCCCGTGACGAGGAGATACGGGCCTGCACCCCGTATCTTGAAGAGCAGATCCGGATCATCGAGCCGGGGGTGATCGTGACGCTCGGTCGCCACTCGAGTCGCTACATCCTCTCCTTCCTCGCCATCGAGTTTGATCGGATCACGGATATCCGCGGGACCGTCTACCCCGGCTCCCTCTTCGGCCGCCCGGTTCGCCTCATCCCCACCCTCCACCCTGCCGCCGCGCTCTATAACCCGGCATACCGGGAGGCCCTGGCAGAGGATTTCGCGATCGCCAGACGTGAACTCGCAAGGACGGGAGGGACTGCAGAACTGGATTGAACGGCCATGACGAGGGAGAAGTCATACGGGGCGGTGGTTTTCCGGCGGGATGCGGATCTCCAGTACCTCATATTGCAGTACGGGGCCGGGCACTGGGACCTCGTGAAGGGGCACGGCAAACGTGGCGAGAGCGAGAAGGAGACGGTACTCCGCGAACTTGCGGAGGAGACCGGGATCGCCCAGGCCACGTTCATCCCGGGGTTCCGTGAGGAGATCCACTACTTCTTCCAGCGCCGGGGGCGCACGGTCTACAAGGAGGTCGTCTACTACCTGATCGAGACCCCGGAAGAGAGAGTGCTGCTCTCGGACGAGCATATCGCCTACCAGTGGCTCCCTTACGGCGAGGCGCTCCAGGCGATCACCTTCGGGAACTCAAAACGAGTCGTCAGCGAGGCGCACGAACACCTGACGATGCTGCAGTCCCGGGAGAGCGGGTGACCGCGAGACCCAGTACCTCATCGTTCCATTCTATCTTCCGGAATCTCGCTTGCCTCTCTCCCGAGGAAGTAACTCACGACGGTCCTGATCGCGACGATCGACCCGAGGGCGATCAGATCCTCAAACGTCGGTTTGAGGATCGTCTTCAAGACGTCGGCGGCGACGAAGAACTCAAGGCCGATCAGGATGCGCGTGGTGAATACCCCCCGTATATCGTGGTAACTCCTCTCACGTATGCGCGTCTCCCGCGCGAGGAGTTCGACGATCGCGATCATCGCTCCGTAGACGATGAAAAACGCTCCAAACGCCCCGATGACCAGCCCGACGACCCCGATGAATGTCTCGAGCGCCATGCCCGGCGGGTGTATCGGCAGCGGGTGGACTTATAAGTATAGCAATCGCCGGTATCCGCGCGGGAGAGGACAGAGGTGGTAAGAGAGGCCCGCGCACGAGACATCGGGGCGGCGTACGGCCCGGGGCCAGGCATCACCCCGATCCGGGCCACGGTGCGTATCAGCAGGTGCTCCCCGACGCAAGGGGGACGACGACACGGAATCCGTTATAGCGCTCGACCGTCACGGGGACACCGTAGACCGCCTCGATGGTCTCGGGCGTCACCACCTCGTGCCCGCCCGCGGCATGGATGACGCCCTCCTTTAAGAAGATGAACCGGTCGGCGTAGCGGAGCGCCATGTTCAGGTCGTGCATCGTCATCACCGCCGCGACATCGTGATCGGTCACCACGCTTCTCACAATCCCGAGGATCTCAAGCTGGTTCTTGAGGTCGAGGCTGCTCGTCGGTTCGTCGAGGAGGAGCACCCGGGGCTCCTGCACGAGCGCCCGGGCGATGCTCACCTTCTGGAGCTCGCCGCCGCTCATCTCGTCGATATACCGGAGCGAGAGAGCCTCGAGGTCAAGCATCCGGATAGCCGCCTCGACGATGCGGAGGTCCGCCTCCGTGACGTCCCACCGGATATGCGGCCGCCGGCCAAGGAGGATGGCATCGAACGCGGTCAACCTGCCTGCCTCGCACCGCTGCGGCACGTAACCCACCTTCCGCGCAATCTCCATCCGGTCGGCCCTGAGGAGATCGATCTCATCGACGAAGATGGATCCGGCCTTCGGTTTCAGTATGGCGTTCATGCACTTCAAGAGCGTCGTCTTCCCGACGCCGTTCGGTCCAAGGATCGCGAGGATCTGGTGGGGGCGCACGCCGAACGTGACCTCCCTGATGACCGGGGCGCTCCTGTAGGTGAACGCCACGCCGTCGACTTCGAGGATCATCGCCGGTACCCCCGGAGGAGCAGGTAGATGAAGACCGGTGCGCCGAGGAACGCCGTGAGCACGGCGACCGGGAGGATGTAGGGCGCAACGATGATCCGGGCGACGGTATCCGAACCGAGGAGGAGGATCCCGCCCGCCACGCAGGAGCCCGGTATCAGGTAGCGCTGGTCGTCGCCGATGAGCCTCCGCACCATGTGCGGGCAGACCAGCCCCACGAACCCGATGACACCGAGGAACGAGACGATGACGGCGGAGACGAGCGCCGCGACGACCATACCGATGTTGCGCACCGCTTCGACACTGACGCCGAGCCCTTTTGCCGTCTCGTCGCCGGCATCGATCGCGTTGTAGTTCCAGCGGTTCGCAAGGAAGAAGATGCTGGCCGCCGCGACGACGAAAGTCATGATACCGAGCTCCTGCCAGCCGGCCCGGCTGACGTCGCCGAAGGTCCAGAAGACGACCGCAGCGAGCTGGGTGTCGCTCGCAAAGAACTGGAGGAACATCGTCCCTGCCGTGAAGAGGGAGGAGAGGGCGACGCCGGCGAGCACCATCACCTCCGGCGACGCCCCGCGCACCCGGGATATGATCAGGATCACCGCCGTCGCAAGGAGGCAGAAGATGAACGCCACGACCGTCGTCAGGTAGGGGTTGTTCAGGGTGACGGCATTGGCAACCGATGAATGCATCTGCCCGGTGCCGAGGAGGATGACCGAGACGGCCGCACCGAACGCGCCGGCATTGGATATGCCGAGCGTGAACGGCGATCCGAGCGGGTTACGGAGGATCGACTGCATGGCGACCCCCGCCACCGAGAGCCCGACACCGGCGACGATCGCGGCGAGCGCCTGGGGGAGGCGGATGTTCCAGACGATCCGGTCGACGTTGGATACGCTCATAGTGGCACCGGGATTGAGAAACACGAAGATCCGGTCGGCCGTGCCGTTCACGATGGAGAGGAAGACGTCGTAGATGGGAACGCCGGCCGCGCCGACCGATATGGAGACCACGAGGAGGATGAAGAGGAGGGCGATCCCCCCGAGTATCCAGAGGTGCTTTCTCCTCACGTACCCGAGATATTCCCGGGGAACTGTCCCGTCAGCGAAGTGCATCTCGTCTTATCCTCCGTATATCGCATTTACAGCGGGATCGCGGCAAACCCGAGGTTGCTGTACTGGCCGTTCAGGTCGCCAAAGACCGGTTTGCCGACGAAGAAGGTGTAGATCTCATCTGCCTTCTTTACCGGGTCGACGTCGGCGAACCGATCGGGGTAGAGGGTCTTTCCGACAAAGTAGGCGTCGGCAAGCACGGTCTCGTAGTTCGTGTTGTAGAAGTTGTACGGGAGTACGCCGTAGACCTTGCCGTTCTTTGCTGCAGAGAGGCCCGCGAGCGCCGCATCGTTCTTCAGTTCGCCGACCGCGCCGCCGCTCTCCATCTGGGTGGTGCCGGCGTCGATGAAGATGTACTCGGGGTCCCAGTTGACGAGCGCCTCTTTTGCGACATCGGCGTGCGCCGTGCCGAGCCCGGTTGCAACGTTCTTCGCATGCACCCAGAGGAACGGCGGATATGCGGGTTCGGTGGATATGATGCCGTGGGCACCAGCGGATGAGATCCCGCCGACGTAGACGCTCTTCTGGTCGGCCGCGGGTATGTCGCCGGTCCGGCGCTCAAGGTCGGCCATCGTCGCATCGATGTAGGCGATCACCTCTTCGGCCCGGTCCTGTTTCCCGAGGACCTCGCCCATCACGCGGAGGCCGCCGTACATCTCGGCCTTCTCGGCGTCGTCCCTGAGCGAGCCGTAGGGGAAGGCTACGACCGGGATACCCGTCTTATCCTCGAGTTTGTCGGCTTCTGCAGCGCTCGTTCCGTATGCCGTCCCGGTCGAACCCGTCTTGAAGACGACATCGGGGCCTATGCTGATGATCTTCTCGGGGTCGTCCTTACCCCTGAACTCGCCGATCAGCGGGAGGTCTTTGAACTTCGAACCGTAGGCAAGGGCGTAAGGGCGGCCTTCTGCCTCCTGCTCCTTCTTCTCGATGTCATCGACACCGACGACGAGGTCCTGGGCCTGCAGGTAGACAAGGTAGCGCAGGCATCCTGAGCCCGAGCAGACGACGCTCTCGGGGGGCGACGGGGCGGTGACACTCCGGCCGAACCCATCGGTGACCGTTATCTCCTCGCCGGCAGCACCCCCGCCGGCGGTTGTGCCGGTGCATCCGGCAGCGGCCATGAGCAGTACGAGAGCCGCGAGCGCCGCGGCCGTGAGCAATCTGGTATACCTGAAGAACATCATACTGTTTACTATGAATGTAACACTAATTAATATACCTGACGAAAGGTAACCTATCCAGTGTTAAGGGATTTCGTTTCGTAGTACATATGCAGACGTCAAAGAACATTCCTCAGAACACCATCGTCGACGCCCCCGTTTGGGATCGTCGGCCATTATGGTCTTTTCACCTTCCTCCGGGAGGAGAAACCGGGCTCGCTCCGCCGGCCGGATAACTATTATGCCGGGCAGCCGGAATAGTTGATAGAAGGAGAACGCCGGTCGTGCAACCCCGGCATGACCGTCCTTGCAGCGAGGAAGAGAGATGCCAGAACGAATGTTAACCGAACCGGAAGGGTATGGCCTGCTTTCGGCGTACGGGATACCCGTGCCGCCCCACCAGGTGGTCACCAGCGCCGGCGATGCACGGGCGGCCGCCGGGCGGATAGGCTACCCGGTCGTCATGAAGATAGTCTCGTCGGATATCATCCACAAGAGCGATGTCGGCGGCGTCGTCACCGCGATCGAGAGCCCCGAAGGGGTAGAGGAGGCGTTCCGGACGATCATGCAGAACGGCGCGGCCCGTGCCCCGGAAGCGGCGATCACCGGTATCATCGTGGAGAAGCAGGTGCCCGGCGGGCTTGAGGTGCTGATCGGGGGGAAGACCGATCCCTCGTTTGGAAAGGTCGTCACGTTCGGACTTGGCGGGAAGCTCGTGGAACTCCTCGAGGATATCTCCATCCGTGTTCTGCCCGTCACCGACGACGATATCCGCACGATGGTCCGGGAGATCGAGGGCTACCGTCTCATCAGGGGATACCGGGGGGAGCCCCAAAAGGACGAGGAGGCGCTCGTCCGGATCATCGCGACGATGGCCCGGCAGTTTGCCGAGAACCCGCAGATCCGGGAGTTCGACCTCAACCCGGTCATCCTCTACGAGGAGGGAGCGAGCGTCGTCGATGCGCGGATCATCGTCGGGGATACCGTCGGAGGCGAAGCAGCCCGCCTCAGCGTCGGATCACCCCCCGATATCTTCTATCCCCGATCCATCGCCGTGATCGGCGCATCCGCAAGCCCGAACAAGGTGGGCTATTCCGTCCTCAGAAACCTGCTTTCTTTCCCGGGAAATCTCTATCCGGTCAACCCGTCCCGGAAAGAGCTCTTCGGGCGGACGGCCTACCCCTCCGTTCTGGATATCCCCGGACCGGTCGATTGGGCGGTCATCGCCGTGCCGGCCCCGCTTGTCCCCGGGGTGATGGAGGAGTGCGGGAAGAAAGGCGTCCGGCTCGCCATCATCGTCACCGCCGGGTTCCGCGAGATCGGCGGCGCCGGCGTGGCCCTCGAGGAAGAGGTCGTCGAGATTGCACGCCGGCATTCCGTCCGGATCATCGGCCCGAACTGCCTCGGCGTCATGATGCCTCACCAGGGGATCAACGCCACGTTCGACCCGGTCTCGCCGAGATCCGGGGACGTGGCCTTCATCTCCCAGAGCGGCGCGATCATCACCACCGTCGTCGACTGGAGCCTCCCGGAGGAGTTCGGGTTCTCAAGCGTCATCAGCGTCGGCAACCAGGCGGACCTCGGGTTCGAACACTACCTCCGGTTCGCCGAGCAGGACCCGATGACCCGGTCGATCACCCTCTACGTCGAGGAGATCCAGGACGGGCGCAGCTTCGCGCAGATCGTCCGCGAGGTCGCCAGGAGGAAACCGGTGGTAGCGGTGAAGTCCGGATCGTCGCGGAAAGGCAGGGCTGCGGCCTCATCCCACACCGGTTCTCTTGCCGGGAGTTACGATGTCTACGTCGCGGCGTTCAGGCAGGCGGGGGTGATCCCGGCCCGGACCCTCCGCGACGCCTTCAATCTCGCCGAGCTCCTGGCAAGCGAGGGCTACCCGCGGGGGAACCGGGCGATTGCCGTCACCAGCGCGGGCGGGTTTGCCGTTCTTGCCTCCGACTACGCCGAGGCGCACGGTGTCGATATGGTCGACCTCCCCGACGAGGTGCTCCGCGAACTCAACGCGTTCCTTCCCCCGTTCTGGAACCATGCAAACCCGATGGATATCATCGGGGATGCCGACGCCGCCCGGTTCGCCGCCCTCTTCGATGTGCTGATCCGGCACCAGGACTTCTGGGACATCGCGTTCGTCATCGCCGTCCCGACGACGCTCGCCGACCCGGCGCACGTCGCAAACGAGATCGTCCGGTTCTCCCGGAATACGGAGAAGATGGTGGTGGGTTGCATGCTTGGCGGCGACAGCATCAGGAGCGGGCTGCGCATCCTCAGGAGTTGCCGGATCCCGAACTTCGCAGAGTTAGAGGATGCGTTCAAAGCCGTGGGAACCATCCTCTCGGTCAGGACCGCACGGTCGGGCGATCTGCCCCGCCTTCCCAAACCCGACTGGTGCGCGGGCGGCGAGCGGTAGCGCCCGCACTCCCGTTAACCTTTTATACACCCCTCCCGCATCCCGGCATATCACGACGGGTTCTGCCACCCGGGAGATGCATACGGATGCTGTTTAGAAAGATAAAGTCCGATATCCTTGCGCATAACTCATACATGATCGGAGCGGACGGCGAGGCGGCGGTCATCGATCCGAGGCGTGACTGCCAGGTCTATACGAGCGTCGCCGGGCGCCGGGATATGAAGATCGCGGCGATCTTTGAGACGCACAAGAACGAGGATTACGTCAGCGGCTCCCGGGAGCTCGCTCGTCCGACCGGAGCGGAGATCCTGCACGGGGCGCGGGAGGAGTTCGGGTTCGGCACCCCTGTGCGGGAAGGGGAGACGTTTGAGTTCGGATCGCTCGAGATTGAGGTCCTGGAGACGTCGGGCCACACCGTCGAGAGCATATCGCTCCTGCTGCGTGACCGCTCGGTCTCCGACGATCCCCTGATGGTCTTTACCGGCGATGCGCTCTTTGCGGGCGACGTCGGGAGAACCGATCTCGCCGGCGAGGACCGCCGGCGCGAGATGTCGGAGATGCTGTACGAGAGCCTGCACGAGAAACTCCTCCCGCTTCCCGACGGGGTGATCGTCTGCCCCGCCCACGGTGCCGGCTCGGTCTGCGGCGGGAACATCAGCGACCGCGAGTACACATCCATCGGTTTTGAGCGGGCGACGAACCGTCTCCTCTCCATGGGGAAGGAGGAGTTCGTCGAGTACAAAGTGAACGAGCGCCTCTACGAGCCGCCGTATTTTACGATGATGCGAAGACTCAACAAGGCCGGCCCGCCCCTGATATACAACCTGCCGTACCTGCGGCCGTATACGGCCCGCGAGCTCCGTTCTCTCCTTGATCGGAAGGCGCAGGTCGTCGACATACGGTCGCCGACGAGTTTTGCCGGCGGACATGTCCCGGGCACCATCAACATCTGGCGCAACGGCCTCCCTCTCTACGTGGGCTACTACTTAAACTACGAAGACCCGATCGTCCTCGTCGACGACTTTAACCTCGGGATGGGCCACGTACTGCGCCATTTCGTGCGGCTTGGCTACGACAACATCGGAGGTTACCTTGCCGGCGGATTTCCCGCCTGGTTCAAACAGGGCGAGCGGATCGGGCGGTCCGGGATCTGGTCGCCCTCCGACCTCGCGGAGCGCCTTAACGACCCGTCGATCTACATCCTCGACGTGCGCAAGATCACCCACCGGGAGGAGTCGGGCCACATTCGAGGCTCCCACCACATCTACGTCGGCAATCTCGAAGAGCGGATTAAGGAGATTCCGGAGGACAAAGAGATCGTCGTTCACTGCGACGCCGGGTTCAAGGGGAGCCTTGCGGCAAGCATCCTCAAGAAGCACGGGTTCCGGCACGTGGCAAACCTGCTCGGGGGCACCATCGGGTGGGAAGCGGCGAACTACCCGCTGGTCCGGGATTGATCCCCCGGGTGGTTGCCGGGAGCGAGGAGGAGGGTCAGCGCACCGACGAGGCATGTGAGGCGAAGGGCACCTGTACGGCTCTGTTTCCGGCCCGGAGCACGGGAATTGCGGTTGGGTCTGTCAAGATACAGTACCGTCGATAGACGGGCGATCTACCCGGGTGTCGGAGTGGTTCTCCGCCGGCACCGCACCGCAAGGTACCAGAGCACGATTGTCGCGCCGAGGAGCACCTCGCCCGCGCAGAGGAGGAAGGGATCCCGGACGACGTTTCCTCCCTGCACGGCAAAACCGCGGAGAAACGAGGCCACGAGAAGTGCCCCGGCCGTCACGGTAGCAAGGGACGTACCGAAGAGAAAGATGATCCGGTGGTCCTTTCCGGGATGAAGAACCCGCCGCCCTCTCTTCGTCAGGGTGTAGTCCCGCCATTTCCGGGCATTCGCGTGCGTCACCAGGTCCGCGTCGGTGAGGATGGCGAGGTGCTCGTGAACGGTCGACTTTGCAAGACCGAGTCCTTCGGCGAGCTCACTCATCGTCATCGTCCGGGTATCGAGCAATTTAAGAATGGTGATCCGGGCGTCGGAGGAGAGAGCGGCGATGTCATCCCGGTCAAGCGTAACTTCTTCCATGCTTTGGAACCCCTCCCTTCGCGGGCCTGGCCCTAACCGATCAGGTGTTCTCCTGCCGAAAGAGAAAAGCGTTTCGGAACGGTTCCGGGTCTCGATACGGCCGAAAAAAGAGTTTGCCATTCCCCCTCACCCCGCCCGGAGGGTCGGGAAGGTCGGGGGTGGGATCGGTTCCGATCTGTCGATCCCCATGATGATAAACGTCGCCGACCCCCTGGGAAGGCGAGCTCTATTGTAGTCGGGATCCGGAGTAGAGCCGGGGTCGATCTCTTCTTTCCAGGAGGTGTTGGAGCCCAGCAGGGTGACGGTCTCTCGCCGGAAGTCGAAGTCGACCGGCGTGCCGTTCGGGGTCGTGAGGGTGTACGGGGCGGTAAGATCGATCGCCAGGTAGAGGACCTCTTCCTGGCCGGGTCTCGGGAGGTCCGCCGTCACCCGCACCTCGCGCCACTCTCCGGCGGCGAGGTCGTCGATAGGCAGCGTGGTCGCGGCGCCGGGGGGGATGTTCCCCTCCGGGGATCCGGTGGTGGTGTTCAGGGTTGTGGTCCCCGTCGTCATGGCAAGGTCGGCCCGGGCACAGTCCTCGCCCGCAAGGTTCCGGATGAGAAAGTCGAGGCTGACCTGACCGCCCTCGATTGCGACGTCAGGGGTGTACCGGATATCTTCCGGGTGGGCCGGGTCGAGACTGTAGCGGTCGCCGAGGTTAATTGTCCGGTTGTAGGCAGTGACGTTCCGCAGGTGCCAGGTCTCGTTCGCTCCGTCATAGGCGATCACCGGGCTCTCGTAAGGGCCGCAGTACTCGAACCCCGGCCCGAACGGCAGTATCCAGTCCACCCGCTTGACGGGTTCCTGCACATGCTGCTGTCCCGGGGGGAAAGCGGCGAGTATGGCGAGGTTGGCCGCGGCAAGGAGGAGAACAACACCGATACCGAGCCATATCCACGTTTTTGGGTGCATTGTATCACGCCGGAGGGTTCAGAACCATATCTGAATCGGTATGCGGTCGTATAAAACCCACTGTGGTTGTTCGGTTCTAACCGGATAAACCTTTAGCGTTACGATTTACGTGCGGCAGCAGAAAGATGAGAGTTTCCCGGATTGTCGACCGGATACAAAGGTTTATGGTGTGTTCGGCTGGAGTCGAACGGTGGGTGCCGGATTTATATGATCTGAAGGCTCAGAATCGTGTTGGGTGCCGTGTGTGGAGCCGGGCACACGCGATCCACCCGGGGGGGTGAATACCCGGAGGAGAGCAGATGGACGAAAGTTCGGTCATTCTTGAGGAAGATCAGTGACTCCGTTGCACCACGAGAAGAGCGCCCGGTTGAGGCGATACCTCATCGCGGTCGCGGCCGCCGGGTTCGTCCTGCTCGGTTGCTGCGTCGTCGTTTCCTCCTACATCGCCGCGACCATTCCACCCGACGCACTCCTGCTCTACGAGGTCACGGAGGAGACAACTCAGAAGGGTATCGTCATTCGCCTCGATGAGGAGGAGTTCCGGAATTTGCCGGTTCTGGATGCGTTCCTCCGCGATGAGGAGCATAACACCGAGGGAGAGCCGTATGCTCCCGGGGACATCCGGTTGGTGGGGAGCGTAGATTACCCGGAGAAGATCCGCCAGGAAACGATCGACGCCTACATCTTCGATAGCGAGACCGGCAGGCGGAAGTACTTCGAATACGAGGGACGGTACTACCGGGTCGGAACGATTTACCGGGACTGAACGGTTGGAGGAGAAACGGGGGGTGCTTAGAAGCCCTACCGGGTAATTGCGGTTTCCAGCGCGTTAAGTCCGCTTCCCGACCCGAAACCAATTCAGAAGCCCCAACGTGTAGATGCGCGTCACAAAAAGGTTTATAGAAGAACGTTGACCTCTCCCGCATGGATACCGGGATCGATATCCCATGGGCGCACCGGCCGGTGAAAGATATCGATCGTGAATGAGGCGAAGAGATGATGAAAGAAACCAAACTCCTGCCAATACTCGTTGTACTCCTGCTAGCGGCATCGGTCTGCCCGGGATTTGCTTCTGCAAGTCCGGTTGACGAAGAATACACCATGGCCGCCGAGCGTGTGGAACTTACTGATGATGAGTACATTGCGGCCATTGAAGATCTTAAATCGAGAGAAAACGTCGTTGAGACACGGGGCTATTTGCCGGAGTTCAAAGATGCTCAACATCGCCGTTCATGGTATAACTTCCTGGACAACCTCACGGGTGGGATGTTTGATTCGGTAAAACCCTATCTTTACCCGGATGGCCCTATGATCAATTTTGGATACGATATCGAAGGGTATGTCAGAATCGGTATCGTGGAGGGATACCCTCAGGATAAAGCCGGCGTTGCGGTGGACGAGATATACGCGATGCTGAATGAGGAGGCAGAACAACTGGGGATAGAGGATATCCCCGTCAAGGTCGAAATAGTCGACCCTGACAGCCTGGAACTCGATGTGCGGGTCGATCCGACGGGCGGCGCGGCAGTGTCGGCCGCGCTCGCGGAACCTGCAGATACGACGGCATATCTGGGACCTAATGATGCATTCAGCCTCTTCTATAACCCCGTGCTTCTCATGTGCGGTCTTGGGGCCGTGATCGTGCTCCTGGTGGGGTACTTCCTCGTCCGGAGGTCACGCGGGAAGGATGCACCGTGAGCGTGCCGGTCCTCCCGGCCATCGCTTTCAGCCTTGCGTGGCCCCTTGTTCTTATAGCCCTGGTCGGGAGGCTGGAGAACGAAAAACGGCGCCCCGTGGCCTCACCCGGGACTGGAACCATTGCAATTGCATCCGGTACGATCGATACGATCTATGCCGGCGCTCCGGCGAGCCCGCTGGCATCCGGGATGCGTCCCGGGTGAGGCCCCGACCCCTTCTTTATGGTGGAAGATCCGGATGAAATCTCTGAAAACCGACAGAACCAGCAAAATCGCATTCATTCTCCTCCTGATAGCCGTCGGTGCTTTCGGCATCCTCCTGCTCGTTGATCTCCTCGCCATTGGTCCCGGGTATCCTCCCCCTAAAGCCCTGCAGAAATGGTATATCCCGCAGCCCCGGTACGAATATGCCGAGAACGGCTCTGTCGCCGCAAATAGAACGATTGATGGGAATGTTGTCCTGCTCGGCGATATCGAAGACGGGTGTCCATCCTTGTTTCCGGTTCTCTCACGGCGCTGCAGCCATGCAATGTATGTCGACACCATGTCGGGCGATCGGTATCTGGTCGTCAACTGGTATTTCGACGATAAGACAGACCTCTTACAGGCTGAGACGGTCCTCTGCATCCACCTCCGAGCATCGGGGAATGTCTCTTCTGCTGAGATGTTCCTCTCCAGAGAACCTGAATTATCACGGGGAGAACCGGTTTTTAGTCCCGTTGCCGTAACAAAATTCGATAACAAGACGTCTTCAGGTTATCTCGCCGTTGTTGAGAAGCCGCTGTCCCCAAAACACGACGATTACTTCATTGTCTACTATGGGGTGGTCGGGCCGGCCATTCTCCCTGACCACACTGCTACCCTGGAGAACCTTATGCTCAGGAGTTATTCGTTTCATGGTGCAAGGCCGCTCGCCCCCTGCTCGGCACGGGAAGCGGCAACAGGGTCTATGCATTCTGTGTGCGAAGGCATGCCCCTCCCGCCTCGGGCTGCTGAATCTACCGCGGCATCCAATCAGAGGTTTTGACATGCGATTAAAAATTGTTGCACTCGTCTGTCTCGCTCTCGCGATCATAGCCGGGTGCGTATGGGTTCTTGGTCCGGGCCAGGCTCCGGAAATCCCTCTTCCTGCCAGAGCGGGTGCAGGTGAAACTATGTTCTCCCTCACTGCCGAGTTCCCGGAGATGCGGGACTCGTACACGCTCTACCGGACAGTCCCCGTCACCGTCACGGAAGAGCAGGTCCGGGAGGTTGCGGAGCGGTTCGGGCTTGCAGGGGAACCCGGGACGATGAACAAAAAGACCGGGGAGTTCCTCCTCATCGATGCCTCGAAGGACCCGGAGGAGCAGGTATCGGTGTATGCACATTCCGGCGCCGTGGCCTATCACATCCCCGACCTGGAACTGCCGACCGAAGCAATCCGGCAGCCGGACCTCCCGACGGACGCGGAGGCAGAGAGGATTGCGCTTGCGTTCCTTGAGAAGACCGGCATGCAGTCGCCGGGTGCCCGGATCGTGAAGATTGGGGTGGGCCAGAAGCAGGAGGTCTGGAAGGCCGGCGAGAGCGAGCCGGAGGTGTCCTGCGATGTGACGAAAACGGTTCGGTTCGGCCGGCCGCTCGACGGGCTGCCGGTCTACGGCGACGAATTTACGGTGATCCTGGGGGACGGCGGCAAGGTCGCCGGGCTCGTGAAGACCTGGCGTGAGGTGACGCCGGACGGGAATATCAGCCTCCGGTCCCCCGAGGAGGCATATGAGGATCTCCTTGCAGCAAGGACCATCCGCCCCCGTGTGGGAGGGGAGTACGGTCGGATCACGATCGAGAATGTCTCGATCGGTTACTGGATGGAACCGAGGGGTGTCGTACAGGATCTGGTCCGGCCGGTGTATGCGTTTTCCGGAACAGCGTTCCGAGACGGCGTTCCTGAACCGTATATCGGGTATGTCTTTGCTGATGCAGGGGGGTGATTTGGGATATGATGAACGGCATCAAAGTGCGGCTTTTCGGCCTGCTGCTGGCATCACTGCTCATCGGGGCGTTCTTCGTCCCGGTGATCTCTGCCGGCGGGGAGAGCACAAACTGGCTTGATACCTTTGACGAACGGGTCACACCCCGGGGCATGTCGACGTACAACAAGCCGATAGTTACAAAAGAACCGGAGCAGCCGGGCCCGGAACCGGCCGAGATACATCCCGGCCTGGTTCTGCTCGGGGAGAACGCGACGTTCCCCGAACGTGAGTCTATGACGATATCGGGCCTGCCGTCCGGCCCCACAACGCACGTTGCCGTGGCCGATCCCGCCTACTTCAGCCCGGTCCCATCGGCCGGCGAGGTGAACCTCACGAACCTCCCGCCCCTCCGAAAGTATGACCTCGTGACCGCCGACCCGGCGGCGTTCGTCGCTGGCGCGGGCTCGGGGAGCCCGGTGACGCTCCGCCTCCCCGACCGGGAGTTCGTACTCGACCTCGAACCGGTGCCGGGCCCCGTCGCCGAAGGCGCCCGGGCCTTTGTCAAGAATGAGTCGGGCACGTTTGAAGTCGCTCTTCCTCATATATGGCGCTTTGAGGGGACGGTCGTGGGGGAGCCGGGGAGTTCCGCCTCGTTTACGGTCGGCGGCGACGCGATCCTCGGGACGATCCGGTGCGGCTCGACATTGCTCGTCATCAGCCAGGCCGGGACCATCGAGATCGACGGAGAGCAGAGGGTTGTGCACGTCATCTATGACGAGCGGGACATCACCCCGAGACTCCGGTCCCCCATCTTCGATTGCTGCGTGCCGCCGGCCGGGGCCAGGGACTCTCCGGATATTACCGAAAATCGGATTACAAGCCTTGTAAAGAGCCTGATAGACGCTATAGCGACGGGAAGAACCTGATGACCGGAGGGCTGCCGGTACAGGGGTATCGGCCGACTCCCGGGTAGCCGGTTCACCGGAGAAGAGGAGGGCATCATTCCACTCCCTCTGGCTGCTCCGGTGGGAGTGGAACGATGCCTCCTTCTGCATGACTGGGTGGCTCCCTGCAGGTGAGATAACGAAGGTTGCCGCATCGATCGGCAAGTGATGCCCGGAGCGACCATGAGCCAGCTTGCCCTCTCACTCCTCTTTTCGTAGCGCCTCCCTCAGGGTCTCGATGGTCTTCTCCTCATTCATTCCCGTCGACGATGCCTCCACACTTCACCAGGAATCGCGGAGCCGCCCAGATAAGTTCCTCGCAGAAGGGATCCGGAACTTCCCGTGAGACATAGTACCATGCATCGACCCGTGCTCCTCTTGCTTTTTCCACGAGTGCCGTCTCCGCAGGAGTGAAATAATCTGACAAAAGCCGTTCCATGGACAAAATGGTGCAGGAATGGTTCTCGCACCGTATCCCGATCCGCGTGAGAACCGCATCGAGGGAGAAGTACGTCGCGTAATACGCGGTCGTTATCATTCAGTCGCGGGCCGTAATCGTCTGCATCGTCTCAAGGGCCTCTTCGGCCTTCTTCAGGTATGCCGATGCCAGGGTCTCGTTCGGTGCGGAGAGGGAGATGCCGTTTTTGATCCGGTTGCACCATACGAGCCGATCCGTCACCTCACCGCCTTCTCGAAGAAGTGTTCGGCGCCTTTGATCAGCACGTGGTTCCGGAGCACTTCCCGGAGAAAGGGGTCCGTATGGAGATCCCGGTCGAAGATCTCCCGCGGGTAGATCGTGAGGTGAATCGGAAAGCCGTAGGTCTTTCCGATCCTCTCAATTTCCTCCACCCGGCACTCACCGGCAACGAAGAGGTCGAGGCCGGACTCCTCGTCCGCAGTCCCTTCTGCGTGACTCCCGAAGACCGCACCGCATCCCTCGATAAGGGGGCGATTCGGCTGAGAACTCCGGCGAGGATGGGCTCCTCCTCCCGGAAGCAGATCCCCAGGTAGATCTCTGCAAGGGTGTAGAAGTCCCGCGCATGATCGCCCCGCCGCAGGGAGAACAACCGCGCCCTGCCCCCGGTGGCGGAGCGGAGAACCTGCTTTGCCTCAAGGTATTCAAGGACCGCCTGAGCTGTTCCGCGGCTGATGGGAAGGAGCCTCGCGGCCTCCCCGATGTAAAGTTTGCGATCGTAGCCCCGGGTGAAGAGGGAGAGAACCATGAGGTGGTTCTCCCGAATGTCCGATATTTTAGACATATGTCCGGAATATTGGACAGTCCTGTATCAGGGTTCCGGTTGCCGGGTGGTTACCGGAGTGAAGGCTCCCCTGCGCGGCTCCGGTTTCCGGCCCACTGCGGCGGTTTTCGGCCCGAAATCGGTCACGAAGACACGACGTGCAGACGCGCGGCACAGAAAAGGTTTATAGGCTAGCGTCGACGTCTCCACCATGAGCACCGGGACCGGTGTCCCGGGGCGCACCGG
>ERZ795032.676-NODE-676-length-32366-cov-5.423849_pt1 | contig 32366 bp, 24 predicted proteins | sample MGYA00375124_ERZ795032 | MGnify/ENA primary metagenome ERZ795032 (study PRJEB30167, sample SAMN05720154) | activated sludge metagenome | isolation source: Anaerobic digester | place: China | collected 2015-12-16 ...
TATCGATACCGGTACGCACGGTTTCTCTGATGCTCTGGGCAACTTTTTGAATTACCGCGTCACCAACCTGATGCCCATAGGTGTCGTTGAATTTTTTGAAATTGTCGATGTCGATCATGATCAGGCTCAGGGTGAGACCGTAACGGCGGGCACGCAGCAATTCCTCTGAAAGGCGGGCCTGAAAATACCTGTGCACGAACAGGCGGGTCATGCCGTCAGTGATCGACAGTTCGTAAAGTTTATTGTTTTCGATGGTTACGGCTGCCTGAGACGCGATCAGGTTGAGCAGTGACAGATCACTGTCTTTGAACTCGTTGCCGCTGCGCTTGTTAACGATATTGATGACACCGATGGTGCCTTCTTTGAATTTGAGGGGCGCGCAGATCAGACTTTTGATGTCTTCGACCGGCATGAGGCTGCCGAAATTTCTGAAGCGGTTGTCTTTAAAGCCGTCGTTGCAGATGATACCGGTACCTTCGAGCGCTACCTGGCCGCAGATGCCGTGCCCAAGTTTTACCGGGGTTCCGGCAAAGACGCGATAGCGGCCACCCGATGCCACCTTGACCACCAGTTCGTCTGTCTGGTCATCGAGCAGCATGATCGAGCCGCGCTCTGCTTCGAGCACTTCGATCGCATGTGTGAGCACGAATTTAAGCAGTTCTTCTGAATCTGAGAAATAGTTGACCGCATTGCTGATGGCGAACAGGGTGTTCAGCTCGCTCATGCGTCTTTCTTTAAGCTCTTTCTCAAGGCGGATGCTGGTAACCATTTCGCGGAAATTGCGGCTGAGCAGGCCGATTTCGTCGTTTCGGTCAATGGTCGGGGCATGGTTAAGGTCACCGGTGGCCACGAGCGAGGTGCTGGCCGCGAGGATATCGATCGGGCTGGCAATGTGCCATGAGAGTACCGAACCGGTAACCAGTGCCAGAACAAGACCGAGAAGCCCGAAAATAATAAAGTCGCGGCGCATGCTGTCTCCGAGAATCAGGTATTCTGAGTCGGGCAGGGCGATTTCGAGCTTTATCGATTCAGAAATTCGCCCCAGCAAGGCTTCTTCACGCACAAAAACATGCGATTTGCCAAGAATCTCGGTTCTGCCATAGGTCAGGTCAGGGTTTTCGGTCGAACGGCCGGTTTTTCGCCGCGAGTAGAGGTCCATCTGGCTGGTTAAAATTCGCTTGCCGGCATACAGCAGTGTAAACTCGGCACCGGTAAGGCGTTTGAGCTTGTCGGCAAAGTCTTTGGGCATTTTCTGGGCAAAAAGAACGTGCTTTGGCTGATCTGTCTTCAATTTGGTGATCATTGCCGCCGCGAAAATCCAGGGTTCGTCTTCGATGACATAGATATTTACATTCAGCGGTGAATGGCACATGGCCGGAACAATGTTCGCCAGAGCACCGACTGGTGACGGGCCTTCATCGATGAGAATGCGGCTGTGGTTTTCGACAATGGCTATGTAATCTAGACCCGATCTGATAAGTTCATACTGCATCAGTGGCAGCGTCGAAGAGGCAGTGAAGCCCATTCCGGCAAGGGTGTAAAAGTCGAAGTCAGCGACTGTCTTGGCCCTGATCTTGAGAGAGTCGAGCTGGTCTTCAAGGCTTTCGCGAAACAGTGAAGCGGCGTAATTGAGACTGCGTTTAAAATCCTGGCTGGCGACCAGAGAGATGCGGTCGAGGGTCACCGCCATCAGAATGGCCAGCGGCAATATCAGAATCAGGGCAAACAGCAGCAGTATCTTGAACTTCAGCTTTCGACTGCGAAAAAAATCAATAAAGGGCACGTCTGATTTCTACCTGTCCGTTTCTTCGTCTAAGGCCATTGATAAATGCACGCCTTATGTCATTGAAAACTTTGCGTGAAGGGGCACCAGAAAAATCATGGTAGCCGGTGACCCGCGACGGAAAGTTTTCGGTAATTGCAACCCTGTAAATGTTATCGGCAGCAAAGTTGCCGTTCCAGGGGAAAATTTTGCTGTCACCGCTATCAGATTTTTCAAGCGAAAAGCCGGCGAAGGCAAGGGGAGCCCCTTCTGAGGCCAGAGACCAGCGCAGCATTTTTTCGATATTGGCGCCGTCTGTTTCGATGACTCTTACCCCCTCAGATGTGGTGAAATCTGAAATGACACGGGCCGGGGTAATTTCGCTGAGTGGTTCACGGGTGCGTGTCAGCGTTTCAACCGGAATAAAGCAGAAATCGGCGGTGGTCTCAAGCCTGATTACCTCTGCCAGCAGGCGGCAATACTCTGAATCAAGGGTTGAATCATTGCTGAGGGGGGTGCTGAGGCTTGCGAGTTCATAAGACAGGGCCTGAATGCGCAGCGTTTCGTCGACTTCTTCGAAGTCCTGAAACCTTTTTTCGGCCGCCGGTGCCAGTTCGGGCTGCCGGCGCAGGTATTTTTCGAGGTTTTCTCTGATCAGGCCTTTTACTTTGGCGTTTCTGCCCTGAGCGAGCTCGGGCCAGTCATAGTCGTTGGCATGCATGAAATCGTTGATCGCAACCGTGTAAGTAGAGTTGAATTCAAGCGGCTGATTGTTGACGTCGATCTGAATGATTCTGAAACCTGGCGGATTGTAGCTTGAGAAGGTGCAGTTCAGCCCGGATGCCTGCAAAAAGCCGGTTTTGCCGGAAAGGCTTTCTTCGATGAGGTTTTCGAGCTGCCAGCCGCTGAGCTCGACGGCCACAAGGTTGTTTTCGAAGGGCAGAATGTCGTAGAGATGGCGAAGGGTTACAGCACCCTGACTGAGAGAAGTCTTAATACCGCCGGAATTTGCCAGCGCCACCTGGGTGCCCGCAGTCTCGCGCATGCAGTCAGCAATGAGGTTACCGATCGAAGATTCTTCGGTATATGAATAGCTGAAATTGCCGGTACATTTTGTGATAACCTCGTCGAGCAGGCTGTCGATCTTGGCTTCAACGCGGCTGATTTCGGTGGCCAGGTCAGCGTCAGGGCTGTATTTGCTGGCGTCGACCGGGAATATTCTCTGGAAGCCTCTGGCGATATCCCATTTGCCGCCGACAAAAGATACCTTAACCATTCCAACGCCAGCGCCCCGGCCGGGCGCTGTCTGGCAGATCATTGGTTTGCCGCTTACTATCGAGCCAGGCCCGATCAGATCGCCGATAATTATGTCAACATCAGGGAAAATTTCGGCCGGGTTTTCGAGGCCGCCCAGCTCTGGGTGATGCGAAATCAGAACGACCACTTCGGCGCCTTTTTCGCGCAGCATCGCGGCTGCTTTCTGAACAGAAGACTTCATGTCGGTTATTTCGAGGTTGACGATGTTGTCCTGGCGGGTGTTGCGTGCCAGCTGGCCGTGGCCGAGGCCCACCAGACCGACCTTGATGCCGCCTTTGTCGATCAGCATGCTGCCTTTGAAAGTGTCGCCGACCGGGCTGGTTACATCACGGTAATTGCAGGCCAGCATCGGAACATGATTGCTGTTGACAAATTTTTTCAGGGCTTCGAAGCCATACTCGAATTCCATGTTACCGATGGTCATGGCATCATAACCGGCCTTACCCATAAGCCTGAGTGGTACTTCGCCCATGGTGAGCGAAGCTTCGGCGGTTCCGAACAGGGCGTCACCGGTGTCGAGAAGCAGAACCTGCTCTGGATTGAAATTAAAAGCCTTCGAAGTATCGTTGATGAACCCCTTGATAAAGGCCAGTCCGCCAACCTGATCATATTGGCGGTCGAGAACTGTGCCAGAAAAGGGTTTGATCTGACCGCGCAAATTTGAAGTGTAGAAAATAACCAGATTGCGACTGGGAATTTTCATATAATCGTAAACGATCATGCCGGTCAACATGCAGATCAGCACAAGCGCAAGAACGGCCAGGTTTCTTACCACTCCGGGTTTTCTCCTGAAAGAAGCAAGGTAACTTAAGATTGGTGAATCAGCTTAGCAGAGAATCTGAGCCCGTGTCAACCGCCGTAAGCTGATTATGTCGAGAGGGTTGAATGTTGTGGATATTTTGTCTTGCGAATTGTTTCACAATCGCACTATTGCCGTCTGGATGCGTTGATCCGGGTTTTTATCAATGCGGTTTCAGTCTCTGCTTTTTGCGTGGCAGCAGCCCTGCAATGGCCGTAAGGCGCAACTTATCTGGTTAACTGCCAGCTTTCAAGCAACTCGGGCTTTATTTCTTCAAGAAACCTCGACGGGCGCGCGAGCAGGCTGCCGGATGCCGGGTCCCAGATCTGGCCGGGGTAGGAAATCGCCAGGTTTTCGGCGGCCCGGGTCATGGCGACATACATCAGGCGGCGTTCTTCTTCGATGTCGGCCTGCGTTCGCAGAGCGTTGAATGACGGAAACCGCCCTTCTAGCGTCGAAATGATAAAAACCGAATGCCATTCGAGCCCCTTGGCGCTGTGAATCGTCGACAGCACCAGATTTTCGTCTTCGTCGAGTTCGGCCGCCATGGCTTCATCAGCCGCATCTTTCGGCGGTTCAAGTGCCAGGTCGGCCAGAAATTCAACCAGACTGGTGAATTTGCCGGCGATAATGGCCAGCTGGTCAATGTCTTTGATTCGCCGTGGATAATCATCAAATCTGGTTTTGAGAATTGGCAGATAATAATCGGTTACAATTTCGAGCAGCCGCAGGGGCGGAACCGGGCCGGCCCTGACCGCAGACTGCAGCATTTCAGAGAGCTTTTTCAGGCCTTCGGCTGCCCGGGCTCTGGCTTTGAATTCGCGCAGGTCGAAGGGGTTCTCGCGGTTGCGCAGGTAATTGAAAATGTCGCTGGCCGAATGGGTGCCGACGCCCTCGATCAGCAGCAGCACGCGCAGCCACGAGACCTGATCGGCGGGGTTCTGTATGACCCGCAGGTGGGCAATAATGTCTTTAAGGTGCCCCGCTTCAAGAAACTTGAAACCGCCCCATTTGACATATGGTATATTGCGCCGCTTCAGCTCAAGTTCGAGCTGATAAGCATGAAAACTCGATCTGAACAGCACCGCCATATCGTTGAGCCTGATGCCCTGTTCTCTGAGTTCGAGAATGCGGGCAGCAACAAACATGGCCTGTTCCTGTTCGTCTTCGCATTTAACCCGGGCCGGCAGCTCGCCTTTGGCTCTCTCGGTGAACAGGCGCTTCTTGAAACCCTCGCCGGCGCTTTCCATCAGGCTGTTGGCAGCGTCGAGAATGGCGGCAGTGCTGCGATAATTGCGTTCGAGCCTGATCACCCGGCAGCCGGCAAAGCTCGCGGGAAAATCGATGATATTGCTGACCCGCGCGCCCCTGAACGAATAAATGCTCTGCGCATCGTCGCCGACCACCATGATATTGTTTTTCTCGCCGCCGAGCAGCAGGGTTATGCGTGCCTGCACCCCGTTGGTATCCTGGTATTCATCGGCCATGATATATCTGAATTGGCTGGTAATGCGGGCGCGGCCTTCGGGGCTTTCTTTCAGAAGTTTATACAGATAGGTCAGCAGGTCGTCATAGTCGAGCAGCAGGTTTTTGAGTTTGTAAGCCGAAAAAGCCTGCTGCAGGGCTTCGATGTCGCTGCTCAGCTCGGCGAACTGGCTGTAGAACTCGCCCACAATTTCGGAAACGGGCTTTTCAAGATTGCCGGCCTTCGAAAATATCTGCGCCAGCGTTGCCTTGTTCGGAAACCTGACTTCTTTGCGGTTAAAACCCATTTCGCTGCGCAGCAGGTTGATAATATCAGCCGAATCAGCTTCGTCGAGAATCGAAAATCCGGCATTGATGCCTATGTAGTGCCCATATTTGCGCAGCATCACCGAAGCGAAACTGTGGTAAGTGCCGCCGGCCACCGCCCGGCCCTCGGGCCCGATCAGGGCAGCGACCCGTTCGAGCATGTTCCTTGCGGCTTTACGCGTAAAGGTAAGCAGAAGAATGCTCGAAGGCGTGATGCCGCTCTCGATCATTCGCGCCACCCGGTAAATCAGCGTGCGCGTTTTACCCGACCCGGCGCCGGCGATGCAGAGAACCGGGCCGTTGAACTCTTCAACCGCTTCGAATTGTTGCGGGTTGAGCTCGCTCTCGTAGCTGATGCGGAAATTCTGAGCAGAGGCGGATGCCTGGCCGAGGCTGAAGGTTCTGGTCATTGCCGGGTATTTTCGTCGATCCAGGCGAGATAATTCGCGTTGCCGTAGATGATCGGCATGGCGATGAATTCATACACTTCGTAGGGGTGCAGTTCGCGCATGCGCCGGTCGAGCGCTTCAAGCCGATCGGTTCTGGTTTTAACGATCATCAGCGCTTCGGTGGCTGAATCTGCCTGGTTTTTCCAGAAGAAAAAAGAATTGTGCCCCTCTGAAACGCTGGCGCAGGCGCAGAGTTTTTCTTCGACCAGCTTGACGGCGGTTTCTCGGGCGACTTTGCTGTCGGGAAAAGTAACGAAGACGGTGCAGTATGAATGCATGTTAACTCCTGTTGCTCAGAGTTTAGCCGCCCCGGCCCGAAAAGGCAAGTTGACTAAACCACTGCCGTGTTTTTGCCGATAGCTTGATTAAGACCGAAATTATGGAGCAAAAGACATGACCACACTACCATTGTTCCTGGCAACAGTTTTCAGCATCTTTCTTTCTCTGGAGCTGACTGCCGACCAGTAAAAAGCTGTATAAACAGTATAATCGACGCTTAACAGAGTAAAAATCGCCGCCGCTTCTGCGGCGGTTTTTACTTCAGTTCGGTTCCGGGGTAGTAGAAGCGCAGAATCTCGTCGTATTTGACGCTTTTTTTGGCGAGGCCGTCAGCACCCGACAGGCACATGCCAACGCCGTCGCCGTTTCCCATGCCCCGGAAAACGATGGTGCGCTTGAGAACATCCATGTTGAATTTCATGCTCTTGATGCTGTTGGGGCCAAAATGACTCTGAAGCTTCTGCAGAAAGTCGATGCCCGAAACGCTCTTGGGCTTGCGGCCACGCAGCAGCACCTGGAAAATGCGGCCGTTGGCGTCGATTTTTTCGGGCTCCCAGCTCGCGTAAATACGGTCGGCGCCGGCAGCGTAAGCCACCGAAAGAAAATCAAGAATGTCAAACTTCTGCAGCTCGATTGTCCAGTGAAAGCCCGGGCTGTGAAAACAGTTTTCTGAGCCCTTGCCTTCGAAGACGTCATCATGCGCAGGGTGATATGGCTCGCCATCTGCACCATAGACGTCTTTGGCTGACGAAATGCGGCCACCGCAGGTGTGATGAAACCTTGGCAAGATCAGCTTGCCTTTATGCATAAGAGAAATATTGCCGGTCATGGTAGTGAGAATGTCGACGAGCTCGCGGTTGTAGCCACAACCGGCAAACGGCAGGCAGTGGTCGGTGTCGCAGACTTCGTAGTCGGTGTCAGGGTGTGCCGCGTGCTCCTTCAGGTATTGCAGTCTGGTTCTGACAACGATGACCATGGCCTTGATAACTTCCGGTTCGTTCGACAGCAGCATCTTTGAAACGCATGAAACAATGAACTGATGCATGTTTACTGTATTGACAAGAGTCAGTGAATTGCCATTGTTGCCGATCTCGATTCGACCCTGAAGTATGGTTGGCGGGTGGCCAGGGATCTCGATGCTGAGCAGTTCGCCGCCCTCGATAGCCACAGTTTTGTAGCCTTTTTCAAGGTCCTTTTCGGTCGAAAGTCTTGCGACAATGCCCTTGGGAGTGAGCATGAGAGAAGCATCTTCGCCTTCAACGAGAAGTTCGCTGGCGGTTGCGACCGGTGTCGTTGCCGAGGCCATAGCGCTGCCGATGGTTTTCGGCGACTGGTTACCCGGCATAAAGGTCAGACGCCAGTTGCCGCTGAAACTCTGAACTCTGATGGTAGAAAAGATTTCTGAGGTGTCCAGGCCGACTCTTATGGTATCAGTGGCTGATTTTGTGATGTCGCCGGCTGGTTTTGATCTTGCCTGGGCTGATAATGGCAGAGTCAGTCCGAATAAAATGGCAATTACAATGGCAATACGGCAAAAACTTTTCATGTTTTCTGTCTAAACTCCAGTTTTTATCTTTTTGAGTATTTTAACAATAAATAACGGGAACTGCAGGATATTTCTGACAATTATGCGGGCCCTGGCAAATCTCTGCAGAGCCTTTACAACAGCCGGGCTCCAGCGAACGTAAAGTGAATTTATTTTTCTGCCTGGCCGGTTACCGATAAGAAATTCGCGCCTGAACCAGCGAAATTCTTCGATTGCAGCAGGTTCACCGGCAAAGGCATACGAAGCGATAAAACAGAGAGGGCTTGAACCGGCATTGTCGAATGAGGTCACAAACCTCGGGTTCAGCACATAAATCATGGCTTTGGCCTTGAATGCCTCTTCTTCATCACCGAGATATTTCAGTGCCGTATAATATTTGTCGAGCAGATCGAGATTCTCAGGGTTCAGTCCCAGAGCACGCTGCAGACTGACGCGCGCCTTTTTGAAATGCTCATGCCCAAGACTCGGGCCAAAAGCTACACCCTTGCTGAGATAAAAATCGGCAGCCTTGATCAGCAGCTTGTATTTAAGCTCGTTAAGGTCGTTGCGGGTATCTTTGAATTCGAAAAGATGCGTGTTTTCGCGTTCGGCCTCGAACATGACCTTCTCGGTATCTTTGAATCTTCTCAGTTCTGCCAGAGATCTGGCTTTGAGCAGCAGCATCGGCACGTTGGTTCTATGCGAAAGGTGCAGCCGGTCTATCTCTTTGATAACCTCGGCATATTTCTTCTGGGCGTAGAGGCCCTTGATCTCGTTGATCGAGTTTTCCTCGACGTCGATTTCCTTCTGTAGCCTGGCAGTCGCACTCAGCTCTTCGCCTTCTTCCGGAACCGGGAACTCCAGACGGCGAAGATCGGGTCTGCGGGCCTCTATGGCCGCTTCAACTTCGGCAAGCTTTTCTTTCTCGCCGAGAAAGGCGAAGCAGCTTTTCAGGCCACTCAGCGCCACCAGGTTTGCTGGCTGAAGCTGGTTGGCCTTTTCGAAAGCGGTAAGTGCCTTCATGGTAATGCCCGCAAGAATCTTTTCGTTTTCGCCCCGCATTTTTTCACGCGACAGCGAGTCAGAGCGGCGCAGGCTGTCTTCCAGGCGGTTACTGGTGTCTTCACGTTCGAAAAGAAAATTGTTGCCCTGCAGAACCAGATGGTCGACGTAGAGCTTGCTGGCGCTTTCCATGAGCGTCTGGTGCTCGGGATCATCAGGGTGCCAGTGGGCGCTTTCTTCGAGAAGCTTGTAACCAGCTTCGAAAAGATTCAGACGGTTGAGTTCGAGAAAAAAGCTGTTGATGAATTCAACGTCGGCAGGGTTTTCGTCTGTGAAAAATTTGTGGAAAAGCTTGATGGCAGCCGGGGTCTCCCGGTTGCGCGTCAAGGTGATGATTTTTCTTTTGGTCTCTAAGGTTCTGCGTTCTGCCATAAATTCTGCAATAAAATATCATAAATCGCGGCTTATGGCATTAATTTGTCTCGACCTAAAAGCAGAAATCCGGCCGGGCCGGATTCCTGTCGGGTCGTCAGTGCTGATTCTCTGACGTTCGGTCGCGGGTATTGCGCCCATAATACGAAAGATCACGTATCTTCTCGCGACGCAACATCCGGTGCAGCATCATCGCCCTGCTGACGATGAAAACAATGGTGCCACAGATCAATCCTCCAACGAACCCTGCCATTAAAACATTATGGTTCAAAATTCCTACCCCCGTTTCAATGTTTTGCGGTATCTTTTTCGGCAGGATGCTAAAATTGTTAAATAGATTCCAAATCTAAATATTCAGGAAATAATGATGTTTGAACTGGTGCTTAAAAACGGTCAGGTATTCTGGGAAGACTCTCTCATCGCCGCCGATCTCGCCATCAACGGCGAAAAGATTGCCGCAGTTGGCTTTGGTCTGAGCGGCAAAAGGGAAATCGATGTCAGCGGTCGCTGGGTGCTGCCCGGAGCCATCGACGCGCATACCCACTTTTCGCTGCCATTCGCGGGCGCCGTTTCGGCCGATGACTTTTATTCGGGCAGTATCGCCGGTGCCGCCGGTGGGGTGACCACCTTTATCGACTTTACCGCTCAAAAAGGTGACGAAGGCGTTCTTGAAAGCCTGAACCGCAGAAAAGCCGAGGCTGACCCGCTTGTCGGTATCGACTATTCTCTGCATGCCTGCATCGGTCGTTACAATAAAACGGTCGAAGAACAGCTGCCGCAGCTGGCCGCCGCCGGCGTCACCAGCCTGAAAATCTTCATGGCCTACGGCAAATCAGGCCTGATGCAGAATGACGCCAGTCTGCTCAAGGTTCTTTCTGCCTGCCGGCAACACGGCATTCTTATCACCGTTCACGCCGAAAATGGCGTCATCATCGACGCCCTGACCGATGCGGCTACCGAAGCCGGTGAACTGGGCATCGAAGCGCTGCCGAAAACCCGGCCGGTTTTTACCGAAGTCGAAGCGATTCGCCGTATTTCTGACTTTGCCCGGCACACCGGCTGCAAGGTTTATGTTGTGCATGTATCGAGCGGTGATGGCGCCCACACTCTCTGGGGTGAACGGGTTAACGGTTCGCCACTGGCCGGCGAAACCTGCCCACAGTATCTCTATCTCGACGACTCGATGCTGGTGCCGCCCGATGGACATCTCTGGGGCTGCTGCCCGCCGATACGCTCTAAACCCCAGCAGGAACTACTCTGGAAATGTCTGGCCACCGGTGAAATCGCAGTCATTGCCACCGACCATTGCCCCTTTACCCGCGCCGACAAGAACACCTGGAACAACAAAATAACCAGCCTGCCAATGGGCCTGCCCGGTATCGAAACTTTTCCGGGGCTTGTTCTCAACGGCGTTCACAGTGAAAAAATTACTTTAAAGCGTGCGGTCAGAGCTATCTCTGAAAATCCGGCCAGAATCTTTGGCCTGTACCCTGAAAAAGGCAGCCTGATTCCCGGCACCGATGCCGATGTGATGGTCTATAACCCCGACTGCAACACTCCGATCAGCGCCAGAACCATGCATATGCGCACCGATTATTCGCCCTACGAAGGCCTTGCCTGCAGAGGCCGCAATGAGATGACTCTGCTGCGCGGCAAGATTGTTTTCAGCCATACAGAAGGCTGGAAAGGCCAGAAGGGTGGGGGGAAATTTCTCAAACGCAAGGCCACCGATCCAGACTTTTTCTGAACCCGCCCCGCAGGCCTGCCGGAGAAAATCAGCAGGATTGGCAGGCTGCGCCGACAGATCGCTGAAATTTGAACAGTTCTTGTTTTTTTGCAGCAAAAAGCAGACCGGCCTGACGAAAGTGTTTTTCGTCAGGCCGGTTTATTTTTGGGGTTAAATCAAATTTTCTTCAGAATGCAGCCTTCAAGATGTTCCATATCTTTTTCAGTAAGCTGCAGGGTGCGTTCATAGCGGGTTACAATACGCTGGCAAGCCGGGCAGCTGTTACCAGAAAAGCGAAAGAGAGCGATGAGTTCCTGCGCGCACATAGAAGGCACCTCCTGCTGAATTTTTCTTACCTGCAAGAACTATCGGCATTTATTGCCATATAATTTAGAGAAATTTCTATTGGTCAGCCGGTAGGCGTTTGCCCTGATATCATCTCAGATAATTGCTTCTTGTGAAGAAAGTGTTTAAACTCCTGAATATGGCAAAAAAAATAACGGTAATAACTGGTTCGCGCGCTGAATGGGGCCTGCTTGCCCCTCTCTGCAGTAAAATGCAGGCACTTGGCCTGCAGGTGAATGCTCTCGCTACCGGCAGTCATCTGCACGCGGTCGGCGGCGGTTCTGTCGACGAGGTTCGGACTGCCGGCCTGCCGGTTATTGAAGTGCCAATTATCCCCGCAGATTCAGGCGAAGACGACCAGAAGCGCATGCTGCAGACGATCGGCAACGCTTTTCCGACAATTGCCGCAGCTTTGCAACGCCTGAGCCCTGATCTGTGCCTGGTTCTCGGCGACCGCTACGAAATTTTTGCCGCCGCCGCCGTCTGCCGTCTGCTCGGTATCAGACTCGCACACATCTCCGGTGGCGAGCTTACGGTTGCTGCTTTTGATGATTGTCTGCGCCACTGCATCAGCAAATTGAGCGACCTGCATTTTGCCGCCACCGAAGAATATCGCCGCCGCATCATTCAACTGGGTGAACAGCCTGAGCTGGTTTTTAATGTCGGCGATCTCGGTCTGGCGGATCTTAAGAAAACCGCATTCAAAAGCCGGTCAGAGCTTGAAGCAATGCTGGCCGTAGAATTGCAAGATTTTTTTCTGGTCACCGTTCACCCCGAAACCTGCAACCCGGGCGAAGGTTTGCGTATCGCTCAGCTGCTCGTTAAAATACTGGCCCACGGTTTTGCCGGCTGCAGCATTGTTTTTACCGGCGCCAACGCCGACCCCGAAGGCGAAAAAATCAATGAGCATTTCAGCAGTTTCGCTGCCGGGCGCCATGGTTCGATATTTGTCAGGTCGCTCGGGCGCCTGAACTACCTTTCGGCCGCCCGCCTCGCCAGGTGCGTTATCGGCAATTCATCCAGCGGTGTCGTCGAAGTGCCGGCGCTCGGCACCCCCGTGATCAACATCGGTCGCCGCCAGACCGGCCGGCCACATGGTGAAGCTGTAATCAGCGTGGTCGCCGAAGAGCATGCGATGGCCGCGGCAATCGTCAGAGCCTCTGAACCCGAATTTCGCCGGAAGGCCGCGACAGCTGTCAATCCCTGCGAAGGCGAAGACTCAGCCAGCCGCATCGCCAGTATCATTGCCGGCTTTGATCTCGCCTCGATCCGCCGCGAAAAAACCTTCTTCGATCTCACCCAGCCCCTCTAGTCCACTGTCACATTTGAATTCAGTGATTTACCAATCATTCCCCGTCATTCAGGGCGCCAGCGCGGCTTCCAGAAATTATACAACAGCTCATTATTTCTGTGACCAGGCGCAGAGAGAAGACGGGATTACTTTTTCGTAAGCTTGTGAGCGAAAGCGAATCGCTGGAGAAAAAGTAACCCGTCTGATAGGCTGCGCTGCCGAACCGGTAAGAAGTATTCAATACGCTTTTGTATAAGTAATCGAAGTGTCTTTAATTATTCCGGCAGCAAAAAACCGGTATAACAAAAAAGCCGCCCTTTGCAGGCGGCTTCTTCATACTGAGTTAAATCAGTTTACGGCTTCTTTGGTTTCGGGAACCACGCTGACGCAATGTTTACCCTTGAACCATTCAAATTTCACGCGGCCTTCGGTGAGGGCGAAAAGAGTGTCATCTTTGCCTTTGCCGACGTTGTGGCCTGGGTGAATCGGAGTGCCGCGCTGCCTGATAAGAATGTTGCCGGCTTTTACGAGTTCGCCTGCATATTTCTTGGTGCCTAAACGTTGCGCATTACTGTCTCTACCGTTGGTGGTTGAGCCCTGTCCCTTCTTATGAGCCATGATAAATCCCCCTTAGGTGACTAATTCAACTGAACATGTTCCGGATACGATTCTGCAATCTTACGGAACCCGTATTTAAATACTTTACAAACTGCCCTGAACTTTTCTGCATTCGCCTCCGGAACTCTGATCAGGAGGTTACATGAACCCACTCCGACCTCACCCTGAAGCTGTGCTTTCAGCTCTTCTTCGAGTCCCCCGATAAACGTCTGAACCAGTGCTGACACTGCTGAACAAACGATATCGAAGCCTTTCGCAGCCTGACCACTGTGCCCGACAACCCTGAGACTTACCTGATTTTCAGATGTTTCCGGGAAGTCGACAACAATCATCAGCCTTTGATTTCTTCGATGAGAAGAGAGGTGTAGTGCTGGCGGTGGCCGAGTTTGCGGCGATAGTTGACTTTGCTCTTGTATTTAAGAACAGTGATCTTCTTACCGCGGGCATGGCCAACAACCTTGGCTTTAACCTGGGCACCCTTCACGTAAGGGGCACCGATCTGAACGGTTTCGCCGTTCTTTACAAACAGAACCTTGTCAATTGCCATGGTTGAGTTTGCGGCCTGGTCGAGTTTTTCGCAGCGCAGTCTGCTGCCTTTTTCGACGTTGTACTGTCTTCCACCGATTTCGATAATGGCGTACATTTAATTTACTCCCAGTCTTGAGTGTAATAAGGTTTGCGAGGTTAAACCAAGTTAAAGTTAAGGGCTAGCGTTTCATGGGAAGTTACATCTTATCACGAAATATTTAAAATTTCCACTACGAAAACAAAAAAAATGTTATTTATTCTCCTATGAACGAAACAACCGCTAAAACCATGCCTTTGACGTCAGTCGTTACACGGGCCGCCGCCTGGATATTTCTAATTTTGTGGGCAAAGCTTATCTTTTCAGAAAATCATTCACTGCTTCTGCCTGGATCAAGCCTGGATCCGGCTGTCATGTTTATCATCATCGCCGCCGGCCTCTACGGGAAAAAATATTCCGGCTTTCTGCCCGCCTTCGCGCTCGTGTCTTATGAGGTACACTGTCAGGCTGCCGTGCGGGTCGAAAACTTTCAGGTTTTCTACGTGATCTCATGGCTTTTGTGTACATATTATATCTACAAAGAACCTGACCGGGCAGCAAGTCTGGTCATTTACCATGCCGGCATCAGTTTTGATCCGGGTTCTGCCGTTACCATGGGTGTCGGTATGCAGGCCGGAATTTCAGCCGCACCGGTTACAGTAATGTTTCTGCTGTTCTACTGTCGCGAACTGCTGCATGACCGTATCTGCTTCGCTGCCGATATCCGACACTTTCTTGCCGTCGGGGCCCTGGCATGGCTGGCCGTGAACCATTATCAGGGCATGGCCGCAGATTTCACCTCACAGTTCGTTGCCTTCGCCGCTTCGGCACTGCTTTTCTTTGCGACCTGTTCGGTCGCGGCCGAACCGCGTCAGCAACAGAGAATTGTCGATACAATCGCTTTCAGCGGTATTCTCGTAATCGGTGCCGCACTGACGAACCAGGCGCTCGAATCGGCCAATCTGGGCGAGTTCTTTTCGCGCCGCGCCTGGGCTGGTTCTTTACACCCAAATCATCTGGCAACCTGGTGTCTGGCGACTGTCTGGGTTATTATCGCCGGTATCCGCAACAACCCGGCAGTTCATTACAATCGTCGCCTGCTGCTGATTGTCGCTTACCTGCTGTATATGATCGTCAGCGGCGCAAGAATCATTCTTGCGATTGCGGCGGCCAGCATTGCTCTGCATCTTTTTGTCGGCAGGTTTTTCGCTGCGAACCCCGTCGTTAAATCCGGCGCCAAGCCAGAGGCTTCAGCGAAAAATACTCGCAGCATGATGCTCCCAGCTGTTCTGGCGGCAGTGGTGCTTGGCGCTGTTATTCTCAGGCTGGGCTACAAGTTTGATTACTCTGAATTTGCCCGTAACGAGCGCCTGGTAGTCTGGAAAACCGCTGTGAGCCTGATCAGCCAGGCCCCGTTTACAGGCCACGGCGTATTGCAGTTCGCTCTGCTGCCACAACGCACCAGCCCTGAAACGGCTCTCTGGGTCTATGACTGGAACTACCCCCACACGCATCAGGGATTACTCGAACTGCTTCTCTGGGGAGGTATACCGCTCCTGATTCTTTGTCTTATCAGCTGGTGGAGAGCATTTAAAGGCTGGCAGTCTGGCGGCATGCTGATCGGCTTTCTGGCGGTTTCGGCAACCCTTCTGGCCGATTTCACCTGGCGCACGCCGGCGATGATGGTTCTGGGGTTCTTTTATCTGCTTTACCCGCGCCCGGAAATTGCAGAACAACCCCAGATAGGCAATAACATCAAGAGACTTCTCGCTGTCGGTTGTCTGGCAGTAATAATCTGGCTGGTGCAGATGCATATCGGCTTTATACATTTCAACCGGGCCCTCAAAAGCCTCTCTGATGGTTCTGACAGCTGGAAATCAGAGATCGCCGAGGCTGCCTGGTGTTTGCCTTTTTCGGTCGACGCCCGCATGCAGCAACTTCTGTGGACTCTTTCGAGAGAAGGAACCGGTGATGCTTTTGTCCGTTCGCTGTCAGAATTGCGGCGAAAGTTTCCTGCTTTCTGGCCGCCGGTATTTGTTGAAGCCCGTCGCTGCGAACTTGCCGGCGACCTGCATACGGCCCTTGCTCTCTATGAAAGCACACTTGCGTTTGAAAATGTCGATCTGACCGGAATCAGAAATGCCCGCGCTGCTCTGGTTGCAGACCGCCTGCAGGATTCGCGTTTTACCGGCTTTTTTGAAGAAGCCATGGCCAGGGGAGAGTGGGGGGCCGCCATGCTTCTCAATCACCCGGACCGTGCCGCCAGATACCGGCAGCTGGCACTGGACACTCTGGTGAATCAGACGCCGGGAAACTTCTGGGAAGCCCTGAAGCTGGCAAAAATATTCCAGAATCTGGCCAGGAACAGTGTTCTTGCCGATGTTGAGCTGGTTCAGAAATTACAGGGAAACAGGCTGCCTGACTGGTTGCTGGACGATGTTTTTGCAAGTCTTGCCAGAGCACAGGCCGAACGCATCGCCGAAAAATATACCGAAGCCGATCTGTCGCATACAGGCCGTCTGAAGCCAAGGCTGCTTTCTGTTTTCGACCGCAGCGAAATTGATCTGCTTGCCGAAAGCCTTCGTCAGAGAGGACCGGCCAGCTTGCGCACGCTCGCCTGGATCAGACTGGAACAGGCTGACCCGGGGGCATTCATTGCCGCCTACGACCAGATGCTGAAGTCATATAACTTTCGTGGCAAAAATTACGAAGATCTGGCCGGTCAGTATCTGTTCGCCAGATTTGCAGCAGCTACCGGCGAGTATCAGCAGGCAGTCGGCATGCTCGACAAGCTTTCCGCCTTCGACGCTGGCAGCCCAATCATCAGCCGTCTTCAGGCAGAATGCCATGCCGCCATGGGTCTGCCCGATGCGGCGAAGGGTTATGTAAACCTCGCGCGCCAACAGGCACAGTTTGCCAGGCTCGACCCGTTTTTCCGCGAAGAACCACGTAATCTGCTCTGGCCTCAGGGTGATCAGTGGATATTTCTTTTCGAGAGACTCTTCAGACGCCACGACCCCGAAGCCCGGCGCTACGAAGCCGATCACTGGCAGAAATTTCTGGCCAGCCTCGAAGCCCCGGAATAACCGCCTGTCCTGCCCTCTTCTAAACGAATTCCCGCGATTTTGCCCTTCAGGGCACAAGCGCGGGAATTGATTTTAAACGCTGGCAGCGAAGAATTGGTTAGAATTCGGCTGTTTTCGGGGTGCGGGGGAAGGGGGAAACGTCTCTGACGTTGCCCATACCGGTAACGAACATCAGCAGGCGTTCAAAGCCCAGACCGAAACCGCTGTGAACGACTGAACCGAATTTGCGGATATCGAGATACCACCAGATGCTTTCCTGTGGGATTTTGAATTCTTCGGCACGCTGTTTGAGCTGTTCATAGCGTTCTTCGCGCTGCGAACCACCGATGATTTCGCCGACGCCGGGCACCAGGATATCCATGGCGGCGACAGTCTTGCCGTCAGTGTTGGCGCGCATGTAGAAGGCCTTGCATTCTTTCGGGTAGTCGGTAACGATAACCGGCTTCTTGAAGTGCTTTTCGACGAGGTAGCGTTCATGTTCAGACTGCAGATCGATACCCCAGCGCTCTACCGGATACTGGAATTTCTTCTTCTTGTTCATCGGGCAGTTCATCAGGATTTCAATCGCCTGGGTATAGGTGACGCGCTCAAAGCTGTTCTTGCGGACAAATTCGAGCTTTTCGATGAGCGACATTTCGTCGCGTTCTGCCTGCGGTTTCAGTTTTTCTTCTTCAGCATAGCGCTTGCTCAGGAATTCCATGTCATCAACACAGTTTTCGAGGGCGTAGCCGATCAGGTACTTAAGAAATTCTTCGGCGAGGTCCATGTTGTCTTTGATGTCGGCAAAGGCGACTTCTGGTTCGATCATCCAGAATTCGGCCAGATGGCGTGAAGTGTTCGAATTTTCGGCGCGGAAAGTCGGCCCGAAGGTATAAACCTTACTCAGCGCGGTGGCTGCCAGTTCAGCTTCGAGCTGCCCGGAAACCGTAAGGTTGGTGGCCTTGCCGAAGAAGTCCTTGCTGAAGTCAACGTGTCCGTCGTCGGTCAGCGGCGGGTTCTGATCGGGCAGGGTGGTGACTCGGAACATTTCGCCGGCGCCTTCACAGTCAGAACCGGTGATGATCGGCGTGTGAATGTTGAAGAAGCCGCGATCGTTGAAAAATTTGTGAATGGCAAAAGTCAGAGCATGCCTGACTCTGAGAATGGCGCCGAAAACGTTGGTTCTGAAGCGCAGGTGGCCGATTTCTCTCAGGAATTCGAGAGAGTGTTTTTTTGGCTGCAGCGGGTATTCGTCGGGGTCGGCAATGCCGATGACGGTGATTTTTTCGCAGAGCAGTTCGACGGCCTGGCCGCTGCCCTGAGAGGCGACGAGCTTGCCGGAGGCGCTTATCGAGGCACCGGTGGTAACCTGTGTCATTACTTCTTCGGTAACGCCTTCATAGCCTTTTTCTGTATCGACGACCAGCTGAAGATTGCGAATGGTTGAGCCGTCATTCAGTGCGACGAAAGATACATTTTTGCTCGATCTTTTGGTGCGGACCCAGCCGTTGACCGAAACAACTTCGTCTGAAGGCGTCATGGTGAGAATTTTGCTGATAGACAGACTCATTTAAACAGACCTCAACTATGATTAGGTGGCTCAACATCTTCTTGAGCAGCGGGGCGATTATACTGCAGCGCTCCGGTACAGTCAATAACCCTGCAGATTTCAAAAGTTCACAAATCTGCAGGGTTATCGTTGTTCAGAAAATCAGTGTCAGAGAACGGTCAGGAGGTCCTGATATTTGGCCATGGGCCAGAGCTCTTCAGCGACGAATTCTTCGGCTGAATCGACGGCTGCGCGTAGTTCGAGCAGTGCCTTTTCACATTCATTGCCCAGATATTCGGCTTTAGCATGAGCGCTTTTTCTGGCTTCCGCTTTTTCGAGAGCTTTTGCCAGGCTTTCGGTCTTGTCCCTGACCAGACTGAAAAGCTTGTCGAAGCGTTTAACTTCTTCGAGAATATCTTTGCCCGGCAGACCGGCGGCTTTGACAGAGCTGACCGCATTGGCTGAAAGGGTCAGCTGTTTTGTCAGAGTCGGCAGTATCTGGGTTCTTGCCACGTTGATCGCTGTCTTGAATTCGATCTCTTTGGTTTTGATGTAGTTTTCAAATTTGATTTCGACCCTGGCTTTCACTTCGCGGCCGCTGAGAACGTGGGTTTTTTCCATCAGCTCGATGGCTTCTTTTTCTTCAAAAGCGGGCAGGGCAGCGGGGGTGTTGCGGGCATTCGGCAGGCCAAGCTTCTCGGCTTCGCGATGCCACTCACTGCCGTAGCCATTTCCCTCGAAACGGATGCGGCGGGTTTCTTTAAAAACGTCTTTCAGAACGAGCAGGGCGCTTTCACGGATATCTTTGCCCTTGTGGGCGGCGAGCCGGCGCTCGATGGTGTAGTAGCCGTAAGTTGCCAGCTGATTGAGCAGAGTGACCGCTTCAGACGGGTTTTGCGACGAACCGACGGCACGGAATTCGAATTTGTTACCGGTAAAGGCAATCGGTGAAGTGCGGTTGCGGTCTGAATAATCGCGGGAAATGCGCGGCAGGTTTCTGACGCCCATGTTAATGTTGGCCATTGCCTGTTCAGTCGGCTTGCCCATGTTCTCGATTTCGTTAACGAGCTTGGTAAGATATTCGCCAAGGTAAATCGACATGATAGCCGGCGGTGCTTCATTGGCGCCGAGGCGATGGTCGTTGCCGGCATCGGCGACACAGGCGCGCAGCAGGCCGCCGAATTTGTCGACCCCGAGCATAACGGCGCCGAGTGTGAGCAGAAAATTGATGTTTTTCAGCGGTGAGGCCGAAGGTTCGAGGTAGTTGGCGCCGGTGTTGTCGCCGACTGACCAGTTGACGTGTTTGCCTGAACCGTTGACGCCGGCGAAGGGTTTTTCGTGCAGCAGCACGACCAGGCCGTGGCGGTTGCCGACATGTTTCATGACATTCATGGTCTGCAGGTTGTGGTCGATGGCCAGATTTGCTTCTTCGAACAGTGGTGCGAGTTCGAACTGATTCGGCGATACCTCGTTGTGGCGGGTTTTAGCCGGTATACCGCGGCGATAGAGTTCGCGGTCGAGGTCTTCCATGAAGGCGATCATCTTTTCGTGAATGGCGCCGAAGTAGTGGTCTTCCATCTGCTGGCCCTTGGCCGGTGGGGCGCCAAACAGGGTTCTGCCGCAGGTTTTCAGGTCGTGGCGGGTTTCGTAGAGCTTTTTCGAAACGACAAAGTATTCCTGTTCCGGGCCGCAGTTAACGATGATTTTTTTGGCGAGGCGGTTGCCGAGAATTCTCTGCAGGCTGATTCCGGCGTCGTTGAGTGAGCGCATGGATCTCAGGAAAGGCGTTTTCATGTCGAGAACGTCGCCGGTCCAGGAAAGGAAAACCGAGGGAATAACCAGGGTGCGGGTTTTGCCGGTTTCGATGAGAAAGGCTGGGGAAGTTGGGTCCCAGGCGGTGTAGCCTCGGGCTTCGAAGGTCGAGCGCATGCCGCCGGACGGGAAGGAGGATGCGTCGGGCTCACTCTGAATCAGCTGTTTGGCTGAGAATCTTTCGAGCATTTCGCCGCTGTCGGAGTAGGTCAGGAAGGCATCGTGTTTTTCGGCGGTGCCGCCGCGCTGTGGCTGGAACCAGTGAGTGAAGTGGGTGGCACCTTTGCTGATCGCCCATTCTTTCATGGCATGGGCGACATCTTCGGCGATCGACTGGTCGAGCGGGCTGCCGCTCTGGATGGTGGCAATAAGTTTTTCATAGGCATTATTGCTGAGTTTTTCGCGCATTACCGCTTTATTGAAAGTCAGTTCACCGAAAATATTGAGGACCTGTGACATCGAAGCCTCCGTTACAACTGGGTTAACATCATGAACTGATGTATCTGGTAGATGAATCATACTGACCGAAAAAACAAGCGTCAAGGTTGATTCGACATTTTTGCTAAAAAAAATGAAATAAAGCTTCTCAATTTTTAAATTTTGAAAAATCGAGAAGTAACAAAAAGGGGTTTACATAACTCTGCGCGTAAGTTTCGGCAGTATTGCGCTAGGTTTACATAACTCTGCGTGTAGGTTTCAGGCCTGGTGCCCGGTTTACATACTCTGTCCGAGTTTTTATTAGAAGGGGATGCCTGAAGTTTACATAACCTGCGTCACATCTCGTCGAGATCGACCATTTTCAGCAGCATTCTGATCTGTATTGGCAGTTCGGGCATCGGGTTGCCGTCGGCGGCAAATTTAATCGACTCTGCCAGAGCGAAGGCGGCCTCATCGATAAAAAGCTTGCCAAGCTCGGGGGTGGCGAGTGCTGGCGAACCGAGATAACCGTCACGCGAGCCCATTTCCTGAAAAGAAAAATTGCCTTTTAAGACTTCCCAGGCCGGGTTGGCGCAACAGGCCGAAAGCTGTCGGGCAATCTGGTCGCGTAAAAGTTCGGGGGCAATGTGCATCAGGGCGCTGGTTTCTTTGACGTCGGCATGCAGTTCGCTGGCCGGTTCGAGGCCGATGTCGCGCAAGGCAGCATCGAGGCGCTCGTTGTGCGAGAAAGTCCAGAGAGGTATCGGGTCGATAGCTCTGAATTCTCTAAGGGTGTTGAGGTCTTCAACGGCGACGGCGACGGCCTTGAGGGCTTCCGGTGAAATCGACAGGTTAACGAATGCCAGGTTTCTGAAACCATCGCGGCTCAGCGAGCTGCCGATATCGTAAAGGGCATCGGAATAGGTTCTGGCGCCCATGCCGTAGCTTCCCATGAAGCCGGCACTGGTATGGCACGGCATAAACGGAACGGTCGGCGCAATCAGGCAGCCATATTCCTCGTTTTTCAGTCTCGATGCCGCTTCGAAGGCAATAGTTTCAGCAATAAAGCACTTGGTGCCAAGTGGCAGATGCGGCCCATGCTGTTCGATTGAGCCAAGAGGCACAATAACGAAGGTGTTTTCCTTGTCGATTTGTGAAAGTTCCGCTGCGGTAAGATCCATTAAATTCATGCGCCCATAATAAAGGCAGGCTCAACAGGCAGTCAAGATATTTTGCAATCTAATTTATATAGAACCGTCATCTTTACCAGAACTCATATTTTTTAAGTATTTTAGAATCGGAAGCCTTCTTCAGGTTTGATTAGCCAGGATTTGTTTTCCAGTTCTCTGGTATGATAGGTTGTTTGAGGTCGACTAACTGTATATCGTTTAGATCACAAATCCTTCGAATGGCAATTCTTGATCAAAAATTCAAGTGGTTCATGTTTAAACTTGTTATAGTCGGGAACATATTATTTTGGAGTTACGAGTTTTTATGGGATTACATTTTAAACTGGGTTTTGATTTAAATAAAACGTCTGATAATAAATATTATGTAAACCAAAAAATAACTGAAGCGCCAAAATTGGTTAAAAACCAGCATATTTGGCTATACTTCGGCTGTGTTCAGATAAGTTATGGCTCTGACCGCGATTGTCGGTATTCTGCTGAATAAAATCCTGCCGGTTGAGAAACCAGAATAAAATTTCTACACAATTTCCCGGACAAAATAAAACCGGCTTCAGGTCTTGCCCGAAGCCGGTTTTTTAATTTACTGCGAACCGCTTATTTGATGACCGAGAAGTAGAGTTCTTTTACCATCGGGTCATTGAGATTCGGGCGGGTGCGCTTGGCAGATCTCGGAGCCTTGTCGGCAACCCGGGCCCGCGAAGCTTTAACGGCTTCGAACAGCGTTTTCCCGTCGAGCATCTGCTGGGCGGCATACATGGCGCGGGTAACGTTGATCACCCCACCCGACCGCACTTTTTCTTTCAGCCAGTCTTTTTTGTCGACGGTATCCATGAGAATCTTCTTCAGCTGAGCCGGTTTGAGATTCGGGTTGACACCGAGAACCATCGAAGCGAATCTGACGGCATTCGGGCAGGCCATCGAAGTGCCTGACATGTAGCCCATCTTCTGGTTCGGGTAAGTTGCGAAAATGTTCACACCGGGCACCGCAACGTCGACCTTGGTGTGGCCAAAGCATGAGAACGGCGCGATCTTCTGGTCTTCGTCGGTAGCGGCGATAACCATTTTGTTCGCTATCGGAACATCGTTCGGTGAGGTGACGATGTTGTTGAGATCTTCGGTTGAGTTACCGGCGGCGATAAAAATCAGCGCATCCTTGCAGCCGGCGAAGAAAGCTTTGTCGCGCGGCAGAAAGGCTCTGGTGACGAACAGGTTCACGACTTCCTGAACTTCGGCGTCGGTCGGGTTTTCAAAGCCCCACTGCACCATATTGCCCTTCATCATTTCGCACAGGCTCTTGTTTTCCGAGCCAAATGAACAGTTGATCAATCTCGGCTTCAGGGAAGCAACGTAATCGGCCTTGGGCTTGATCTGAGCCGCGTACTGCTGGCCGAGCTGGGTGAAATATTTTTCGAGGTCGGCCATGGTGACCTTCTGGGCGCCTTCTGAGGCGGCGGCGTCGTTGCGGCTGGTGCGGCGGTGCAGCATGGCGTGTTTGATGGCGGTCAGAGCCTGAGCGGCTTCTTCTTTCGGTGCCCCGCCGGTCTGGATATGCTTGATGGCGTTGAGGTTAACACCGTCGTTTTTGGTCGAAACGATACCGGCACAGTGAGTACCGTGTGCCCAGCCACCGACAAAACTTACCCAGGGCCAGAATTTCTGATCGTTGTAGTGTTTAACGAGATATTGGAATTCTTCGGGAGTCATGCCTTCTTTACCATAGGCCTGCAGTTTGCCGAGAAGTTCCATGCAGCGCAAAACCCTGTCATAGTCAGGAGGTGTGTCGGAAAGGTTTACCAGAGTCGCGCTGTTTTCAACAAAGTTCCAGCCGAAAATATCATCGATGTAGCCGTTTTTGTCGTCGTCTACACCGGCTTTGCCATTGAGTTCAAGGGCATTCGGAAGCGCCAGCGGTTTGAGTGCATCGTGAGTGAAATCACTGCCTGAATCGATAACCAGAACATTAACCTTTTCAGAAGCCTGAACCGGTGAATATGAAAAGCTGAGAGAGGCAGCCAGAGCGGCAAGAACAAGTTTACGGGTAAATTTCATCAATAGCACCTCCAGTATTTTTTAATAATAATGATTATTTTGCTTTCTGTAAATATCCCCTGCCCTAACTTTCAAAAATAAATTCTAGAAAAAAAATGCATGTGAAAAAAATCACCCTATCCATCGCAGCGCCTTTAATGTTGCATTATACTTGTCCGGGGTATATACGTCCTCTGAGGCTGCTTGAATACCACAGGCTTTACCAGCCCGTAGACAGTCGCTACATGAATTAGAAAGGGGATCACACCCATGGGGGCCGTATTGGTTGAAATCTGGGATGCCACCGGAAACAAGAAAGTAAGGCAGAACTTCCAGACGACGAAGCCGTAAACCGCATCATCATTCTTCTCATCGACAAAATGAACCTGCCCAGATTTACCCCCGATGGCCAGCTGATGAGTTACAAGTTTCATCACAAAGCCTCCGGTCGCCAGCTTCTCGATGACGAAACCTTTCACCAGGCCGGCGTCAATTCAGGCGATGTTCTGCGCATACAACCCGAAATCACCGCCGGGAAGGCTGCATGACAGAAGATCAGAACGAAACTGATCAGGGTACGGTCTTAAAAATTTCCACCGGTCAGCAGGAGAACCGTTTTTCAAGGTTCGAACTTATCAGCTGGTGGGATCAAAGCCGTCTCAAAAATGCCCGGGTTCTGGTAATCGGTGCCGGTGCTCTCGGCAATGAAATTATCAAAAACCTGGCCCTGGTCGGAATCGGCAACATTCTGCTCGTTGATTTCGACCAGATCGAGCCATCGAATCTCTCGCGCTCGGTTCTTTTCCGTGAGTCGGATCGCGGGCGTAACAAGGCCGATGTGGCCGCCGAACGCGCGCGCGAATTGTTTCCCGAAATCAATATCAGACCTCTGTGTGTAAATGAAGTCTCCGGCAAAAAATGCTTTTCGTTCAGTATGATGGTAAATACCACCAGACATTCTGTAACCAAGCTTCTTAAGCAGGGCTACAAGCTCATCGGCATGGCCGTGAATGTCGCCAATAAAATCGAACACAGTCAGCGAACCTCTATTAAATCAACATCTACATCGCCGATGTTGATATTGCGGTTGCCGGAAATAAAAGAAGCAGAACAGCCCCACGGCCCGCCGATGTCGATTTGAAGAGAAACCCCGGATGGGCAGCATTCGGCATCCACTTCACCGGTAGTCTTGCCACTGGCCAGCTCAAGATACTTTTCTGTAGTCTTCTCGTCGAATGTGATAACAAGTTTCTGTTTCATCTGCTCCTCCCACGAGCGCTCAAATTGTTGTATAAGGCCTGATCAACTGTTAACAGGCTAACCATCCACGTAATACTTGTCAACTTTCATTTTTCTTTCATACAACTCTGTGTCATGCCTGAAGGGTCATCAGGGTGATTGCGATGTAGCGCAGGAGTTTGCCGGCGGTGACCAGGATGAGAAACCAGCGCAGCTGGACCCGTAAAACGCCGGCGATAATGGTTAACGGGTCGCCGATTACCGGCACCCAGGCAAAAAACAGCGATATGAGGCCATATCTGGAAAAGCGCTGCTCGGCCCTCGCAAAATCATCGTCTGACATGCCTGACCATTTTTTTATTACATGCCGGTTGGCCCAGAAACCCAGACCATAATTGGTGAGTGAACCCAGCACGTTGCCGGTGGTTGCAGTTATTACCAGTGTAAGCGGCGACAGGCCATTCAGCAGCAAGGCGCCCAGGACAATTTCTGAACTCAAAGGCAAAACCGTCGCTGCCAGAAAAGCAGCGAGGAAAAGACCGATATGTCCGAATTCCGAAAGATATTCCATCTATTGCCTTGTCAAATTTGAATCTGTTACCAGTAATTTTCGTGAAGCCTGCACTAATGAAAGGCGTGGCGGGAGCCTTGTATATGATTGTTTCGCAGGTATGGCGCATGGCACCGGTATGTGTCAGTAACGGATGTGATGAACGCTTTCACAATCTTGGCCTGGCCAGAGATAAAAACAGGGCAGGTTTGCCGGCTGGCTCCCCTGCCCTGTTGGTTTAATAAAGGTTACTTGAGAAGTTTTTTGAGTTCTTCTTCGAGTTTGCCTTCGCGCAGGTCGGTGGTGACTACTTTACCTTCGCCATCGAGAAGATACATGGTGGGAATCGACTGAATGCCATAGGTCGGGCCAACTTCGTTTTCCCAGCCTTTGCCGTCAAAATACTGCGGCCAGGGCATTTCGTTTTCCTTGATGTATTTTTCGAATTCGGCTTTGTCCTGGTCGAAAGAGACGCCAAGAATTTCGAAGCCCTTGTCTTTGTATTCTTTGTAGGCCTTGACGATCGACGGAACTTCAGCACGGCACGGCGGGCACCAGGTTGCCCAGAAATCGACCAGCAGGACTTTTCCCTTGAAACGTTCAAGGGTCAGTTCTTTGTCATCAGTGGTCTTTTTGCCGGCGGGCATTGCCGGAAAAGGTTTGCCAACCGGGTTGCGGAAAAATGGGTCGAGCATGCGGCCGGCGAATCCGGCAATCTTTTCGTCTTTTGATTTGGCGGCTTCTTTGAGAATTTCGTCGAAGGCCGGGGTCATTTCGGTCTTGTTCTGCTGCAGCAACTGAGCGGCAGAAACCACGAGGCCTTCTTTTACTTCACCGGCCTGCCAGTTGTTGAGTATGGCGACCACTTCATCGATGAGACCAGCGGCGGCGCCAAGCTGAACCAGTTCGGCGTCGAGCTTGAGACGGTATTCTGGCTCGGTCAGGGTTTTTCTGAAATCGGGAGCTTTGGTAAAAATGGCTTTGGCATCTTCCGCCAGCAGAGCCTTCATATCTTCGGGACCGCGCAGCTTGCCCTCTTCGCCGGCTTTCTGGATCTTTTCCTGGAGCGGGTTCAGATTGGTCTGCATGAATTCAATGACCGGGCCCGGGTTCTGCATCATTTCCTGGCGAAGTTTCGAGAGGTCGATGGCTTCAGGATCAGCGGCAAAACCTGTCTGAGCGTTCGCGAAAAGCAGGCCACAGAAGAGAGCGGCGGTTAAAATACGAGCTTTCATTTTTAGTTCCTTAAATTAAATAGAACACCTCAACACCCGCACATTATAACCCCACCCCCGCCAAATGCAAACAGACAGTTTTGCGCTGATTTTTGCTTCGCGGTTGCAAAGTTTTAATTGATTTGGCTTAAACGGACCGGTAGAGTTATAATCACAGCATAAAATTTCAAGGAGTCACGGAATGAAAGTTCAGCTGTTAAAGTGCATGGCATGTGGTAAAGAGTTTCCGGATGCGCCCGATCGCTATGTCTGCGATGTCTGCGGCATCGATGGTATTCTCGATGTGGTCTACGATTATAAATCGATCACGATCAGCCGCGAAGAAATCGCCGCTTCAAAGAATTATTCGCTGTGGCGCTACCGCAAAATGCTGCCGGTGGCTGACAGCACCCAGATTGCCCCGCTGCAGGTCGGCTGGACACCGCTTTATCGTGCCTCTACCGTCGAAAAACAGCTAGGCCTTAACAATGTTTATATCAAAGATGACGGCCGCAATCCGACCGCCTCTCTTAAAGACCGTGCCAGTGCCGTCGGTATCGCCAAAGCCAGAGAAGCCGGTGCGACTACGATCTGTGCAGCTTCAACCGGCAATGCCGCCAGTTCTCTCGCCGGCTTCGCCGCCTCGGCCGGTTTGAAAACCGTCATTTTCGTGCCCAAGCGCGCACCCAAAGCCAAGGTGACGCAGCTGCTCGTTTATGGTGCCAAAACCGTCATCGTCGATGACAGCTACGACCGCGCCTTTGAACTGTCGGTCGAAATCACGAAGAAATTTGGCTTCTACAACCGCAACTGCGCCTATAACCCATTTCTCGTCGAAGGTAAAAAGACCGTCGCCTACGAAATCTGGGAACAGATGGGCTTTGAAGTGCCCGACCGGGTCTATGTCTCCATCGGCGATGGCTGCATCACCTCGGGTATTTACAAAGGCTTTTACGATTTGATGCAGCTGGGCCTTTCTGATCGCCTGCCGCGCATCATCGGCGTTCAGGCCGCCGGCTGCAACCCGGTCGAAGTGGCCATGAAAACCGGTGAATTCGTGGCCCAGCAGGGCAACACAATCGCCGATTCGATCGCGGTCGGTATTCCGCGCAACCGTCTCAAGGCAATGCGCGCTCTCAAAGAATCAAACGGTGACTGCATCTCGGTTACCGATGACGAAATCAAATCAGCACTGCTTGAAATGCCACGGTCAACCGGGGTGTTTGGTGAGCCCGCCGGTGTTACGGCGTTTGCCGGATTCAAAAAACATGCGGTTATCGGCAACATCAAGGCCGACGAAAAGGTCGTCGTTCTGATCACCGGCAATGGCCTGAAAGACATCGAATCGGCCATCTCGGTATGCACTTTGCCGCAGCCGGTTGCTCCCGACTCGGAAACAGTCGAAAAACACGTTAAAACCCTTGTCTGAATTCAATCAGCAGCTCAGCAGGCCGCCACCTGTAATACTGGTGTGGCGGCCTGTGGGCAGGCAGATTACCAATGACTGACGGAGTTGTTTTGAGCGGTCAGCAGAATTTTGCCGAAATAATCGAACAGCTTGAGGGACTGACTGAGAGCGATGGTGAATACTTTTCGCATCAGACGGCTCTCTATCTGCTTGGTCTTCAGCCTGAGCCGCCGGCGACCCTGACCATTGTCGCTGACCGGCGCCGGCGCAACCGGGTTGTCGGCAGATTCGAACTGGTATTTGTTTTTCACGGCACCGAAGAGAATTCATTTACCCAGAACATCGCCTTTCTCGGAAAACACCTGCGTGTTTCAACGATTGAAAAGACGCTCGTAGACCTGACGAAAGACTGTTCATACGCCCCGCCTTATTCTGAGGTCGCCAGACTTTTTTGCAGCGTTTCATATAACCTCAGAACTCTTCTGAGTATTGCCAGACAGACTTCAGACAGCGTGCTCAAGCGGGTTTCTCTGTATCTTGCCTGGAGCGGCCGGGCGATTTACTCAGAACTGCCGCTGAAACTTTTCAAACGCACTCCGGTCAAGCTCGACCCTGCCGAAGAAGAAAACCTGATCTGGAACGGGCTTTTCAACTGCCGGCTGCCGGCCGCCCTGCTACTGCAGCCCCCTGCCCCGCCACCCGACGATGTCGACCGCGAAACCCGTCTCTGGATGGAGTTACGCCATCTGCCGGAATTCTGCGAAAAGCAGGCGGTCAGCGGCATGATTTTCATACGGCAGTCACCCGAACCCAGAATCAAAGCGATTATCGAAAATTATTTCATCGAAATTTTCCGCAATCTCAGCAGTGAAAAGCTTGAATGGCTGCTCAATAACGGTTTGAATGCGATCGAGCGGCCTGATTTCCCACCGCTGATTCCGAGAATGCTCGTCAGTTTCATTACCGGCCGTTCTGACGTACTGGCTCTCAGAATGCCAGAAATCACCGAATGGGTGAGAAACAGTCTGAATTCAAACGATCTGGGCCGGGCCGAGGCGGCAATTTATTTTGGTGCGCTCGCCGGCCTCGACGATGATGTCATCAGAAGATTCGAAGAACTCAGCCAGCAACTGTTCTATGGTGGCCGCTTCGCCATCATCAATTTTTTCGCCGGCCATTACCTCAGCCGCGGCATCAAACTTTCGCACACCGCCTATATCGATATTTCGAAGACCTACTCAGCCCAGGAACGCTTCGAAGAATCGCTCAACCTGCTTGAAGAAGCCAAACTGCAGTATGAAGATTCACACGACAGCTCGCTGGGTCATATATTTTATGCCGCTTCGCTGGTTCTCAAACGCCTGAACCGCGATGACGAAGCACTGGCCGAATTGTTTCTGGCGCGCGAGACTTTCGTGCTGCAGAACGACTTTGAATGGCTGGCCCGCACCGAAAATTCACTCGGCAACATTTATTTTTCAAGGGGGCACCCGCAGTCTGCCCGTCTGCACTACCATTCTGGCCTGCATCTTGCCCGCCGGCACGGAATGAAGACCCTCTTGCCCTCATTTCTTGCCAATATCGGTCTTGTTGAATTCGACACCGGCAATTTTGCACGTGCCCGTCTGCAGCTTTCGCAGGCATACAGTTTATATAAGGCTCAGGGCAATATCTGGAACGCTTCGGTCACCGGCATGGGCCTGGGCAAGCTGTTTCTCAAACTCGGGCATTTTTTCAAGGCGATGAAAATTTTCCGCGAGGTTCTGGTCATGCGCGAAGAGAAGAAAAACCTCAGCGGTATCTACGAAATTTATTCGCTGCTGGCCTGGATCTGCGAAATTCTCGGCAAAACCGCCGCTGCAAAAACCTGGATCGACAATGCCGAAATGCTCAAACAGCAGAACCGTCTCGAACCACGCGCCTGTCACGTCGGTCAGACACTGCTCGCCATGTCACACATCTACAATATGCGCCTCAACGATGCTGAAATTCTCTATCGAAGAATGCTGGCCGAGGCGATAAACCGCGATGCCCCCGGAATTCAGGTCGGTGACCTGCAGTATGGCCTCGCGTCGGTTCTGCTTTTTCAGGGGCGCGAACCCGAAGGCCGTGACATGCTGCTTGCGGCCCGCAAAAACATCGGTGCCGACAGTGAGCGCATTCAGTTCATTCAGCTGAACATCATAACCGCTTTGTATTTTCCTGACGCGGTTAATGGGCTCGATCTGGGCCAGCAGCTGCAGAAGTTTCAAGACTCGGGCTGCTACGACCCCTTCTGGGCACACATTGCCAGCCGCCTGAAAAGCCTGGGTTTGAACGAGGCAGTTGAATATCTTAAATTTCATATTTCCCGAACTCCACCGGGAATGATGAAACATCTTTTGAGTCAGTTCAAAGGTCTTAAACAGCTCGTGAATGAACTGCTGCCCGGCAGCTCCCGGGCCGGCGAGTTTTTTACGCTTCTTAGTCGCGACAATACCAGAACAATGCACCACGAAGAATATCTCACCTGGCAGAAAAGCCTGCCCGCCGGCACCCTGATTTTTGACGCCCCGGCTGGCCAGCTTTTCTACTCTGGCAACCGGGCAGTTCTCAAGGCTGGCTCTATTCCGCACAGCGTATTGCTGCAACTGTTCATGGCGCAGCCGCACCCGGTGGAAATCGACAGTATGTACCGCTCAGCCTGGGGTAATAATTTCGACCCCGAATTCGACACGGGAGCGTTTAAGAGCACGGTACAGAGACTGAAAAAACTGCTGCAGAGTCTCGCGCCGTCAACCCGCATTACCACCGGAAAAACCCGCAACGGTGCCCGGGGGGTAAAACTCAGTCTGGCTGTACCCTGGAAAGTCGTATTCAAATAACTGCATAAATTTTGTGACGTGCGTCTAAGCATGGTTGTTGCGAGGCCTGTTTTCAGGGCATTCTGCGCCGGGGCAATTTGTCACTTTCAGCATCGTTGCAGGACTCCGACAGAGAGAGTTATACTTCTACTGTAATCCCAATAAAGTTTTACACAGGAAGTATTGGAGGAGTATAGAGTAATGCTTACCAAAAAGATTTTCGCGGTTCTGCTGGTTCTTGTCGGCCTTTTCTCAGCGCAGGTAATGGCTTTTGACGGGGTTCTCCCGGGCCACAACCTTTACCCCGTTCAGCAGAAGATTTTTGCTGCCATTTCTGATTACTGGCAGGTTCAGGAACTGTTCCTGAAATATGTCGCCGACCCGAACGAAGAAAATGAAAAGACCTGGAATTCTCACATTCAGGTTCACACCCAGAACTGCGTTGAAATTGGCAAAAGCGTTATGCGTTCGCTCAAAAAGAGCCATTACGGCAAGATCGACATGCTCAGCGATATCTACAAATCATTGCCTGATGGCGCCCGCAACGCTCTCTACCCGACTCTCGGCTACCTCAAATTCGAAATCACCCATAAGGCCGACGAATTTCTCACCGAAGAAAAATTCCGCGAATATTTCCCCGGCTACGGTTACTCAGAACCGGGCTACAAATATCGCAAGGGTCGCGAACTCGATCGCGAATACAAAGGCGTGACCTGGGTTAACGAAGAACAGTCTATTTCAACCACCTGGAACGTCAGCCTGACCGTATCGATCGACATTCTCAACATTCTCTCAGGCATGGTCACCGGCGGCGTCATCAAAAACCTCAAGGTTTCCGAACAGTTCACCATGAACGTCAACGGCACTCCGATGATCGTCTGCAATGTTTCTTTCCAGAGAATAAAATCAATCGTAACGAAAACCAACAGAAAGTTCGAAATAAATAAAGTATGGTTCGAACTGCTGCGCAGCAAATCATCCTCATGGTCCAACAGCAACGCTGTCTGGGAACTCACCGGCAAGACCTATGAAATCCTGCAGGAACCCACAGGCGAAGAAGTTGTGACCGGTATCGAAGGAAAATAATCGCGGAGGCTTTTTCTGAAAAGATCCAACAGTGTCCTGGTAAAACTTAATCTGCCAGAACTGT
>ERZ795032.681-NODE-681-length-32254-cov-5.391410_pt1 | contig 32254 bp, 28 predicted proteins | sample MGYA00375124_ERZ795032 | MGnify/ENA primary metagenome ERZ795032 (study PRJEB30167, sample SAMN05720154) | activated sludge metagenome | isolation source: Anaerobic digester | place: China | collected 2015-12-16 ...
GACTGTTAGTGGAATAAATCCAATTGCGAGAGCATTTGAGTTTTATTTTCCTATCGTTATATTTATTTTTTTTAGTGTACTTTTTTTAGGGCTTCAGCGCTTTGAACTTGATAATTTACGGCCTTTATTTGGACAGGGATTTAAGCCTGTATTAAGAGGTATAATGACGACTTTTTTGACATATGCGGGATTTGAAACTATGATGATACTGACTGCTTTTATGAAGGAACCCTGGAAAGCTGTGAAAGTTGTTGTAATTGGTATAGGCATATCCATTGCTTTTTATGTGTCCTTATCAGTGGTTGTAGTTGGTGTTTTGACTGTAGAAGAAATAAAGACGCTTGCATGGCCTACAATAGCCTTGGTTAATTCAATAGAATATCCGGGAGGGTTTGTTGAGAACTTTCAAGTGTTTTTTCTTATTGTTTGGATATTTGCAATATATACTACATTTGTTTCTTCTCATTATATAGCCTGTCTGGGTCTGGGACAGATTTCTAATAAAGCATTCAACAGCTTTGTGTATGCTTTGATCCCAATAATATACATTGTTGCCCTTGCTCCTCAAAATTTGGAGGAAGTTTTTCAACTGGGAGATTACATCGGGTATTTTGGGGTATTTATGGGAGGAATAGTACCTGTTATATTACTTTTTATTGCAATTATACGGAGGGAAGGGTGTGCGGAAAAACAAGGTGAGAAGTAAGGTTACTATACTAGTGGGTCTCTTAATAACTCTTGCTGTATTTTTGTCGGGATGCTGGGATAGAAGGGAGATTGAAGAATTATCTATGGTAGCAGGTTTAGCCATTGATTGTGAGGAAAATACAAGTACTCCCTATAAGGAAGGCAGTATTTCTAATAAAGAAGAACAGATGGAGTTTGATAAAGAAAAGCAGCTTCAGATTATAGTAACTCAGCAGTATATTGTACCTAAAGCTGTAAGTGGCGGTGAAAAAGGAGGTACTTCGCAAAAATCCCCTTATGCTAATGTATCAGTTGATGGTAATAGCATTTATGAAATTATGCAAAAATTTGAAAATATAAACAGCCGTACACCAAACTATGAGCACTTAAGAGTTATTATAATCAGTGATAAAGCAGCTCGTTATTTTAATCTATATAAGCTTCTCAACGCAATACTGCGCCATCCTGAAACTCCTAGAAACATAGATATGCTTGTTTCTGAAAGAAAAGCCTGTTCAATTCTTGATATAGCTCCAAGGTCTGAAGATATACCTGCATTTAAACTGATGATGCTTGTACGTAAAACAAAAAGCAAGTCAGGAACTCCTTCTGTATCTACATTAGGTGATATGTCTAAAGCAATGGCTGCGGGAAAAAGCTTTGTTATTCAGCGGGTAGGATTTCGCCAGGATATTGGCAGCGAATATGATACAGTAAAAATATCTGATAGTAATTATAACAATTTGGCAAATATAAATAAAACAAGTGGCATGAATTTTATATATGATTCCGGTACTAAAGGGTTGGCAAGTGGTATGGGGGACATAATAGAAGCTGTTGGAGCTGCTGTTATAAAGGGACAAACATATAATATGACCGGATGGCTCAACAGAAGTGAAACTGATGCATTAAATTGGATAACGGGAAAAGTTGAGGAAGGGTCGGTAGAGTTTAAAGAAAGTAAGAGCAGTGAGACTATAGTTTATGATGTAGACAGGGTTAAAACTAAAATTAAACCAGAGATATTGGAAGGTAAAATTTCGTTTACTGTAGATATGAAAATGGAAGGGACTTTGGTTGAAGATTGGCTGATGACCGCAGATGCTTTCAAAGAAGAATTCATAAAAGATATGGAGATGAATGCAGAAAAAGAGGTAAGGCGTATTTTGGAGAAGACACTAGAAAAGTTGCAAAAAGAACTAAAAACTGATGTAGCAGGTTTTGGAAAACAATTAAGTATAAAGTACCCTAGGTATTGGAATGACATAAAGGACAACTGGGAAGAAATATTTAGTGATGTTCCTATAAATCTGGATCTTAAGGTATATATCAGGGATTTCGGAAGACAAGGCTCAAAGAAATGAATATAAAAGGGATACTCCTCAACGTAAAAGGAATATCTCCTGCTCGAGAGAGGAGTGTCCCCTTACCTTACAAAAAAACTCTTGACAACAATTACATACCTGTATACAATTATACACATATACATTTTTTTGAGTGGGGAATTTGCTTCTAAATGCTATAGGAAGCTAGTTTAAGAAGCAATGCGTTTGGGGGGAATATAGATGATAAAGTTTAACAAAAGGACAAATACACTGGAGCAAACCTTGTATAAATATTCCTTGCAGGATGTACCGGATCCTAATTTATACAGGGATGTATTTACTTATCACGAAATACCAAAATGTACATTTAATCATAGAAGAGTGCCAATGTTTCCTGCCGATAAAATCTGGATAACAGATACTACTTTCAGGGACGGTCAACAATCCAGGGAACCGTATACTGTTGAACAGATAGTAACACTTTATGATATGCTGCATAAACTGGGGGGGCCTAATGGAATAATACGCCAGACCGAGTTTTTCCTTTATAGCGACAGGGATAAGTTGGCAGTATATAAATGTATGGAAAGAGGCTATGATTTTCCTGAAGTAACAGGCTGGATACGGGCAACAAAAAGCGATTTTCAGCTTGCAAAGGATATGGGCGTAAAGGAATGCGGAATTCTTGTAAGCTGCTCTGACTATCACATTTTTAAAAAGCTCAATATGACAAGAAAGCAGGCTCTTGAACATTATCTCGGCATTATAAAGGGTGCAATTGATGTGGGGATAAAACCCAGGTGCCACTTTGAAGATATAACCAGGGCTGATTTTTATGGTTTTGTTGTTCCTTTTGCTATTGAACTTAGAAACCTTATAGATGAATATAAAATACCAATTAAGATCCGTGCCTGTGATACGCTGGGCTATGGAGTTCCATATCCGGGAGCGGCACTGCCCAGATCTGTGCCGGGAATTATTTACGGATTTACCCATTATGCCGGATTTCCCAGTGAACTAATAGAGTGGCATGGCCATAATGATTTTTATAAAGCTGTAGTTAATTCTGCATCTGCATGGTTGTATGGAGCTTCAGGTGTTAACTGTTCTCTTCTGGGAATTGGAGAGCGTACCGGCAACACTCCTCTTGAAGCCATGATAATTGAGTACGCTCAGCTAAGAGGTACTACAGATGGTATGGATACAACGGTTATAACTGAAATTGCCGACTACTATGAAAAGGAAATAGGCTATAGTATACCGTCCAGGACACCTTTTGTGGGTAAACATTTTAATGTAACACAGGCAGGTATTCATGCAGATGGTATATCTAAAGATGAAGAGATTTATAATATATTTGATACAACACTGCTCCTTAAAAGACCTGCAGGGGTTGCTATCAATCAGTCTTCCGGTCTTGCAGGCATAGCCCACTGGATTAATTCCTATTTAGGTTTAAGCGGAAATATAAAAATTGATAAAAAAGACCCACGGATTGCACAAGTTAAAGAATGGATTGATATGCAGTATGCAAATGGACGTGTTACTGCAATAGGCGACGATGAGCTTCTGGCTGTTATTAAGGAATTAGTCCCCGAAACACTGGATTTAGTGTTATAATAACTATATATAACGCAAAAATGATTTAACAAGGTACAAAATGGATTTTTGCGTATTAATTAAGGTAACATAGGCGCACAAAATTTTATAATGTAGTATATTTTGTACATTATCTATAGAGCAGAGGACTTATCTGCTTACTGATATGATAAATGCTGCCAATGAGTTTTTGCATAATTTAATCATCCAGGAGGTTTAATAATGAATTTGAATTTAGTACAGAAAATTATAAAAGAGCATCTTATAAGCGGAGAAATGGTTCCAGGAAAGGAAATTGCCATAAGAATTGACCAGACTTTAACACAGGACTCCACAGGCACCATGGCTTATTTACAGTTTGAAGCTATGGGAGTGCCAAGAGTTAAAACAAAAAAGTCCGTTGCTTATATAGATCATAATATGTTACAGACAGGTTTTGAAAATGCTGATGACCATAAATATATTCAATCTGTAGCAGCTAAGCATGGAATATACTTTTCAAAACCTGGAAATGGCATATGCCATCAGGTGCATCTGGAAAGATTCGGTGTACCGGGCATGACACTTTTAGGGTCTGACAGCCATACACCAACAGCCGGAGGACTTGGGATGCTTGCCATAGGTGCAGGCGGCCTTGACGTAGCCGTAGCAATGGGCGGCGGCCCATATTATATTACTATGCCTGAGGTTTACAGGATAAATTTTAAAGGGTCATTAAAACCATGGATATCAGCCAAAGATATTATTTTGGAAGTACTAAGAATACTTACTGTTAAAGGCGGAGTTGGTAAAATTATTGAATATGCGGGGGAAGGGGTTAAAACTTTAACTGTTCCCGAAAGGGCTACAATAACCAATATGGGTGCAGAACTAGGTGCTACCACATCCATTTTTCCAAGTGATGAAGTTACAAGAGAGTTTCTCAAAGCCCAAGGAAGAGAGCAGGATTGGATAGAGTTAAAACCTGACAGTGATGCTCAATATGATAAAGAACTGGAAATAGATCTGGATAAGCTTGAGCCTCTTGCGGCGAAGCCCCATAGCCCTGACAATGTAGACAAGGTAAAAAACATAGGCGGAATAAAAGCAGATCAGGTGGCAATAGGCAGTTGTACCAATTCATCATATGTTGATATGATGAAAGTAGCTTCAATTCTGAAAGGCAGGACTATAAGCCCTGAAGTAAGCCTTGTTATTGCGCCTGGTTCCAAACAGGTTTTAACAATGCTTGCTCAGAACGGTGCTCTTGCCCATATGGTTGCTGCAGGTGCAAGAATTTTAGAATCATCATGTGGACCATGTATAGGAATGGGTCAATCCCCTGCTTCTGATGCAGTGTCTCTACGGACATTTAATAGAAATTTTGAAGGAAGAAGCGGCACAGTTTCTGCAAAGGTATATCTTGTAAGTCCTGAAACAGCTGCCGTGAGTGCAATAACTGGTGTTTTAACCGATCCGCGTGAATTCGGGGAAGAGCCGAAAATAGATATGCCGGAAAGGTTCTTAATAAATGATAATATGATATTAGCGTCGGTGCCGGCCTCGGATAGTGATGATATTGAAGTAGTAAGGGGACCTAACATCAAGCCATTCCCTATAAACAAAGAACTTGCAGGGACAGTAAGCGGAAAGGTGCTGATAAAGGTAGGCGACAACATAACTACTGACCATATTATGCCATCAAATGCCAAGCTGCTTCCTTTCAGATCAAATATCCCTCACCTGTCGCAGTATTGCCTGACACCCTGTGACCCTGAATTCCCAAAACGGGCCAGGGAAAATGGGGGAGGCTTTATTATAGGAGGATCTAACTATGGTCAGGGTTCAAGTCGTGAACATGCTGCATTAGTACCACTATACCTGGGTGTAAAAGGTGTAATAGCAAAATCCTTCGCAAGAATACACATGGCAAACCTTATTAATTCTGGAATATTGCCAATGACTTTTGTAGAGGAAAAGGATTATGAAAATATAGATATGGACGATGATCTTGTTCTTGAAAACGCGAGAGAACAGGTAAAAAACGGTCCTGTACTATTAATTACCAATAAGACAAAAGGCAAAGAGATCAAGGTAAGAGTTGCATTATCTGAAAGACAGATAGAAATCATACTTGCCGGAGGATTATTGAATTATACAAAGAACCGGAATTAAAATAATATGATTATAGTATAGAAACTCATATTATTATGGTACAGAAACTCATTTGAAGATAATGGAGGACCAGCCTTATGCTAAGATTTGTAAACAATGGTGAGGACAGAACTGCTACTTCATTGGGTGCTAAAATATTTAAACAACTTCAAAATGATATATTAAACGGGAAATATGAACCGGGAGATATTTTAACAGAAATGAAGTTGTCCGAAGAACTTGGCGTCAGTAGAACCCCCATACGTGAAGCGTTAAAGCAACTGGAGCTTGAAGGACTTGTAAAATCAACACCTGGAAGAGGGGTTGTTGTACAGGGAATAACAGATAAGGATATTGAAGATATTTATACTATAAGGATGATGATAGAAGGTCTTGCTGCCAGGTGGGCAGCTGAAAAAATTACTCCCGGAGAACTTGAAGAGCTTAAAGAAATACTTGAGTTTGAAGAGTTTTATACGTTAAAAGGAGGCGGTACGGGAAATCTATTAAAGCTGGATTCCAGATTTCATGATTTAGTTTTTAAAGCAAGTAAAAGCAGGCCTCTTATGCATATATTAAGTACTTTTCATCATTATGTGCAAAGTGCAAGAAGTGCTTCCCTTGAAACTCCCGGTAGAGCGCAGAAGGTTTTTGAAGAACATAGGGCTATTTTGCAGGCTATAAATGCAAGAGACCCAGACCTTGCTGAAAAACTCACAACGGAACATGTAAAAAATGCAAATATTAACCTTATGAAAAAAAGAAGTGAGCAGGAACATAAGCAGGAATAAAAAAGGTGGAATTCGTATGAGCGATAAAATAGCAGATAGAGAAATTAAAGACATGATTGAAGACTTAAGTATGCTGGCAAAAAGGAATAATTATATAAATCCTGAACTATATAGCAGGTATAATGTAAAAATGGGATTGAGAAATAGTGATGGTACTGGTGTACTTGTAGGTCTTACTGAAATTGGTGATGTTCATGCATATATAATGGATGAAAATGAAAAAGTACCTGTTGATGGAAGACTTATCTATAGAGGTATCGATATTTATGACCTTGTTGCTGGATTTCAGAATGAGAAAAGGTTCGGCTTTGAGGAATGCTGTTACCTTTTATTGTTTGGACAGCTTCCAACCCAAAGACAACTGGAAGAATTCAAGTGGTTGCTGGCTGAGCATAGAAACCTTCCCAACGGATTTACCAGAGACTTGATTTTAAAAGCTCCAAGCAAAGATATTATGAATAAGCTGGCAAGAACAGTCCTTTCAGCATATTCATATGATGAAAATCCTGATGATACAAGTATTAGCAATGTGGTAAGGCAAAGTATTGAGTTAATTGCCAGCTTGCCTACTCTGGCAGCCTATGGTTATCAGGCACTTGCTCATTATTATGAAGAAAAGAGTCTTTATATTCATAACCCGCGTCATGATTTAAGTACTGCCGAAAATATACTTCATATGATAAGACCGGATAGCAAGTATACACAAAGTGAAGCAGAGATTCTCGACCTTGCTCTTGTGCTGCATGCTGAACATGGAGGAGGAAATAACTCTACATTTGCAATCCATGTGGTAACTTCTACAGGAACAGATACCTATTCAGCTATTGCAGCCGGCCTCGGTTCTCTCAAGGGACCTAAACACGGCGGAGCTAATATTAAAGTTATGCAAATGATGGAAAATATAAAGGATAATATTAAAGACTGGGAAGATGATGATGAATTAACAGCCTATTTGGAAAAAATCATGAATAAAGATGCTTTTGACAAGTCAGGACTAATATATGGAATGGGCCATGCAGTATATACCCTTTCTGATCCAAGGGCTGTATTGCTTAAGAAAAAAGCTGAAGGACTTGCAGCAGAACAGGGATTCATGAAAGAATTCAAGCTTTTTGAAAGAGTTGAAAAACTATCGCCAAAAGTATTTCAAAAGGCTAAAAACACTGATAAGATAATATCAGCCAATGTGGACTTTTATTCCGGCTTTGTTTATAAAATGCTTGGTATACCTATGGAGCTTTACACACCAATATTCGCCATTGCAAGAGTTGCAGGCTGGTGTGCTCATAGATTGGAAGAAATTATTGATGGCGGTAAAATTATCAGGCCTGCTTACAAAAATGTAGGAGAAAAGCAGGATTATATCCCTTTAAGTGAAAGATAAAACATTTGCATGTATTTTGCATAAGATTTTTTACAAAAAATAAATTGCACGTGCAGCTAAAATGAATTTAAGCCCATAAAAACTTTTTTATAAAAAAAGTTTTGTTCCTGCAAGGGCGAATTCATTTCGCACGCAGAAGGAATGAGGCTTAGTTTGAAAGAAATTGTCAAATTTTTGAAAAACTAATGCGCATGTGCATATTTTTTGCACAGGATTATAAAAAAATAAATTGCACGCGCGACTGAAATGAATTTAAGCCCATAAAAACTTTTTCATAAAAAAGTTTTGTTCCTGCAAGGGCGAATTCATTTCGCACGTAGCAGGAATGGAGCTTAATATGAATAAAAAAGTCAATACCATATGCTACATGCTGATGCTTTTTCTCGGTATATACCTGGCTATGTACCAGAATAGTATAAACTATATTACCGAAGGTGTTTTAAATAAAAGTACAATTATGGGTGTTCTTGTTGCTCTACATTTCATAGGAATAATAATTGCTCCTGTGACATTTGGTGAAGCAGGGGATAGGATTGGTAAAAAGAAAGTTTTAACTATTGCTTTTGCAACAATTCTTTTTGGTATATCCATTGTATTTGTTTCTAAATCGATTATTTTAGTTGCTGTTGGCATATTATTTATAGGATGCGGATTTGGAGCCATTGAGAGCCTTGGAAGCAGTATCCTTGCAGATGAAAACCCTTATGACACAAATAGGGTTATAAATATTTCGCAGGTATTTTTCAGTGCAGGAGCTGTAATGGGTCCTCTTATATCTTTGAAAATTGTTGAAATATCCGGCAGCTGGAAGATAAGCTATTTAATAGCATTTATATTTTTTGCGTCTATGCTCGTTGCTACCTCGAAAACTGATTTTGGAGGCGTAACCGGTACCGGTACCGATAGTATCACCAGTACTGGTGCTGTTAGTAGCGCCGGTATTGGTACTGATGCTGCTGCTTGTAAAGATACCGGTAGTGTTGCCGTTACAACCAAGAAAACAGGCCTTTACTCTTCAAGGTTGCTTAAAGACAGGTATTTCCAAATACTTTGCCTTTCAATATTCCTATATGTTGGTATAGAGGGGGCCTCATCTTTTTGGATTACAACATACTTCCGTGATGTGCTTGGTGCAGAGAAGCTTGGTTCCTACGCACTGTCCGGCTTCTGGGGAAGCATGATTGTAGGACGATACATAGGCAGCAAGCTTGAAAGTAAAAGCAGAATTGTTATGAATATAAGCCTTGTTATATCAATTGTTTCAATAACTTCAGGGCTATTAATCAAGAGTACCATTTCCGGTCTTGTAAGCTTTACTTTACTTGGGTTTGGATTTGCAGTAATATGGCCTGTGCTGATGACAATGGCTGCAAAACGTTATCCTGAAAAAACAGGAACTGCTATGGGCATTATGATGACCATATCGGCAGTTGGAGGAATGATAATACCTTTTATTATGGGAATACTGGGGGATGCCTTGAGCATTTCAGCAGGACTTTCGGTGGTACCGGCATCCGCACTCCTTATAATCTTATTGCAGTTTAAAGCAGTAACGGTTGAGTAGATTTGAGCAGGTTTTACTGCAATAATAGGAATGGTTCCCGAAATTATGGGGATATCTACGGTTAAATGCAGACATCATTAAGTCATTTCTACCAGTTATTTCTTACTATATATCTCTTGTTAATTATTTCTAATAAGTTATTTTCGGATAGTGAAGTTATCTTCAAGCAAAGCCCAGTTTTGAGGGAAGGGATACCCTAAAGCCCAATAGCTGATACCTTTTAAATTATAGGCCTTTACAGTGTCAAATTTTGCCTGAGCGCTGCGAGCGTCTTCAAACCATACCTCGTGTGCTCTTCCTTGAGCATCTATATACCTATAAAAAGGTGATTGTGCTATAGAATTATATTGAATAGCCGCACCATACCGTATTGCTCTCAAAACAGCTTCCTGACAACTGAATGTTTCAGCTTCCTGCCCCGGAACAAAAGGAAGGAGCCAATCTCTTGCATATATTTGAAAGCCAAAAAAGATCTTTTCTCGGGGAATTACTGTAACAGCATAATCAAGAACACGCCGGATTTGATTTAATGGTGAAATTGGCTGAGGAGGACCTTTACGATACCCCCATTCATATGTCATTAAGATAACAAAATCAACAATCCTGCCATGAGCTGGATAATCATGGGCTACATACAATAATCCTGCCTGCTCTGGGCCTGTTTTTGGAGCCACTGCCGTAGATACGAAATAGCCTTCCGGATGCAAACGGGCTACTGTTTTTTCGAGAAAGTGATTATAAGCTTCACGATCCTCTGGGAGCACATTTTCAAAGTCAACGTTTAGCCCCTGGTACCCTTTAGCTTTCATTGTATTTAAAATATTGGCAAGTAAACTCTCAATAATTTGCGGGTTGTTTAATACAATATGTGCAAGATTTTCGCCTACAGTTGTTGCTGTAAAGTTTGTAATAGCCATCATAGGTATAGCATTCTCAGCTTTGGCGGCTTGAACGGCCGGAATATCATTAATTGACTGCAGACTTCCATCTTCTCTAATTAAATAAGCAAATGGGCTTAAATAGGTTAAGTCTTTGCCATGTTTTCTGACAATTGGTACAGCTTCTTCTCCCAGAAAATAAATATAACCATTAACATCTATGACAGGTCTTTGTTTTCGCGGAATAACCAGTACAGTACCTGGGTATATAAGATTTGGATTTTCTATATTATTTACTTTCATCAGGCTTTGTAAGGTAACTCCATATCTTTGGGCTATTATCCATAGTGTTTCCCCAGGCTGAACACGATGGCGGCGTGCTGGAATATACAATACCATACCCGGATATATATTGTTGGGATTTGTAATCTGATTACTTTGAACAATTGCTTCCACGGTAGTCCCATAGATTTGAGCAATTCTCCATAGTGATTCTCCCGGTTTCACAGTATAAAAAACATCTTCTGTTGGTATGACTAATGCCTGGCCAACTGCAAGCTGATTGGGATTGGGAAGCTCATTAATATCCACTATTGCTGCAATGGAAACACGGTACTGATTTGCTATTGCCCATAATGATTCTCCAGGCCTCACAACATGAATCAACATAAAAATCAACCTTCATTATTTTCTTTTTACTAATAGTATATGCCGGGATACAGTTATGGTGTTTCCGATTCATGCAAGTTTCTTAACTGATTCTCTAATAACCAGATTATCCGAATCTACAGTTATACTTTCTGTAGATTTACCTTCTATTTTATCAATAATAAGCTCCATGGCTAGTGTTCCCATTTTAAATTTGTCAATCCTGATTGTAGTAAGCTTTGGTTCAATGTAATTGGCCAGAAAGATATCATCGATACTAATAAATGAAATATCTTCAGGTACCTTATATCCCGAATCTTTTGCACATTTTATTGCCCCTATGGCAAACATATCTGTAGTACAGAAAACAGCTGTTGGTTTAAATTTACTCTTTAATATTGCTTTCATGCAGTTATATGCTGAATCTTCATTAATGGCATTTACCTGTATCCAAGATGGCTGAACCGACACTTGGGCCTGTTCAAGTGCTCTCTTGTAACCTTCAAAAGTATGCAAATAGAAATTAGGAACAAAGCTGGAACTTATATACGCAATATCCTTATGCCCATTGCTGGTAAGATATCTGACGGCAGTGTAAGCAGCAAGTTCATAATCTGCATTGACAGATGTAATATCACTAAAGGAAGCTCCTGAGCTGGTAGAATTATTTAGGATGTCAGGTTTTTCTGAGCTAGCAGAATTCTCTGAGTTATGGGCATCTGCAATCACATAAGGAATGTCTAATTTGTTTATTTCATTCAATATAATATCTTCTGTATCCTGAAAAAAGACAATTCCGTCAGTGTCCTCATTTTTAATAATGTCCGGCAATATTGCTCTCCCATTTTCAATTGAAATATCAGTAAAAACAATATTATAACCATATTCTTTGCTTTTTTCCAAAAGTCCTTTTGCAATTTCAAGGTAAAACAAGTCATCAAAAGGCGAGGATGTTTTACGGATTACAATACTGATATTGAAACTTTTATTAAGTAAAAGCCTCCTGGAATTAAGACTGGGCTGAAAATTAGTCCTTTCAAGAACTTCTCTAACTATTTTTCTTGTTTCCTCGCTAACCCCTTCTCTATTATTTATAACGAAAGATACTGCGGTTGGTGATACACCAGCCATTTTTGCTATTTCTTTAATTGTAAGTTTTGCCATATTTGCTCCTTTGTTTTCTAATATGTTTTAGATTGTGTAAGCATAGAAGAAAAGCTACTGCACTAAAACATTTTATACGTTGTACCAAAACGTTTTATATAAATAATATTTTAACATATAATTTTAGAAGTGCAAAGGGGATTTTATTGGCAGGGGATTTCTATGGAGTGTAACAACACTGGACATAGCAAATGGGGTCTTTTGCTCGTTTATCATAATATAATTTCATGTAACCATTATATCACAACATACAGCAAACTTTTTTTGTTATTTGACATAAAAAAAGCCGCTACTATGCGGTTTTGGTGATATTTATTTAGTTGTTAAGTGTCGAAAATCCGTGCATAGAAAATCATCGACCCAAGACTCAAAAAATCCGCAATCTGACTGCAATTTGTGGTATAATATTATAAAAGGAGTTGATTGTATGTCTCCAGAATTGCATATTCGGCGGCTGGCAGCAGTAAAGCTCGCCACCGCAGTGAATAAAATAGAAGGCGTCCCTGTCTCGACTCAAGCCAAAACGCTCTCAGCTAAGTGGGCGCGGGGTGAGATTTCAGGTGCGGAAATGAAAGCTACCCTTATTGCAAAGCATAAAAAGGGCTAAAGGGGGTTGCTTATGAATGACCCGTATCTCTATGAAGGCAGCTCTGTTCTGCGTAATTTACTGAATATTCATGACGAAAAGGAACTGGATATTGCTGAAGCGGAACTCTCGCAAGCCAATATGATGCTACTTTATGAGCAAGGATTTGATGACTTTTCCACTTATAAGCCTGTGGCACATGAATACCGAGCTGACGATGGAGAAGATAAAACGTAGTTTATATTACTTTACCAACAATCACCGGTTGTGGGTTCAATTCCTACCACAACGTTTTATATAGATAATACTATAACATAGTATCTATTATGGTGCAAAGGGAAATTTATTTCTTATAACCTATTCCCAATAATATCTTCTGAATTTTCTAAGGGCTTCGCATAAAGCATCTACATTTTCAGGAGGTGTTGGGGGATATATCCCTGCTATAAACTCCAAGCCACCCTGAGGACTACCAAGCTTTCTTACTTCCTCCTCAATAAGCTCATGTATTTCCTTCCTGGTACCAAACGGTATTATTTTCTGCCTGTCTATATCAAGGCGTATACATGCCTTGCCTTTTATTTCTCGGGCGATATTATCTATCCCATTACACAAATCCTGAGGGTTTATTATGTCAACTCCTGCTTCGATAAGATCATTTGCTATTTCCATAATATATCCGTCACTGTGAAAAGCTACAAGGGTGTTCTTCTCTCTACACGGTCTAAACAGCTTTTTATATGAGGGCAGTATCCATTTTCTGAACATATCAGGGCTAATGACAAGAGAATTCTGCATACCAAGGTCTTCGGGTATTTCCATTATATCCACACCCATATCGAGGTACCTTTCTACAATTTTTATGTTATGTTGGTCAATTTCATCAATAAGTTTGACAAGCAACGGTTCATCAGTATACATATCAAACATTGCATTTTCAAACCCTCTAAGGTATTGGAGCCTAAGGAAAAGAAAACCATGAGCCAGTCCGCCTGCAGTGAGATTGTTATTTGATTTATTCAATTCAATATTTTTTCTTTCCCTGTCCCAATTTCTAATACTTCTATCAGCGTGGATATCAGGATCAGGTACCACATAACTTTGAAAGTTTTCCCAGCTTGATAATGGAGCATTTCTAACAACACCTTCAAGACCGTTTACTGGTGATTCCCATATACATCCCCAGGAATCTTTGAAAGGCTGCCCTTTTGTATAAGCATTTCCAAAATTAAAATTCTTATAATCCCTCCAGCCTTTTTTAACATAAGGGAAAAAATCAGGATGTCTCAGAGCCACTTCCTCAATGTCATATCTTAGTTGGTCCCAGGAAGCATTGCTTATGTGGACGGAAGACGGTATCCATTCGGGATATTGAAACCTGGCATTCCGAATATAGTTTTCTCGTGCTGTTAACATGTTTCATCACTCCTACTCAATCATTATAACGAGATGATAAATGTTTTCCACTTCTAATTGTATTATCAAAACAATAACAGTACTACTAATATCGTAGGATTGTACCATATTATACAATTGGAAAGGAATACAATTATTTACAAACCGTGGCAAACCGTAACAAGCTGTGAGTGCACCCATATGTCATATATGTATTGATGTATAAGGAGCCTTCTGATACAATTTATATGTATGTTAATACTATGTTACATGTATGTTTATGTTAGAGGTGAAATACTTGAGCGGAAAAAGCAAATCCAGCAAAGATATATTCTTAAGAGAACGATTAATGATAAATTTTTCCCATACTGGAATTAACAACCTCATCACTTTGGGAAGAATAAACTATCTTAACGCTCATAAACCATTGGACAAACATACTCACAAGGATTCCATGGAAATATGCTATCTCGCTCGGGGCAGACAAACATATTCGGTAGGTGATAAGCCTTACACTCTTAAAGGTGGAGATATATTTATTACTTTCCCGGATGAAGAACATAGCACGGGAATCAATGTAGAAGAAAGGTCTATCTTGTATTATTTGATTTTTGATATTAAGAACAATCTGGATAATTTCCTGGGCTACAAAGGTGAAGAAGGCAGAGAACTTGCTTTGGCTTTGAATAACATGAGCAGAGTAAACAGGCATTTCGCAGGAAATAGTGAAATTAGAAGCATACTGGATGAAGTATTTTTAACCTTTTATTCTGCTAAAAAATTTAAGAAAATAGTAATGCAAGGGCTTATAAGCAAGTTGTTTATTAGAATTATTGAACTTGAAAATAACAGAAAAAACAGCTTTCCTGAAGATATATCTAAAACGATTAATTATATAAATGATAATATCCAGCATGAGTTACGGCTTGATAAATTAGCATCAGATGCAAACCTTTCATTATCTCGCTTTAAACAAAAATTTAAAGAAGCAGCAGGTATTCCACCCGGAGAATATATAAAAAGAGCAAAAGTCGATTTCTCAAAGCATTTACTAAAAGACAGCGACAGCACAATAACTGAAATTTCATACCAGCTTGGTTTCTCATCGAGCCAGTACTATGCGATGGTATTTAAGAAATTTAAGGGCATAACACCAAAGGATTTCCGGATAAGAGTAAGGAAAGATAGTAATTATTTGGGGCTTTGATGGATGGATTTGCCAAGTATTTCTTCATATTTAGAAAATGCACCCCTGTCTATAAATCCTATTGACAATTAGTACTTGACAATATATAATTTACTTGACTAAAACGTTTTTGTAAATTGAGTTATGCATCAGAAATTATTTCTTTTATAACTGGGGTTAAATTAGCATAATGGGAATTTCTTTTAGCAGAATAGTAATATTTTCGTAACTAAAACATATTATCAAGTTTAGCAGTGAAAGATTATTTGAATGGCAGAAGATGCTACAAAGGGGGAATTATAATGCGCAGGTTAAAAGCAGGTATTGTAGGAACCGGCTACATAGGTATAAGTCATATAGAAACAATCAGAAGAATAGGCTTTGCCGAGCTTGTTGCAGTTGCTGATGTAAACTATGACATGGCAAGCCGGCGGGCTAAGGAGTACTATATACCAAAGTGCTATGGCACATTGGATGAACTGCTTGCAGATAAGGAAATTGATGTAATTCATAATTGCACACCAAACAATCTGCATCTTGAAGTAAACGAGAAGATAATAAAAGCAGGAAAACATATTTTTTCCGAGAAACCTCTGGCAAGAAACAGCGAAGAATCCTTAAAACTTTTACTACTGCTTAATGAGAATAAAAACATAATTCATGGAATGAATTACAACTACAGAATGAATCCTTTAGTTCAGGAAATGAAGAGCAAAGTAAAAAATGGTGAAATTGGTCAGCCTAAATTAGTGCATGGCTCATATCTTCAAGACTGGCTGCTTTTCGATACAGATTACAATTGGCGGATAGAGCCTGAAATATGCGGCCCGTCAAGATGCATTGCTGATATTGGGACACATTGGATGGACGCAGTACAAACAATAATTGGAGCTAAGATTGTTGAACTTACTGCCGACCTGGTAACAACCATCCCTATAAGGAAGAAGCCAAAAGGTCAGGTTGAAACCTTTTCTATTACAGGCGGTACTGAGTATGAAGAAGTAGAAGTTAAAACTGAAGACTACGGGTCAGTTATTTTTAAAATGGACAACGGTGTTAGAGGAGTATTCTGTGCATCGGAAGTCAGTGCAGGAAGAAAATGCTATTTAAATTTTGAAATAGACGGAACAAGGTCATCAATGTACTGGAATCAGGAAATGGCCGATCAAATGTGGATGGGCTTCAGGGAAAAAGATAACAGCCTGGTTATGAGAAATCCAAACCTCATGACACCTGAAGCAAAACAATATACCTACCTTGCTGCGGGACATCCTGAGGGATGGAACGATGCGATGCGCAATAATGTATACAGTTTCTATAAGTATATTGCTGATGGTAAAACCATGGGCAAAGACCCTTGTGATTTCGCCACCTTTGATGAGGGACATTACTTGATTAAACTAACTGAAGCAATATTAGAAAGCAACAAGACAAGGCAATGGGTGAAAGTAGAGTAAATTGCTGACGGTAAGGAGCAAAGAAGTAGCATCTTAACGGATGGAAATCCCAATATTTCCTGAAGCTGCAGCTAACTTTGCATAATAAAATTTGCGTTATATAAAAAATTAAATTATCAAGCAAGGGAGGATTTTTATATGAAGTCTCAGTTTAAATTTTCTGTAGGACCCTGGAATGTCCATGAAGGAGCTGATGCATTTGGACCGGAGGTAAGAAAGACTATTGAATTTGCTAAGAAAGTTGAAAAATTTAAAGAAATCGGATTTGATGCAGTACAATTTCATGATGATGATGCAGTGCCGGATATGAATAATTTAACGGATGGAGAAATAAAAGCAAAAGCCGGGGAAGTAAAGAAGATCCTTGACAATAATGGAATGGCAGCGGAATTTGTTGCGCCCAGGTTATGGATGGATCCCAGGACAGCAGATGGAGGTTTCACTTCCAACAGTAAAGAAGACAGAGAGTTCGCCATGTGGAGAGCCTTCAGGTCTATTGATATAGCAAATGAACTGGGATGTAACAAAATAGTGTTATGGCTAGCAAGAGAAGGCACCCTGTGCTATGAAAGCAAAAATCCTGTAGAAGGTGTGAAAAGGTTAATTGAAGCTATTAATAAAATGCTTGCCTATGACAAAAATATTAAAATTTTAATTGAACCAAAACCAAACGAGCCAATTGACAGAAGTTTTTGCCCTACTATAGGACATGTAATGGGAGTGTCTGCAGCTACAAATGACCCTTCCAGAGTGGGGGGATTGCTCGAATCTGCTCATGCAATATTAGCAGGACTTGACCCTGCAAATGAAATTGCTTTTGGACTTGCATTTGGGAAGCTATGGGGAGTACATCTAAATGACCAAAACAGCATAAGATATGATCAGGACAAGGCATTTGGGGTAGAAAACCTCCGTCAGGCCTTCAACCAGATAAAAGTACTTATAGAAAACAATTATGGTAAAAACGGAGAGTACATAGGGCTTGATGTGAAAGCAATGAGAACACAGAGAGATGAAGTGTGCTACAGGCATCTTGAAAACAGTTTGAAAATAGCAAAGATGCTTGAAGAGAAGGCAAGAAAATTTGATTATAGCTTCCAGAAGAAATGTGTTGAGGAAAGAGATTATGAGGCACTTGAGATGTATGTGATGGAGTTATTGATGAACTGATATATTGATTTAATAAAAGGTAGCAGCCAGTATGTGGTTATATTTGAAAATCTCTTCCCCTAGGGGAAGAGATTTAGTTTAATATGAATGTAGCATATCTGTCCGAACAGTTAGTTAATTGAATTGCATAAAAGTTTATGTTACTATAATAGTAGTTATAATAGTTGCTGTAATAGTGGTCGAGAAGAAGGTGCCAATCATGTATACTAAGTTACAATTAGATATGATTATAAACGAAATAACTAATAGTGTTAGAGATATTTTGAGCAGTAAGTTCTATAAAATTATCTTATATGGTTCGTATGCAAGAGGTGACTACGATAATGAATCAGATATAGATATTATGATACTTGCGGATTTGCGGAACGATGAAATAAGCGCGTTGAGAAAAAAATTAACAAAGTTGCGAGTAAAGTCGGTTTAGAGCATGATATCATGGTTTCTATATTGAAAAAGATTGGTAGGGTGGAAAAAAGATGGGGTGAAATTATGACAATATTGTGTCAAAAATATACAACCAACCGGGACAGACCTTTTATTATTAGTAGCGGCCGGGGCACTTATTTCCCTTATCATTGGCATGACGAAATAGAACTGCTATATGTTTTGGAAGGAAGTATGACTTTTGTTATAGGGCCTAAAGCTTATAATATAAATAAAAGAGATATTGTAATAGTAAAAAGCGGAGAAGTCCATCGATTTGAAGCTAAAGTTGCATGCAGTCATCTTTTTGTTGAATTTGGTCACTATCTGGATACTGATTTATTTAAGTTACCTATATTAATTTATCCCGGGATGCTTAGTGTTTTAAGGGCTCAAAATGGGAGCCGGGAAGATTTGAACCAATTGCATTCAAAAGTTGAAAGCCTTATGCTGGACATGTTAACCGAATATAACCAAAAAACTGATGGCTGGGAATTTTCTGTTAAAGCATCTCTATACCGGATAATTGTTTTACTCACCAGAGCATTTTATGACAAAATAGAAATAGAAGTGGAACATAAAAATATTACACGAGGTTATACTGAGATACTCCAGGAGGTATTTGAATATATAGAGGGTCATTACAACGAAAATATAACTATAGAGGATGTTTCAGAAATCGCAAATTTCAGCAGGCACTATTTTAATAAATTCTTCAAGAAAGCAACCGGCAAAACTTTTGCAAGCTACATAAATGATATCAGGCTGGAAAAGGCTCAGGCCTTTCTTAAGTCCTCAAATCAAAATATTACAAACATTGCATATGATGTTGGGTTCAACAGCGTTAAAACTTTTAACAGGCTTTTTAAGGAAAGCTTTGGATGTACACCAAGCGAGTATAGAGGTTCAGTGAGGGCATTGTAATCCCCCACTGAACAAGGGTATTCCTATAATTTGCACTACTATAAAGCTGCTGCTGATTTTCTGTAAGCCTCAGCCTTCTTCTCAATATCAGCTTCAGACCAATCCGGGCTCATTCCAACAATGACAGTTCTGCTTAATATGTCAAGAGCATTAGGACACATATCATATGAATAATTCATATTTAGATCTTTATTTTGTAGCAGCTTGAACGGATCTAATACAGGGTGGTGTGATCCCCTTTTTTTCATTATTGGCTCCCAGTCGAAATAGACATGCTTCTTGCTATCTATAAGGACACCGGAATTTACACCTTCACTAGCAGCAAACTTCCTGGCAGCATTTTCGCTCTGCAGGAGGAAACCAACATTAGAACCGCAATCGCCCTTGATATCATTTGACCTAATAAACTTAATGTTCTTCTCGCCTTCAAGACGTGACATAAATGCCTTCTTTACCTTCCGAAGATCTGAAAGTATATCATCCAGGCGTTGAAGCTGAACTCTTAATATGGCTCCTGCAATTTCATTGGAACGTAATTGAGAACCTATGAAGATAGGAGTTTTTAGACCACCAGCATGAGGTCTGAACGCTGTACCACCATCATGATATATTAATGCCTTTTCGTAGATATATTCATCATTTGTGGTTACGGCTCCACCTTCTCCTGCAGTGATTATTTTGAAATAATTAAAGCTAAAAGCACCTGCATCACCAATACTGCCCAGCCTTCTGCCCTTATAGCTCCCGCCATCCGCCTGGCAGCAATCCTCTACAATCTGAAGGTTATGTTTTTCAGCTATTTCCTTAATTCTATCCATATTGCAGGGAAGTCCCAGCATATGTACAGGAATAATAGCTTTAGTATACTTTGAAATCTTTTTCTCTACATCATCAGGGTTAATTGTCAAACTATCATCTACCTCTGCGATAACTGGTATTGCACCTACGGCCACAACTGCCAGGGCAGTAGCCATAAAAGTATATGCCGGAACTATAATTTCATCCCCCGGACCTGCGCCTATACCAACAAGTGCTGAGATAAGAGCTCCGGTACCACCTGTTAATGCAAGACTGTACTTGGTACCTATTTTTTCTGCCAGCTCTTTTTCAAAACTTGCCACTTCCTTATTACCTTCGTTAAATCTAAATAGTTGACGGCTTTTAATTACCTTTTCAACTGCTCTAACTTCTTCATCTCCAATCCTGTACATAAAAATGCACCCCCATCTTCATATTTGCAATTATTTTTTTGCTCAGTTTGTTTGGAATGTGGATATGCAGGTTAAAGCATGCCTAAATGCACCTGCATTTTATTCATGTCACCTCAATATTATGCTTGTATTGCGCCTGTGTCGCGCCTGTATCGCCCTTACTTGTATTGTGCTTATGCCGTGCCTGTACATTACCTATATAATTTACGATTTGAAAGAGTTAATGAAGAATTTACAAATCGTAAATTACATCAAGGTAACAGAAGCAGATTTTAAATGTTTTAAAACCTGTTCTATATAGTTCATGTTTATAAATCGTGCCTACATTAAGAATAGTACAAATTAATATAACTATATAGTCAAGTTGGAGCATTTGTTTCTCAAAAATAGCTTTTTTGTTCTACTATTATTTTACATGGCTATTTTTGGGTATAATATCGCTATTTTTGACTATAGTTAAAATGCATAACAACTTATAATAAATATATACTCAATTTGTGCAATTATAAAAAAATAATACTAATTTATCCATTTGTGTAAGGAATGTGTAATTTAAACATGCCGTATCGCTACAACAAGTTTATGAATTTATGTACACGCTCTTGTAAGTGCAAGCAAAGGGTTAGTAATATGTAATATAGAACACAGTAATATATAATACCTTTGAATATAATGTCGCAGGAGGGATGTAATAAGTGAACTTTTTTGATTGTAATGTCTGCTATGGTTACGACGTTAGAAACAATGTGATGTACCCGGTCAATACTATAAATGAGTTAAGCTGCCATATGGAGCAGGCAGGTGTTGGCAAGGCAATGGTTAGCCGGGTAGAGCAGTATATAGCTGGTACACCTTCTACAAACCAGATACTGGCAGAGGACACAGCAAATCATCAAAATATGTATGGAATATGGGGTCTATTACCATCTCACACTCATGAAATTCCTGAGGGTGAATTTATGCTATCAATTATGAAGGAAAAGAGAATCTTTGGATGGCGTCTTATCCCTAACATCGGAAGGTATCTAATTAAGGATTTTGTGCTAAGGGATTGGTTTAAACTTGCTATAGAACGGAAAATACCAATATTTATTAATACGGCTCATGGGACCAGTTTTGAAGCAACAGTTGAAATCTTGAAAGCATTTCCTGAGTTAACTGTTATATTAACATACCCCCAAATATGGCCTAATGACAGGTATTTAAGGCCCTTTGTTGCAGAATACCCAAATGTTTATCTTGACTTATCCTATTGCATTACCGATGGGGGCATAGAATCTTTTGTTAATGAATATGGGGCTGGCCGATTGCTTTATGGAAGTGGATTTCCATACTGTTATTTCGGGGCAAATATGTTAATGATAAAGCACGCTGATATTTCGGAGGATGATAAGGCTGCTATTGCAGGCGGCAATATGACCGGAATTATAAAGGGGGTGTTGTTGTGATTAACTCTAAATCGGAACTAGCTCAAGGATTTTGGGAAAAAGGGAAATTACCGGATTGTCCTATTATCGATTTCCATGCTCATATGGGAGATAATGGCGGTATATTCCTGCCCAAGAGTACACCTGATGCAATGATCAATACTATGGATGCCTGTAATACTATTCTTACATGTTTCTGCGGACATGAAGCTCTCTTTGTGCCGTCCATTGGTGAAAAACTTGATATTGCAGCTGTTAAAAAGTATCCAGATAAATTTAAAGCATATCATGCTGTGGTTAGCCGTTACCTTAAACCGGAGGATGATATTGCCAGGGTACGGGAAAATCCTGATGTTTTTATAGGTTTTAAGTTCCTATGCGATTACTATGGGGTTCCTCTTAGTGATTCCAGACATGACAAGTATTGGGAATATGCTAATGATAACAGTTTATTAGTATTAACACATACATGGGGAGGCAGCAATCATAATGGATGCAAGGAAGCAGAGAAAGTATTAAGCAAATATCCGGATTTGGTTTTTATTGCAGGTCACTCATTTCATGGCGAATGGGATAAAGCTGTTGAACTTACGAAGAAATATCCAAATTTATATCTTGAATTGACTGCTGTATTGGATGATCGGGGACCATTGGATATGTTTGTTCAAGAGATTGGTTCTGAAAGGATTCTATTTGGAACGGATCTTCCCTGGTTTTCAACGCACCATGGGATAGGTGCAGTGCTTTCTGCTGAAATGACGGACGAAGACCGACGAAATATATTTTATCGTAATGGTGTTAAATTGTTGAAGAAGTTTTCTTGGTTTGAATATATGTGGAAAGATAGACAAAGTTGCATCCAATAAATTACATGCGTTGCAGGCAGGATGCACTGCAAATAATGAAGTGAAGGAGATATGTAATATGGGAAAAGCAAAGTTTGCATACACTGTATGGCAGTGGGGCACGGATAATAAAGAACAGCTAAGGCAGGCACTTGCAGATATACGTGAAGCAGGTTTCGAATACTTTGAAAGTGTAAAAGCCACCATAAACGTTTTTGATAACGATGTTTCGGGTTTTAAAGCGCTTTGTGAGGAATATGGAGTAAAGCCTGTTGGATTTTATTTTCATTTTAATGGTGATTGGGAAAATGATGTTGGAGATGTTAAGCGAAAACTGCCATTTATGGCGGCGTGCGATATTCACCGTATGAATGTTCAAGCGACAGGTGTTGTTGGCAGACCCGCAACGAAAGAAGAACTGGATTATAATATAAAGGCGATAAACGCCATTGCTAAATTAGCAAAGGAATATGATATTGTTCCAACCATGCATAACCACTACAATACAACTGTTATGTATGAAAGTGAAATTGATTATATGCTGCAGAATTTAGATCCGGATTTAGTAGCTTTTGGTCCTGATACTGCACACCTAGTAGCCGGTCAGTGTGACCCTGTAAAGGTAATAAAAAAATATGCAGATCGTGTTAAATTTACTCACTTGAAAGACATCACCAATGAAGGGATGGAAGCTGCCGGTATGCAGGCCGGCGTAGAGGTGTATACCAACTTCCGCGAGTTGGGTGAAGGTATAGTAGATTTCCCATCTATCTTTAAAATCCTGGATGATGCAGGCTATGATGGCTTCTTAACTGCTGAGCTGGACAGAAGTAGATTTGGGAACAAAGAAAGCGCAATAATGTCAATGAATTATTTAAAAGCTAATTATAAGCAGGATTGAATAATTTAGGAGTATGGAACAAGTGTAATTTAATACACATTATTGATTAAGCCATTGTTATTAGGAGGCGCTTCTTATGTCTGAATCACTAGAAGTTGGAGTAGGGAGAGCAGACATTACCCCTGCACTAGCGGTACAACTTATGGGCTATCGTGTTATAAGACGAGAGTCCATCAATTTTTATTGGTTTATCCAAATTATTTTCTGCATACTGAAAAACTGGCTGAAGGATGTTGTAAGTGATGAAATGCATATCCATATCTTCATCCAGGGACAAATGTATTTTTCTTCTTCAAGAGATATTCCTTCTTTAATATTATATAGAAGATACTTTTCAATTGAGATTTTAACTTTCTTATAGTATGTTTTTATGAAGACCCAAAATTAATCTTGACACCAATGATTCAGTAATGTATAATAAATTTAACTAAAACGTTTTTGTTGATCATTTTTAGTATTATCAATCAAATCATGAATCGGGTAGACTAATGCAAAATAAAACCGACAATTTATCCTATCTAAAACGAATTATGAGGGGGAATATCAAAATGGCAGGACCAGGATCCTATTTATTTGGTGAGGAAGAAAGAAATGAACTGCTTGATGTAATGGAATCAGGCTACTTATTTAGATATGGAGATGAGGAAAATCCTTGTTTTAAACGAAAAGTTGCAACTTTTGAAAAGGAGTTTGCTGAATATTCAGGTATAAATCATTGTGTGGCTGTTAGCAGTGGCACAGGGGCTCTTATGTGCTGTCTTGCAGCTATAGGGATAGGTCCCGGTGACGAAGTAATAGTTCCCGGTTATACTTTTATAGCAAGTATTTCATCAATTATTTTATCGCATGCAATACCTATTCTTGCAGAAATAAACGAATCTTTAACTATTGATCCCGAAGATATTAAAAAGAAAATTACTGGCAAGACAAAAGCTATAATGCCTGTACATATGCTTGGAAATCCTTGCGATATGGACGAGATAATAAAAATTGCAGAAGAATACAATCTCTACGTAATAGAAGATTGCTGCCAAGCTGCAGGTGCAAGCTATAAAGGCAGGAAAGCAGGAACTATTGGGCATATGGGAGCATTCTCTCTCAATATATTTAAAACTATAACATCAGGTGATGGTGGCATGGTTATTACAAATGATTACGACCTATATGAAAGAGCATTTGCTTTCCATGACCAGGGACATAAACCGAATAGGATGGGTGTTGAAGTAGGAAAAAGAAGTATTGTGGGCATGAATATGAGGTTAAATGAGCTGTCAGGTGCAGTTGCCCTTGCCCAATTACGAAAACTTGATACTATACTCGCATTGTTACATGAAAAAAAGAAGAAATTAAAGGATTCTATAGAAGCTTACATAAAAGATATTCCAGATGTTTATTTTAGAAAATTAAATGATGAAGGTGAATGCGCAACTCTTATGACACTTCTATTTAAAGACAAACAAAAAGCTGATTTGTTTGCTGAAAAAATAGGTGCAAAGACTATAGTTCATTCAGGATGGCATGTTTATAATAACATGGAGCAGATATTAGGTAAAAAGACAGCAACTGATTATGGATGTCCATATGTATGTGAAGCTTATGGAAGGGAAATTGAGTATAAAGCTCATATGTTGCCGATAACTGATAACATACTTGAAAGAGCAGTTAATATCAGTGTTGGAGTAGTAGACAAAGGACTAGGGTCACCATTTGGTATTAATATTACTTCAACAGATGATGAAATAGCTGAAGTTGCTTGCGAAATAATTACCCTTTTAAAACAAGTGACACTACGTACATAAAATATTATAGTGGAGTTGGAGGGAGATGAATGATATGTTTGCTCTGAATTCAACGGATGTAAGAAATGAATGGAGCCTTTAGCTGATCTTGTTATTTTACCGACTTTTCATAACTGCTGGGCGATATACCTGTTATGTTTTTAAAGCTTCTTGTAAAATGATGAATGCTTGTATAGCATAACTTTTCCGAAATTTGAGTAAAATTTAAATTACCTTGTCGGATTAATTTTTTTGCTTCTGCTATTTTAAAGTTTATGTAACAATCTATAATGCTTTTGCCGGTTGCTTCTTTGAAAAGATGACAAATATATGATTTGCTTAAATTGAACTTTTCACATATATCCTTAAGGGATATCCTTTCATAAATATTGTCCAGGAGATACTTTTCAATTGAATCAACAAGGGCATTCTCTGCATTTTTCTTTGCGTAGCGACTTATTCGACCGTTGCGCTCATTATTCTGATTACTGCGCATCAGAGCGATGAGAAACTGCTCAAGATAGCTTATTACTAATTGTTGTGATCCGATTTCTGAATTCTTGATATCCAACAGTTTTTTGTAAAGATTATTGGGAATAGAAAAAGATGTTTTCTGCGCTTCCTCCAAGAGAAGGGATAGTATTTTCTTATGCTGACTATCCACAGTGAAAATTTTATTTTCGAAGAACTTCATAGCCTCGCCTTTGACTGAAAAAGTTATTACCATCACATTGTGAGGGTCCTTTTTGTTTGAAGCCAGAGTATGAAATTCCATAGGCTTATGGAAGATTACATCTCCTTGCTTTATAATATATCCTGCATTATCTGCAATAACGGAGATTTCTCCGCTATCAACATATACCATTTCCCAAAAGTTATGACGCTCTCCCGTAAAGTAAAAATCCTTGCTGTGTTCAAAATAATAAAATGTATAAAGTCCTAAAATATCAATGTCTTTCTTAAAAGTTTTCAGTTCCAAACCCATTTTCTTTATCTCCGTGGAATATATGTTAAATTTTACACACAAAAAAGCAAAGACAAAATACAGTTGCTATTATATCATAAACATAAAATAACACAAGGAGTGAACATATTCCATATGAAAATTTATAAACCTGTTTTATAAACCTAAGAAAAAGTGCGAAAAGGTAAAAAGATGAAAAGATACATTTAAAACATTAAAAGATTATTGAAAAGAATTGGTGTAATACACGATTATAGAGTTAATTACTACAGCGAATTATATAACACAGCGAATTATATAACGCAAAAGTGATTCTACAAGGAGTAAATTGAGTTTTTACTTATTTACTGCCAAGTAACATGAACCACAAAACTTTTATAATGTTTTTTTATGCGTTATATATAGATACGGAGGATTTCAATGCATAATATAGTTTTAATAGGATGCGGTCATATGGGGACAGCACATTTGGAAGATATATATTTACGTGAAGATATTTGTGTGTATGGTGTTGTTGATATTATGGAAGAAAAAGCAAGGCTGACTGCTAAAAAATACAACGCAAAAAGTTTTAGTACAGATTATATACGCTATATGGAGGATGAAAATGTTGATATAATTATTTGCGCTACATACCCGTCGACTCACTTGCAAATATTAAAGGATTGCGTGAAATATAATAAGCACCTGCTTTGTGAAAAGCCTATAACGGATAATTTAGAGGATGGAAAAGAATTTGTTTCCATTGTTAAAAATACCAGTATCAAAGTTCTCATCGGATACATATTACGATATAATGAAACATACAAAAAGGTTGCTGAAATGATAGAAGAAGGTGCGATAGGAGGTCCTATTGTACTTAGAATGACGCAAAATAATCACACAGTTGAATGGGAAAAATATCTTGCATTGATAAAAGAAACATCACCAATAATAGATTGCGGAGTCCATTACATTGATGTTTGCAGGTGGTTTACAGGTGCCGAAGTCATTGATGTGGGAGGAATATCTTTAACAACGGAAAAAGATGTTCCGAAAGGTAAATACAACTATGGAATGATTACAATGAAATTATCTGATGGCAGTGTGGCATATTATGAAGCGGGCTGGGGTAAGACAGTCGCTGCTGATAATACAAAAGAATTTATCGGTCCAAAAGGCAGAATTAAAATAGTACAAAGTCATAATAGATTTTTTAACAAAGAAGAAGGAGACTTGATAGAGTACTATAACGTTGAAAATAAAGAGTATAAAATTATAAATGTTAATTGTAAGAGAAGACCTACAGGAGCTGAACTTGACAATTTAATAAATATGATTGAAAACAATGCACCATCTAATCCATCTATTGAGGATGTGTATAAAAGCTTTGAAATTGCAATAAAGGCGGATGATATAATAAGACCGGATATTTGCTTTTAATAGCTTTTGAAATTTTAGAGAACTTAAAAAATTAACGAATTATATAAATTGAAAATTTTGTAATTAAACAGATTGTTAAATACGTAATAAGTACAAATGTTTATATAATTTGGTAATTACAGCAGCTTTTGCTGCTGAGTAGTTACAACTATATTGTAATGGATAGGAGGATTTGTAATATGAAGGTTGGAATAATCGGTTTTGGCGGCCGTATAAGGGGTATGTTCAAAGCTCTCGAAAGACAGGAGATAGGGGATATTACCCTATCTGCAATTACTGATATTAGAAATGATGAAATTAAAGAGCTGTTAACAAAAGAAGGAAAAGATCCTGAAAAAGTCAGCTTCTACGAAGATCCTGACAAAATGATGGATAATGAAGAACTTGACGGAATAATGATAGGCACCAGATGTTCTTTGCACACAAAAATGGCTGTTAAGGTTCTTGAAAAAAACATTCCATTATTCCTTGAAAAGCCTGTAGCAACACATATGGATGATTTCTTCAAACTGAAAGAAGCAGGAGAAAAAACAAAAGCCCAGGCAGTGATTTCCTTCCCATTGCGTACATCGATTATTGCAACAACTGTCAAAGAGATAATCGATTCAGGAAAGATTGGCACAGTTGAACATGTTCAGGCTATAAATAATGTGCCTTATGGGAGAGTATATTTCCACCATTGGTATAGGGATGAGAATGAAACTCAGGGATTATTCCTGCAAAAAGCTACTCATGACTTTGACTACATAAACTATTTACTCGGCTCAAAACCTGTAGAAATTTGCGCAATGACGTCCAAGCAGCTTTTTAAGGGTGATAAGCCTGCTGGCTTGTACTGCAAAGATTGTGATGAATATTACACCTGTGATGAAAGTCCATATGTTATTAAAAAGTACTATAAAGATAATCCTATAGGTGAAATGTGCTGTTATGCAAAAGATACAGGAAATGAAGATTCGGGAAGTGCACTTGTAAGATATAATACCGGGATGCATGTAAGTTACTCACAGAACTTTTTTGCACGGCAAAAAGCAGGTGCAAGAGGAGCTAGACTATTTGGATTTAAAGGCACCCTTGAATTTGACTGGTACACTGGAGAAATAAAAGTATTCATGCACCACACGCCTCGAGTTGACACATATAAATTTGATATGTCCGGTGGCTCCCATTTCGGTGGAGATGATGTGCTTGCTGAAAACTTCATAAAAGTTATGCAGGGAATAGAAAACTCTATTGCACCACTAGAAGCAGGTCTTCTTAGTGCTCTCATGTGTATAAAAGGCAGACAATCTGCCATAACCGGAGAATTTAAGAAAATTGATGAAATGTAGTATACTCTTTTTTAAATAATACTCTCTTTATAGCAGGATGACTAAAGTCATTGGTGCATTTAATTTATCTGAAGAAAATATTGGTAAGGGGCATAAGTGGAGGTGCTGTAGAGCCTTTTAATCTGAGTGAAGGGATAGCAAAATCAGTGTTTGAACAAAATAATTACAATTCTATTGTTCATATTATTTTGTGAGTTTGATTTTGCCCGTAGCTGAATTTAAAGGCTCTAAGCACTGTAACGATAGCTTCTGGTAGATATTTCTTCAGATTTGATAAATGCACCCTAAAGTCATCCTGCTATATTATATTTACCGCAATTAATGTATAATGTTATTATTGGCTCTATACTACCAATTGAGTTAAAGGTGAGATCTTATGAATGAAAACAGGCAAAAAAGAATTAGCGAAATTGTCCACAATGTATTATGGTATAATGAGAATCCAGGTAAAAATTATCTACAGCGAGTCATAGCAATTGTAGAAAAAGCTCTGGGAGTTAACATAACCTATATAAACATAAACCGTAATACGGCTTCAGATTCACGCCTGGATATTTTACGCAATAATGCTGTTCACAGCAGCAGTTATTGCTTATTTATAAAAGAAAAGATTAAAGGACAAAAGTATTGTTATATATGTAAAATGAAGGGAATAAAAAAATGCATGACCTTAATGGAAGAGTTTGATGGTATGTGCATAATGGGTGTGCACGATATTGTAAAGCCTGTTATAAAGGATGATGAATTGTTTGGTATTCTTTACTTGAGTGGAATACGTTATACTCCCGAAGAATGTAAAGCAAGAGAGTTGATAAATAAGCATTGTAAATTGCTTGGCAGATATGAGGAGGAAATGCTTAAGGAGTATTTGAGACTAACGCCTGTGAATATTGAAGGACTTGGGGTTATGGAGAAATGCCTGGAAGAACTGCGACAAATCATTCTGGATATATTAAATACTATGAAACCTTTAAATGTCGGCGGGAAAGAAATCTCCGGTAGTTCGGGCGCTTCCGCTTCAGATAAAAAATGGATTTATAATACCATCTTGCCATATATAGAAGAGAATTATAAAAATAATGTCTCTCTTGAAGAACTAGCAGAGACTTTTTTCATAAATTCACAGTACCTTTGCAGATTATTTAAATCTAAAACCGGTATGAATTTCAAACAGTATATTACGCAGCTTAGAATTGAAGAAGCCAAAGCAAAACTTACCGTGCCAATTAACTCAATAACGGATATTGCTCTGTCTACAGGCTTTAACGATCCAAATTATTTTAGCAGAGTTTTCAAAGATAATGTTGGAATGACTCCGTCAGAATATCGAAAATCAGCGTGTCCCTGTAGTCAATTTAGTGCTAGTTGTAGTCAAAAAATTAAAGGTTTTATAGATTAACTTATGCTAGTATTAGAGCAACTGAAAGCAAAAAAATCAGATATTCATCTAAAGTGAACAACCTAATAAATTCTTGCTTAACATATGTTACTTTGCACTTGTATTATATGTATTAACTAAATTCGAGATATATTTATAATAAAACGGGGTGATAATATTGGAAAATCATTCAAAATATGATGTCATAGTTGCCGGCGGCGGTCTTGCAGGGACTTTATCTGCGATTGCTTGTGCAAGAGAAGGCTTGAAAGTATTGTTAATAGAACGATACGGTTTTCTTGGAGGTATGGCTGTATCAGGTCTTGTCAATCCTTTTATGCCGTATTTTTCTAAGTCAAAGATTGACGGGTCAGAAATTCCGGTTAATAATGCCGGACTTTTTCAGTCCTTATTGGATAGGCTTTCTGAAAAAGACTCACTGAAAAACCGTTCGATATTTAATGAACAAGTATTGAAAGTTATATTGGACGAAATGATTTTAGAAAACAATGTAGATGTACTTTTCCATTCCTTTGTATTCGAAACCAGGAAAGAAGGAAACTTAATTGCAAGCCTAAAAGTTGTAGGAAAGTCCGGTGTGAGAGAATATGAAGCTGATTACTTCATTGATGCCACAGGGGATGCTGATTTATCTTATCTTAGTGGCTGCGAGACAAAGCAGGGCCGGGATGAGGATGGGTTGTGCCAGCCAATGACTACCTGTTTCCGCATAAAGAAATCTGCTTCTGCAGAAAATGAACCAAAGATGTCCAGAGCTGATATAAATAAGATATATAACCAGGCGCAGAAAGAAGGGAAAATTAAAAATCCTCGTGAAAATGTATTGATTTTTGATCATACATGTCCGGATGTAGTCCATTTCAACTCTACCAGGATTGTTGGAAAATCAGCAGTAGATGCTGAACAGCTTACAGAGGCGGAACTTGAGGGAAGAAGGCAGGTCTATGAACTGTATTGCTTTATGAGGGACAACATTCCTGAGTATAGGGACAGTGTTCTCCTTGAAATTGCACCACAGGTTGGAATCAGGGAAAGCCGCCGTATTGTTGGAAAATATGTACTTACCGGTGAGGATGTGTTGAACTGTGTACAGTTTGAGGATGCTATTGCAAGAGCCTGCTATGATATCGACGTTCATAACCCGGCGGGAACAGGTACAGTTATTAAAAGAATAAAAGGCGACTATTATACAATACCATTAAGATCTCTTATTCCTAATGGCGCAGACAATTTAGCTGTTGCAGGAAGACCTATTTCCTGTGACCATGAGGCACATTCCTCATTGAGAGTTCTGCCAATAGCTTCATCAATAGGAGAAGCAGCAGGTTGCGCTGTAGCTGCAGCGGCAAAAAGCAAGCTTACACTCGACAGAGTTAACTATGAAGATGTTCAGAATATGCTTTCAAAATATGGCGCAATATATTAAATAAAATCTAAAAATGGGAGGGTGCATTTATTAAAAGTGAAGAAATATTTACCAGGAGCTGACGTTACGCTGTCTAGAGCCTTTAAATTCAGCTCCAGGCAAAATTGAACTCATAAAATTGTCTGAAAGAAAAATAAGAAACAATTTTACTCAAACAACAATTTTGCTTATCTTACACTCGGATTAAAAGGCTCTACAGCAGCTTCACTTATGCTCCTTACCAATATTTTCTTCAC